>Ga0070714_100001776_pt1 | contig 15727 bp, 13 predicted proteins | sample LARL83metaG_FD_65450 | JGI IMG/M metagenome (GOLD analysis project Ga0070714, IMG submission 65450) | Corn, switchgrass and miscanthus rhizosphere microbial communities from Kellogg Biological Station, Michigan, USA - LAR L8-3 metaG | ecosystem: Host-associated > Plants > Roots > Rhizosphere ...
CGGCGGGCGTGAGCATGAAGAACCTGATCAGCTCGGCGCGATCGCGGTCAGCACGTTGAGCCGGGCGGCGCGGTGGGCGGGCCCGATGCTGCGACCATGCCGGCGGCCGCGGCAGCCAGGATGTAGATGACCAGTTGCCCGGCCGGTATGGCGACCGTCGCCTGTTCAGCAGCCTGGTCTGGCCGGCGATGTAGCCGACCTGGTCCTCCAGCTGCGCGCCGGGGTACCCGGCGAGCGCCGCCTGGATCGCGTTCCGCTCACCACGGTACCGATTAGCCTAGTTGGCTGGGCTTGACCCTCACGTGGCGTCATGCCGCATAGTCGGTGACGTGGATGCGCACCTCACCGTGGGACGCGTGGCCGAGCTGGCCGGCGTGACTGTCCGCACGCTGCACCACTATGACGAGATCGGCCTCGTCCAGCCGTCGGCCCGGACCGCGGCCGGGTACCGGGCCTACTCGGCGGTCGACGTGGAGCGGCTGCGGGAGGTGCTGGCCTACCGGCGGCTCGGCTTCGGGCTGCGGGAGATCGCGGACCTGGTCGGCGACCCGTCCACCGACGCGGTCGCGCACCTGCGCAGGCTGCGCGGGCTGCTCGTGGAACAGCGCGACCGTTCCGCGGCCATGGTCGCCGCCATCGACAGGGAACTCGCGGCACGGGCGATGGGGATGAGGATGACACCGGAAGAGCAGCTGGGGATGTTCGGCGCGCGACTGTATGACGCGATCGGCGGCGCATACACCGCGACGCGGCGCACCGAGCCGCGGATCGCCGCGCGGATCTGGGATGCGCTCGGGGACGCGCGGACGGTGCTGAACGTCGGGGCCGGCACCGGCTCCTACGAGCCGCCCGGCCGGGACGTGACCGCGGTGGAGCCGTCGGCGGTCATGCGGGCACAGCGCCCGGCAGGCGCGGCGCCGTGCGTGGCCGCCGTCGCGGAGCGGCTGCCGTTCGGTGACCAGGCCTTCGACGCCGCGATGGCCGTCTCCACCGTGCACCACTGGCAGGACCCGATCGCCGGGCTGCGCGAGATGCGGCGCGTGGCCCGCCGCGTCGTGGTGCTCACCTTCGACGCCGAGGACGCCCTGCGGCACCACCGGTTCTGGCTGACCCGCGACTACCTGCCCGAGTTCGCCGGCCTCTTCACGAGATGGCCCTCACTGGACGGGCTGGCCGGCGCGATCGGCGCCCGCGCGGAGCCGGTGCCCGTCCCGTGGGACTGCGCCGACGGCCTCTTCGAGGCCTACTGGCGCCGGCCCGAGGCGTACCTGCAGGACCACGTGCGCCGCGCGATGTCGACCTGGACGAAGGTTGGGGCGGCGGCCGAGCAGCGGGCCGTGACCCGCCTGCGCGACGACCTCGCCTCAGGCCAGTGGGCCGAGCGCAACCGCGACCTCATCGGCCTGGACGCGGCGGACTTCGGCCTGCGGCTGCTCGTCGCCTGAGTCCCGCTGCCACCAGCAGCCACACGGATGCTCGATCATGTGGGTATGGATTACACGCAAGCGCAGCCGATCGCGGTCCGCCGGGCCGCCGCGGCGGACGCCGCGGCACTGACCAGCCTGCGGGAGCTCATGCTGTCGGACATGGGGATGCTGGCCGCCGGGGGCGACCCCGGCTGGCGGGACAAGGCGCAGGCGTGGTTCGCCCGGCGGCTCGACGACGAGGACGACTTCGCCGCCTTCGTCATCGAGGACCCCGACCTCGGCGTGGTCAGCTGCGCGGCCGGGGTGTGCGACCGGCATGCCCCGGGACCGGGCAACCCCGGGGGAGTGCAGGGCCACGTCTTCAACATGAGCACTGATCCCCGGTTCCGCCGCCGCGGCTACGCCCGGGCCTGCCTGGACGCGCTGCTTGCCTGGTTCCGGGATGAAACCGAGGCCAAGGTGATCAACCTGAACGCCACCAGCGACGGCACCGCCTTGTACCGGGAGCTCGGCTTCACCGAGCCCCGCTATCCCGCGCTCCAGCTCAGGCTGGCCCGTCCCGGCTCGTAGCCGGCCGCAGCCCGGAGAATGTCAGGTTCGTGTCGTATTTTTAGTGGAAAAGGAGCGCTTTGGACTCAGGCCGCCGCCGCCGCCGAAGAGCTGCCGCCCGACGCAGGAACGACGAGGCTGTCATGGCAGATGAGCTCGTGCTGAACACCGCGGAGATCGCGCGGCTGGCCGGCGTGGCGCGGGGGACCGCGGCGACCTGGCGCCGTCGCGCTGACTTCCCCGCCCCGGCCGGGGGCTCTCCGGGCCGGGCGGTTTACGACCGGGCCGCGGTCGAGGCGTGGCTTGCCGCCGCTGGCCTGGTGGAGCTCGACCCCGGGCCCCGTCTGTGGCGGGAAGTCAGCCACGCGGCGCAGGGCGGCTCCCTGCGCGAAGCTGTCGTGGACACCGCGGTGGCGGCCGCGCGGCGGGGCAACGGGGAAGTCCTGCCGCCGAGCATCCCGGGCAACTTGACGTGGCTCCTCACGCGCGCGGTCGATGACGCGGGCGCCGCGGCGGTCCGCGGCGACCTGCTCGACCGGTACGCCGCGGCGTCCGGCATTCCCGTCACCCCCGCCCGCGTCGCCGCCTACATGGTCAGCCTCGCCGGGGCCGGCGACGGCGCCACGGTCCTTGACCCGGCGAGTGGCACCGGTGAACTGCTCGCCGCGGCACTCGCCCACGGGGCGGCGCGCGTCCTCGGCCAGGACCCGGACGTTGCGACGGCCGACCTCGCGCGGGCGCGCCTCTTCCTCGGTAAAGACCAGAGCGCCGACGTCGTGACCGGCGACGCGCTTGGCACGGACGCTTTTCCCGGCACCGAGGCGGACGCGGTGGTCTGCCGCCCGCCTGTCCCGGCCGGCGAGCCGCAGACGGCGGTGGCGTGGGCGCGGTACGCGCTCGCCCACCTGAAGCCGGGCGGACGGGCCGTGCTCGCCCTGCCGCCATCCGCTGCGGCCGACCCGTCCGGCCGCCAGACCCGGGCGCAGCTGCTGCGCCAGGGCACTCTCCGCACGGTCATCGCGCTGCCGGTCGCCGTGGCCCCGCCGTACGTCCCGCTGCACCTGTGGGTCCTGGAGCGGCCCGACGGTGCAGCCGGGCCCGACCCGCTGGCCCTGTTCGCGGCAGCCGTCCCGGATCGCCCGGCCGGCGTGGACTACGCGACCTCCGCCGCCGCGGGGACGATGCCCGCGGCCAGCTGGCGGGCGTTCACCCGCAGCGTTGAGGTCGCCGGAGACTCCCCGTCTCATCCCGGACAGCGCGCGGTCTCCGCCGGCGGCGGCCGCAACGCGGAGTGGTGCGTCACGCGGGTCGCGGACCTGCTCGACGACACCGGCTTGCTCGATGAGTCCGAGCGGCTCGACGAGACCGTGGACCTCACCCCGGCCCGGGTGCGGGCCCACTTCTCCGCCTGGTACCGCGAGAAAGACAAGGAGTCGTCCCGGCGCCGCGGCAACATCGCGCCGGTGAACCCGCCCGCCACGTTCACGCACTCACGGCTGGCCCGGTACGTCATCGCACGGAACATGGACGCGGTCGCCGCGATCCTGCAGCGCCTGGACTGGCTGGGGGACCTGGGGGAGGGGCCCGAAGCTGGGTGGCCCCCTTGGCAGCCCGGCGGCCCCTGGCGCACGGCGACCGTACCGGAGCTGGCCAGGCTCGGCCAGCTCCGGTACCGCCGGGCCGGAACGAGCGCCACCGAGCTCCTGCGCGCGGGCGACGTCCTCATCCCCGCCGCCGTGACCGCGGGCATGAGGGCCACGGTCGCGGGCGCGGACCATGACGGCGACCCCGCCGGGCCGGGCGTCCACGTGATCCGCCCCGACCCGGCGCACCTCAGCGCGTGGTTCCTCGCCGGGTTCCTGTTGTCCCCGGGCGCCGTGACCCAGGCAACCGGGACCCCGGTCGACGTGCGTCAGCTTGCGGCGCCGCTGCTGCCGCTCGCGGATCAGGAACGATACGCCCAGGTGTTCCGGGACGTGCGTTCCCTTGAGGCGATCACCGCCCGCCTCAGCGAGGGGAAAGGGTCACTGGCGGATAACCTCAGCGCCGGCCTGGTCAGCGGCGACTTCCGGCCCGGCCAGGAGCGGACAGAGGGCAGTTAACCGGCTATCTCCGCGCGTCCGTAAGCTACTTACGGGCCAGGCGCGGCGGAAGCACCCGGCTGACGGCAGGGCGCCGGAACCCGCGCGGATTCCGGCGCCCTGCCGCTTTCGCGGGATGACATCGCCGCCTGAGGGAGCAGGGGAAGTCCGCCGCTCGTTCGGCTATCTCTTCTTGCTCCTAGCGCGCGGGACTCGTGTCGAGCTCGCGGACCCCGCCGGACTGGGGCGCCCCGGCGACCGGCCGTCGCCGAGCCGGGATGACCAGCCCGGCGACAGCGCCGGCCAGCGCCAGGCCCGCGCACGCGCCCATCGCCGGGCCGAAGCCGCCGGTGAACGTCGCGGCGGAGGCGTAGCTGCCGTTGGCGGCGAAGACCGCGGCGCAGATCGCGACGCCGAAGACCCCGCCGAGCTGGCGCAGCATGTTGAACGTGCCGGAGGCCTTGGGGATGTCCGCCGGCGCCACGGCCGTCATCACCACGCTCTGCGTCGGCGGGATGGCCACCGATATCCCCGAGCCGGCCAGGACCAGCGGGAGGACCATGTCCGCGTAGGGCAGGCCGGTCCTGGCGATCAGCGCGATCCAGACCAGGGCCCCGGCGAACACCGTCAGCCCGCCCGTGATCAGCGTCCGCTCACCGAACCGGCGGATCAGCGCGCCGGCGAACGGCGCGATCACCACCAGCGTCCCCCAGCCGGGCAGCAGCCGCAGGCCCGCGCCGAACGGACCGTAGCCAAGCCCGGTCTGCAGGAACTGCGCCATGAAGAACACCAGGCCGAACAGCACGGCGAACACGCACAGGCAGGCCGCGTTGCCGGCCGAGTAGGCCCGGATGCGGAACAGCCGCAGCGGCACCATGGGATGCGCGGCCCGTAGCTCCCAGCCGATGAAGGCGCCGGCGAGCGCCGTCCCGGCTGCCAGCGTCGTGATGATCTGCGGGCTGCCCCAGCCGAGGCTGCCGGCCCGGATGAGGGCCCAGACGACGCCGAGGGCCGCGCCGGTCGCCAGCACCAGGCCCACCGGGTCGAGCCGGGCGGGCGCCCGCGTGCCCGCGCTGAGCTTAGTCAGCACCAGCGGGACCAGGGCCAGGCCGAGCGGGACGTTCAGCCAGAAGATCCACGGCCACGCGATGCCCTGCGCGACCGCGCCGCCGACAACCGGGCCGGTCGCCACCGCCAGGCCGGTGACGGCGGTGAAGATCCCGATCGCCCACGCCCGGCGCTGCGGCGGGAATCCTGCCGACAGCAGCGCGAACGCCAGCGGCAGGACCAGCGCCCCGCCGGCGCCCTGCACCGCCCGGGCCGCGATGAGGGCGCCCGCGTTCGGGGCCAGCGCGCACGCGGCGGAAGCGACGGTGAACAGTGCCATGCCGACCCCGAGCATGCGGCGTAGTCCCAGCCGCTCGCCGAGTGCCGCCCCGGGCAGCAGCAGCACGGCGAACGTCAGCGTGTAGGCATTCACCGTCCACTCAAGCGACGCGAGCGACGCGTGCAGGTGCACCCTGATCACCGGCAAGGCGGTGGCCACCACCTGGGTGTCAAGCGACACCATGAACGACGCTACCGATGTGAGCGCCAGTACCCAGCCTTGCCGGGGTGTCAGGCGCCTGCCTTCTGTTCCCACGTTTCCTCCCTGCAGCGATGTGCCGTCAGGGATACAGACACCGGGCCGCGCGGGACTTCGCCGATGACTTTCCGCCCGCGGCGGTGTCAGTACTCAGGTGACGAGCACAGACATCGCGCTGGAGCGGGTTCGCGCGGGAGACGACCAGGCCTTCGCCGAACTCACCGCCCCGTACCTGGCCGAACTCCGGTTGCACTGCTACCGGATTCTCGGTTCGGTCCAGGACGCCGAGGACATGCTGCAGGAGACCCTGCTCGCGGCCTGGCGCGGCATCGGCCAGTACGAGGCCCGGGCCTCGCTGCGCACCTGGCTGTACCGGATCGCGACCAACCGCTGCCTGAACGCGCTGCGGGCCAGCGGCCGGCGGCCGCGGCCGGAACCGCCGGAACCGCCGTTCGAGGCGGTGACGCCGACCCGGCGCGGGGAGCCGGTCTGGCTGCAGCCGTACCCGGACGCCCTGCTGGACGGGATACCGGACACCATCGCGGGACCGGACGCCGCTTATGAGGCCAAGGAGACGATCGCGCTGGCGTTCGTCGCCGCGGCCCAGCACCTGCCGCCGCGGCAGCGTGCGGTGCTGCTGCTGCGCGACGCGCTCGGCTTCCGGTCCGGGGAGGTCGCCGACATCCTCGACACCAGCGAGGCGTCGGTGAACAGCGCCCTGCAGCGGGCCAGGGCCACGATGACCGCCGTGCTGCCGGCCCGGGACCGTGAGCGCGCGCCGCTGCCGCGCTCGGCGAGGGAACGCGACCTGGCCGAGCGATTCGCCGCCGCCTACGCGGACGACGACGTCGACGGCGTGATCGCGCTGCTCACCGACGACGCCTGGTTCACCATGCCGCCCGCCACCCTGGAGTACCAGGGGCCCGCGGCGATCGCGAGCTTCCTGGCGCAGAGCGCCCGGTACCGGGCCGGCCAGCACGTGCGGCTGGTGCCCACCCGGGCGAACGGCCAGCCCGCGTTCGGCTGCTACGTGCCGGACGAGCACGCCGGGATCTGCCACGCGCACGGGGTTCTGGTGCTGACCATGGAGGGGATGCGGATATCGGCGATAACTCGATTTGTCGACAGCGGCCTGCTGCCGCACTTCGGGCTGCCGCGCACTCTGCCTAAGTAGCCAGGGCCGTGTTGTCCTGCAGGAAGGCCTGCCACGACGCCTCGTCGCCGGGATGGGTCTGGTCGTGCGGGCCCGGGCTGGCGGTCAGCCGTTTGCCCGGCGCGGCCAGCGCGTCGAACAGCTCGAACTGCCCGTCGCGGGGGAAGATCGCGTCATCCCACTGCACGTGATAGAGCACCGGCGCGGTGACGGCCCGCGCGGCCGCCAGCATCAGGCCGGGGGCGCACAGTCCCGGATGGAGCGGGCTGGCCTGGCGGATGCCGAACTTGCCGAGGACGGCGCACCGCAGGCGGGGCCCGAGAGCGGCCGCGACGGGCAGCCCGAACCGGGCGCCCATCGACATCCCGAACACGCTGACGTGCGCGTCTGCCGCGTACCCGAGGCCCGCCAGCGCGGAGACGGCCGCCAGCCAGTCCGTGGTCATCCTGGCCGTCACTGCCTCGATGCCCTCATCGGCGATCAGCTGCTGGTAGGACGGCGGCGCGGCCGGCGCGGGCACCCGGTCGCCGTGGTACGGCCCGTCGATCGCGATGACGGCGAGCCCCGCGCCCGCGGCGAGCCTGCGCCCCATCCGCAGGTGACGCTCGTGGCGCTTGTGCCCGCCCCCGCCGTGCAGGAGCAGCACCGTCGCCCGCGGCGTACCGCTGGCGGGCGACCACAGCACGCCGGGCACGGTCTCCCCGTCGCGGCGCAGCGTGAAGGACCGTTCAGCCCAGCCTGCGCCGGCGTACTCCTGCAGCCACTCAACGCGGTTCATAACCTGATACTCACGTACCTCCCGCGCCGCCGGGAAGAGGGGAGCGCCAGCCATGATCCTTCCGCCGGTGCGCGACCCGCGCCTGGTGACAATCCGCCGCGGCGGGACCCTGACCGACTCCGATCACCATCTGCTCGCCCTGTGGGCGGCCGACTGCGCCGAGCACGTCCTGCCCCTGTTCGAGTCCGCTCACCCCGGCGACCCGCGGCCGCGCCAGGCCATCGAGCACGCCCGCGCCTGGGTCCGGGGCGAGGTCAAGATGATGGAGTCGCGTGCGGCCGGCGGCCATGCCATGGGGGCGGCCCGTGACGAGCGCGGGGCAGCGCGGCACGCCGCGTACGCGGCCGGCCAGGCCGGCTGCGTCCCGCACGTCGCCGCCCACGATCTCGGCGCGGCCGCCTACGCGATCAAGGCCGCGCGGGCCGCCGCGCCGGACGGCGAGGCCGACGCCGCGGGCCGGCGCGAGTGCCGGTGGCAGCGTGACCAGCTCCCGGCGGCGGTCCGCGAGCTGGTACTCGACGACCAGCGGCGGCGGAACGAGATCTGCTGGCTGGTCTTCGACTGCTGAGCCTGGCGTCAGCCCGCTGGCTCGGCTGGCCGGCCCCCAGCCATCACCGTGAAGGTGAACCCGGTGCTCGTCGGACGGTGCAGCGGGACGGCGCACTTGACCCGGCGCGGCACCTCGCTCCGGCTGAGGCCGAGCCCTTGGGCGATGAGCCGGTCCGGGCGCACCGGCACCGGATCCGCGAAGCCGACTTCCACCTGGGCCGGCCACGGCACGTCGAGCCAGGCGGACGGTGCGTCCAGCCGCCAGGCCCCCGTCCAGTCCAGGGCGACGTGGTTGCGCCGGGCGAGCAGCGGATCCAGCAGTGCGGACGCCACCAGCTGCGGGTCGTTGGCGTGGTAGCCGCCGAGCTCGTCCGGCTCGAAGGACCGGACGGGCGCCCGCTCGTGCACGGTGAGCTTGCTCGTCCGGTCGCAGGACACGCAGCTGACCAGCAGCCACACGTCCAGCAGGTTCTTGTTGGCGTTGACGCGGAACCTGCCCTCGCCGGCGGTGGCCGACTCCGACCGGCAGTCCACGCACCGCAACGACAGCAGTGGCAGCCTGGTCCGGCGCACGACCCAGGACAGCACAGTATGAGGCTGTGAAGACATGATCTCTCGAGACCTGACACGGGCCCGCGTGAGCGGAGCCTCAAGCGCTGCATGACCGGGCGGGGACAGCCAGCCCGGCGGAGCCGACGAGAAGGCCGGCCAAAGATGAGCGGGTATTTGTCAGGTTTAGAAAGCAGGCGTCATGCGGTCTTGTCCTGTGTCCTCACGGCGACGGGGCCGGTGGCAGCGTACCGGAATGCGGAAGGACGGCTCAAACGAGTTTCCTGAGCCGTCCTTCGCGTCCTGCCGGTTACTGGTTCTGCTCGTCCCGCCAGGCGATCCAGTCGCGGAGCCCGGACAGGTCGTAGTCGGGGCCGCCGACGCCTACCGTGAACAGCGAGGCGCCAAGCGCGCGCAGCCGCGGGGCAGACTTTTCCGGGCTGCCCTGCACGCCCACGGAGATCTCGATCTCCGCCGGGTCGCGGCCGACGTCGGCGCAGTGCTGGTGCAGGATGGCGAGCTTGCGCTCGAGCGTGTCGGCGTCGCCGAAGCTGTGCCAGATGTCGGCGTGCTTGGCCACCAGGCGGAGTGTCTTCTTCTCGCCGCCGCCGCCGATCAGCACGGGGATCTTTCGCGTCGGCGCCGGGTTGAGCTTGGCCAGCCGCGCCTCGATCCGCGGCAGCGCCTCGGCCAGCTCATCGAGACGGCCGCCGGCCGTCCCGAACTCGTAGCCGTACTCGTCGTAGTCCTTCTTGAACCAGCCCGACCCGATGCCGAGGATCAGCCGCCCCTCGCTTATGTGGTCGACGGTTCGCGCCATGTCGGCCAGCAGTTCCGGGTTCCGGTAGTTATTGCACGTAACGAGGGCGCCTATCTCCGCCCGCGACGTTGACTCCGCCCAGCCGCCGAGCATCGTCCAGCACTCGAAGTGCTTGCCCTCGGGCTCGCCGTACAGGGGGTAGAAGTGATCCCAGTTGAAGACGACGTCCGCGCCGAGTTCTTCCGCGTCGGAGGCGGTGCGGCGGATGGTCTTGTAGTCGGCGTGCTGCGGTTGCAGTTGCAGGCCGACGCGTACCGGCCTGGTTGTGGTAGCTGTCACGTTAACCCAGCTTAATCCCCGGCCGCGGGCCGCCTGCGCGGCCCGCGGCCGGGGATTGATCGCCGTTACCGGGCCCGCGGGCCCCGGCCGGGCGGCGCGCTTACGCGGCTACCTGCGGGAAGGCGACGGGACTGCGGTGCCCGGCCGTGTCGACCGCGCGCAGGCCGAACTGCACGTTGTCCTTGGATATGTCCAGCGTGACCGAGGTGACGTTGCCGACGTTGATCGCGCTGGTCCAGTCCGCCGCGGTGGTCTCCCGCGTCACTATCTCGTAGAAGGCGATGTTGGACTCGGGGCTGGCGTTCCAGCTGAGCGTGGTGAGGTTGGTGCCGGACAGGGTGCCGGGCGGCGTCGTGTGGATCAGGAAGCCCTTCGGGGTGCTGGGGTTGGTGGCCAGCGACCACAGGGCGGCGGCGTTGACCGCGGCCACCCGTGCGGTGTAGTCGAAGTCCACGAACTCGATCAGGTCGCCGAACTGCACGCCGCCGACCACCTGGGTGTTCTGGTGCTCGTGGTCGAAGTTCTCCCGCTGCTCGGTGAACCGGGCCGCCGGGTAGCCCTGCTGCTGGAACGAGAGGTGGTCGCTGCCGCGCAGGTAGCGGTCGCGCCGCCAGATCGACCGGATGTTCATCTTGGTCAGGTCGAACGGCGCGACCTCGGCGACGAACCTGGCCAGCTGGTGCGTCGCCCCGTCGTTCTCGCCGCCGACGGTCTGGAGGAGCGAGATCTGGCTAGCGGTCGCGGCGGTCGGGATGCCCTCGATGAACAACCGCAGCGTGTGCGGGTCGGGCGGGTGGCCGTCGAAGGAGTGGCTCGCGCCGACGATGTCATTGCTGAACATGCCCTGCACGTCATTGCCCGCGGCCTTCATCTGCTGCGCCATGAAGGCCGAGCCGAACAGCCCCTGCTCTTCCCCGGCGACGGTGGCGAGCACCAGGGTGCCGGGGAACTGGTGGGTGGCGAACAGCCGGGCGAGCTCAAGCACGACCGCCACGCCCGAGCCGTCGTCGTCGGCGCCGGGGGCGTCGCTGGTGAAGTCGAGCACGTCGGTCACCCGGGAGTCCAGGTGACCGGTGACGACGTAGTACCGCGCCGGGCTCGCGGTGCCCGGCAGCGTGGCGATGACGTTGGTGATCGTGGTCGGCGTCGGGATCCGTGGCCCGGCCGGCTGGACGAACGACTGCTGCTGCACGGTCATCTTGCCGCCCGAGGCGGCCGCGAAGGTCTGCATCTGGCTGAACACCCAGGCGGTGGCCGCGCCGATGCCGCGCGCCGGGTCGGTCTGGCTGGACAGCGTGTGCCGGGTACCGAATGAGACCAGCTTCTGGATGGTGGCCTCGATCCGGGCCGGGTCGATCTGCTTGATCAGCTTTCGCAGGTCGGGGTCGGGTTGCTGGGTGGCGACCGCGGGACTGGTCACCGCGGCCCGCGCGGAACCGCTGAGGAGGGGGATGGCGGCTGCGGTGGCTGCGGTGGCAGCCGACGCGGAGAGGAACATGCGGCGGGTGGCGCCAAGGCGACCCGCGGATTGCTTGTCTGCCATAGCTAACAATCATTGACTCGCCCAATCACATGTCAATGACCGAACGTGTTCAAATCAATTCCGCCCGGAGTTCAAATCAATCCTGAAGGGGAGAAGCTGGTCAGCGGCGCAGGGCGATGCCGCGATGGGCGGCGAAGCGGTCGAAGACCGGCCCGGGAAGGGTGGCGACAACCGCTTCCGGTACGTGACCCGACGGGTTGTGGAAGGTGACTTGGCCGTTGTCGTGCCCGGTTACCAGCACCAGGTGGCCGCCGGTCCCGGGCGGGTCGTGGCGAGGGCGGCGGATCTCCGGGTGCACCGAGGCGATGACCAGCCGGCCCGCGTCCAGTTCGGCGATCAGCCGGTCCGGGCCCAGATCCGTGATGACCTCGGCCTGCAGCCCGTGCTTGTCCCGGGCGTACGCGGCGAACGGCCGGTAGATAAGCCCGCCCGGGCTGCCTGGCTCGTCGCTGTACGCGCCGTACTCCAGGCCGCCCATGGCGAGCTCGTACAGGGTCGGTGCCGTCCCGTCCCTGGCCAGCAGCGCCATCCGGAAGCACGCCATCCCGCACCAGCGCGAGCACCACGCCGTGTAGGTCTCCTGGTCCGGCGCGCCGCTCTCCCGCCAGCGCGGGTCATCGCCGCGCGGGCGGGTTCCGTAGGTCATGTCCGCGATGAGCGACGCGGACGCGTACTGCGTGATCCAGGGAACGGCACGCCACATGATGCCGGATCCTATTAGCGCGCCCGCCACGCCGGTCTACTCGCGGGTGCCGATCGCCTCGACCGGCCGTGCGCGCAGCGCCTGCCGCGTCGGCAGCGCCAGGGCCACCAGCGCCAGCAGCGCCGAGACGCCCAGGATCGCCGCGAGCCAGCCGGCCGGCGTGTACGGGCGAAAGCCCCCGGTGAGCGCGTGGCTGAGCGGCACCAGCGCGGTGGCCGCGATCGCCAGCCCGAGGCCGAGGCCGACGGTGATGATCAAGATCGCCTCCCAGCGCGCCATGGACCGGACCTGGCGCGTGGTGGCGCCGGTGAGCCGCAGCAGCGCCAGCTCGCGGCGGCGCCGCAGGGCGATCATGATCAGCGTGTTGAGTACGGCGATCGACGTGAAGGCGAAGAGCATCGCGACGAAGAACGGGCCGAGCCAGTGGTTCAGCTCGTTGCTGGCGTCGTTCGCGGTGATGAGCGAGGCGCTGTTGCTCACCTGGAGCCCGGGATAACGCGAGGCCAGCGCCCGCAGGCGGGTGGCCACCGCCGCGGCCGGCTGGTCGGTCGCGATGAGGATCTCGTCCAGGAGCGGGACGGTCTGGTGGCCGGCGGCGAGCTCGGGAGCGAGCAGGGCATCACCGAAGGCCAGGTCGCGGCGGTAGATCGCCACAACGGTGGCGTGCGCTGCCGTACCGTCGCCCAGCATCACCGCAACGCGGTCGCCGATGTGGGCCCCGGCGCTGTCGGCGATGTGGCGCCCGAGCGCGATCGTGTCGCCGTGCAGGGCACTCAGGGATCCCGCGGTCACGCCCGCGTCGAGGCCGCCGCCCTGCCCTCCGGTGAGAACCTGGGCGGGAATGGTGCCGGAGTCGCCGAGGGACGGGCCGAGCGTCGTGGAGGTCAGCGCGGCCGCCGAGCGTACTCCGCGGGTGGCACGCGCGTCCGCCAGCGCGGCGGCGGGGAGGCCCGGCCCGGTGATGGCGAGCTGGCCGGTGAGCCCCGCCTGCGTTTGCCTGGTGGTGGCGTGGTCGATGGTGGTGAAACCGAAGAAGAAGGTGCAGCTCACGGCAACGGTGAGCACCAGGGGGGTGATGGCGGAGGAGAAGCCCCGGGTAGCGGCACCGAGGTTGGCGGCGGCCAGGAACCCACCGGCGGGGGAGATCGCCGTGAGCGCCGGCCCCACCAGCCGGGCGATCGCGTACACCACGACCGGGCCGAGGAAGGCGGCCGCCACCACGAGGAAGAGCGCGTTGATCTCTGATGTCGGCGCGGCTGTCTTCGGGTCGGTGGTGGTGACCGAGACCGCGAGCAGCGGGGCCGCGCCGGCGAGGGCGATCAGCCCGCCGATGACCCGCGCGGGTCCCAGCAGCCGCGGCTCGACCGCCGCATCGCTGAGCGCGAGGGTCGGAGGCACGCGGGCGGCGCGTCGCCCGGCGACCAGTACCGCGAGCAGCGCGACGACGACCCCGCCGCCGATCGCCGCGGCAGCAGCCAGCCAGTCGTAGTGCAGGGCGTAGTTCGGCGGCATGATGCCGTGATCATGCAGCCCGTGCGCGAGCACCCGGCCGAGCACGATCCCGGGCCAGATCCCGGCGGCGGAGCCGGCCAGGGCGATGACGGCCGCCTCCCACGCGATCATCCGCCGGATCTGGCCCGGCGTCGCGGCCACCGCCCGCAGCAGCGCGATCTCCCGCTCGCGCTGCTGTACCGACAGGCCCAGTGTGCTGGCCACCACGAAGATCGCGATGAACAGCGACAGCCCGCCGAACGCCGCGGTGACCGGGATCATGGCGGTGCGGGTCTGGTCCAGCTTGGGATACTCGGCCGCACCGCGGGCGGCGCCCGTATGTACCTGGGCACCGCCCGCGGCCGCGGTCAGGCGCGCGGCGTCGAAGGCGGGCCCGGCGAGCACGCCGATCGCGTCGAGGCGGCCCGGGTGCCCGGCCAGCCGCGCCGCCTCGGCGTCGGTCAGGAAGATCGCCGCCTGCTGGGAGACCGGCTGGCGGGGCCGGGCGACACCGACCACGGTGACCGTCCGCACGGGCCCGGCGGCCGCGAGGGGCAGCCGCGCGCCGAGCCTGGCGGGATACCCGGTGACAACCTCATCGGGCCGGGCGGGCGGCCGGCCGGCGGTCAGGACGTACGGCGTCAGGGCGGCGCTGCTCCAGCCGTGGGCGACAACGGCGCTGCCGCCGAGCTGGCCCGGCACCGAGACGTCGCCGATCGCGGCCCGGACGCCGGGCACGGCCGCCAGCTGCGCGGCGAGCTCGGAGCTCACCCGGGCCCGCTCGCCGAGCTGGGTACCGTGGCCGGCCTCCTGCTGCCCGGTCACCACCGCCGTGGCGGCCGCGTAACGCTCAACGGGCGCATGCGTGCGCAGGAGGGACTCAAGCTGCATGCCCCAGGCCATCGAGAGCACGGCCGCGGCGAACAGGGCGACCAGGGCGCCGGCGAACGCGCCGAGGCGGCCCCGGGCGCTGAGGGCGGCGAGACGCAGCATCGTTCAGCCCCCCAGGTGCGCGAGTCGTGCCGCGACCTGGTCGGCGGTTGGCGCATCGAGCGTGCCAGCGACCCGGCCGTCGGCGAGCAGCAGGACGCGGTCGGCATATGCCGCTGCTACCGGATCGTGGGTGACCATCACCACCGTGTGCCCGTCCCGGTCGACGATCTCGCGGAGCAGGGTGAGCACCTCCTGCCCGGTGCGGGTGTCCAGCGCTCCGGTCGGCTCGTCGGCGAACATCACCTGCGGCCGGGTGATGAGTGCCCGGGCGATCGCGACCCGCTGCTGCTGGCCGCCGGACAGTTGCGACGGGCGGTCGCGCAGGCGCTTGTCGAGTCCGACGCGGGCGGCGGTCTCGCGGACGGACGAGCGCCGCGGCCTGCGGCCGCCCAGCCGCAGCGGCAGTTCGATGTTCTGGGCGACGGTGAGCGACGGCAGCAGGTTGAAGGCCTGGAAGACGAACCCGATCCGTTCGCGCCGCAGGATCGTGAGCCGCCGTTCGCTGAGGTCCGCGAGGGGAGTGCCGCCGAGCGCGACGCTTCCCGAGGTGGGGTGGTCGAGTCCCGCCGCCACGTTCAGGAACGTGCTCTTGCCTGAGCCCGACGGCCCCATGATCGCGGTGAACGACCCGGGGAGCAGGGCGGCGCTGACGTGGTCGAGGGCGACGACCTGCCGGTCGCCCCGGCCGTAGACCTTGCGGACATCGCGCAGGGCGACCGCCGGGGCCGGGGCGGAAGCGGAAGCCTCAGCTTCCAGGTGGGGGGAGTAGGACATGAAGCGAACGTACGGGCCGGCCGCGGGGCGCCACATCGTCGCGAGGCCGGAGTCCGTGTCCTCCTTAGGTAGGACGCGGTCCCGTGACCGCGAACCTGCAATCAATGACCCGGGGAAGGCCCTTGACGTTCGCGGCCGGGCCGCGGGAACGTTTGCATTCGAGCTGCCGCCAGGCGGCGGAGCGGGAGCGGGAACGGTGGCGGTCGGTCTCAGGGACGTGGCGCGGCGCAGCGGCGTGTCGGTGTCCACGGCGTCCCGCGCGCTGCACGGCTCGGGACAGGTCAGCGCCGCCACGCAAGCGCGGGTGCGGGCGGTCGCCAGAGCCCTCGGCTACCGGCCGAACGCCAGCGCGCGGGCCCTGCGCACGGCACGCTCGGAGTTCATCGGCCTGGTCGTCACCAACCTGGTCAACACCAGCTTCCACACCATCGCCGAGGTAGTGCAGCGTGAGCT
>Ga0070714_100001777_pt1 | contig 15727 bp, 14 predicted proteins | sample LARL83metaG_FD_65450 | JGI IMG/M metagenome (GOLD analysis project Ga0070714, IMG submission 65450) | Corn, switchgrass and miscanthus rhizosphere microbial communities from Kellogg Biological Station, Michigan, USA - LAR L8-3 metaG | ecosystem: Host-associated > Plants > Roots > Rhizosphere ...
CAGGGCCCCAGCCGCCCTAATTGCTAGCGGCATGACACGAGCTTCATAGATCGGTCAAACCTCTGCTCGGCTACCTGCCGTGGTAGTTCGACGACCGGGCCAACGGGTCATCAATCGACGACTTCTCCTACGATCCCGGCGACTCGGCCCTGGACGTGATGAACGAGTTCACCAGCTGGCTGGCTACTCCGCTAGGAGCCGACGATCCGGCTCAGCAGGGCCCGGCGGCTGCGGCTGCCGCTCTTGGCGAAGACCGATTTCAGATGGTCCTGCACGGTATGCCCGGACAAAAACATCTGCTGAGCCACCTCGCGGGTATCGGCCCCGCCGATCAGGTGGCCGAGCACCTCGCTCTCCCGCGGCGTGAACGCGTGCGCCCGCGCGAACAGCGCGGCCCGGTCGGCCGGGGCGGTGGCCTCGATCGTGACCGCGATGTCGCGCCCGGCCGGGGGGCCGGCCTCGCCGATGCGCGCGGCGCGCAGCGTGAGCCACCGCCCGCCTTCGAGATGCACGCGGGCCCGCGGCGGGTGCGGGTCGACACCCGTCTCGGTGGCGAGCAGCTGCGCGGTGACGTTGTAGGCGCCCGCGGGTACCGGGGCCTGGTCCCCGTCGGGCGGGACCAGGCGGCGCAGGTAATCCTGCGTCTCGGCGGTCTGCGCCCGGACCCGCAGGTCGGGAGACAGCAGCAGCACCACGGGGCCGGCCCGCTCCGGCGGATCCGGCGCGGCGGGCCGGAACGTGGCCGCCTGGGTGCGCCGCAGCGCGTCGGTGAGCGGGTCGGCGAGCCGGCCGAGGAACGCTGCGTCCTGGTCGCCGAACGTCTGCGCCGACCGCCACAGGTCGAGAAACGCCCAGCAGCCGAAGCGGTCCGTGAACGCCACAGAAAGCACGTCGCAGATGCCGTAGCGGTGCAGCAGTTCCCGCCACATCAGGCTCTGGGACAGATCGCCGCCGGTGGCCTGCTGCAGTGTGGCCGCCCGGCCCGCGGTCAGCGAGGTCCAGCGGTTGACTTGGGTAAGGTACTTGAGCCGGATCAGGGCCGGCAGCTCCGGCAGGCACGGGACATCGGCCAGCGGGGCCGCGCCTACCCACGTCTCCGGGTCGGTCAGCAGCCACGCGTAGGCGTCGAAGCCGATGGCGTGGCGCAGCTCACCGACCACGTCCAGCCGCAGCTCCCTGGCGTCGGCCGCCGATGCGCACAGCTCAGCTACCCGCTGCCCCGAGCGTGCCTGGGATGCTGCCGGCCTGGTCACTGACCGCAGGATAGCGGGCGCCCCGGCGGCGGCTGGCCGACCGCGCAGGGCCGGAAAACCCCAGGTATCTGGGATAGGTCAGGTGGGCCGGCCGGCTCTAGCGTGAACGGGCACCATCAGCCGGCGTCCCGAGGAGACCGTCATGACCACCCTGCACATAGAGCACGCCATCACCGACTTCGAGGTGTGGCAGGCAGCGTTCGCCCGCTTCGAGCAGGCCCGGGCGCAGTCCGGGGTCCGGGCCCAGCGGGTGTACCGCCCGCGCGACGATGCCCGTTACGTGGTCATCGACCTGGACTTCGACACGCCGGGGGAAGCCGAGACGTTCCTGCGCTTCCTCGAGACCACGGTGTGGGCCTCACGCGACAGCTCCCCGGCCCTCGACGGGGCGCCGCAGACCCGGCTGCTGGACCTGGCCGAGATCTGCTGAGTCGGCCGCGGTCCCTACCGCACCGGCTCCGCGGCGACCACGCCCGCGGCCGGGAACGGCTGACCGCCGACGTCGACCTGGCCGTTGGCGACCAGCCAGGCCAGGGCCTCGTGCAGGGCCTCCAGCGTGCTGTACCGCGGGGCGTAGCCGAGCGTGTCCCTGGCCCGGTCGATGCTCGCGGCCATGCCGCGGAAGGTGTGATCCCTGGTGGCCGCGGCGTGCTCGGCCCCGGCCCGGCGCTCGAACTCCGGCCAGTCCACGAAGTCGAGCACGGGCTCCCGGCCGAACCACTGCGCCACGCCCGCGGCCAGGCCGCGCAGCGTCATCGCCTGCTCGGCCACCACGTGGAAGCTGGCCCCGATCGCGGTCGGCCGGGTCAGCGCGTGCTCGAAGGCCTGGGCCACGTCGTCCGCGTGCACGTGGTTCAGCACGCCGAGCCCGTGGTCGGGCAGCGCAAGCGGCTGCCCGGTGGCCAGGGCCGTCCACACGCCGGGATCCAGGTTGCCCGCCGGGGTGATGACCGGCCAGCCCGGGCCGCTGATGTGACCCGGGTGCAGCACGATGGCCGGGACCCCGCCCGCCATCGTCTCCCGGTGCAGCAGCGCCTCGATCTCCATCTTGCCGGTGCCGTACTCGCCGTACGCGGTCCGCGGCTCGTCCTCGGTGACCGGCACCCGCAGCGCCGGGCCGTGCACCCAGATGGTCCCGCAGTGCACCAGCAGCGGCCGGGACGGCCGCAGCGCGTCGACCAGCTGCCGGGCCGAGGCCGCGGTGAAGCAGACCATGTCGATGACCACGTCGGGCTCGAGCGACGCGACATGGGCCCCGAACGCGCCCTCGGCGTCCTCGGCGTCGCGGTCGACCGTGAGCCTGGTGACCGCGGCCCACTCCGCGCTGGCGTGGTAGGGCTCGCGGGTGCCACGGCTCATGGCGATCACCTCGTGGCCTTTACGCACCAGCCGCGGCACCAGGTACGTGCCGACGTGCCCGGTGGCACCGATGACAACCACGCGACTCATCCTCGGGATCCTTTCGACCAGATCGGCCGGCCACGCCACAGCAGAATGTCCCCGGCAGCCGGTAACGTCACCACCGTAACCAGTCAGGAACCACTCGTGTTGAGGCGGCACGGAACAAATGACGATCTTCGTCCTGGTGCACGGCGCGTGGGGCGGTGCGCACGGCTTCCGCAGGGTGCGCGGCCCGCTGCAGGCGGCCGGGCACGAGGTGTTCACCCCGAGCCTGACCGGGATCGGCGAGCGGGTGCACCTCACCAGCCCGCAGGTCAACCTGACCACGCACATCACCGACGTGGTCAACGCGGTGCTGTACGAGGACCTGAGCGACATCGTGCTGCTCGGGTGGTCCTACGGCGGGCTCGTGGTCTCCGGGGCGCTGGAGCACATCGGCGACCGGGTCAGGCACCTGGTCTTCCTCGACGCGTTCGTGCCCGGCGACGGCGACAGCCTGATCAGCATCTCGGGCGCGGGGGCCGGCCGCGGCGTGATCACGCTCGGCAGCGAGTGGCTGGTGCCGCCGCAGGACCGCGAGTTCGACGACCCGGCCGAGGCGGCCTGGTCCAGCGCCCGGCGCACCCCGCAGCCCATCGCGTGCTTCACCGAGCCGGTCCGGCTGGCCCGGCCGCTGGAGGACTACCCGTTCACGCGCACCTACATCAAGGCGACGGGGGAGCCGCGGCCCGAAGCCGGCGGGCCGTTCTGGACCGCCGCCGACCGGGCGCAGGGCTCGCCGGCCTGGAGCTACCGGGAGATCGCCACCAACCACATGATCCCCAGCAACCGCCCCGACGACCTGGTCCGCATCCTGCTGGACCTGGAGTAGCGGCGGGTGCGGATCCCGGCCGCAGGTGTTGTGGAGGGGGAGGGCGGGGCGCTGGGGTCGCTGGTGAAGCGGGGTGGGCGGTTCGGGGGAGCGTGTCGGCGGCTAGGGGTCGCGGCCGCTGGCCGAAAGCGGTGGGCGGGTTCCGGGAGACGCGCCGGCGGGCTAGGAGTCGCGGCCGTAGCCGGGGGCCCCGCCCCCGGCCGTGCGGCTGAGCGGGCTGGAGCCGCGCTGCTGCGCGAGGATCTGCTTCAGCGCGGGCGGCCCGCCGTCGCGCGCCGCGAGGTGCGTGTCGGTGAGCTTGAGCTGGGCCGCCGCGTCCCCGGCGAACGCCGCGCAGCACAGCTCGGGCTCGACGTTCGCGATGGCCAGGATCGCGCCCGTGCCGCCGAGCGGCCCGGCCAGGGCCAGCAGCGCCGACGACCCGACGTAGGTCCGGCCCGGGTAGTGCGCGACCTCGGCCAGCAGCCGGTTGGGATCGCCCGAGGAGTCCTTCAGCCCGGCCACCGGCAGGCCGTCCAGCGCGCTGATCGGGATGCCCGGGGCCGAGACCCACGGGATGTGGTAGCCGAGCACCGGCAGGCCGCCCGCGGCCCGGCTTACGGCCGCGAAGTAGCCGGCCAGGTCCTCGCTGCCGGGCGGCGGCCAGGCCAGCACCGCGTCCGCGCCGGCCCCGGCGGCCGCGGCGGTGAGCTCCACCGCCCGGTCCACGCTGGTGGCCCCGGTGCCGGCCAGCACCGGCACGTCCGGCGGCACGGCGCCGCGCACCGTGCGGATGACGTCGACCCGCTCGGCGTCGGTCAGCGTCGCCGGCTCCCCGGTGGTGCCGCAGGCCAGCACCGCCTGCATGCCCCGGCCGGCCAGATCGGCCGCGAGCGACCCGGTGGAGGCCAGGTCAACGGCCCCGGTGTCGTCCAGGAGCGTCAGAAGTGCCACGCCAACCCCGGTGAACAAGTCCATCAGCGACTCCGCCCTGCAGGCTCTGGCCAGTCCGAGCGCTGGCCCCTTATAGTGACTTTAGTTGACAATCGACAATCCGCCCACGGATGCCCCCGCTCATCTGCCATCACGGGTATCCGAGATCACGGGGGCCCACCACGGGCCACCCGACGGGGAGGTCCGTTGCCGCAGGCTCGCTTCGACGGCAAGGTCGCCGTGGTCACCGGCGGCTCGAACGGCATCGGCCGCGCGATCACCCAGGCCTTCGCGGACGAGGGCGGCCGGGTCGTGGTGTGCGACCTGGTGGACTCCGGGTACTTCGCCGGCCACCCGCAGGTGGTGACCGTGACCGGGGACATCGGCGACCACGGGCTGGCCGGCCGGGCGATCGGGACCGCGGTGGAACGGTTCGGCCAGGCGGACATCCTGGTCAACGACGCGGCCTCCTATCCCGACGGCACGCTGCTTGATATGCCCGCCGATGCCTGGGACCGGGTCTTCAGCGTGAACGTCACCGGTACCTTCATGATGACCCAGGCGTTCGCGCGGCACTGCGTCGGGCGCGGTGCCCGGGACGCCGCCGTGGTCAGCATCTCGACCGGGTCGGCCCGCAACCCCCGGCCCGCGGGCGCGGCCTACGCCGCGTCCAAGGCCGCGGTCGAGACCATGAGCAAGGTCTTCGCCATGGAGCTCGGGCCGCACGGGATCCGGGTGAACGTGGTCTCGCCCGGCTACATCGACGTGCGCGAGTGGAGCGACGCGTTCCCGGACCGGGCGCCGGACGAGCTGCGCGCGGCGCTGGTCCAGTCGATCCCGCTGGGCCAGGCCGGCCAGCCCAGGGACATCGCCAGCGCGGTGCTGTTCCTGGTCTCGGGCGACGCCGGGCACATCACCGGCACGGTGCTCGAGGTCGACGGCGGCTCCAACGCCGGCCGGTTCTCCCTGGCCGGGCACGCCACCAACGGACAGAGCCGTGTCCGCGGGTAACGGCGCCGGCGCCGCGGACGGCGCGGTGCCCCGCGACGGCACGCCCGGCAGCGGCACGCCCGGCGCGGCCGACGGCGCCCGGCCGGCCGGCCGCAGCGCGCGGTTCGGGCTGGCCCGCCGCCGCCGCGGCGACGAGAACGCGCCCGACAGCGACGTGCCGATCATCGAGACCCGGGACGTCACCAAGTACTTCTCGGCCGGGCGCGACCCGGTGGGCCGGACCCGGCCCACGCTCAAGGCCGTGGACGGGGTCTCGCTCACCATCCAGCGCGGCGAGACCCTGGCCCTGGTCGGCGAGACCGGCTCGGGCAAGACCACGTTCGGACGGCTGCTGCTCGGCCTGTACCGGCCCACCAGCGGCGACATCCTGTACCGCGGGCAGAGCATCCTCGATCCCAAGAGCCCCACCGCGCGCACGGTGCGGCGGCAGGTCCAGGGCGTGTTCCAGGACCCGTACTCGTCGCTGAACCCGACCATGAGCATCGGCCAGTCGCTGACCGAGGTGCTCAAGGTGCACGACGTGGTGCCCCGCTCCGACCGCGCGGACCGGGTGGCCGAACTGCTCAGCACCGTGGGGCTGTCCGCGGCCCAGGCCGCCAGGCGCCCGCACGCGTTCAGCGGCGGGGAGCGGCAGCGGGTGGGGATCGCCCGCGCGCTCGCCGTGCAGCCCGAGGTCGTGATCGCGGACGAGCCGCTGTCCGCCCTCGACGTGTCGATCCAGGCCCAGGTGCTGAACCTGATGATCCGGCTGCAGACCGAGCGCGGGCTCACCTACCTGTTCGTCACCCACGACCTGGACGTGGCCCGGCACATCAGCCAGCGCACGGCCGTGCTCTACCTGGGCCGGGTGGTGGAGCAGGCGCCGACCGAGGACATCTTCGCCGAGCCGCTGCACCCCTACACTCAGGCGCTGGTCCGGGCCGCGCCGCGGCTGACCACGCAGCGCAAGACCGTGAAACCCGCCCTGACCGGTGACATCCCGAACGCGATCGAGCGGCCCTCCGGCTGTCACTTCCACCCGCGCTGCCCGATGGCGATGCCGGTATGCCGGGAACGCGAGCCCGCCCTGATCGAGCTGCCCGGCCGCCGCTCGGTCACCTGCCACCTGCACGACCCCGAGGTCATGGCGCAGCAGCAGGCCGCTGGCTAGTCCCCGCCTGCGCGGCCGCCGCGCCGCTGCCCCTCGCCGTCGTGCCCGGGAAACCCGATCAGGTAGTGGGTGCGGATCTCCTCGCGCAGCCGGGCGAGATCGCCGTCGCTGACCGCGTCGACGATCGCGCGGTGCCGCTCGACGGCGTCGAGCAGGCTGATGCCCTGCCGCTCGATCTCCTCCCGCATCAGCGCGCCCATCTGGCTGTTGAGCATGGACCAGAGGTCCTTCAGCCGCCGCCGCCCCGACACGTCGATGATCAGCTCGTGGAAGTAGGTGTCGCTGGCCACCAGCGCGGCCATGTCGTCGGTCCTGGCCGCCACGGACATGTGCTCCAGCGCCAGCCGCAGCGACCTGACCAGCTCCTTGCGGTTCGGCCCGAAGCCGCCCTCGATGCTGGCGTCCTCCAGCACATACCGGGCATAGCACACGTCTTCGGCGTCCTCGGGCGACATCCGGGTCACCACGCTGTACCGGCGCGGCACGATCGCGATCAGGCCCTCGGCCTGCAGGCTGCGCATGGCGTCCCTGATCGTGCCCCGGCTCACCCCGAACTCGGCCGCCAGGTTGGCTTCGACCAGCCTGGTCTCGGCGGGCAGCTCGTTGTTCAGGATGCGGTGCCGGAGGGCCCGGCCGACCGCCTCCGGCAGCGAGACGTGCTCGAGTATGTCTCCCACTCTCCCTCACCCGGCCCGAGGGGTGTCGCTCGTCACTGTAGTTTTAGCATTGCCGCGGTCAAGCCCACGTGGCCGGCCGGATCTGGCCTGGGCTGCAGCGCCCCGGCCGGCCCGGTCAGGATGGGCGTGATGCCCGGCCCGTGCCCGGGCAGCGGGCTGGTGCCGTGCGCCACCACGCCGACCGTGACCCAGTCCTTCCGATACCCCATATTCCACCGCGCGTCCACGTCGGTCACCGCCACCAGGTCCCCCAGCCGCAAATCGCCGGCCCCGTCCGGCCCGGGCGGCGGCAGCTGCAGGTCCAGGTCCCAGCCGGCCGCCGGGCGGCCGATCCCGTTGCCGGCCAGGCGGCTCGGCACCGTCATCCTGACCCCCACGGTCACCGGCGCGTCCCCGCCGTCCGCCGCCGTGACCGGCAGCAAACCGAGCACGTCCGGGTCCAGGTTCATGACCGCGACGTCGGGCCGCAGCCCCGGCGGGCGCATGCCCTGGCCGAACCCGCGCACGGCCACCTGGTCGGACGGCCGCATCCGGGCCAGGTCCGCCTGGCCGAAGCCGACGATCACGCGCGCGTCCTCCCCGCGCTTGCCCAGCACCACGCCGCGCGCGCCCGCGGCCTGCCCGGTCCGCACCACCGCGGTGTTCCCGATGCAGGCGTAGACCGACAGCGCGTGCCCCGCCGCGGTATCCGGGTGGGTCAGGCAGGCGCCCGGCGCGGCGTGGTCGCCGGCCAGCCCGAAGACCGAGTCCCCGAGCTGCAGGCCCAGCACGATCCCGCCGTCCCCCAGCGGCACGTAAGGAGTGCCGTTACGCCCGATCCGCCACGGACCGCCGTCCAGTACCGGGTGCTCGATCACGCCCAGCAGGTTGACCGCGACCGGCCGCAGCCCGGCCCGCACCCCGGCGGCACTGGCGTCGCCTGTCACCGGGATTCCCCGGAGGAAGTGGCGTAATGGCCGGTGTCCTGAGCGTGCGGGTGGAACCAGCTGGCCAGGTTGGCGTCCGGGTCTTCCACCACGTGGAAGGCCTCGGCGGGGCCGCTGAGCAGCGTGGACGGGCCCGGCCCGTGCCCGAACAGCATGCACTGGCCGGTGGAGATGACCCCGATGGTCAGGTAGCCGGCCTGGTAGCCGCGGCCGTAGCGGTGGTCGGCGTCGGCCAGCGCGACGATGTCGCCGACCCGCAGCCCCTCCAGGCCGAGGGACAGGTCCTCGCCCAGGCCCGCGTACGCGCCCATGAGGTCGGTGTTGGCGTACTCCGAGATCATCCCGGCGCCGGCGCCGATCGCCTCGGCCGGGACCCGCGCGGCCACATGCACCTCGAGGCGGCCGTCCGCCGTGGTGCCGCCCGGCATCCGCTCGATCAGCGCGGGGTCGCAGTTCTTCACCGTGATCTCCGGGTGGCCGGGCAGGGCCAGCCCCTGGCCGACGGCCACCACGGTGACCGCGTCGCCGACGGTCAGTTCCGCGGCCGCCGCCTCGGGGAAGTCCACGAGCACGTACGCGTGCTGGCCGATCACGTGCCCGCGGGCCCCTTCCGCGGGCCCGGAGGCCACCCGGACCTCGTTGCCCACGCAGGTCAGGAACTGCAGCGCCATGTTCGCGCCCGGGTCGCGGTGCCGGACCGACGCGCCGGGCTCCAGGTGGTCGGAGGCGTAGCCGGTGGCCGCGTCGCCGCAGTGCACGCCCAGCGTGACCCCGCCCATGCCGGGCAGCACGAACGGCTGGCCGTCGGGCCCCACCCGGTAGGCGTGCCGGTCGGCCAGGGCGGGCCAGACCTCGCCGGCCAGCACCTGCCGGACCAGCTGGTCCGCGTTCGTGGTGACCTTCACGCGGCGCCCGCCGCGTCGGCCGCGCTGAGCGGGAAGCTCACCCAGGCCCGGGTCCGGTAGGACGCCTCGAACGCGTTGATGGTCTCCTGCACCAGCGCGCCCTGGGCGAAGTCGCCCTGGCTCTGCCTTCGGCTGTCCAGGATCTCGCTGGTGAAGTCGGCGACCAGGTTGGAGTAGAACAGGAAGTCCCACGGCTCGCGGGAGCTGCCGCCGGGCGGGAAGAACCGGGCCGGGATCTCCTGCTCGGTGAACTCGACCGCGTCCTTGGTCGCCGTCTTGATCGTCTGGCAGATGCCGAACTCGTCGACCAGCCGGATGATGATCGCGCCCTCGGAGCCGTAGATGCGCGCCTCGATGCCCGGGTAGTTGCCCACGGTCACGTAGGAGGACTGGATCGAGGCCAGCACGTCCGGGCCGAACTCGGCGATCCACATGTCGCCGTCGTCGATGTTGGCCCTGGTCATCTGGCCGGTGTCGCGGATCACGCGGCGCGGCACGAAGTTGCGCATGGCGCCGACCACCGCGGTCAGCGGCCGGCCCAGCCACCAGTGCATGATGTCGATGATCGGCGCGCCGTAGCCCTCGATCGAGGACACGGCCACCTGGTCCGGGTCGGCGTCCGGGTCGAACTGGCGCAGCGGCGTGGCCGGGTCGATCCACTGGCTGTTCTGCTCGTAGCCGTTGAAGATGTACGGCTCGCCGACGAAGCCGGAGTCGATCAGCTCCTTGGCGTACATGACCGCGGGCGCGTACCGGAACGTGAAGCCGAGCTTGGTGCGCAGGCCCTTGGCCGCGGCCAGCTCCGCGGCCTGCCGGGTCTTGCGGTAGTCGTAGTGCACCGGCTTCTCGCACAGCACGTGCTTGCCGGCGGACAGCGCGTCCCAGGAGATCTGGAAGTGCGGCTGGTTCCCTGTGACCACGTCCACGACGTCGATATCCGGGTCGTCGAGCAGTTCGCGGTAGTCGGTGGTGGTGCGGGGCACGGAGAACTTGTCCGCCGCCGCGGCCAGCGCGGCCTCGTCCACGTCGGCCAGCGCGACGACCTCCGAGCGTGGGTCCCGCTGCCAGCCGGGGATGTGCGCCATCTGCGCCCACCGCCCCGCGCCGACCACCGCGACCCGGATCCCGTGTGCTGCTGCTGCCATGCGTATCCTCCGGTCAGTATCCAGCGGCTCGGTCGTAGACGTTGCGCAGCGGCTGGCCGGCCAGCCACCGCTGCAGGTTGTCGGTGAACAGATCGGTGATGAGCCCGTTCTCGCCGCCCACGGTGGAGGCCGAGTGCGGCGAGATGATGACGTTCTCCATCGCCCACAGGGGCGAGTCGGCGGGCAGCGGCTCGGTCGCGAAGACGTCCAGGCAGGCGCCGCCCAGATGGTGCCTGCGGAGCGCGCTGATCAGCGCGTCCTCGTCGATGACCGGGCCCCGGCTGATGTTCACCACGACGGCGCCTGGCGGCATCAGCCGGAGTTCATGGTCGGTGATCAGGTGACGGGTCTGCTCGGTCAGCGGGCAGGCCAGGACCAGCGCGTCGATCCCGGGCAGCACCTCGGCGATCCGGTCGGTGGCCACGTAGGAGGTGACGCCGGGCACGTCGCGGCCGCGCTCGGTCCGCCCGGCGCCGGTGACCTCGACCCCGGCCGCGTCCAGCAGCCTGGCCACCGCCCGGCCCACGCCACCCAGGCCGATCAGCAGCGCCCGGCTGCCCGCCACCTGCCGGCCCGCGTGCCGCTCCCAGTGGTGCTGCTGGCGCCAGCGCTCCAGCGTCGGCATGCCCTTGGCGAAGTACAGCAGGCCCATCAGAGCGAACTCGGCCAGCGGCGTGCCGTGCACGCCCGCGGCCGTGGTGAACACCAGCGAGGTGCGGGCCAGGCCGGTCCGCTCCAGGAACCCGCCGATGCCGGCGCTGGTGCCCTGCACCCAGCGCAGCCGCGGGCAGTTGGCCGCCATCTCGGCCGGCGCCTGCCAGTCGAAGTCGAAGCTGACGTCGGCCTGGCGCCGCAGCGCGGCCCAGCGGTCGAGATCGGCGGCGGACAGCGCGCGCGGCACGCCGTTGTGGTCGGCGGCGTAGCGGGGGAGGGGCAGCAGGCCCGGCTCGTACAGCACGGACACCCGCCGGTCCACCGCCTCGATCCTGGCGGCGTGCTCCGGCTCGAGCGGCGACGCCACCAGGACGTTCACCGTGCCGACGCCATCTGCCTTCACCCGACGCTTGCCCTCACTCCCGCACGCCCGACAATTGTTGACAATCAACGATTGTTTCCAGCTAGCTGCGTCAAGTCAAGGGCGGGACGGCCGCCTGAGTGCCACTATGTGCCCAGTAAAGAGGCTGTAACAGACAGATACCAAGTATTGACGGGCCTAGGCCGCGTTTCTACAGTAATGCCAGGTTGTTGACAATCGACGAAGGACGAGGTGGGTGCATGATGTTCCGAGCCCCTCGCTACCGGACTCTCGGCGCAGGAGCAGCCGTGCTTGCCCTCGCCGCCTTCGCCGCCGGCTGTGGCGGCTCATCCACCTCCAGCAGCGGGAGCGGCAGCGGCGGCTCCGGCTCGGCGTCTACCAGCAGCACACTGGTCATCGCCAACGCTGTCAAGGTGGACACGCTCGATCCCGAGGCGAACTCGGTCAACGAGTCCATCTGGATGGACCAGAACCTGTACAGCCGGCTGCTGCAGCCCAACGCGACCGGCACCGGGCTGCTGCCGGACCTGGCCTCGTCCTGGACGATCTCGAAGGACGGGCTGACGTACACGTTCCACCTGCGTCCGGACGCCAAGTTCTCCAACGGCACCCCGGTCACCGCGGCTGACGTCGTCTACTCGATCGACCGGTCCCGCAAGTTCTCCGGCGGCTGGGGCTTCCTGCTGACGCCGGTCAAGACCATCACCGCGTCCGGCACGCACACGGTCGTGATCACGCTGTCGCAGCCGCACGCGCCGCTGCTGGCCGACCTGGCCATGTACGCGTACTCCGTGGTGCCGGAGAAGCTGGTCAAGTCCGAGGGCAGCAAGTTCTTCCAGCACCCGGTGGGCAGCGGGCCGTTCATGGTCACCTCGTACAACGCGGACAGCGAGATCGACCTGGCGCGCAACCCGCACTTCTACGGCACGAAGCCGAAGATCAGCAAAGTCAAGATCATGATCGTGCCGAACGACAACACCCGGGTGCTGATGCTGCAGAGCAAGAAGGCGGACATCATCGAGAACCCGCCCGGCAACCTGGTCAGCCAGATCAACAAGTCCCCGGACCTGAGCGTGCAGCTGTTCCCGTCCACGCGGGTGGACTTCGTCCAGCTGGACGAGCACTACAAGCCGTTCAAGAGCGCCAAGGTGCGCCAGGCGCTGAACTACGCGATCAACCGGAAGACGATCGTGCAGCTCGCCTACCAGGGGCACGCGGTGCCTGGCTCCTCGTTCATGCCGTACAAGATGGAGTTCTGGAACTCCAGCCTCCAGCCGTACCCGTACAACCCGGCCAAGGCGAAGCAGCTGCTGGCCCAGGCCGGGTACCCGCACGGCTTCAACACCTTCCTGATCACGGTCAGCGGTGACGTCGCCGGGCAGGCCGAGGCGATCGTGCTCAAGTCCGAGCTCGCCGCCGTGGGCATCAACGTCAGCATCCAGTCCTACGAGCTGCTGACCGCCTACAACAAGGAGGACAACGGGCACTCCCAGATGGGCGAGCGGTACTGGACGAACGACATCATCGACCCCGACGAGGTGGCCACGTTCGGCGCCGACTGCAAGGGCGGGGCGAACGCGTTCAACAGCTACTGGTGCAGCACCACGGCCAACAACCTGGTCGACCAGGCCCGGGCCGAGCTGGACAGCAGCAAGCGGGCGCAGATGTACAACCAGGTCCAGCAGATCGTCTACCAGGAGTCACCGTTCATCGTCATCGACTACAGCCCCTACCGGTATGGCGTCGGCAAGTGGGTGCACGGGTTCCACGTGACGCCGCTCGGCAACTACGACCTGTCACTGGAGACGCTGACGGTCAGCACCCCCTAAGGCGGCGCACACAGCGCAGCATCCGTGCCGGGCGGGCCGACGCCCCCGGGAGGCCCGCCCGGCACCTCCAACCTGACGAGGGAGGCAGGGTATGAGCCGCTTCGGGACCGTCCCGCGGCGCCTCGTGCACCTGATCATCATCCTGTTCGGGATCACGCTGGTCACGTTCTTCCTGCTGCGGCTGATCCCCGGCGATCCGGCACTGGCCATCCTGGGCAGCAGCTACACCCACGAGCGTGCGGTGGCGATCGACAGCACGCTCGGGCTGAACCAGCCCATCTGGTCCCAGTACGGCCTGTTCATGAGCCGCCTGTTCCACGGCAACCTGGGCTTCTCGTTCTTCTACAATGAGTCGGCCACCACCGTGATCGCGCAGCACATCTGGCCGACGGTATTCCTGATCGTGTACAGCGCGGTGCTGGCCGCGCTGATCTCCCTCCCGATCGGCTTCCGCTCCGGGCTGCGCCGCGGCGGCTACGTCGACCAGTCCTCCCGCGTCTTCTTCACGGTCAGCTTCGCGATGCCCGCGTTCTGGCTCGGCATCATCTTCATCCTGATCTTCAGCGTGAACCTGCACGTGTTCCCGCTCAGCGGCTTCGGCCGCGGCTTCTTCGGCCACCTGTACTACCTGTTCCTGCCCGCGCTGACGATCGCGCTCGGATTCTCCACGGTCCTGGTGCGCAGCCTGCGCTCGGCCACCATCACCACGCTGCAGGCCGAGTTCATCGACACCGCGCGGATGAAGGGCATCCGCTGGTCTCAGGTGCTCTGGAAGCACGTGTTCCGCAACGCGGTCCTGGCCGTGGTCGCCGTGTACGGCGTCAACCTGGCCTACCTGATCAGCGGGACGGTGCTGGTGGAAAACGTGTTCTCGCTGCCCGGCCTCGGCACCCTGCTGGTCAACTCGGTCGCGAACCGCGACTACCCGGTCGTGCAGGGAGTGACGCTGCTGTTCGCGGTGCTGATCGTGAGCATCAACCTGCTGACCGACATCGTCCAGGCCGCGCTGGATCCCCGGGTCGGGCAGGAGATCGGCGCATGAGCACCACGTGGGCGACCAGCCCGTCCGAGCTGCTGCTGAAGGCGGCCACCAAGGCCGCGGGGCGGCGCCGCAGCGTGACCAGGCGCCGGCTCACCCTGATCGTCGGGCTGGTCATGCTCGGCGTCGCGATCCTGGCCGTGACGTTCGCGCCGCTGCTGACCAGCTATTCGCCCACGGCCATCGACCCGCTGCACCCGCTGGCGCCGCCGCTGACCCCGGGCCACTTTCTGGGCACCGACCAGTACGGCCGGGACGTGTGGTCCCGGATCCTGTACGGCGGGCGGATCGACCTCGCGATCGCGTTCGGCGCCACCAGCGTCACCCTGGTCGGCGGCACGTTCATCGGCCTGATCGCGGGCTACATCGGGGGCAAGGTAGAGAGCGTCCTGATGGGCCTCGTCGACCTGTTCTTCGCGTTCCCGTTCGTGGTCCTGGTCATCGCGATCATCGCGATGCTCGGGCCGAGCATCTTCAACATGTTCGTGGCGATCTGGATCACCAGCTGGGTGAGCTACGCGCGGATCATGCGGGCCCAGACCGTGGTGGCCAAGAAGCAGCAGTACGTGCTGGCCGCGCGGGCCCTGGGCTACGGCCGGCTGCGCGTGATGTTCCGGCACATCCTGCCGAACACGGCCTCCGCAGTGATCATCTTCTCGATGGTGGACGCGGTGGGGAACATCATCCTGGCCGCGTCGCTCGGCTTCCTCGGGCTCGGCGCCCAGCCGCCGTCGCCGGAGTGGGGGGCGATGATCTCCGACGGCCAGGCCTACATGCTGTCGGCCTGGTGGCTGGCGGCCATACCCGGCCTGGCCGTGGTCTTCGTCGGGGTCTCGTTCAGCCTGATCGGGGACGGGCTCGCGGACCTGCTCCGGGCGGGGGAGCGGTGACGACACCCGGGCCGGCCCCGGCGGCGCCCGGCGCGCCGCTCCTCACGGTCACCGACCTGCACAGCTACCTGGCCACCGACCAGGGCGTGGTCCGCGCGGTGGACGGGGTGTCGCTGACCGTGCACGAGGCCGAGATCCTCGGCATCGTGGGGGAGAGCGGCTGCGGCAAGACGGTCACCTGCCGCACGATCATGGGCCTGATGCCGGCCAGCACCCTGCACTCCAGCGGCGAGGTCATCTACCACCCGCACGGGGAGCGGAGCATCCTGTCGGCCAAGCAGGCCGAGTGGGAGGCGCTCCGCGGCTCCCAGCTGGCGATGATTTTCCAGGACCCGATGACCGCGCTGAACCCGGTGCGCACCATCGGCGACCAGCTGCTCGAGGCGGTCACCGCGCACGCGAAGCTGTCCCGGGCCGAGGCCCAGGAGAAGGCGGTCAGCCTGCTGGAGCGCGTCGGCATCCCGGCTCCGGTCCGGCGGATGCGCGACTACCCGTTCCAGTTCAGCGGCGGGATGCTGCAGCGGGCGCTGATCGCGATCGCGCTGGCGTCATCCCCCCGGCTGCTGCTGGCCGACGAGCCGACCACGTCGCTGGACGTGATCATCCAGGACCAGATCCTCAGCCTGCTGCTGGAGCTGCAGCAGGACACCGGGATGAGCATGATCCTGGTCAGCCACGACCT
>Ga0070714_100001779_pt1 | contig 15703 bp, 11 predicted proteins | sample LARL83metaG_FD_65450 | JGI IMG/M metagenome (GOLD analysis project Ga0070714, IMG submission 65450) | Corn, switchgrass and miscanthus rhizosphere microbial communities from Kellogg Biological Station, Michigan, USA - LAR L8-3 metaG | ecosystem: Host-associated > Plants > Roots > Rhizosphere ...
TCGACCCACTCGGCATGGCCGTCCCGGTCCCGCACGACGAAAACGCGTTCAGTCGTAGTAACCACGCTGGTCTTCGGAACGAATAGCGCGGGCCTCGAACGCCGCACCGGCCACTTCACCGCCGGATACATGCCCGGCGACAGCGCCCCGTCGGAATTAAAAACGTCCAGCTCCACCGGCATGCTGCGCGTTTTTTGATCGAGCGCGTGGGCCGCGCGAGCGACCGTTCCTGAAAACGTCCGCTCCGGATAGGCGGGCACCCTGAATTGAACCTTGCCGCCGCGCGCCATGCCGCCGACATCTTCCTCCGGCACAGCCACCACCAGCCGCAGATGCGAGACCTGTTGAATAATGAGCAGCGGCTCGGCACCGGAACCGGAGCCGACCAACGCTCCGGGGTGAACCAGGCGGTCGGTCACAACGCCATCAAATGGCGCGGTGATCTTCAGATAGGCCTGCATGTCCTTTAACGTTTGGACCGTAGCCTCTACCGCACGGCTGGCCTGCCGACGGGAATTGACCAAAGCCTTGGCCGCGTCGACCTGCTTTTCGGACTGGATCAGTTCGTTGCCGGCGATCGCGCCGGGTGTTTCGGCAGCTTTCTTCAGCCGGTCAAGAGTGCTCTGCACCGCTTCCAGTTGAGCTTCAGCCTGAAGCCGATCGGCTTCGGCGGCCTGGACCTTCGACTCAGCTTCGGCGATCTGTGCGGTCATCTCGGGAGCGCTCAGCTCCAACAGAAGGTCGCCTTGCTTCACAACGCTGCTACGGTCCACCAGGACGTGCTCGACATAACCAGGCACCTTGGCATGCAAAGTGACGCTCAGGAAGGGTTGGAACTCGCCCGGCAGTTCGACCATCCGCGAAAGTGTCTTGGACACCACCGGCGCGAGATCAACCTTTTGTGGCCACGCGGGCACTGCCGCGAGACACGCCAGAACTGCGATGGTTTCAATGCGCTTCATAGTATCTGCTCGCGGGGTCCGCCGGATTGAGCGATGGCGATGTGGTGGATGCTCTCCTTTGAAGGATGGCGTAAATGGACGGCAGGATCGTGAGCGTCGTAAAGGTCGAAACAATGAGTCCTCCAATAACGGCGCGGCCGAGCGGGGCGGATTGCGGTCCACCTTCGCCAAATCCGATGGCCATGGGCAGCATGCCGACGATCATCGCCGAGGCGGTCATTAAGATGGCACGTAGACGGCTGCCGGCGCCTTCCAGAACTGCTTCAAAAAAAGGCCGGCCCTCGCGCCGGGAGTGTTCAGCGAAGGTGACCAGCAAGATCGAATTGGCGACCGCGATCCCGATCGCCATGATCGCGCCCATGAAGGATTGGACGTTCAGCGTGGTGTGAGTGATTAATAGCATCAGAAGCACTCCGCACAGCACCGCCGGGATCGTCAGGACAATAGCCAGCGCCAAGCGGATGGACTGAAAATTTGCGGCCAGCAAGAGAAAGATCACCAGAACGGCGAGCAGCAGGCCGATTCGAAGCCCGGACAAGGTTTGTTCCAACGCCGGGATCTCGCCGCGGAACTTGACGCTCACGGCACCCTTCGGCTTGCCCGCGCCGGCCAGGGCTCCGGTCAACTTCTTCTCGGCTTCGCCCAGAGTCAACCCATGAATGTTCGCAGTGAGGCTGATGACGCGTTGTCCGTTGTAACGCTCGATCAGCCCGGGCATAGTTCCCAGCTTCAACGCGGCGATGTCGGAAAGCTGAGTGTGCCGTTGACCGTCATGCATGACCGGAATGGCGGCTACCTGGTCGACGCCTTGCATCAGGTGTTGCGGCAACTCGACCTGAATCTGGAAGGCGTTGCCCGAATTCGGGTCGCGCCAATAGTTGGGCTGCGTGAATCTCGACGAAGACGTGGCCGGCACGACCGAGCGCGTGATATCAGCCATGGTCAATCCGAACTGGCCGGCGCGTTCCCGGTCAATGTTGATGTCCAAGGTCGGATAGTCCATTTCCTGAGCGAACTGGAGGTCGCGCAGAAAAGATAGCTTCGACAATTGGGCCTGGACCTTTTGCGCGTAGTCGTAATCGTCCTCAAGATTGATCCCCTGCACTGCCACCTCAACAGGAGTCGGCGATCCGAAGCTCATCACCTGGCTGATAATGTCGGCCGCCTCAAACGAAACTTGCGAACCCGGGAGCTCACGGCACAGATCATCGCGCAACTTGTCCCGCAGTGCTTCGCCTCGTGGAGCATCCGGCTTAAGCGCCACTTGGATGATGGCCTCCTGTGGGCCACTGGTGAACAGGTGGATCAAATCCACCGGATAACTCGATGGCACGACACCTACGTAGTCGCTGGTGATCGCAACGTTATTGGCGCCAATATCGCGATGAATCACGTCCAGGGCGCGGAGGACCATGCGCTCCGTCTCTTCCACCCGCGTCCCGGTCGGCGCGCGCAAACGGATGCGAAGCAAGGGAGCGTTCGTATCGGGAAAAATTTCGGTTCCCAAGCGCGGCAACAAAATATAGATCAGCGCCAGGGAGCCCGCTAGATAGGCCAGCACCAGCGGCCAGCGCAATCGAAGGACGACGTTCAGGTAGCGCGAATAGAAAGAGCGTAGATGTCCGAAGAGCCCTCGATGCTCCTGGCCGGGGTCTGTTTCCTTCATGAGCCAAGTCGAAAATACCGGGACCAGACTGCTCGACAGCAAGTAAGACGCAATCATCGAAAATCCAACCGCCAGCGAAAGTGGAACGAACAATTGACGGCCCACGCCGGCCATGAAAAAAGAAGGGACAAAGACGGCCAGGATGCAGAACATGGAAAGCAAGCGCGGGATGGCGGTCCGGCTGGTGGCTTCCAGTACGGCGCGCGCGCGTGAAATGCCGGGATGCATTTGGGTGTGGATATTTTCGATTTCGACGGTCGCTTCGTCGACCAGGACGCCGACCGCGAGAGCCAGCCCGCCCAACGTCATTATGTTGATGGTCTGGCCTGTGGTCCACAGCAGAACCACGGCGGCCAGGAGTGCAAACGGGATATTCATCACCACGATGAAGGCACTGCGCCAGTCGCGCAGGAACAGCAACACCATCAGTCCGGTCAGCACCGCGCCCAGGGCGCCTTCAATGATCAACCCTCGAATGGAATTGGTGACGTAAGGAGACTGATCGAATTCAAGGCGAACATCGGTATCGCCGGGCATCTCTTTCTTGAAATCGGGGATGGCCGCTTTGACCGCTTCGACTACCGATAGCGTCGAGGCGTCGGCGCGCTTGGTGACCGGGATGTAGACGGTCCTCTTGCCGTTCACATGCGCATAAGCAGTGATGATATCGGTGCCGTTCTCGATGGTTCCGATGTCGCGCAAGTAAACCGTCGAGCCCGATGCAGGACGAATGGGCGTGCTCAGAAGCTCCGACAAATTCCCGCCAAGAGCCGCGTTGGTGCGGGCGATGCGCTCGATCTTGCCGGTCCACATATTGCCGGATGGCATAACGAGACTGGCCTTGCTGACGGCGGCGATCGCTTCGTCTGGAGAAATTCGATACTGCTGCAGCTTGTCGGGATCGAGCGTGATGACGATGGTCCGCTGATTCCCGCCGAACGGGGGCGGGGCCGAAACTCCTGGAAGGGAGGCGAACAGCGGCCGCACCCGGTTCAGAGCGATATCCTGTAGCTCTCCCTGCGTTCGCGTAGCGCTGCTGAAGACTAACAGACCGACCGCAACGCTGCCCGCGTCGAAACGCGTGATGAAGGGCGGAACAGTTCCTGGCGGCATGAAGGCGCGGGCGCGTTCGACATAGCCGACTGTTTCCGACATTGCCTGGCTCATGTTGATGTCCGGGTGAAATACCAGCTTCATGAGCGCAGCGCCCTGAATACTTTTGCTCTCGATGTGATCGATGCCGGTGATGTAAAGGAAGTGATACTCGTAGTAATAAGTGAGGTAGCCTTCCATCTGCTCCGGATCCATGCCGCCGTAAGGCTGGGCGACATAAATGGCCGGATCGCCGACCTGCGGGAAAATGTCGACGGGCATGCGCCGAATCGCGAGCACGGCATAGAGCGCAATGGCGATCAGGGCCACCACAACCGTGATCGGCCGGGCGAGGGCGGCTAAGACAAACCGCATTGTCTTCTGCCCTCGAGCCGATTCATTGACTCACCTCGACCACAAACGGCTGAATATCTCCCGCGGCTACGGCGACGCCCAGTAAGCCCCGCCAGATCCCCAGGCGGGCGAGCGCATCGTCAATCTCGGACTGCGTGAGCAGGCGTTGAGCTTCGGCTACTTCGTCGATGTTTCCGAGGCCCGATTGATAACGAGCCGTGGCCTGCTGCGTGGCGGCGCGCGCAGCCGAGACTTGCACCGGGGTGTTTCCGGCGATCCGACGTGCGCCTTGCAGATTGGCAACGGCGCGGTTCCACTGCGCACGCAGGTCGACGGCGATCTGCTGGAAGCGAGCGGTCTCGGCGCGGAGAGTCGCTGACTGTGCGCTTTGCCTGGCATGAATCGCGGGCAGATCCATGATGGGGAAGTTAACGCTGAAGCTAACGGCATAGTTCTGCACGTTTGGAGCAAGGCCGTTCAGTCCGCCAAGTATTCGTCCGTCTGTCTCGGCGCCGGTGCCGCGAGCATAAGCGGCGCCCTGCAGGTAGAAACGCGGGAAATAGGTCCGTTCGAGTGCACGGAGCCGGGCTTGCTCTTGTTCGACCACAGCGTTTTGCTCCAGAGCGACGGGACTGGACGCGGTGTCGAGCGCCGAGATCGGACGCTCGGGCGGCAATTGGAGCAATCCAGGCGCGGAGATTTCGATCGAGCCTGGCTCTCCGCCTATGAATTGCGCGAGAGTCGCGCGCGCGATGTCAGTGGCCTGCTGGGCTTGGATGAGCTCGGTTCGGGCGGCGGCCAGCTCTGCTTCGGCGCGCGAGGCATCGGCGCCGGGTCGCAATTGAGCGTTTACCAACGCAGTGATGGTCCGGCGGATCACCTCCGCGCGGTCGACGCCGGCTTGTGCGGCTCGTACGGTCTCCTCGGCGGCTGCCAGCGTGAGATAAGCATTCACGGCCGATACGGCGACATCGAACTGTGTTCGTTTCAGCACTGCCTCGGACTGACTGCGCGCAGCCGACGCCACCGCCACGTTCGCCTCTCGCAGGCCGAAATCAAAAGGCTCCCAGGTGACCAGGCCTCCGATGGCGCTGCCCCAGGCTGTGCCGAAATTGTTACTTCCGATGACGGGACCCGACATGGATGGAATCACACTCTGCGGGAGCAGCAAACCGAATACGTTGTTCCGGGTGGCTCGATTGATTTGTGCCAGAGCGTCTACCCGGGGAAGATAGGCGGTGCGTGCGAGCTGAATGCCAACTGCCGCGGCTTTGATCTGTTCCTGGGATACACGAATGGATGGATAATTCTTTGCGGCGCCCTCGACGGCGGCGGCTATTGTCAACGGGGCTGTCTGCTGGGCCAGCAAAGCCGCCAATGCGGGGGGCAGCAGCAAAATAAATCGCCCGACGGTTCTCACTACTTGCCCTCGATGAGTTCTCGAAACAATTCGCGTACCTTACCTTTTGCCGCTGACAATGCTCTTCTGCCGCGAGGAGTGGCCCGGTATACTTTACGAAGTGACTTGCCGTTGCGCTGCTCCTTAGAGCGCAGGTACCCTTTCTGTTCCAGGCTGTGCAGCAGGGGGTACAAACTTCCGGGGCTGATCCGATAGCCGTGCCGCGCCAGCTCTTCGATCATGCCGAGACCGAAGATGGGCTCTTCGGTTGCATGATGCAGGACGTGCAGCCGGATGAGGCCCGAGTAAAGGTCCCGGTCCGCGGCGTAAACATGATCATCGGGTTTCGTTTTCGACATTCGATTACGAACAGTGGTAGTATATCACACGGATATGGATCAGACTCCTGAGACACGCCGTAGGTTTCTTACCGAGGCCGCCGCCCTGGGAACCGGGCTTTTATGGACTGGCTGCAATCGCGCGACTGCCCCTGGCACGACTGAGCGGCCCAGCGGACCGGCCGATGTAACGTTACACATCGGTCCCGTATTGGTGGACATCGCCAAAGATCACACCATCAGCACCATCGGATACAACGGCACGGCCCCCGGTCCGCTGATCCGGCTGCGTGAGGGCGTGCCCGTTACGGTGGATCTGTTCAATGAAACCGATACGCCGGAGCTGGTCCATTGGCATGGCCAGTTCGTCGCGGTTGCCGTGGATGGCGCCGAAGAGGAAAAGAGCCTCTTTGTTCCGGCCCATGGGAAACTGCGTTATAGCTTCACGCCGCAGCCTGCCGGCGCGCGCTTCGTGCACACACACGTCATGCCGATGTCGGACCTGAACCGCGGCACTTATACAGGTCAATTTGCCTTCGTCTACATCGAGCCCAAAGTCAATCCGGGCCAACACGATCAAGAGCTCTTTCTCGCGACCCACGAATGGGAGCCTTTCTACACCACGGAAGAGGAGGAAGAGGAAGAAGAAGGCGCTGTGAAGAAGCCGCCTCCGCCGAAAGACGAGAAGCCCAACGGGTGGGAGATCGGCTATCAACGTTTCACGATCAACGGCAAGTGCCTGGGCTTCGGCGATCCGGTGCGCGTCAAAGAAGGCCAGCGTGTTCTGTTTCACTTCCTGAACGCTAGCGCTACCGAAAACATCCAGCTCGCGCTGTCCGGCCACCAGTTTCAGGTGGTCGCCCTCGACGGCAACCCGGTGCCGCATCCACAATTGGTGGACGTACTCGAACTCGGCACTGCCGAGCGCATCGATGCCGTAGTGGAGATGAAGAATCCGGGCGTCTGGATTCTAGGCACGCCCAAAGATGACGATCGCAAGAACGGGATGGGCATCGTCGTGGAATATGCCAACAAGAGCGGCGCGCCACGGTGGATCAAGCCGCAGAAAAAGCCGTGGGACTACACGATTTTCGGCGAGAGCCGCCCGGTCCCTAGTGCTGACGAAACGATTCCGCTCGCCTTCGGCAAGATGAACGGCGGAACGGGCGGGTTCAACCGCTGGACCGTTAACGGGAAAGGCTACGATCCGAACGCCGAACCGCGAATTCTCCACAAAGGCAAGCGCTATCGGCTGGTCTTCGACAACCAGACCGACGACGCTCACCCGGTCCATCTGCACAGGAACAGTTTCGAGCTAACGAACGTCTACGGCAAGCCGACCGCCGGCATTCTGAAAGACGTGGTCCTGGTGAAAGGCTTCAAGAAAATCGAGGTGGACGTCACGCCCGCCATGGAAGGCCTGACCCTTTTCCACTGCCATCAGCAGCTACACATGGATTACGGGTTCAAGCTGCTCTTCAACGTCGCGTGATGTGCTCGGACGCGACTCGCGCTTAGTGCGCACGGCGCCGCAAGAGCCCGACTAGGATCGCACCAACGCCGGTTACCAGATATAGGGGTGTTCCGATTTCCGGGACGGTCGTCGTGGTCCCAAAGGTATACGCGACCGATGCCGTGGCGTTACCGCTGGTGGATTGGCTTCCAGCGAAGTTTCCGCCGCCACCTGTGATGTTCAGCATGGAAGAGGTCAATATCGGAATATTGAAGCTGCCGGCGCCAGTATATGGCGCGAACACGCTGGTATCGGTAATCGTAGCCGAACCCGTTCCGGTGAGACCGCTCGAGGTATGGCTCTGACCCGCTGCCACTGAAAGGGTCCCAGTGCTAAACATGGCCGCGAACAGCGGAGATGCAAGCGTAAATCCGCCGAGCGGGCCGACCATGAATGCAGATGTCGTCGTTCCCGACCCGGTTTCCGCCACGCTGGCATTATTCGTCAACGTGATGGAGCCGCTGATGCCTCCATTTATCGTGATTGCAATATTTTGCAGATTGAGCCCATTGAATTGGGGACAAACAACGTTGCCATTGAGCTCGGTTGGACCGCTGAGTGTGGAACAGGTTACGGTCATGATTGTCGCAGATGCTGTTCCGGAGAGGGCAAGGGGGGCTAACATGAAGATAAGCTTCGCGATAGAGCGCATAATGGGTTCCTCCAAGAGTGGGTTGAGTACTCAAGTACTAAAGGTACTAGTACTAAATGTACTTGGCCAGAATACGCTAGTAGATGAAATCTATCAACTGGGAAAAGATCCAATACAACTTTGGTCGTACAGAACGGTCATCGATAAGGTAATTTGGCGTCCCCAAGGGGATTCGAACCCCTGTTATCGCCGTGAAAGGGCGGTGTCCTAGGCCGGGCTAGACGATGGGGACATTCCGGAAGGAGCAGCTACCTCAACCACTCTAGCATGTAGAGACCGCTCTGGCGCTGTTGGCCTTAGAGGGTCTTCAGGTAAGCGATGACGTCGGCCTTTTCCTGGTCCGAGAGCAGATCCGCGTAGGACGGCATGCCATTGCCTCCGGTGTTAATCATAGCTTTGACATTGTCCACCGTGACAGCTTTACCGTTCTTGAGCTTGTCATGCTTGAAGAGGCCTTTGAGAGACGGGCCGATCTTCTTTTCGTCCGTATCCGTGTTGTGACACACCGAGCACTGATCGAAGACCTCTTTGCCCTTGGCGGCATTGCCGTCTTTGTCGGCCGCGATCACCAATCCGGTGAATAACAATCCGCCGATACCAACACTCAAAACTAATGTGCGCATTCCAAACTCCTCGTGAGAATGATGTGACCTCTTCTAGTCTACAATCTTCCCTGGGCGCTCGTCACGCGCCGGCCGTTAAGATAATCCTATATGGCAAAAGCTCTGAACGAAGGTGACGCCGCACCGGCCATTCGCGCCGAGGATGATGGAGGCCAGCCGTTTGACCTGGCCAAGTTCAAAGGCAAGAATGTGGTGCTGTATTTTTTCCCGAAGGCCGACACACCTGGCTGAAATAAGGAGGCGGAGGGGTTCCGTGAGAACTCCAAGAAATTCACCAAGGTCGACACGGTGATCGTGGGTGTGTCGCCAGATAAGCCGGCTGCCCAGGCGAAATTCAAGGACAAGTTTGATCTGCCCTTTACTCTGGTGTCCGATGTCGATCACCACGTGGGCGAAGCTTACGGCACTTGGGTGGAGAAGAGCATGTACGGCCGCAAGTACATGGGCATGGAGCGGAGCACGTTTCTGATCGGCAAGGATGGCAAGATCAAGAAGATTTTCCGCAAGGTGAAGCCGGAAGGCCATGCGCAAGAGGTGTACGAAGCGCTGCAGTCGGTCTAAAAGCTGTAGCGCAGCGCGAGCAGCGCGAAGGAATTGCGGTGGTACTGACCCAGGAAATCGCCGGGCTCACCGCGAATCCAGGTGAAGCCTGCGGTGGCGCGCCAGTGCTGGCCGAAGGCCTGCGAGTAAGCCGAGCGGAACCAGCTTCCCTGGCCGTTCTGACGAATCGCTGCGTCCAGAGCGATGCTGCGATTGGAATCGATGGTGTACTGCGCGTGCGCCAACACCGCCCGTGCAAAGCCCCGTTCCGGGGAGAACTGCAGCGTACGCGAATACGAAGTGACGGCATCGCCCGCGTAGCCGGCCACCAGCGATAATTCTTTGATCTGCCGCTCGAGTTGGATCACATAGATTAAGTATTCATCCTGGCGGCCGTCGGGCGAAGTGTAGTAGGCGGCTTCAGTCTTCACTGTGAACCAATGCAGAGGAACGGCAGCGTCGGCGCCGTAGAGCCGGAGAGCTGGGTACTGGCGCTGGAAAACGATGGCCCCATCCAGTTCGGGAGCGCCTTGAAAGACGGGAAGGTAGTTGAGGCCGTCGTAAAAACTGGCGGACACCTCGTAGCCGGAGCCGACGTGATTCCACCGCGCGCCGAATGACGAGCGGCCCGGGAACGCGGATCCCAGGTCCCGTAGCGGGATTGACGATAGCGTCACCGGCAGAACCGTCCAGCGCTCGTTGAGCAGAGGGGTTCGCGCGGGAGTGAAGCGCGGCTGCCAGACCAGGTCCACTGAATTGGATCCGGTGTCATAGATGACGCGCGCCGCCAGGATCGCGAGGAACCCGGGATCGGTCACGCTCAGAAAATCTTTGGGAGCGAACCGGTCAGTCGGATTCAGAATATCGGCTTTGCCCCAACGGATGAACTGTTTTCCGAATTCGGCCGTAAGTTTGCCACGCGAAACGGTGGCGTTGAAGTCGCGCGCTGACATTGCGGGCCGCCGCAGAGTACGGTCCTGCCAGTCGATATGCAGCGCCCGCTCCACCTGCTGATGCGTATCGAAGCGGGCATCGAAGGAACCCGAGAATCGCAGCCAGGGCAGCGCTTTATACGAAGCTTCGTAGCGGAACAGGCTCTCATCAACGACGTGGCCGCCGTCGTTCGGAGCGGCTTGGGGATAGAGCGCCAGACTGGTTTCGACAAAGCCCCGCTGTGTAAAATTCTGAGCGCCGCCGACCCACGAGAGCAGGAACACAGGCAGGAATGCCCGTGCTATTCTACCCACGCCGTAGCGCCTCGATCGTGAACTCCTCATCTTTCATGGGAACGTTGTACTGAAGTTTTTCGAGCTTCAGGACGGTGCGACTGTTGCGGCCCACGTCGAAGACCTCTACCGCACGCGGAGTCCAGATATTGTCTATTTTTTCGAGATCGCTGTAGTGGATGCGGCGAACGAGTTTGTCTTTGACGAGGCTCTCGATCTGCGCGGTGACATAGTTATCTTTGCGGATTGCCAGCACCGATGAAGTGTATTGCGAAGACTTCGATTCCTTGGGCTTGGACTCGATCTTCCAGCAGGCAGCGCCGTCGACTGTCTCATCACCCAGCAACTTGAAGTCGTATTGGTTGACATCGCGCTCTTCCAGATCTTCAAAGCTAAAATCGGTGCCGAAGAACCGGGTGGAGCGATCCTGCAGCGCGATGCGCCGGTCGCGTTCGATAGCCGGCGTCCACATCCATTGGTCTGAAGAGCGATCGGTATGATTCACAATCAGGAGCGCCACGCCCTTCACCTCCGGCGGCGCGGTGAAGCGCAGAATGGACTTGCTGGCGCCGAACGCGCCGATCCGCTCGTAGGTCCAGCGCTTCAGGCTGACCTTGTTTGAGGACCCGATTACCTCCAACGTGCCTTCGTAGCGCTGAGATTTCGACCGCGAGCGATCCTGGGATTCGGTAACGATCTGCCGTGCATCCTGCGCGAACGCCGCCATGCACCCAACTAGGAACCAGAAACCAGCAACTAGAGACTTACTCATATTCCAATGCTTCCACCAGCGACCCTCGCACTGCCGATTCCGCCGGGCCGATTGCGGACAAGAACGCGACCGCTAAAATCACCGGCAGCAGTATCAGCGAAATCTGGTAAGGATATTCGTAATCCAGACGCAGGCCCGCGATATCTTCGGCCGAAATTCGCAGGCTGTAATAGAGCTGCAACGCGCCGAAGGCCAAGCCGAGGATCAGGCCCACCATCCCGATGGTCAGCGCCTCCAGCCAGATCGTTCGCCGAACCTGGCTTCGCAGCCCACCCACCGCTTGCAAGACGCCCAACTCCCGGCGGCGGTCGGTGATCGATACCGTGAGCGTGTTGACAATGCCCAGCACGGCCACCAATACCGCGACCGCAATCTGGACATAGGTGATGCCGAACCATTGGTCGGTCAGGCGCATGATGTATTGGCGGATGTCCCGATTCGTCAGCACGAACAGTCGCCGCTGGCTGCTGAAGGTTTCGAGGATTCGCCGCTTCACATCCGCCTCCGCGGCCCCGCCTGTCAGGTAAATGCGAAACACGTTCACCGTATCGTCGTTCCAGTAGCGTTTGTACAGCGCGCGATCCATCAGGATCGAGCCTTGCTGATCGGAATAATCAGTGACGATCCCGGCGATCCTCAAATGCAGAACGCCTCCCGGGCTCGGAATATCGATCACATCGCCGAGCTTGTAGCCGCGCAGTAGCGCAAAATTCTCGGAGGCAAGCAGCGCCTTGCCCTCGGCCGCCAGCCGGAACATCTCTTTCTGGTCGCCGGCGACTGGTGGCAAAGTGGCGCGATGCCGCAGCGCCTCGATGCCGGTGGCTACAAACATGACGGGCGCGCCATGCACCTGGATCCGGGCAGCGCGCACGCTCTGCACTTCAGCGATGCCGGGGATGGCGCGTAACTGGTCGGCCATCGCGCCGGGAAATCGGAAACTGCGTGCGGTGAGGCTCTCGGACGGTGAAACGAACAGGTCGGGATTCAGCGCCACTGTCATCCACTTGAAAATCGAATCGTAGCTGGCGCGCGTCAGGCCGCCCAGCGCCACCACTAGGGCGAGCGAAAGCATCAAAGCCGCGACAGCTCCGGAAGTTCGCCGAGGCGCTTGCAACAGGCTGTCGACTGCCAGCGTACCTTCCACCGGCCGCAGCCATTTCAAGACCGGACGAAGCGCGTGAGCCACCAACTGCGCCAGTGTGGGCGTGAGCAGCAATGCCGCCAGCACTGCCAGCCCGTCGCCGACGTAGAACAAAATGGGATTACGGCTCAGCACTGCGCACGCTAAAGCGAGCAGCGCCACGATCAGCGCCGCAATTCGACGCGTACGGTTCTCTCCCGCACTCAACTGCTGGTATTTTCCTTTCTGCAGCGCCTGCACCGGATCTACGCGAGCCGCGTTACGCGCAGGAATGTACGCGGCCACCAGGCTGGTTATGACGCCGAGCACTACAGCGAAGGTCATCAAGGCGGGATTAGTAGAGATTTCATCGGCCTTCTGCGCGATTCCAAACACTTCACCGAGCAGCGCGCCAATGTAGCCCGTCATCCCGCGCGCGATCAGGATTCCCATTAGCAGCCCGGCGAGGGATCCAAACAAACCCGCTACCACGCTTTCGCCCAGGAACAGTGTCCGAATCTGACGCCGCGTGGCCCCCAGTGCGCGCAGAATCCCGATCTCCGAGCGCCGCTGCGTCACTGCAATCTGGAACGTGTTGTAGATGATGAACATCCCGATGAACAACGCAAAGGCGCTGGTGATGTTGGCGGTCAGGGCGTAAATGCGCGAAATCGATTCGAACTGCTGACCGCGCGCCGAGGGCGGCTCTACCTGAAACCCAGCACCCAGTGCCGCCTGAATTTTCGCCTGCACGGCTTCGACACGTTCGCCCTCCTTCACCGCCAGGTCGATGCGATCGAACTTGCGCCCTCGGCCGAAGACCTTCTGCGCCGCGTAAACATCCATCACGGCGAGATTGCCTCCGAAGGCGCTGGTCAGTCCGCCGGATTTCATGATTCCACGAACAGTAAAAAGCTTCTCGCCCTCCATAGTGCTCATCGGGACTTTGCTTCCGATGCCTAGGTGATTCTCACGGGCGAAAGTGTCGGTGACAATAAGTGAATCAGGCTGCGCCAGAAAAATGAGTGGGTCATCAATAGCCGTGTCTTCGCCGCCCTTCAGATCGTAGTCACGCAGGCTGCGATCGCCGGTCATGTCCACGCCCAGAATCAGCACATTGCCCTGCCCCTTGAGCCCGGTGCTGACCACCGCCTCGATCACCGGAACCGCCACGCGAACGCCCGGCACTGCTTGCACCCGATCAAGTACATTTTCATCGAAGCCGGTCTCGCCGGAAGAGATTTGAAGCTGCGTCGCACCGGCGATCTGATCGACAGTATGTCGAAACGCAAACAGCACCGACTGATTGGCCGTGTGCATCCCAACGAATACGGCCACGCCCAGCACGATTCCGGCCACGGTGAGCATCCAGCGCAACAGATGCTTCCGGATATAGGGCCAGCTAATAAGTCTGAGCAGGATCATGGAGTGGAGGGCCCAGCTTTCCGGCGCGGTCTTCAACAATGCCGCCATCGCACAGCGCGATGACGCGCGAGCAGCTTTCGGCGACGTGAATATCGTGCGTAACGATCAGCACCGTCGAGCCTAGCCGCTGATGCAAGTCTCGAATCAGTTTCAAGATGTCCGCGCCGGTATGCGTGTCCAGGTTGCCGGTGGGTTCATCGGCCAGCAACACCGGCGGATAGACGGAGAGCGCTCGTGCGATGGCGCAGCGCTGGCGTTCCCCACCCGAGAGCTCGTCGGGCAGATGATCCATGCGCGCGCCCAAGCCGACCAGTTCGAGCAATTCACGGGCGCGCTCGTCGATCTTCTTCTTCGGCCAGCCGCGCAGGTGCAGCGGTATGGACACGTTCTCACTGCAATTCAGCGTCGGCAGTAGATTGAAGAACTGAAAAATGAAGCCGATTTTGTCGCGCCGGATACGCGTCAAGTCGTCGTCGGGTAGCCCGCTCAGCAGCGTGCCGTCGATCTCAATGGAGCCAGAGCTGGGTGTGTCGAGACCTCCGATCAGGTTCAGCAGTGTCGATTTGCCGGAGCCCGACGGCCCGACTATGGACACCATTTCGCCGCGGGCAATCTCCAGATCGATATCCTGGAGTGCCGTGACTTTGCGCTTTCCGTTGAAAGTCTTGCCGACCTTAGCGAGCCGAATCACCTATTAGCTATGATGTCTTATCACAGTGCTCGGGTGCAGCATCGCATGAAACTCAAATGAGAATAGGCATAGACGCCGGTGGGACCTTCACCGATTTCATCGTCCATCACGACACCGGCCGGCTCCAGACTTTCAAGCTGCGCTCCAATCCGCGATCGCCGGCCAGCGTTATTCTCGCCGGTCTGGAACAGGTAGCCGGATCATCGAAAGCGCAAGTGGTGCATGGATCCACCGTCGCCACCAATGCGCTGCTCGAACGCAAGGGCGTTCGCACGGCTCTTATCACCACGGCGGGATTCGAAGACGTAATTCAGATCGGCCGGCAGAATCGCCCGGAGTTGTATAATCTCACGCCCCAGCCGCGTATTCCCATCGTGCCTCGAACCATGTGCTTCGGCGTGCGTGAGCGATCTTATTTCGACGGCACCATCGCGGAACGGCCCAGCCAGGCGGAGATCCAGCGTCTGAAATCACGGCTGCGCAAAGCTCGCATCGAATCCATCGCCATCTGTTTTCTGCATGCCTATCGTGTCCCTGACAATGAAAAACTGGTTGCAGACGCGCTCGCGGACCTCGGCTACTTGTGCTGCTCGCACGATGTCTGCCCCGAGTTTCGTGAGTACGAGCGAACCTCCACGACATTGATCAACGCCTATGTCGGACCTCTGATGGATCGCTATCTGGGAGAACTCGAGCGCGCCACTCGGCGGCAAATCTCGATCATGCAATCGAACGGCGGCTTTATGTCGACCCAGGAAGCGCGCCGGCATGCCATTCGCACCGTCCTCTCTGGACCGGCCGGCGGTGTTGTAGGAGCGCTTGAAACAGCACTCCTCTCCGGATTCCCGCGGATCCTTGGCTTCGACATGGGCGGAACTTCCACCGACGTGAGCTTGTGCGACGGGCAGCCGCGCGAAACCATGGAAGCTTCCATCGACGGCTTTCCGGTGCGCGTGCCTATGCTCGACATCCATACCGTGGGCGCTGGAGGCGGATCCATCGCTCGCGTAGACGAAGGCGGGCTGCTGCGCGTTGGTCCCCAAAGCGCGGGCGCCGATCCGGGCCCGGCCTGTTACGGAATCGGCGATCAACCTACCGTCACCGATGCGCACGTCGTGCTAGGCCGTATCCATGCCGACCAGCTTATCGGCGGCGAGATGCATCTGGACGTGGAACGCGCAGGTACGGCGGTAGACTCCATCGCTATGCACCTGCGGCTCGACCGCGTAGCAGCAGCCGAAGGTATCCTGCGTGTCGCCAATGCCAACATGGAGCGCGCCATTCGCTTGGTATCGGTGGAACGCGGCCACGATCCGCGCGACTTCGCCCT
>Ga0070714_100001780_pt1 | contig 15700 bp, 19 predicted proteins | sample LARL83metaG_FD_65450 | JGI IMG/M metagenome (GOLD analysis project Ga0070714, IMG submission 65450) | Corn, switchgrass and miscanthus rhizosphere microbial communities from Kellogg Biological Station, Michigan, USA - LAR L8-3 metaG | ecosystem: Host-associated > Plants > Roots > Rhizosphere ...
TACAAAAGGTCTACGACCGTGCCGACCATCTTCGCAAGTCGTGGCACATACCCTACAAGACGTTTCGTTATGAGCTAGTACGGGAGTGCGATAATAACCCGGACGCGGATTTGATAGACCTACTCGTCAAGGTACTAAATCGCTTAAAAAGACAAATGAACTGAGGACACGTTATGAGCGTCTACCTGACCGTCTACCATGACCCCGGCTCTTACGAAAATCCGAGGGTCGAACAGGACTACTCGCCTTCCGAGGCCCAGGACCGCTTCCACGACGCCCCGGAGCCGGCCGTCCTTATCGAAATCCGTAACGACCTGACGAGTCAAACCCTGGCCACCAAGGGGAAATAGTTATGGCCGTCGAAACCCTCTACCGCCGTAAGACGTGCGGCTCTTGCGGCGGCTCCGGTCAAACCTGGCCCGACCATAACCCCTACGACCAGACGCCCCAGGTGAGTCACGACTGCATGGTCTGCCACGGCGAGGGGTTCGTCTACGAAGAAGCCGGCCGTTTTAACACGGGGGATAAGCCATGAGCGCGTGCGGACTACGTAACGCGGTCAAGCTCCGGGCCGAGCCGATTCTCTGCTGGGACTACGGCTGTGTGGTGGCCCAGGACTTAAAACCTCTCGACCGTGCGGTCGGTCTCATGGGGATAGGCATACCCTGCGCCAATTTGGAGGTACGGGGTAACCTTCTTGAAAAAATGGAAGTGGGCAAACGTTACCGTATCACGATTGAGGAAATCCCATGACCACCGCCATTGGCCTTCCCCGTTACAAGTGGCTAAGGGGTGAGAGTGCCACCGGGTTAACGTTCATCACCCACGGCGGACCCGGTTCGGGCGACTACGGCCACTCCGGTAGGCCGGGTGAACGGGGCGGCTCCGAACCCGGTCACGGCGGACCCCAGGGCGGCCAGCCACACGGCGAACACGAGGAAGCCGAACACCCACTCGGTAGTAATCTCATGCACGTTGCCCACGAAGCCGGCGACGTGGCCGAAGTGGTCCGTAACCTACCAAGAGTGGCGGCTCGATTTCTCATTCCGGGTTCACTCCGCGCGGCTCAGGCGGGTACGGCCGAAGGGGTCGAACACTCGGTCAAGGCCCTCCACGGGGCGGTTAGTAAGGCTCACGAAGCACACGAAGCCGCCCACGGTGTAGCCACGAGTATGGAAGAAGCCGGCGAACACTTCCAGGCCCACGCCGGCACGGGCGGTGAACACGGCGCGGGCGGTCACGAAGGTATGCACGGCGGCCACGGCGAACACGAAGCCGGACACGCTTTAGGTGCCTTCGCGGAGGCAGCCGGCGCGATTCTGGGTTCCAAGGTGGCCGGACACCTGGAGCGTTCAAAGACCTTGGGGCTTGGTAAAAGTATCGACCACCGGGCACACGAACTCTTTGAGAAAATGAAACAGGAACACGGTGCAGCAGCCCCTTACTTGCACGCCGCCGCCACCGCAGCCGCCCTCGGCCTTAAAATGAGCCTGGCCCACGCCTTGGCAGGTCCGGCCGGGGCCATCGCCGGCACCGCGTTCGGGGGCTTTAGCGAACACATTGTCGAAGCCGCCACCGAAGGCATTCAGGGACTAACCGGATTCAGCCTGCCCGGTGTCGGCTTCGCCACGCTCCTGGCCGCCCACGGACTCGGTAAAATGCTCAACGCCACGGGAATTACCAGTACGAAACTAGCCAAGAAAGCCGGCGACCTTCACCGTAAAGTTGCCGGTAGTAAAGCCGTCCAGACGGCCCGCCACGTCGTTCACCACGTCGAAAAGCACCTGGAACACCTGACGGGTTTGCACCTCTTTAAAGAGGGTAAGCACATTGTCGGCGAGGCCAAGGCTATCGGCAGCGGAGCGGTCAAGGGCGGTAAGGTCGCCGCGAAATTGGCCGCCAAGGGTGGCAAGAAACTATGGGCCGGACTCCAGGCCCATCCCCAGGAAGTTAGCGCACCCGGTTACTTGGGCGTCAGGGGCAGCCGCATGGCCCTGCCACAAGTGGCCAACTACTTCCTCATAAACGCCGACACGGTGACGGGCAAGGCCCCGGTTGCCGGTAAGAGCCTCGACCTAAACAGCCCGGCCATACAGTTAGTGATCGAGTTGCTCCGTCACTCGATTTCTGCTCTAATGAAAACTCCCCTGTGGGACAAATTAAACACCCCCGAAGGTCGGGATTTTGTAGTCGGACTCCTGGCACCCCACCATGCAACTACTTAAACTTTTGGCCCACGCCGCCTTCGTCTACTTATCGTCCCTTTTGGGATTTATCGTCTGGTTCTACGCCTTCGCCAGTATCTTGGAGCCTGCTAACAGTCGCATGTCGTTGTGGTTGGCCTGGCCCCTTTTCCTTCTGGGCGACTTCTGCATTCTGTGGATAAGCTGGGGGTTACTAAAGACGGTTGACGTATGAAATACCGCACCAAAAAGGGCCGGAAGGTTACGGCCAACGTGAATCCCTTGGCACTGGACCCCAGCCGGACGCTCAATTTGCGGACCCCGTTCGTCCGCGAACTCAAGCGTCGGTTGGAAACCTACCGGGTCGTCAACGAGTTTAACCCGGCCGAGCCGCGAGACGAACAGGGCCGGTGGACAAGTGGCGGCGCGGGTTTGGGGGAGGCCGCCGCACCGAAAAAGGGTATTTTCCACTGGGGCGGTAAGGCCCAGCCGATTGAACCCGTCAAGGACGCCGGTTCTCTCCAGCGTCGGCTAGAAGGTGGGCAGAAGTATCAGGCCATGAAGCAGGAGCTAGACAAAAATCATGAAGCCTGGTATCGCCAATTGGCCCAGAAGGAAGGCATGACCACCGAGGGCTATAAGCACGCCGTCGCACAAGAGGCCCAAAAGCTCGTTAACGGCATGGACCAGTACGTCCGTGTCCCCCAAAGCATTTTTCCCAAGCTCTTGGAATCGGGACGCTTCAAAAGCGTTTTCGAAACGGGCCATAGCCAGGGTCTTGTGGACACAAAGACACGTTCCAGGGTCGAAGAGGAGACAATGGGCGTGCCGGGCCACATAGCCGACGCCTTCCGACCCATATCCACCTACATGAGTAAAGGCTTTGACCACGCCCAGGACGAATACGCCAACGTCTACGGCAAAATCATGGTCAAGCTCAAGCCGGAGGTAAAACAGAGAAGTACCGCCACCTTCGGCGACAGCCTCATGAACGGCAGTCAGCGTCTCGCCGTGGCCAGCCCCCTAACTCATATCGACCACCGCTCCGTAGACCCCGCTCTACTGGAGCAAGGCGGACTCAAAGCCCTCGGTCACGACAACTACCACAAGGCCATGCCGTTTGTGGAAACCCAGGTTCACGGGGGGCTGGGCGTCAAGGACATTGAGGAAGTCGGCTTCCCCCAGCAGCCCGACCCGTCCATAACCAAGCAGTTAGAAGAGCGCGGAATTAAGTGGCGTGTCTACGGCCAGAGGACGCAAAACATGCTCCGCTTTATCGCCAACCTGTTCGGTGCCAAGCCCACGACTTCGCGAAAAGTCTTCCGCTCCCAGGACGGCCAATACTTTATCGTCATCGTCGGCACCATGCACACGCCCACGGGCGACGTGCAGTTAGGCCGACTCATCGACCTTGGCTCGGAAACAATTAGCCCCGAACAGCCCGTTGACAGTATCGTCCGCCACATGCACGGCCTCGACTTTCAGCCCTTTGACGGCGACTTGCCCGTTGAAGTGGAGCAGCTACTAGACAACGACCCCGACGGTACGTTCAACTACAACCCCAACCAGCCCCGTGACGAACAAGGCCGCTGGGCTACAACCGGCTCGGCTATACACTCCCTGTTCGACCGTATCCACCGGCCCGACGGCGGCTTCACCTACCAAATGGGTACGGGCCGCGAACCACACGGGGGCTACGCCGTCAGTCCGTATCCCCAGCGCAGCTTTGCCGTGGAAGCCGACAGGCTCAAGCCCGTGGACATAGTGCGTTACCTCAAAAAGAACAAGGACATGCTCGAAAAAGAGGACCATTACCTCGGTGCCTGGCACGACCCGGCCAGTCACAAGGTCTTCTTGGACGTAAGTGTCGTAAAGCAATCGGCCGCCGAAGCGGAACGGCTATGTCACGAACATGACCAGATAGCCTATTTCGACCTACAAAAATTCGTCTCCGTAACCGTGAACCCACTAGCCACGTCGGGGGGAGTACACAATGCCGGACAAACCCAAACTAACCCTCACGGACACGAAGGGTTTGACGCTAGAGGAAATCGTCCAGATTTTCAAGAAACTTACGGGCCGGGAGCCGACAGAGGAAGAAATCGAGGAAGCCAGGCGGGAGCTAGAATCGCCGTAAACGCCGCACTCGAATACTGCCTGGACCCGCAAGTCTGGAACACCTACCTCGGAGCAGCCTATGTCCGTGGGGTTCAACGAGCTTATCAAGAAGTCACGAGCGGACGACTGCTTGCGGCTAATCTTGGCGTGGGTGCGGCCTACTACCAGCAGGGCGGCATGGAAGAATTTACCCGCAACGTCGTGTCCCGATACGGACTGGCTTCCGTCAAGGTCGGTTACGAGGGCTACGCCGGCCTACTCCGGGCCACGAGTGGAAGACTAGACCCTTCGCTTTTACCGTCCTACGTGGTCTCGGCAGCCCGAAGTGCCGTGGTGGACGCCCACGCCGAAGGGCAGCTAGACGCTTTAGAGACCCTGGGAGTCCATAAAGTCCGGCTCGTGGCCGACCCCACCTGTAAGGCTCACAAGGGCACGGTCCTAAACGTAAAAGACGCCCACGGACAACTACCTCGGCACCGCGACTGTCTCTGTGCGTGGGCACCCGTCCCCAACTCTCCGCGCCGGCCGCCCCTGGAAGCCTTCTCGGACCTACTGGCCAACTACTCGCCCGACCAGCCTAGAGACGAAAAAGGGCGCTGGACGGACGAAGGCGGTGGAGTAGCTGTTATTAAAAGCCCAGGTGCTACCGGCGGTAAGGTAGGTGATTTAAGACAGGAGTTTAAAGATTTAGGACGATTCGACCGTTCACACGGGCCGAGTACCGTGGATCGTGAAGAGTGGGATAAAATGGCCAGCCACTTGCCGCCGGGCGAGAAGGCTTCGGAGTGGACGAGTAAAGTACACGAGACCCACCCGCCGACACGGGCCGACGACCCCCACACGACCGCGCCGCCTTTGGGCACCGACGAACACGGCGAACCGCTCAAACCGCCGGGACTGGAAAATGCTCCCGTCAATCCCGGCAGCGAACACCTCATGGCCCCGGTAGTGGAGAAAAAAGCCCTGGACGACGGGGCCAACCGTTCTTCTATTGTCACGCTCGAAAACGGCGAGAAGGGCGTGTGGAAACCAGCCTCTGGTGAATATCCCGACCTACGCCCCAGTATCGCGGGCGGCACCTACTACCGACGCGAAGGGGCGGCCTATGCCGTGGCCAAAATCCTGGGCCTTGACGACCTTGTACCGCCTACGACCGTACGGGAAATAGGCGGCAATGTCGGCTCGATTCAGGAGTTCATTCCGAGGGCCAAAAACGCTCGCCACTTCGATGCGGCCCAAAAGTACGACGGCCGGGAAGACTGTACGCGGGCCGCCGCCTTCGACTACGTGACGGGCAACACCGACCGCCACGATAACAACTGGATGGTCGGCGAGGACGGCAAGCTCATTTTAATTGACAACGGCCTGACCTTTCCGAACCGGCACGGCGGTTACGCCAACTACGACCTGTTTGACGAGATGCGTGTCCCCGTCCACCGCTTCGGCGGGGTAAAGACTTACGAGGACATGGTGAAGGTGCCCGGATATGCAAAGGAGTGGCAGGCCAAGTGGCCCGCGATTAAAGGCGTTCTTCTATCCCACGGAATCGAACCCAAGGCCATTGAACTAACAAAGTCCAGACTGGACGAATTGGCGTCCAAGGTCGGCCAAGAGTTTGCCGATTTGAAACAGGCGTTTGGACAGTACGCGGAGGAGTAGAATGCTCGGCGTGGAAATAAGAACCCTGGATGAAAACGGTAACGACGTGAGGGAAGGTCGTATACTCCTTGACGCGAATAAACTGCGCTGTGAACCCGACACGCCGGGGCTAAGGCGAATTATCGAACAGCCGACAGCCGGCCCGCCCTCGGATTGGTACGTGGTCAGCGCGAAATCCAACCCGCTCGTTTTCCTCGAATGCCTCCGTTTCCGCTACACGAGTCCCTACGGCCGCGCCTCGGTCGTCAAAGATTTCCCCGACTAATGCCCCTCTACACCCGCACCGAAAAACGCCTCATGGACGTACTGTCCGATGGTATGCCCCACCATAAGGAGGAGTTGTGGGCCTGCATTGACGACGAATTGTCGGGGGAGAACACCCTCCGCGTCCACATGACGAATCTCCGCAACAAGCTCCGACCGGCCGGCATGGACGTACTTTTAGACCGCTGCGGCAACTGTGCTTACCGCTACCGTCTGGTTCGTCTCATTTCTCGTTCCTAGTCAGACGCTAAGATTTTTCGATCGCTATTTACCGCGCGAGCAGGCTTTTCTAGTCTGGTCGTATGGAGACCGTCACCACCAACCTTTCGGGCGGGGTCCAAAAGGTAGTAATAAACGGCCGCGAATACTTCGTGGCACCCATGACGCTCATCGTCCCCGGCGTCCTGGCAGGCTCCAAAGGCCCTCTCTACTACCCGCCGAAGGAAATCGCCAACACCGCCAAGCACTGGCACGACATGCCACTTGTCGTTTATCACCCCACGGTCATGGGAGAACACGTCTCGGTCAACACGCCCGGTATCAAGGAAAAAAGTCAAATCGGCGTTGTCCGAAAGCCTTACGTCGAAAAGGGCACGGGCAAGCTCAAGGCCCTGGGTTATTTTGACGCCGAACGAACCCGCGTGGTGGATAGCCGCGTCTATAACGCCCTAGAGTCAGGCCAGCCGATTGAACTTTCGACCGGCCTGTACACGGACAACCAACCGCAAACGGGCTACCACGACGGCCGCCCTTACGAATATATCGCCACCAACTACCGTCCCGATCACGTAGCCATTCTGCCCGATCAAGTTGGCGCGTGTTCTCTGCAAGACGGCTGCGGCGTATTCAACACTTGGTCTGACGAGGCACGAGAAGCCTCGATTGAATCTAGACGGGCCAGGGGGGACGCAAAAAATCTGCACCTGTTGAAAGAAGCGGTTGCCTCCAAAGGCGTAGCGGAACTGGCCGCACGTCGTCAGCACGGCGAGGGATCACCGGAACACGTAAAGGCGAGAGACGAGGCAGATAGAGCGACCAGGGCGTACATAAAAGCTCAACAGTCTTTCTCTAGTAACGGAGAAACTGTGGAAAACAAACTTGTCCCCGCCTTAGAGGTAAACGGCGAAATCCTCTACCGTCTCGTACAAAACGCCCAACCTTCCGACCGTATCGACCCCGACAAGGCGTGTCAGATACTCCACGACAAGGAAGCTCGTGGCCACCCCCTGACCGACCAGCAGCGGAAAATGTTTGGCGCGGCCTGTGGGCACGGTGGTACGCACAACGAAGAGGAGACCACCGATAACTACGTCTTCGGCCAGGCCCCCAACCCCGCTGCTGCCGCCGGTCAAGCCGCTGCCATTCGGGAGCAGCTTGCCGGCTACGGACTGGAACAGCCCGGCGAGGAAGAAGAGCCGAAAGAACCCAAGGGTAAAAAGCCCACCGAGAACGTACCAGGTGCCGAAGTACGGGAAAAACCCGTCAAGCAGCCCAAGGCCGGTAGTGCCGAAGCCGGTACGGAAGAAGAGGAATACCTCGGTAAGCTTACGGGCAACGCCCTGGAAGAAGTGAAAACCTTCCTTGCTTATAACGAGCGCTGGAATGCGGCGGCCCGCGACAAGCTTCAGAAGGAATCGCCCGAAGACTTCGCCGGGCCGCACAAGTCCTTCCCCATTAAGAGCCAAAAGGACGTACACGATGCCGCACGGCTTATCGGCCACGCCGACGACCCCGAAGCGGTGAAGTCGAAGATAAAGGCTATCGCCAAGCGAAAGGGGCTTTCCGTGCCTGACAACTGGAAAGACGGCGGAACTGATAACGCCACCACCATGCCACCTCCGCGCGGACTATTACAACACCTTCAGTTTTCCGGCAAGCAGTCTTCTAGCCGGGCGGCTTCGGCCAGCCTCGACGCCCAAAAGTCGAACACGAAGGAATCGCACCTGATAGCCTCTCACAGCCACAAAATTGCGGCTGCCGACGCCAAGCAAGACGACAACGACTATCTCCACGGCGTTCACAAAGACCTTGCCAAGTACCACCAATCCTGTGCCCAAACTGCCCCGGCCATTCAAATGAACCAAAGCGAGGAACCCATGAAGCGTAAGTGGCTTGAAGACATTGTTAACGGTACCACCACAAACTGCCGTTGCGACGAATCCACCCGTAACGCCGCGCAAGTTCTTCTAAACGCCGGCAAGTACGACAAGGAAGACGACGACGATGACGACGACATGGAGCGGAACGGAATCAACATGCACTCCTTCGACAACCCCACGCCCAAAGGCGGCGGCAAAATGCAGGCCGGCGGCAAAGGTACGAAGGACGAGTATAAGCTCTCCGGTAACGCTGCCATTGACAAGTGGCTGACCGAGAGTAACGCACCACCCGAAGTCAAGGAGGTGGTGACGAACGCCCGTCTCGCCGCCGAGCAGCAGAAGCGAGAAATCGTCTTGAAGCTCATTGCCAATGTCGAAGACAACGAACAGCGTAACCTCGTGGGCAACCGGCTCATGAAAAAGAGCCTGGGGGAACTGAAGGATATGGAAATCCTTCTGCCCAAAGCCCAGGCCCCGGCCGAGCAAGGTTTTAACCTGCCCGTCTACCCGGTCGGACCCGGCACCTTTAACCAGGGCCAGCCCACCGTGAACAAAGACGACGTAATTCCTGACCAGAAGCTCGACCTTACCGGCATGGCCAGCCCCGGACTCTTAAAAGCCCTCGGTCGCGGCTAAGTCACTCTCCCCCTCGTGAGCCGGGGCCAAAGCCGTCCCCGGACCCCTTATACCTACACGGAGTAAAACATGAAGGGATCAGAAATCCTCCTAACCGCTCCTCAGCCGCGCGGGGTCTTCCTTGAAGGCACGATGGCGGCCAACATTGCCCCCTTCCCCGGCACGGCTATGCAGATTGCCGCCAACACTGCCTTTATCGGCGGCGAGCCGGTCCACACAGTCTACGCTCCCAGTGCCGACGGCGACCCACGGCTTTGCATGATCCTCCTGCCCGACGTGTTTCAGGGTCAACTGTTCTCGACCGCCTACCCGTCCCAGGCCACGCCGGTAAACCGCTCGCGGTGCTACTGCCCCCTGGCCGGCGAGTACATGAATGTTTGCGTGGCACCCGGCGCGGGTACAGGTTCGGCCAACGCCCACTTTATCGGCGACCGTCTCATTCCTTCCCACGCCGCCGTTACGGTCGGTGGCACCACGAGTACCCCCGGCGTCTTTATCAACACGTCTACCAGTTCGGTACGGGCGTGGTTTCAATCAATGGAACACTACGACGCCCCGGTGGACGGACTCGGCTGGCTCTTTACCCAGTACCAGGGCTAACAGACACCTACCCCTTAACCTCCCTCCAATATCCCAAAGGCTTTCGGAGAATAAAAATGGACATGACCATGTACACGCACACCGACTTTGTTCTCAACGGCCAGGGTCACGGGCCTTTGGGCGAAGTCCTTCAGGGCGTGCGTTTTGACCCCAAAATGCTTCGTCCCTACTACAACAACCACGGCGTCCGCTGTGTCGATAAGTTTGTCGGCATGGTCTATAACCATAACGCCAAGGGTAACGACCCCCAGTACGTTGCCAAGTATGAACAGACGCCTATCTCGGTACTCCAGGCCCAGGGCATTAACAGTCCCGTCTTCAACGCGGTGGCCCTCCGTAAAGAGGAATGGATTCAACTGGACACGGTGGTACTCCGCGCCGCCCGTTACCGCCTCCGGGCCTGGAGTGACCTGACGGCCGCCAACAGCTTCGGCGGCTTTAACGGCATGGGCAAGCTCATTCTCGAACACGAGACCCAGAGCGACCCCGGCGAGGCTCTCGTGGACATGGACGGCCTGACCGAAAGTCGCACGGACAGCCCGCAGTACCAACTCCAGGGTTTGCCGCTGCCCATTACCCACTCGGACTTCTGGTACTCGGCCCGCCGCCTTGCCGTCAGCCGAAACAGTAACACCCCGCTCGACACGACTTCGGGCGAGACGGCCGGTCGCCGCGTGGCGGAAATGCTCGAAAAGACCGTTATCGGCGTTATCCCCGGTATCGCCTACGGCGGCACCGGCACGCCTTATAGCGCGGGCTACGGATACGGCCGGGCCAGCCAGGTCTACGGTTACGGCAACTTCCCCAACCGCATTACGACCACGGCCTTTTACAAGCCCACGGGTAACGGCCGGAGCGGTACGGGTTGGAAGCCGTCGGACACCTTGCAGGACGTTCTAAACGCCCGGAACCTCCTCTACGCCAACAAGTTCTACGGCCCGTTCATGGTCTATGCGAGTCCCGACTGGGATCCGTACATGGACAACGATTACATTTTGACGGGCGGAAACGTCGCCACCCAGACCCTCCGCGAACGTTTGAAACTTATTGACGGTATTGCCGACGTGAAGCGTCTCGACTTCATGTTCACAAGCCAGCAGACGGGGCCGGGAACAGACGCCACGACCTTTTTCCCGTTTACCCTCATGCTCGTGCAAATGACTCCCGACGTGGCCCGCGCGGTTAACGGCCTCGACCTGACCACGATTCAGTGGCAGACGAAGGGCGGCATGATGCTCTCCTTCAAGGTCATGTGCATTCAGGTTCCGCAGCTTCGGGCCGACTTCTACGGCAACTGCGGTATTCTGCACGCAACCGCCACCCTCTAAGCCCCCGTGGGCGAGGAAGTAGGTAAGCCGGTGGCCCGCGTCCTCCTAGTATTGGCGGCGGCCCTCAAAGGCGTGTTCTGGTCGGTTCACGTAACCAGTCTGTCCATAGGCTTCATGGTGGACCGGAACTTGTTCGGCGACATGACCGACCCCATTTCCGGCGGTGCGGGTTGGGTGGGAGCCGGACTTTTAGGACTGGTTTTGGGGTGGCTTCTCCTCATTCACCTGCCCCAGAAGGATAAGCAGCTAGTCCAGCTACTTGAGACCAAGGACAAGCAGATTGCCGAGAGTATCGTCAACCACGACCGTATCCACGCCCGGAGTCTCGAAACCTTCAAGACCACGATTGAAGTTTTGCAAAACACCTTCGACCGACGGGCACAGAACAACCTGGAGGTGTTTTCCGAAACGCTCAAAGAGGAACGTGCCGTATACTTGCGCTGGCACGAAGATAACCGCGACCGCCTCGACAACATTATGATGAACCAAAAGGAACAGCGCCACTACCTCATGAATCTGGCCCACCAGTTGGGTCTCCAGCGTGCGGTGGAGGCGAAGCTCCAAAGCGAGGCCCGCTCCCGAAACGCTCCTCCCGAAGAAAGGACCGACCCATGACTACTTTCTACCGAGTCCGTAACGGCCGTCACGCCGAACCTGTCCCCGGCACCCAGTCGGGCGAACACGTCGTCATCGAGCAAGGCGGCATTTTTAAGTCCGAGAATGACTGGTACGATGAAAAGTGGCCGGAGAAATTCGAGCGGATTGACGAAGGCCAGGTAAACTACCTCCGCTCTCGCGGCGCGGCCATTATTATCCCCACCCCGGCCAACGTCACCCACCCCGGTTACCGGGGCCAGTTCTCCGACGTGGGCGGCGCGGCCGGGCAGCCTACTCCTCAGCCGGCTGCCCTGTCACCGACCCAGCCGCGTGCCCCGGCCGACTTTAACCGGCCCTCCGACCGGCCGCAGCCTTCCTCCCCCAACCGGCCCGAATCGAACTTGTCGGGTATCCCCCAGTCCCAGACGCCCCCCACCGTCCAGCAGCCGCCCAACCCACAGTTCTCGCCCCAGACAAACTTGCCCCAGAGACAAGAACACGGCCAATTCCAGGGCCAACCGTCCGGGCAGGGTCAGACCTTTAGTGACACGAACCAGCCGCCCTCTTCGCCCCCCGGACATGAGCAGAGGGGCGAACGTTTCCAGCTTTCCGACCTGGACAAAATGTCGGTCAAGGAACTTCAGGCGGTGGCGGCCGAAGAGGAAATCGACCTGAAGGGGGCGACCCGTAAGGAGGACATCGTTCGCACCCTGAAGTCGAACCTGACCGGACAGAAGGAAGGCGGTAAGTAGCCATGTTTAGTCTTTCCGGTATCGTCGGGGCAATCGTCTACCTGATTGTCGCCGGATTGATTTTCTGGCTTCTGTGGTGGCTCATTAACTTCGTGGGCCTGCCACAGCCCTTTCTCAAAATCGCCCAGGTCGTCTTGGCCGTGGCCGCCGTCCTCGTGGTCATTGGCATACTCCTAAGCCTCGCCGGACACCCGATACTCGCCCCCTGAGCCGGTCGTTCGCCCGTACGGTTTAAAAGGAGCAAACCATGTCCCGCACGCGACTTCTGCCGCCGGTAATTCTGGCGGCCCTCATACTCCTCACGCCGGGCAGACCCGCGCCGGTAGTCGGTCAGCTTCCCTACGCGGCCCCGGCCGTGGTCCTGGCCCAGCAGCCTACACCTCCCACGCCGCCCAAGCCCGAAGACCCTTATATCACGTTGCCCACGAACCTGAAGGGCCGTGCCGGTCGCTACATTTGCGTCAAGGCCAAGACGAATCTCAAGTCCATTACCTACTACAGCCTCAGTGCCGACCTTCAGGTCGAAAGCGAGATTCAGCTTAAAAACCCCCATTCGGTACTCGTCATATCCGAAAAGGGCGGTAAGTACATTCTGGAAGCGGTCGGGGCGCAGGGCGACCAAGTGCTTCGCCAGCTTACGACGATTACGGTCGAAGACGCCAACCCGCCCGTACCACCTGGACCAAATCCTCCCGGTCCAACACCTCCGGGGCCGACACCCCCTACCCCGCCGGCACCCATACCCGCCACGGGGCTACACGTCTTAATCCTCACGGACTCGACTTCCACCACCAACCTGCCGCCGGCCCAGCAAATGGCGCTGTTCGCCCAGGACGTGCGGCAGTACCTGAACTCTACCTGCCCCACAGACGCGGACGGGCAGACAAAATCTTGGCGGATATGGCCAAAGTCAATCGACGCCACGGGCGAGAGCCAGCTTTGGCAGGACGCTCTGAAACGCGGAACCGCAAACGCCAAGAGTTACCCCTGGATTTTGGTTAGTAACGGTAAAACCGGCTTTGAGGGACCGCTGCCGGCCGACGCCGCTTCCCTTCTGGACCTACTCAAAAAGTACGGAGGTTAACGTGCCGGATTCGGAACTTGAGGAGCTAAAGGCCAAGAGGGATAAACTCCGTCGGGAAATTACGCGGCTTCAAGACGAGTGTATCGAACTGAACTGTCGAATAAACGCCTTGGAGAAGCCGCCGGACCTGGACGACGACATAATCATTCCAGCCGGCGACTAATACTACATATCGTCCGCGCCTTCCTATACGTACTCAAAGAATGGTTTAAGGAGCAAACTCGTGGCACAAGAAATCGTTATCCACGACGGTAACTACCTCCAGCACCTCGCGCCGGTAATCCAGGGTGAGCAGAAAGGTCGGGGCTGCTACGCCCGTAACTACCTGACCCACCCGCACGGCTGTTTCGCCTTCGCACGGCCCTTTAACCTGCCCCTCATCCCACAGTCCGATCAGCAGAAAATGCTCGACCAGCAGATTGCGGCCAAGGCGCAGCTATCCAATATCCGCCTGACGGGAAACGCCGGCCAGCCGATTCCCAGCCGCGACCAAAACGGCAAAGGCTACTGCTGGGCACATTCGGGCGTCAGTGCCCACTTGATCGCCCGTGCCAAAATGAACGAGCCTTACGTAGACCTGTCGGCCTACGGTATCGCCTGCATGGTCAAGGGATTCCGGGACGAAGGCGGTTGGGGTTCGGAGGGTATTGAGTTTCAGGCGTCCAAGGGCTGCCCAAGTTCGAAGACGTGGCCGCAACAGTCCATGTCGCGGAGTAACGACAACCCCAACACCTGGACCGAGGCACACCAGCACCGCTACCTCGACTGGATGGAGCTAGACCCCAACAACATGATCGAGCAGCTAAAGACGTGTCTGCTCCTCGGATACCCCGTCGTCACGGACTTTAACTGGTGGTCGCACTCGGTTTGTACGATTGACCTTGTGAGCATTAACCCCCTGTCCACCCGGATTTGGAATAGCTGGGGCGACAGTTGGTCCGACAAGGGTATGGGTATCCTTCAGGGTCAGAAAGCGCGGCCCGACAGTGCGTGGGCCTGTATTGTTACCACGGCCTCGGCCGCTTAAAATACGGGTAGGACGTTTCACCACACTTTTTAAGGAGACGGACATGCCGAATCAGCCGCAGAATCCCCAGAACCCGCAGCAAAAGGCCGCCCAGCAGCAACAGCCGCTTGACCCCAATTCGGGTTCGCTGTCTCAGCAGCGGCACCAAGTCATGCAGGCCATGCAGGGTGCGGACGGTGGCGAGAGCCTACCCCAACACCTGCACCAGAAAATGCAAGGACTGCCCAATATCAACTGGTCGTCCCTGTGGGGCCTGATTCAAAAGTACGGCCCGCTCGTCCGGGACGCACTGCTTGTCATTCTGCCCGTCTTGCAACCGGGCGTCGGCTGGATGGAGATTGAACAAGCCATTAACACCTACATTCAGTCTCGCCAGCCCTAAACTCTTTAGGCGTCGTCACACCTTCGCCATACCGGGGGTCGCCCACCCCCGGCTTTTTAAGGAGACCACCATGAAGCGGTTAGCCCTCTGTATCCCGGTACTTCTTTGTACCTCCGTCCTCTACGCCAAGCCGCCCCAGTGTGCGGTCAGTCCGCCCAAGCCCAAACAATGTGCGCTACTTTCCGGCTGTGCGTGTGGGGCGACTTGTACCTGCACGGCCGGCGAGTGCGGAGACCCCAACTGCGCAAGCCTCAAGGCCAAAGCCAAGCTGTCGCTACTGGACATTGCAATGGACCAGGCGGTTCGCGAGAATAAACCGCTCCTTATCTGGGTGGGCGTGGTCTGCCTGCCTTGTGAGAAGTCCATGCCCGACTACGTACACTGCCACGTCGAACGCTACGTCGGTCAAAATGACGAGGTGACAGGTCCGGCGGTTATCGTCGGCAGACCCGACGGCCAGGGAGGTTTAATCCGCGTGGCCACCCTGGACGGTATCCCGTCGGCCTCCCAGGTGGCTTCGGTCCTGTCGTCTGGGGTACAGTCAACTCCCCAGGCTCAGCCGGCCGCCTATTACCAGCCGAGTCTACTACCGCTCGTCAGCCCACCCCTCGACAATCGTTTCTTTCCGGATAGGGGTGGCTTTCGACTTTTCGGTCGTATGGGTGGCGGCGGCTGTAGTACCTGAAGTTAGTCCTCTAGCCCCGTGCGGGTGAACTATGGCAGACGATAAGCCGGTCGTGGTCATGACGAGGGCGGAAGTCGAAGAGCTAAAGAAGCTCCGTGGTTCCTACCGAAGCCTGGCCGAGCCGGGTCTGGACCAAGATTTGACCGACGCCCTTCTCGAAAAACAGGACCGGCTTATCGAGACCTGCCTGGCCCTCTTTGACGAAGTGGACAGACTGGACGGTAAAAAGTATGACGGACGTTAACCCGACCGTACCGAAGGGTAAGTGGGAGCCGAGTAACTGGTA
>Ga0070714_100001781_pt1 | contig 15692 bp, 11 predicted proteins | sample LARL83metaG_FD_65450 | JGI IMG/M metagenome (GOLD analysis project Ga0070714, IMG submission 65450) | Corn, switchgrass and miscanthus rhizosphere microbial communities from Kellogg Biological Station, Michigan, USA - LAR L8-3 metaG | ecosystem: Host-associated > Plants > Roots > Rhizosphere ...
AGGATGAGTGAGCTCAGCTCGACCGAAGGCGCACGCGCCTCGACCCGCAGCGCCTCGATGATCACCTCGAGCGAGCGTGCGGCGAAGCCGAAACGCCGCAGATGCTCGGCATGGAACCGGCTACGCAGCTCCTCGAGCGGCGCCACCGGCACGGACAAGGTGATCTCGCTGTCGCCGGCCCGCAGCTCGAGCACCTCGGTGAGGCGTACGGTCTGCGCTGCGCCGCCGTCGGCCGCCAGCTCGGCGCGCGCCTGCTCTGCAAGGCCACCGAGCGCCTGATGTGCCTCGGCAAGGCCCGATGGGCTCAGCTCGCTCCGCAGACTGGCGCGGCGCACCGCCAGGCGGTCGGCTACACCGATGCCGAACGCCGAGAGCACGCTCGCCAGCGGATGCAGCAGAATTCGCCGTACTCCCGCGGCACGGGCTACACGGCAGGCGTGCTGCCCGGCGGCTCCGCCGAAGCAAAAGAGCGTGAAGTCAGCGGCATCGAGTCCCTGACGTGTGGACACCTGACGGATGGCGTTGGCCATCGACTCCACGCCCACCTCCAGGAACGACGCGGCCAGCGTTTCCGGGGAACACTCGCCCCCGACCTCGGCCGCTGCGCGCCTACCGAGTGCGGCGAACTCAGCGGCGACCACGGACTCATCGATACGACCCCGGCCGTCGCGGCCGAACACTGCCGGCAGAGTGTCCGGCCGCAGCCGTCCGAGCAGCACCTGCACGTCGGTGAGCGTGAGCGGCCCGCCACGTCCGTAGCAGGCGGGACCGGGATCCGCGCCGGCGGAGGAGGGGCCGACGGCAAAGCGCCCATCGCGGTAGCTGAGGATCGAGCCCCCACCGGCGGCAATGCTGTGCACGTCGAGCATCGGCTGCGCGAGCCGTACGCCGGCGATCAGATGCTCAAAGCGCTGCGGCAGCTCCCCATCGATCAGCGACACGTCGGTCGAGGTGCCGCCCATGTCGAAGCCGATGAGTCTGGCGAAGCCGAGCCGTTCCCCCACCCAGCGCATGCCGATCAGGCCACCGGCGGGACCCGACAGCACGCTCGACATCGCGTGAAAGCGCTCCGCCGAGGCGAGTCCACCGTTGCTCTGCATGAGAGTGAGCCGTGCACCCGCATCGAGGGCGCGCAGCTCCTGCTGCAGTGCGCGCAGGTAGCTGCGCAGCGGGGGCGCCAGGTAGGCGTTCAGCACGGTGGTATCGCCGCGTACTACGTAGCGTACGAGCGGTGAGAGCTCGTGCGATACCGACACTTCCTCGAATCCGAGCTCGCGCGCGCATGCCGCGGCGGCACGCTCGTGCTGCGGGTAGCGCCAGCCATGCAGCAACACGATGGCCACGGCCCGCAGCCCGCGCGCGCGCACGCGCGCGAGCTCGCTGCGCAGCTGCGGCAGGTCGAGGGGCAGCAGCTCCGCGCCCGCGGCGTCGATGCGCTCCTGCGCCTCGATCACACTGGCATACAGCCGCTCGGGCAGCACGATGTTACGCGCGAAGATGGCCGGACGATTCTGGTAGCCGATGCGCAGCGCTTCGCCGAACCCTGCGGTCGTCACCAGTACGACCGGCTCGCCGCTGCGCGTCAGCAGCGCGTTGGTGGCGACCGTGGTGCCGACCTTCACCGCTGCGACCGTCGCTGGCGCTGCAGCGCCGCCAGTGCGCGCCGCATCGCGGAGGATGGCGCATGCCGCACGCACGCCCGGATCGCCCGCTGCGGCATCCATTGCTATGGAAGGGACCTTGCGCACGTGTAGCGCACCGGCAGGCGAGAGCCCGATGACGTCGGTGAAAGTCCCGCCACGATCTATCCAGAACTGCCAGCCTGTGCGCTGGACGGGATCGCGCGGTGCTTGGCTTGTGGTTTCCATTGCCTGCATTATTCGCCCATGCTCCTCGTGCGCCCAGCGCCGGATGCCCTGCCATGCAAGCACCCGTGACTTCCCGCCACGTCGTTTTCTCTCACGGCCAGGAAGCCGGACCCTGGGGACGCAAGATCACCGCGCTCGCCGAGGTGGCGCGCGCGGAAGGATACGACGCGCACTCGGTGGATTACCGCGGCATCGACGAGCCGCGCGCGCGCGTGGCGAAGCTGGTGGAGTTCTGCAAGGAGCTCACCGGCGATCTGGTGCTCGTGGGCTCGAGTCTCGGCGGCTATGTCGCGGTCGCCTCGGCTTCGCTCCTGCACGCCCGCGGCGTATTCCTCATGGCGCCGGCGCTGTACATGCAAGGGTTGCCGGAGCTGCGCAGCGGTCTTCTCGATTGTCCAGCCGCGCTGGTGCACGGCTGGCGCGACGACGTGGTGCCCTACGAGCACAGCGTGCGCTTTGCCCACACCTACCGTTGCGCGCTGCACCTGCTCGAGAGCGATCACCGGTTGCACAACCAGGTGAGGGTGATCCAGTACCTGTTCGAGTACTTTCTCATCGCCCTCGATCTGCCGGCGATCACTTCCGAGTAGCATCCGGGCGGCTCGGCCCGCGCGCGTGCACGCAGCGTAATCGGCCATGAAGTGGCTGTTGCGGCGCGTGTTGGCACTATGGGTGCGCTACCGGGTTCTGCCGGAGGATGCCGCCGCCCAGCTGCGCGGCCGCCCGCGGCCGCTGTGCTACGTGCTCGAGCAGCGCAGCGCTACCGATCTGGCGGTGCTGCAGGAGGCGTGCGCCAGGCTGCGCCTTCCCAGACCGGGCCGACCGCTCGGGGGTGGCACGCATGAGCTGCGCTCCTATATGTGGCTGGCGCAGACACGCGGGCTCTTCGGCCGGCGGCTCGACCGCCGGCCGCCACGACAGCTCGCACAGATGATCGGCGCGTTACGCTCCGATCCCGAGTTGGATTTCGATCTGGTGCCGGCGGCGGTCTACTGGGGACGCGCGCCACAGAAGGAAGGCTCCTGGGTCGGTCTGCTGCTGAGTGAGAATTTCGGTGTCCCCAGCCGGGCGCGCAAATTCATGCAAGTGCTGTTCAACGGCCGCAACACGCTCCTCGAGCTGGATGAGCCGCTGTCGCTGCGTGCGCTGCTCGGCGAGGAGCCCGCTCCTGCGCAACGCGGCTTTCGCGTCGCACGCACCTTGCGCGCCCTCTACGCTCGGCGGCGCGCGGCGCGCATCGGGCCAGATCTCTCCCATCGGCGCACCATCGTCGATCAGGTGCTGCGCACGCGCGCGGTGCGCGCTGCCGTCGCGCAGGAGATGCGCGAGCGGCACTGGCCGCGCTACAAGGCGCTGCAACGCGCGCGCGCTTACACCTGGGAGATTGCGGCCAACTATTCCCATGCCTTCGTGCGCTTCATGGAGCATGCGCTCGGCTGGCTGTGGAACCGGCTGTATGACGGCGTGGAGTTCGGTCACGCCGATACTCTCGCCGCGGTCGCGGAAGGGAACGAGGTCATCTACGTCCCCTGCCACCGCAGCCACATGGATTACCTGCTGCTCGGCTACGCCATCTACGTGCACGGCTACGCCGTGCCGCACACCGCCGCCGGTGTGAATCTCAACCTGCCGCTCGTTGGGCGCCTGTTGCGCAAGGGCGGTGCCTTCTTCATCCGCCGCAGCTTTGCCGGCGACCGCCTGTATACGGCGGTGTTCATGAAGTATCTCGCGGCCATCATGGGTCGTGGTCACGCCATCGAGTACTTCATCGAGGGCGGGCGTAGCCGCACCGGACGGCTGCTGCAGCCGAAGACCGGAATGCTGCTCATGACGGTGCGCAGTTTCCTTGCCGATCCGGTGCGGCCGGTGGTGTTCGTACCGGTATATTTCGGCTACGAGCGTCTGGTCGAGGGCGCCACCTACGTCGGGGAGCTGTCGGGTCGCCCGAAGGAGAAGGAGACGATCCGCGGACTGCTCGGTTCCTGGCGGGTGCTGCGCGAGCGCTTCGGCAAGGTGTACGTGAATCTCGGTGAGCCGGTCGCGCTCGCGGCGATCCTCGACCGGCATGAGGCGCGTTGGCGCGAGCGCCGCTTCGCTGACGAGACGCGCGCTCTCTGGCTCGCGAGGGCGGTCGATGAGCTCGCCGAGCGCATCATGCGCAACATCAATGCCGCCGCGGCGGTGACCCCCGTCAACTTGCTCGCGCTCGCACTGCTGGCGATGCCGCGCCAGGCGCTGCCCGAGCCGGATCTCATGCGGCAGCTCGAGCTGTACCGCTCGTTGCTCACAACCTTCCCGTACAGCAACCGTGTGACGGTTACCGCGCTTTCTGGCGAGGAGATGATTGCGTACGGGCTGACGCTGCGGCTCATCGAGCGCGAGCCGCACCGCCTCGGAGACATCGTGCGCATGACCGTCGAGAATGCGGTGCTCGCTACCTATTTCCGCAACAACGTATTGCATCTGTTCGCGTTGCCCTCGCTCATCGCGTGCGTATTCGTGAGCAACGCGCGCGTATCGACGGCCGATATCCAGCGTCTGGCGTGGCGCGTCTACCCCTACATCGCCGCGGAGCTGTTCCTCGAGTGGAACGAGGCGCAGCTGCCCACAGTGGTGGAAACGGCACTCGCCGCTCTCGCCGCGCACGGGCTCATCGAGTCCGATGCGGCAAGCGGCGACTGGCGGCGGCCAGCGCCAGCATCCGCGCAGGCCATGCAGCTGTCACTGCTCGCGCAGGCGACCCTGCAGACCATCGAGCGCTACTACATGGTGGTCGCGCAGCTGGTGACCGCCGGCAGCGGCGCGCTCACGCAAGCGGCCCTCGAGGAACGTTGTCAGCAGACGGCGCAGCGCATGACTCTGCTTTATGGCCTCGACTCGCCGGAGTTCTCCGACCGCGCGATGTTCACTAACTTCATCACGCTGCTGCGAAGTCGCGCCGTGATTCGCGCGGGCGCCGGCGGGCTACTCGAATTCGACGAGGTGCTGGTACGTGTGGCGCAGGACGCACAATTCGTCCTGAGTGAGCAGCTGCGTCACAGTATCCTGCAGATCATGCACGCGTAGAATGCTTGCCGCGTTGCGTCGCCGAGTAATAGACTGACCCCACGCGGGTTTGTATTTGCGCAACAAACAACAACGCGACGGGGCTTCGCTGCACACTGAGCTCGAGTGACGCAAGCAGCCTTCCTGGCAGACGCGAGTCGCCGCGAGTCTGCAGGGGAAGCAGGGGGGAACACATGAGGAGAGTTCACACCGGCCGTGCCTTGGGGTTTGCGGCAACGGTCGCCTGTGTCATGGCGGCGGTGTTGCCACGCGCACAAGCCTTCAGCTTCCGCAGCGACTCCGGTGACTGGGCGGGCAGCTGGGATACCACCATCGGCTACGGCATGGGCTGGCGTGTGTCCAATCCCGATTGCCGGCTGATCGCAATCGCCAACGGCGGCTGTGGCTACTCCCCCAATATCGATGATGGCGATCTCAACTACCTGCACAAGGCCGAGTACACCAAGGCGCTCACCGGCGTCACCGAGCTGCAGCTCAAATACAAGGAACAATTCGGCGCCTTCGTGCGGGCCTCGGGACTGTATGACTTCTCAGTCATGGGCAATGACGTCGACCGTACGCCGCTGAGCCACGAGGCCAAAGGTGTCGTCGGCAGCTATACCCGGCTGCTGGATGCCTTTGGGTTTCTGCGGTTCGATCTCGGCAGCCTGCCTTCCGAGCTGCGCGTGGGCCGGCAGGTCGTCTCCTGGGGCGAGAGCACCTTCATTCCGGGCGGACTCAACTCGGTCGACTATTTCGATGTTACCGCGCTGCAGGTCCCGGGGGCGGAGCTCAAGCAGGCGCTGCTGCCGGACTCCATGGTGGTGTTCAATTCGCAGCTGTCGAAGAACCTGAGCACGCAGCTGCTATACCTGTGGAGCTGGCATCCGGACATTCTCGAGCCGACCGGAGCCTACTTCAGTACCAACGACGTCGCCGGCGCCGGCAGCAATCAGCGCGTGGTCCTCGGCTTCGGTGCGGTCTCGGACATGGGCGTGGACTTCAGCCCCCTCGGTGGCGGGCTGGTCAAGGACTTCCAGACGATTCCACGGCTGCCCGATCACAGGCCGCCCGAGTCCGGCCAGTACGGCATCAACTTCAAGTACTACCTGCCGAACTTCGGCCAGGGAACGCAGCTCGGCTTCTACTTCCTCAATTACACCAGCCGTGTGCCGGTGGTGTCGCTCCAGACCGGCACGCCGGCGGGCCTGGGCAACGCCTATGGCGCGGTGAACTCGGTCGCTGCCGCCGCACAGGCGCTCGCTGCGGGCAACTCGTTTAGCTCGGCCGTGCAGATCGGCACCGCCGCCGGCCAGCAGGCGGCCGCAGCCACCGGCGGCAATCTCACTGCCGCCACGGCGCAGCAGTACGCCACCATCGGCGCGAACACTCTGCTCGCGGGCGGCAACGTGAACGCCCAGGCGGCGAACCTGGCGACCTCCGAGTACAGCAGGACCCAGGGGTTTTACGAGGAGTTTCCGCAAGACATCAAGATGTTCGGGCTGTCCTTCAATTCGCAGTTACAGAGCACGGGCACTGCGATCCAGGGCGAGGTGGCGTACCGGCACGACGTTCCGCTGCAGATCGATGATGTCGAGCTCATCTACGCTTCGCTCACGCCCTTCGAGACCGGCCTCGCCAACCTTCTCCATGAGCCCGTGACCGGACCGGGGCACTGTGTGCCCAATTCGGCGACGCCCATCACCGGATGCAACCAGCTCGGTTCGTACTACAAGACGGATGCACAGGGCCGATTGATCTCGCAGACCGTCAAGGGCTACGCGCTCAAGGACACCTACCACTTCGATCTCACCGCCACGCAGGTGTTTGCCAATGTCTTCAAGGCCTCGCAGGCGGTGCTGATTTTCGAAGCGGGCGCTGACTACGTTCCGGGTCTCGAGGACAAGCTCAGCGGTGGTCCCCAGGGCTTCGGTCTGCGCTTCGATGGACCGGGCACCAATCTCAGCGGTAATCCGAACCTCGGCGGCTACCCGGAGTTTCCGGCGGTCGGCGGGCAGTGCGTCGCCAGCTCGGTCCCGAATCCCCACGGTCAATGCCTCGAGCCCGGCGCGGCGTTCGCGACCACGTGGGCGTGGGGCTACGTGATCGCCGGACGGCTCGAATACAACAACGCGATCGGCGATTGGAACCTGCTGCCGCACTTCACCTGGCAGCAGGACGTGACCGGTGTGTCGCCGGGTCCTGGCGGAGCGTTCCGCGCGGGGCGCATTGCGGCCACCATGGGTCTCACGGCCAGCGTTCGCAACATGTTGGAGCTCGACGTCTCCTTCACCACTTACGGCGGCGCGGGCCAGTACAACCTGCTGAACGATCGTGATTTCGTCGCGGCGAGTGTGAAATTCTCGTTTTGAACGTGTGCGCGCGGTTGCGCTGGACACGCACGATGGAGGGAGCGCAATGAGAATGCTGCTTCGGTCTGCCGCCGCGGGAGTGCTGTTCGCATCCGTGGCCCTCGGCGCCGTGAGTCCGCAGGAGGCCGCGCGGCTGGGGCAGGACCTCACGCCGCTCGGCGGCGAGAAGGCCGGCAACGCGGACGGGAGCATTCCGGCGTGGACCGGTGGATTGAAGTCCGCAGCGGATGCCGGTTTTCCCAACTACCACAACGGCGAGCACTACCCCGACCCCTACGCGAACGACAAGCCCCTCTTTACCATCACCTCGGCGAACCTTGCGCAGTACGCCGCCAAGCTCAGCGAGGGGCACAAGGCGCTGTTCAAGACCTATCCCGACTACAAGATGATCGTTTATCCCACGCACCGCAGCGGCGCCTCGCCCGAGCGCGTGTACGAGGCCACCAAGCGCAATGCGACGACGGCGAAGCTGGTGCCCGATGGCAACGGCTTCACCGGCGCGCTCGGCGGTACGCCGTTTCCGATTCCGCAGAGCGGCGTCGAGGTCTACTGGAACCACGTGACGCGCTGGCGCGGAGTGGCCGCCGCGCTCAACGTGGGCCAGGCACCGATGACCGCCGGTGGCGGGTACACGCTCGTGAACTTCAAGGAGGAGTTCTACTTCCAGTACTACGAGCCCGGGATGACCGAGGCGGCACTCAACAACATCCTGCTGTACTTCACGCAGGAGACCACGGCTCCGGCCCGTCTCGCCGGTGAGGTGCTGCTGGTGCAGGAGACCATCGATCAGGCGCGCGAAGCGCGGCGTGCCTGGGTGTACAACCCCGGCCAGCGGCGCGTGCGCCGCGCGCCGAACGTAGCGTTCGACAACCCTGGAACGAACGCAGACAACCTGCGCACCGCCGACCAGTTCGACCTGTACAACGGCAGCCCGCAGCGCTACGACTGGAAGCTGATCGGCAAGAAAGAGATTTACGTACCCTACGACGCCTATCGGCTGCAGGACGGTAAGTTGCGCTACTCCGAGCTGCTCAAGAAGAACCACATCAACCAGGATCTGGCGCGCTACGAGCTGCATCGTGTATGGGTCGTGGACTCCACCCTCAAGCCCGGGGTGAGCCACATCTACAGCCGCCGCACGCTGTATGTCGATGAGGATTCCTGGCAAATCCTGGTCGTGGACTGCTATGACTCGCGCGGCCAGCTGTACCGCGTGCAGGAAGGACACGCGATGAACTACTACAACCTGCCCTCGCTGTGGGATGACCTGGAGCTGGTCATGGATCTCTCGAACGGTCGCTATCTCGCGCTCGGCCTGCAGAGCGAGGAGCACGGCTCGTACGACTTCAACATCAAGCGCACACCAGCCGATTATCAGCCGAGCGTGCTGGAGCGGCGCGGCATCCGCTGAGGCTTCACGAGCGCGGAACGGGTCGGCTGCCATGGACCTGGCTCGGGGTCGGCGAGCGGCGTTTCCCGCCCTGCTGCTCGCTGTGTCTCTGGCCACCGCGGACGAGGCGGCAACGGACCCGGTGCGCGCCGCGGAGCCCGCACGGCTCGCGGCCCGTGGTCTGCTCGTCGCCATCGCCACCGCGGGGCAGCGGCTGGTGGCCGTCGGTGATCGCGGCATCATCGTGCTGTCGGATGAGCGCGGCGCAAGCTGGAGACAGGCTGAGTACGTCCCGACGCAGGCGCTGCTGACCGGAGTGTGCTTTCTCGATGCGCAGCATGGGGTGGCTGTCGGTCACGACGAGGTCATCCTCACCACTGCCGACGCCGGCGCTCACTGGCAACGCAGGCACTATGCTCCCGAGGCACAGCGGCCGTTGCTCGATGTCTGGTGCGGCACGGGCGGGCAGGCGATTGCCGTAGGCGCCTACAGCGCATACTTCACCAGCGCCGATGGCGGGGCCAGCTGGCACGCGGTCAAATTCAACCCGGCCTCACCTGCCTCACCTGCGGCACGCAGCGGAAGCCGCGCGCCAGCGGCCCCACCGCCGACAGCTGCGGATGCCGCCGACGAGCAGGGCGCCGGCGGCGGCTACCACCTCAATCGCATCGTCGGTGGGGCCAAGGGACGACTGTACATCGCGGCCGAAGCGGGGCATCTGTACGCTTCGGACGATCAGGGCGCGAGCTGGCGTGCGCTCGCATCGCCCTACGAGGGCTCATTCTTCGGCGTGCTGCCGCTCGCCGATGGGACGCTGCTTGCCTTCGGGCTGCGGGGCCATCTGTACCGCTCAGCCGATGCGGGCGCGAGCTGGCAGGCGATCGAGACGAGTACCGTGGCGATGCTCACCGGCGCGGCGCCCTTCGGGCCGGACGCGATAGCCGTGGTCGGGCTCGCGGGCGTCGTGCTCGTGAGCCGCGACGGCGGCCGCAGCTTCGCTCTCCAACAGCAGGCGGATCGTTCCGGATTGTCCGGCGTCAGCCCGGCCGGGGATGCGCGGCTCGCTGTGGTCGGTGAGGACGGCGCGCGGCTCATCGTGCTCGCCGGGGCGGGCGGCGTTGCCGGGGACGCAGCTCCATGACGACCGGCGGCGATGCTCCACATCTGTCGCCGACGCTGGTTGGCCGGCTGGAGCGGCTGATCTTCGGCCACCGCACCGCGATCCTGGTGGTGTTCGCACTCGGCACCGTGCTGCTCGGCGCGACGGCGGTGCGTGGACTGCGCATCGACACCTCGTTCAACAAGACTCTCCCCATCCACCACGAATACATGCGCACCTATCTCGACCCGCGCGTGGCCGAGTTTCGCGGCGCCGACCGGGTGTTGATCGCGCTGATCGCCCGCGATGGCAACATGTTCACGCCCCAGTTCTTCAGCGCACTGCGCAAGGCCACCGATGAGGTCATCCTCATGGATGGCATCGATCGCACGCAGGTGCAATCGATCTTCACTCCCAACGTGCGCTACCTCGAGGTGGTCGAGGATGGCATCGAAGCAGGTAATGTGATTCCGGCCGACTTCACCCCCACGCCGGAGAACATGGCACGGGTGCGGGACAACATCAGGAAGGCCGGCATCAGCGGACGGCTGGTGGCGAATGACTTCTCCGGCGCGCTGGTGAGCGCCATCGTGCTCGACACCGATGCGCAGGGCAGGGCGGTCGATCCGATCCGCATCGCCCACGAGCTCGAGCGGCGCGTACGCGCACCGCTCGATGGTCACGGCATCGATGTGCACATCATCGGCTTCGCCAAGGTCGTGGGCGACATTGCCGATGGAGCGGCATCGGTGTTGCTGTTCGCCGTCATCACGCTGGTGTTGACGCTGTTCGCGGTGCGCCTCTACTGCCAGTCCTGGCGGGTCGCGTTCGTGCCGGTGCTCTGCTCGGTGATCGCGGTGCTGTGGCAGCTCGGAGCGCTGGTGCTGCTGCACTACGGAATCGATCCCATCGGGCTGCTGGTGCCGTTCCTGATATTCGCCATCGGCGTGAGTCACGGCGTGCAGAAGATCAGCGCAGTGAGCGATGGGGCATTCGCCGGACTCGGCAGCATGGAGGCCGCACGCCGCACGTTCCGTCAGCTGCTCGCGCCGGCGATCGTGGCGCTGCTTGCCGACCTGGTGGGATTCGTCACCATTCTGCTCATTCCGGTGGAGGTGATCCGCGAGATGGCGATCACCGCCAGCATCGGCGTCGCCATCGTGATTCTCACCGACCTGGTGCTGCTGCCGGTGCTGGTGTCCTATGTGCACTTCGATGCCGGTTATCACGCACGCGTCGCGCGACGGCAGCACTGGCTCAGGCTGGTGTGGCATCGCCTGGCACGCGTCACGCGCCGCGGCAATGCGCTCGCCGTCATCGTGCTCGCCGCGGTGCTCGGCGTGCTCGGCTGGTGGAAGGGACGCGAGACGCCGATCGGCGATACCCAGGCGGGCGTGCCGGAGCTGCGCGCCGACTCGCGTTATAACCGCGACAACGATGTCATCACTTCCAAGTTCAGTATCGGCGTCGATGTGCTCACCGCGATCGTGGAGTCGCAACAGCCGGTATGCGTGAGCCACGACCTCATGACGTGGATGGATCGCTTCGGCTGGCACATGCGCAACCTGGTCGGCGTGCAGGAGGTGATCACACTGCCCTTCATCGCCAAGGTGGCAATCGCCGGCTGGAACGAGGGCAGTCTGAAGTGGCGCAGCATTCCGCGCGAGCAGACGCAGCTCACGCAGTCGACGCGCTACATCGAGACCAGCACCGGGCTGCTGAACGAGAACTGCGACGTCGTGCCGGTGTTGATGTTTCTCGCCGATCACCGCGCGGGCACTATCGCGCGCGCGGTGGCGGCGGTGAAGCAGTGGCGCCGCCTCAACCCCGCACCGCCCGCACAGCTGCGCCTCGCCGCCGGCAACGTCGGGGTCATGGCAGCCACCAACGAGACCGTCGAGGCGAAGGAGTTGCTGATACTCGCCGGGGTATTCGCGGCGGTCATCGTCATGTGCCTGCTCACCTTTCACTCCGTGGTGGGCACCGTGCTGGTGGTGCTGCCGCTCGCGCTGGTATCGGTGCTGGTGTACGCGGTCATGGCGTTGGTCGGAATCGGCCTCAAGGTCTCCACTCTGCCCATGGTCGCGCTCGGGGCCGGCATCGGTGTCGACTACGGCATCTATCTGTTCAGCCGCATGCAGGAGTTCCTGCACCAGGGATTGCCGGTGCGCGTGTGCTACGAGCGTACGTTGCGCGTTACCGGCGCGAGCATCATCTTCACCGGCATCACGCTCGCGATCGGCGTGGCGACCTGGGTGTTCTCACCGCTCAAGTTTCAGGCTGACATCGGCATCATGCTGACGTTCATGTTCCTGGTGAACATGCTCGCCGCGATCGTGCTGCTGCCGGCGCTCGCCGCCTGGCTGATTCACCCCCTCGGGACGCGTGGGACCTCGATCGGGCGCGGATGAGTTCCGCGCCCGCCGGCTGACCACGCCGGCGTGCGGCGAGAGTACGAGCGCTTCGGCGCTTTACGCGGTGGCGTGCCTGATGAGTCTGCGTCCGGTGAGCCCGACCATCAGGCGCGTGATGCCCGTGAACAGCAGGTTCACCCCGACGAGTGTGCCGATGGCCCACGTCGAGCTCGAGGGCCACTGCAGCCAGATCATGCCGCCGAGCACCAGCGCCACAATGCCATTCGCCAGCATCCACCCAGTCGCCTGCTCACTCCTCAGGCGGAAGTAGGTGATGATCTCGCACGCCCCGGCAACGAGGATCGCCGCCGCGAGCAGCAAGGTCAGTGTGCCGAGTGCCAGCAGCGGGTGCGACGCCAGGTAGTAGCCGGCGATCAGGAACACCACCCCCGCGAGAATCTGAAAGAGCACGCGTCTCGTGCCGCCGCCCTCGAAGGCCGAGATGAGATGGCTGACGCCGCCGAAAATCAGCAGCCAGCCGACGAGTAGCGCGATACCGAGCCCCGCCACTGCAGGCTCGATGATGGCGAACACCCCGAGCACGATGAACAGGATGGCGGCGGCGATCACCCAACCCGAGAATCGGCGGGCGCCCTTGAGCATCGGACTTTCTGTAGCCATGTGACACCGTCCTGGCTTGTTTTTTGGTTCGAGCGGCTATTGTGACAACGGCCGGCAGCGGGAGTAACTGCCCTTTGGGACAGGTGAATCTCGAGCCGCGCAGCGCCGCAGCGGTCAAGCCGCCGCTGGAGGCGGTCGGTGTCGCGCTCAGCCGTCCCCTGGCGGTTGGCTCAGTGCCCCGGATATCCGAAGCCGCGCGCCATCAGTGCAGCGCACAACAGGATGACCAGCACCGCGGTCAGCTCGAGCATCAGGCACATGCGCACCCGCTGTGTGCGCCCGGCATCGATCTGCGCGGCTACCCCTGTTTTGAGGCGGCGATTCCAGGAGAAGAAGGTCACGGTGGGGTAAATGGAGATCAGCGCGGCGAGTATGAAGGCGCCGAACTTGATCAGAAAGAACACGTCATGCCAGTAGTAGGCGGGACCCTTCTCGAAGTAAGTCACGCGCAGCAAGCCAACTGCCAGCAGCAGCGTCGCCGATGCTCCGAAGATCATGTCGGTGCGCAACAGCCGCTGCGCCTGGATCAACGACAGTGGCGGCTTGAACAGCGCCACCTCGACGGCGAGCGACCCCACCAGAGTGAAGGCCGCGGCATGGTGCAGAAAAGCCATCAGCGCAGAGGCGTACATGGGATCTCTCTCAGCTGTCAGTCATCCCAGCGCGGCGAGCGCCGCAGCCGTTTGGTGTGGCGCTGCTGCGCCTTGTGCTCGAGCCGTCGTTCGTGCGCGGCCCGGCTCGGCCGGGTCGCCCTGCGTACCTTTGGCGCCACCAGCGCACGGCGGATCAGCTCGACCAGCCGTTGCTCGGCCTCGCGACGGTTGCGCTCCTGTGTGCGGTGATTGCGCGCGATGATGAGTACGGCACCCTCGGTGGTCAGCCGCCGGCCGCTCAAGGCACGCAGGCGCGCCTTGACCTCCTCACCGAGGACACGGCTGTGCTGCAGGTCAAAACGCAGCTGTACTGCGGTGGCCACCTTGTTGACGTTCTGCCCGCCCGGCCCCGAGGCACGCAGGAACGACACGGCGAGCTCCTGGTCCGGGATCTGCAATCCAGCGGCGATCGGCAGCGGCACGGCGTCGCGCGCAGCTAGTCGGCTGCCTGGTCGACACCTGCAGCGGGTCCGGCAACCGCTGAGCCCGGGTAGGCGCGCGCTGCGCGCGCCTCGAGCAGCCGGGTCTCCTGCTGCGGCACCGGAATCTTCACGCCATGCGCGCGGAAGATGCGCCAGATCGCGCGGTTGACGTCCGAGCGTATGTTGTTGACGCCATTCACTGGGTCCGCGATCCAGAAGCGGATCTCGAGCCGCATGCCGTTGTCCTCGAAACTGATGAGACGCGAAACCGGCGGCGGATCGTGCAGGATGCGCGGGTGGTTTTCGGTAGCCTCGACCAGCAGTTTCAGCGCCACCTCGGGATCGTCCTCGTAGCTCACCATCACCGGTAACTTGAGGCGCACACGTTGGTCGGAGTAGCTCCAGTTGATGAAGGAGCTGGTGATCAGATTCTGGTTCGGCACCAGCGTGTCGACGCCATCGCGGTCGCGCACCACCACGTAGCGCCCACGCAGCTCCTGCACCCAGCCGAAATTACCGGTGCTCGCGCCGCTGTGCGTGGTGAAGCTGATGACATCGCCGGGTTTGATGGACTTATCCATGAGCAGAACGAAGCCGCTGACGAAGTTGCTGGCCACCGACTGCAGGCCAAACCCCAGCCCGATGCCGATCGCGCCGGTGAGCACGTTGAGCGTGGTGACATCGACTCCGGCGGCATTGATACCGAGCAGCACCCCAAGTCCCACCAGCAGGAAATAGGTGGACTTGGAGATACCGACGCGGGTGGAGACGGCCAGCTGATCGAGGCGCATCACGTGCCGCTCGATGGCACGCGCGACCAGGCTCGCCACCACGACGAACGCCGTCACCACCACCAGTCCCTTGAGCAGCGCCCACAGGCTGAACTGCGCCTTGCCGGGCACGAGACTGATGCGGTTGAGGCCCGACTCTATGTCATCGAGCCAGCCGAGCAGCGCGACTGCGCAGATGACCCACAGGATGATCGCGATGCGCGTGCCGCGCGTGCGCACCCAGGAGCCGGGCCCGAGCAGCAGCCCGAGCACGAACACTCCGAGCCGCACCAGCAACAAGGCGGCCACGATGCGCGCCACATCATCGAGCACCGCCGTGGAAGTGCCGAGGGTTGCGACCACCGCATGCCCGGCAACCAGCGTCGCGAGCGCCGCCAGAATGGGCGCCAGGATCACCATGCCCTCGAGAGCATGGTCGAGCCCGTGCTCGATGAGAGGCAGATCCGGCGCGCTGCGCAGCCGATGGGTCTCGAGCACGCGGGCGACGATCAGTGCCACCGCGGCGGCGAGCAAGGTGACGAGGAGTGCGGCCAGCATCTGCGGCGCAGTGAGCTGCAGCAGTGCGCCCCGTACGGCGCTATCGGCGCTGTCCATCAGGCGTTCAGGTCCGGGATCAACTGGCTCTCGAGACGGGCGATCTGGTCCTTGAGCATGAGCTTGCGCTTCTTCAGGCGCCTGAGTTGCAGCTGATCGACGTGCAGATCGAGCGACAGCCGGGAGATAACCTCATCGAGATCGCGGTGTTCAATGCGCAGCTGGCGCAGCTTCTCCACGTTGCGGAACAGCTCGCGATCGACATTGTCTTCGATTTCCGCCATTTCGGGCATGCCCCAGCGGGGCTGTTGGCGGCGGGCGCCAGGGTAGCAAAGCTTAGCCGAGCCGCGCGCGGAGTTCCACGTCTTCCCTCCCCCGGGGGTCCCGAAAAATCACGCGTCTTGCTGCAGGGCGCGAATCTCGCCCCGAGCGTCAGGCGTGATTTTTTGGGGTGGCGCGGGGTCCCCGGAAAATCGCGCGTCT
>Ga0070714_100001782_pt1 | contig 15681 bp, 11 predicted proteins | sample LARL83metaG_FD_65450 | JGI IMG/M metagenome (GOLD analysis project Ga0070714, IMG submission 65450) | Corn, switchgrass and miscanthus rhizosphere microbial communities from Kellogg Biological Station, Michigan, USA - LAR L8-3 metaG | ecosystem: Host-associated > Plants > Roots > Rhizosphere ...
GCCGCCGGCATCCGGGTGTTCGCGGACTACCGCGTGGCCAGCGTGCACGGCGCGGCCCGGGTCGAGGTGGCGGTCGTGCACGGCCCAGCGGAGTCCCTGCGGCTGCCGGCGGACGCGCTGATCCTCGCGGCGGGCCTGCGGCCGATGCGCAACATCGAGGGTGCCATCAACGACCGCGACGGTGTGCTCTTCTGCCAGCCCGAGGCCGAGGACAGAGGCGAGGCTCCGGCCCGGGCCGCGGCGGAGGCCAGCTCGGGCCTCGTGCGGGCCAGGCTCGGCGCGGGCCAGCCCGGGTCAGCAGACACGAGATAAGGGGCAATGACATGCGCGTCCTATCCCCCGTCGGCACTTTTCCTGTCCGCCTGACCGGCGCCCGGATGGAACGCGGCGCCCCGGTCATCGAGGCGGCCATGGGCGCCTGGCGCTCCGAGGTACGGCTCGAGCCCGCCGACCTCCCGCTGCTGCTCACGGCGGGCGCGATCATCGCGGTGGCCTTCGCCGCGGGCCGCCTGACCTCGGGCCACGGCTAGGACCGGCAGCCAGGCATGCCAGTCGTTCCCCTGCGTGACATCCTCGCCGACGCGTTCGAGCGCCGCTACGGCGTCGCCGCGTTCAATATCGTCAACAACCTGACCATGCGCGCGGTGCTGGACGCGGCGGCCGAGGCGCAGGCGCCGGTGATCATCCAGACGTCGGTGAAAACCGTGCTCTGGGAGGGTGCCCCGATTCTCGCGCAGGCGTTCAGGGAGATGGCGGGCGGGCTGCCCGTGCCCGTGGCGCTGCATCTCGATCACTGCCCCGACCGCAGCGTGATCAGCGAGTGCATCGCGCAGGGCTGGAACTCGGTGCTCTTCGACGGCTCGGCGCTCAGCATTGAAGAAAACACCGCCCAGACGGCCAAGGTCGTCGACGAAGCCCACGCGGCCGGGGTGGATGTCGAGGGCGAGCTGGAGGCCATCAGGCGGGTGGAGGACGGGCCGGGCGCCGCGGGCCAGCCTTACCCGGTCGAGACCGCTGTCGCGTTCATCCAAGACACCGGTGTGGACTGCTTCGCCCCGGCCATCGGCAACGCGCACGGGCTGTACCAGAGCACGCCGTCGCTGGACTCCGAGCGGGTCACGGCGATCGTGGAACGGGCCCCGGTGCCCATCGCCCTGCACGGCGGCACGGGCATGTCACAGGCTCAGTTTGATGACCTGATCAGCCGTGGCTGCGCCAAGGTCAACATCTCTACCGCGCTCAAGATCGCGTACGTCGACGCGCACCAGGACTACATCGGCTCCTATCCCGGCGTCTACGACCCGCCGGACCTGTTCCGGCATGTGCACCGGACGGTGCGGGCCATGGCCCGCGAGCACATCGGCCGGCTCGGCGGAGAGGGGCGGGCATGGTAGCCCTGCTGTTCGACTGCGACGGCGTGCTGGCGGACACCGAGCGAGACGGGCACCTGCCGGCGTTCAACCAGACGTTCGCCGAGTTCGGGCTGCCGGTGCGCTGGTCCGAGGAGGAATACGGCCGCAGGCTCGCGATCGGGGGCGGCAAGGAGCGGATGCGCAGCCTGCTCACCCCCGAGTTCGTGCGGGAAGGCGCGCTGCCGGAGGACCCGCAGGCGCAGTCTGAGCTGATCGCCCGCTGGCACCGCCGCAAGACCGAGATCTTCACCGGGATGGTTCGCGGCGGCGCGATCGCGGCCCGGCCCGGGGTCCGCCGCATCGCCCAGGCCGCGGCGGACGCCGGGTGGCAGCTGGCCGTGGCCTCCACTTCCGCCGCGGACTCGGTATGTGCCGTGCTGACCGCCGCCGTCGGCACCGCCCTGGCGGCCCAGTTCCAGGTCTTCGCGGGCGACGTGGTGCCGCGCAAGAAGCCCGCGCCGGACATCTACCAGCTGGCCATGCGGCAGCTCGGGGCCAGCCCGGCCGACGCGGTGGTCATCGAGGACTCCAGGAACGGCTTGCTGGCCGCGGCCGGCGCCGGTCTCAGCTGCGTCATCACGGTGAGCACCTACACCAGGCACGAGGACATGACCGGAGCGGCTCTCGTGGTGTCCAGCCTGGGTGACCCGGGCGGCCCGGACATCACGGTGCTGGCCAACCGGACCGGAGCGCCCGTGGCCGGCTACGTCGGCCTGCCGGACATCGCGGCGGTGCCCGGCGCACCGGTACGGCCGGCCCGGCAGGCCTGAGCGCCGGCGGTCAGGCGCCGCTGGCCGCGCCGATCGCGGCCGTGATCTGCTCGATGGCCGCCGTCTCGGCCGGGCTGACGTCCTGGCCGTTCTCCCGGTGCGCGGCCGCGACCTTGTGGGCCAGGGTCAGGGTGAAGCGCCGGTAGTCGTCGAGTTCCTCGGCGGTCGCCTTGCCCTCGACCAGGGACACCGCGTCGCGGAGGTGCGCGAGCTCGCTGTCCCTGAGCTCCTCGGGAGAGTGGTACCTGGTGTGGTCCAGCTGAGGCTTGGCCGCCACGATCTCGTCGAGGAGCTCGCTCTCACCGTGCTGGCCGCGCGCCTCGGTGTAGGCCTTCGCCATCGCGATCGTCTCGCGGAACGTGCCGCCGCGCGCCGCGGTGACCACGATCAGGCCCGCGGCCGGCGGGCCCTCGGCCACTCGCTTCCATTCATCGGGTGTAAAGGCGGACTTTGCCGTCATGTCACTCTCCTTTTCTGATCGAGGGGGATACTCGGCCCGCGAATTGACCGTCCCAACCCCGAAATCATGATCAGCCATCGGGCGGTCCAAACGTCAAGAATCCCTCCGTCTCAGGCGAGCTGCCTCGCCCGGGGCGGGTGAATCACCCGGGCTCCCGGGCGGTTCTGCGCAAAATTATCCCAGACGGGTGATGAGCCGCGGACGCCGCGGGAGGAGGCTGGCCCTGACAGCCGGCCCGGGGCGAGCACACAGGTGCCATCGGCCGCGACGGAAGGGCAGGAGACCATGGCGACAGCCGAGCGGCGGCGGCTCAGCGACGCGGACACCGACGGTGTCTGCTGGCGGCGCTGGGGCCCTTACCTCAGTGAACGGCAGTGGGGCACGGTTCGCGAGGACTACAGCGATGATGGTGAGGCGTGGTCATCGTTCACGCACGACGAGGCCCGCTCCCGGGCGTACCGCTGGGGAGAGGACGGGCTCGCGGGCGTCTGCGATGACCGGCAGCGCCTGTGCCTGGCGCTGAGCCTGTGGAATGGACGCGATCCAATTCTGAAAGAACGGCTGTTCGGGCTGACGAACGCCGAAGGAAATCATGGCGAAGACGTCAAGGAATGCTATTTCTACCTCGATGCGACGCCCACCTCGTCTTATCTGAAGATGCTCTACAAGTACCCGCAGGCCGAGTTTCCTTACGCCGACCTGATCGCGGTTAACGGGGCACGCGGGAAGACAGATCCAGAATACGAGCTGCTCGACACCGGCGTTTTCGATGGGAACCGCTATTTCGACGTGGTCATCGAGTACGCGAAGGCGGCGCCGGAGGACCTGCTGCTGCAGGTCACCGTGCACAACCGCGGGCCGGAGGACGCTGAGCTGCACGTGCTGCCCACGCTCTGGTTCCGGCACACGTGGTCGTGGGCCGGCGGCGCGGAGCGGCCCTCGCTGCACGCGGTGCGGAACCTGAGCGGCATCAGCGCGGTGCGGGCCGAGCAGAGCGAACTCGGAACCCGGTGGCTGTATACGGACAGGGAAGTGCCGGTCCTGGTCACCGAGAACGAGACCAACAATGAGCGGGTGTTCGGGTCGGCCAACGAGACGCCTTATGTCAAAGACGGTATCGACCGGGCGGTGGTGCAGGGCGACTCCGCAGCGGTCAACCCGGATGGCGAAGGGACCAAGGCCGCCTTCTACCACAGCCTGCTGGTCCGGGCCGGGACCAGCGCGACGCTGCGGCTGCGGCTCACCGACACCGGTCAGCAGGCGGCCAGCGGGCCGTTCGCCGACTTCGACGAGCTGATGAGCGCCCGCCGCGCAGAGGCCGACGAGTTCTGGGCCGACCTGCTGGGCAGCGGTCTCAGCGACGACCAGCGCCTGGTCATCCGCCAGGCCCTGGCGGGCATGCTGTGGTCGAAGCAGTACTACGGGCTGGACGTGGAGCGCTGGCTGGCCGAGCACGGCGCCGACCCGCTTGACGCCGGCCCGAGGCTGCGCAACCGCGAGTGGCGGCACCTCGTGGCCGGGGACGTCATTTCCATGCCGGACAAGTGGGAATACCCGTGGTTCGCGGCCTGGGACCTGGCCTTCCACGCCATCGCGCTGGCCGTGGTCGACATGGCGTTCGCCAAGCAGCAGCTCCGCCTGCTGCTGGACCGGCGCTACCTGCATCCCAACGGCCAGCTGTCCGCGTACGAGTGGAACTTCAGCGACGTCAACCCGCCGGTGCACGCCTGGGCCACGCTGTTCGTCTACCAGCTGGAGAAGGCCATGACCGGCCAGGCGGACCGGGTCTTCCTGGAGAGCTCGTTCCAGGAGCTGATGAAGAACTTCGGCTGGTGGCTCAACCGCAAGGACGCGGACGACAGGAACATCTTCCAGGGCGGGTTCCTCGGCCTGGACAACATCGGCGTGTTCGACCGCAGCGCGCCGCTGCCGGGCGGCGGCAGGATCGACCAGGCCGACGGCACCGCCTGGATGGCGCTGTACTGCGAGAACATGGTGCAGATCGCCCTCGAACTGGCCCGCGAGAACCCGCTCTACCTGGAGCAGGCTCAGGCGCTGCTGGAGAACTGGGCCTGGATCGCGGCCGCGACCAACCACGTCGGGCCCGACGGGATCAGCCTGTGGGACGAGGAGGACGGCTTCTTCTACGACGTGCTGCGGGATCCGGACGGCCGCTCCACCCCGCTGAAGGTGCGCTCGATCGTCGGGCTGATGCCGCTGGCGGCGGCGACCGTCATCGACGCCGACGCGCGCACGGAGTTTCCCGGGCTGGTCCAGGGCGCGGCCGACTTCCTGGCCCGTCACCCGGTGGTCACGGCCGCGCTGCCCGGCCACGGCCGGCAGGCGACCGCCACCGCCACCGGGCCGGTCTTGTTCGCGCTGTTCGACGAGACCCGGCTGCGCCGGATCCTGGCCCGGATGCTGGACGAGGAGGAGTTCCTGGGACCGCACGGCATCCGCTCGGTGTCGCGCTGGCACGCGCAGCACCCGTACACGATCGTGGTCAACGGCCAGGCTCACGGCGTCGGCTACCTGCCGGCGGAATCGGACACCGGCATGTTCGGCGGCAACTCCAACTGGCGCGGGCCGGTGTGGTTCCCGATCAACGTGATGCTGATCCGGGCCCTGCTCAACCTCTACCTGTTCTACGGCGACGGCTTCACGGTCGAGTGCCCAACCGGATCCGGCCGGCAGCTGAACCTGAAAGACGTGGCCCGCGAGATCAGCGACCGCCTCACCAGCACGTTCCTGGCTGACGGCGACGGCCGCCGGCCGGTGCACGGCGGCCAGCCGATCCTGCAGGGCGACCCGCACTGGCGTGACCTGCTGCTGTTCTACGAGTACTTCCACGGCGACAACGGGGCCGGCATCGGCGCGAGTCACCAGACCGGCTGGACCGGCACCGTGGCGCTGCTGCCCCTGCTGTTCCGGGGCGACACGATTGAGCGGATGGCCCAGTGGCGCGGATCGCGGCCCGCGGCCAAGCGGAAGCCCGCGGCCACGGGCCGGCGGCCGGCCTCGGGCCGCCGCGCGACGACGGCGGCCGCGCCATGACCGGGTGGCCGGATCAGCCGGTTATCTACGAGATCAACACCGCGGTCTGGCTGACCGGGCTGTCCCGGGCCGCCGGCCGGCGCCTCACCCTGGCCGACGTGGCCGAGTTCGACTGGGACGCGGCCACCCCGGACCACGTCGACGCCGTCTGGCTGATGGGCGTCTGGGAACGGAGCCCGGCCGGGCTGGCCCTGGCGAACGCGAACGCCGAGCTGCAGTCGTCGTTCCGGGAGGCACTGCCCGACCTGGAGCCCGCCGACGTCATCGGGTCGCCGTACTGCGTGCGCCGCTACGTCGCCGACGAGGCCTTCGGCGGGCCGGACGGGCTGGCCGCGGCCCGGGCCGCCCTGGCCGCGCGCGGCGTCAAGCTGCTCCTGGACTACGTGCCGAACCATGTCGCCCCGGACCATCCCTGGGTGACGAGCAGCCCGGAGCTGTTCGTCAGAGGCGGCGAATCCGACCTGCAGGCCGACCCGGCCGGCTGGCTGGAGGCGGGCGGGCAGGTGCTGGCCCACGGCCGGGACCCGTACTTCCCGCCGTGGCCCGATGTGGTGCAGCTCGACGCGTTCTCGCCGGCGCTGCGGGCCGCGACGGCCGGCACGCTGGCGGGCATCGCCGACCAGTGCGACGGCATCCGCTGCGACATGGCCATGCTGATGACCAACCAGGTCTTCGCCAAGACCTGGGGCGGCCGGACCGGGCCCGAGCCCGCCCAGGAGTTCTGGCCCGAGGTGCTCGGCGAGCTGCGCGCCCGCCATCCGGAGACCGTGCTGGTGGCCGAGGCCTACTGGGACATGGAGTGGGTGCTGCAGCGGCAGGGCTTCAACTTCTGTTACGACAAGCGGCTCTACGACCGGATCATCGGTGCGGACGCGTCGGCCGTGCGCGACCACCTGCGCGCCGACCTGAGCTACCAGTCCCGGCTGCTGCGCTTCCTGGAGAACCATGACGAGCCCCGCCTGGCCAGCCGCGTGTCCGGGGCGGCGGAGCGGGCCGCGGCCGTGTCCGTGGCCACGCTGCCGGGTGCGACCCTGTGGCACGAAGGGCAGTTCGAGGGCCGCCGGGTCCGGCCGCCGGTCTTCCTGGCCCGCCGGCCTGACGAGCCGCCGGACACCGAGCTCGCTGACTGGTACCACCGCATGCTGGCCGCGGTCACCGATCACCAGGTGCGGGCCGGCGAGTGGCGGCTGCTCGAGGCCGGCGGCTGGCCCGACAATCAGTCCTGCCGCAACCTGGCCGCCTGGTCCTGGTCCGGGGACCGTGGCGACGGCCGGCACGTGGTGGTGGTCAACCTCTCCGGTCAGCAGGCGCAGGGCCGGATCCCGCTGGACTGGCCGGACCTGCCCGGCCGGAGCTGGTGGCTCACCGACATCCTCGGCAAGGAGGTGTTTGAGCGGGACGGCGCCGAGCTGGCCAGCCCCGGGCTGTTCGTCGCCCTGGAACCCTGGCGGTTCTACGTGCTCGCCCTGCGCTGAGCCGACGGCGCGCACCCGCCCGGGCGCGGCTCGCGCCCCACGCGGCATCACCCACCGTGCGGTGAGACCACACCCCGGACCGTAACGTTAAGGATCTCTGCTTCGTAGGTGCCTGCCGACCCGGCCGTCTGCGGTGGGAGCCGGGTGAGCCAGATCAGCACGTACCTTCCGGTGACCGCGCTGTGCTCGGGGAACCTGACCGTGCCGCCGACGCCGGCCCGGCGGCTGACCGTGGTGAACATGCGCAGCGCCGCCGGTGACCGCAGGTTGCTGTTCCCGACCTTGATCTGCGCGTTCACGCCCGGGACGTTGCCGAAAGAGACGGTGACCGACGACAGCCGCACCGCCCGGCCCATGTCCAGGATCAGGCCGGTGCCGCTCTTCAGCCCGCCCAGCCGCGGGTTGTTGAGGTAGTACTGCGTATGCCAGGCGGTGGCCGGGTCGCCGTCGATCGCGTACCGGGCCTGACCGGTGTTCTCGTTCCCCGGATCGTCTGCCACGCTGCTGAGTGGGTCGTACCCCTGCGCGCTGACCGGCTTCAGCACGGTCACCGGCACGGCCGGGGCCACGGCCCGGAGCTGCGGTGGGTCACCGGTCCGCGAGACCGAACCGTGATGGCCGGCCGACCACACACCGACTCCTATCGCCACCCCGGCCAGGACCACCCCCACGCTGGCCATCACCCTGGCGGCCACGGGCCGCCGGCCCGGGATCGGGTCCCGTGAACCCCGCGCCGTGAACCGGTCGGTGCGCTGGTGCCGGTGGGCTGGCCCCCGGGCCTGGCGCTCGGGCCGGGCCGCGGCCCCCCGGTGATTGGTGATGGCCGGGGGCGGGGCGGGCGCGGGCGTGACCCGGCTGAGCGCGGTGGCCAGCATGGCCGGCGTGGAAACCGGCGGGCCGCCGTTCTGGAAGAGCGCCTGGCAGGCGACCGCGTCGAGCCCGGCGGGCACCCCGGCCCGCACCTGCCGCGGCCGGCACGGGTGCCCGTTGACCTCGGGGGCGGGCGGCAGGGACGGCCATCCCCCGGCCGGCCAGCTGGCCGTGAGCGCCGCGTACAGCAGCCTGGCCAGGCCCTGGGTGTCGGCCACGGCCTGGTCGGCGGCGGTCACCCCGGCCACGGCCGCGTCGATGCCCAGGCCGACGATCTTCACTCCGGTCGCCGCGGTCCAGCGCAGCGAACGGGGCGTGAGGCACAGGTGCGTCACCCCCGCGGCGTGCGCGACGGCGAGCGCCTGGGCGCCCTGGGCGATGATCTCTGCCCCCCGGCCCGGGTCGAGCGGCCCCTCGGCGAGCAGGTCATCGAGGGTCTCCCCGCCCGCCCACTCGGTCACCACGTAGGCGAGGTCCGGGCTGGTGTCCACGTCGAACACCCGCGCCAGCCGGGCGTCGGTGAGCCGGGCCGCCGAGCGTGCGGCGGTCACCGCGTCGGCGGTGCGCGGGAACCCGGGGGCCAGGGCCAGCACGGTCACCGGCCGCGCCAGCGTCTCGTCGGTGGCCTTCCAGGCCGACCATCCCGGGCCGGCACCGACCCGGTCGTCAAGCCGGTACCGCCCGCCAAGACGAGTACCGGCTCCCTCGATGCCGATGCGCGCCTCCGGCACGCTGCTCATCTGCGCGCCTCCGGCCCGACGCTCATCCCCGTCCCTTCGCCCTAGAACACCTCATCCAGCTTGCAACGGCGCACTACAGGCCACATCCCCCGACCGGGGTGATTTCTTCCGTACCGTCCGGGACCGTGCTAGCCGTACCGCGGATTCGGGTGCCCGCCCGATCGATTGCGGACGGACCCGCCGCGAGCATCGAGACATGACCGGTTCGCGGCGCATGGGCAGCGCGCAGATACTAGAGACCAGATGCGGAGATCGTCATGAACGGCGCAATCCCGGTGACTGACCAGCCGATCAAGCCAACGGTGCCGCCCGCACCCGAGAGCACGTGGCGCGGCACGTTCACCCCCCCGGCCACTCCTGCGCACCCGCCGGTCCGTGTCCGGCGCGGGTTCCGGCAGACCGTGCGGTGGTTCATCCGGTATCCGTTTACCCGGGAGGGCCGGCGGCAGGGCAGGTACGCGGCGCTCAGCCTGCTGCTCGCGACCCCGGGCTTTGTTTTCGTGGTGGTGGCCCTCGTCGTCGGCTTCGGCCTGTCGCTGGGCGTGGCCGGCATGCTGCTCGGGGTGCCGCTGCTGATGGCGGCCCTGCTCGGCGCCCGGCGGTTCGGCGAGGCCAGCCGCCGTCTGGCCACCCGGTATCTGGGTCTGGAGGTCGAGCCTCCCCCGCCGCAGCCACATCGGCCCGGCCTCCTGGGCCGGGTCCAGGCGTCCCTGACCGACCCGGTCGGCTGGCGGGCCTGCGGCTACATGCTGATCAAGTTCCCGCTCGCGCTGGTCACCGTCCTCGTCGGGTCCTACCTGCTGATCTACGGGATCCCGTACGTGCTGTTCCCTATCTGGTGGGAGACCCTGCACGTGCTCGCCGCCCACGGCACGGTTATCCAGGTGCCGGGCTGGCTGACCTGGTGGGGGGCGGATCCGGTGCTGGTGGCCTACGAGATCCCGTCCCTGCCGCTCTCCTTCCTGCTGATCCCGGCCGGTGCCTCGGTGTTCTTCTGGGCCCCGCTGGCGGTGAAGGGGGGCAACAGCGCGGACGCGAAGCTGGTCGTCAGGCTGCTCGGCCCGCCGCTGCCGCACCGGGTGCGTGAGCTGGAACAGAGCCGGGCCCGGGCGGTGGACGACTCGGCCGCGCGGCTGCGCCGGATCGAGCGGGACCTGCACGACGGGGCCCAGGCCCAGATGGTGGCGGTGGCGATGAAGCTGGGCCTGGCCCGGGAGAAGCTCGGTGCCCGGGACGGGACCCTGCCCGGCGGGGTCACCGAGGCCGACCTGGAGCGGGCCCTGCAGCTGGTCGACGCGGCGCACCGCAGCGCCAAGGAGGCCATCACCGAGCTGCGCGACCTGGCCCGCGGCATCCACCCGCCGGTGCTTGATCACGGCCTCGGCACCGCGCTCACCACCCTGGCCGCGCGCAGCGATGTGCCCGTCGAGCTGGTCGTCGACGTGCCGGAACGCCCGTCGGCCGCGATCGAGACCATCGCCTACTTCTGCGCGGCCGAGCTGCTCACCAACGTAGCCAAGCACAGCGGTGCCCGGCATGCCACGCTGGAGGCCGTGCACGTGCCCGGCCTGCTGCGGGTCCGGGTCAGCGACGACGGCTGCGGAGGGGCCCGCGTCGAGGCCCGCGGCGGCCTGGCCGGGCTGGCCGAGCGGGTCCGGACCGTCGACGGCAAGCTGCAGGTCAGCAGCCCGCCGCACGGCCCCACGACCGTCACCGTCGAGCTGCCCTCCCACGCCTGACCAGAACCCGGAGCCCCGATGAGAATCGTGATCGCCGAGGACGCCGCGGTTATCCGGGCGGGCCTGGCGGAGATTCTGGCGGACCGCGGCCACGAGGTGGCCGCGGCCGTCGGCAACGCCGCGGATCTGCTGGCCGCGATCGACGAGCACCAGCCGGACGTCGCCGTGGTGGACGTGCGGATGCCGCCCAGCTTCACCGACGAGGGCCTGCGCGCCGCGATCACCATCCGGCGCGGCCACCCGAAGACCGGCGTGCTGGTGTTCTCGCAGTACATCGAGACCCGGTACGCGGCCGACCTGCTCGGCGCGGCGGCCGGGGGCGGCGCCGCCGGCGTCGGGTACCTGCTCAAGGACCGGGTGGCCGACGTAGGGGAATTCGTCGAGGCGCTCGGCCGGGTCGCGGCCGGCGGCACCGCACTCGATCCAGAAGTCGTAACGCAACTGCTGGGGGCCAGCCGCCGCACCGACGGGCTCGGGTCGCTCACGCCCAGGGAGCGCGACGTGCTGGCGCTGATGGCCGAGGGCCGGTCCAACGGCGCGATCGCCGCGACGTTCGTGGTCTCGGAACGGGCTGTGGAGAAGCACGTCGGCAACATCTTTATGAAGCTTGGCCTGGCGCCGTCGGACGCCGATCACCGCCGGGTGCTGGCCGTGCTGCGCTACCTGGAGTCGTGACCGGGCTCGCGCCACCGGGGGGCGTGGCCTGGGGGCGGCCCCAGGAGCGCCAGACCAGCCGGTGCACCGGGATCAGCCGGGGGATGTCGCGCAGCCCGGGGATGAACGGCACCAGCAGCAGCAGGATCGTGGCTAGGCCGGTGAGGTAGACGGCGATCATGTCCACGTTGGCGGAGGCGGAGAAGCCGGGCAGGTAGTACCACAGCGTGTACAGCCAGAGCCAGGGCTGGCCGGGGTAGCTGCCGGTTTCATTCATGACGCCCCACTGGTCGCCGGACAGGTTCATGGCGGTGGCCTTGTCCCCGAAGTAGGAGCCATCGTTCATGAACAGCAGCGGCTTGGTGAAGTTGGTGCCGTAGAAGGACCGGTTCGCCAGCAGGTCGGCGTCGAGCGCGCCGCTGCGGGCCATGGTCAGCTCGCTGGCGAGCAGGGTCGGCACCGGGCCGTCGTTCGCGGCCGGGACGATGGGTGTCCCGCTGGCGAACTTCACGTGGGCGACGGCGGTGAGGTAGGCATTGGCCCAGGCCAGGCGCTGCGTGGGTGAGGCAGCGTGGTAGGTGGCCAGGGCCGCGGCCAGCCGGGGATCGGTGGGGGCGAGCTTGCCGAGCGGGCCGAGCACGAAGTCCTGCGCCGGGTTGATCGGCTGGGTGACGCCGGTGAGCTTCGCGGGCGCGAAGAGCAGGCTCTGCACGCCGTCGGTGCCGTGGTTGTAGGGCGGCCCGTAGGTGGCGCTCCCGCTGCTGCCGTTCAGTTCGGTCGCCGCGGTGGTCAGGAAGTCGGCTGGGGCCGCCTTGGCCCAGCTGGCCACCGTGGCCGAGGGCACGTCGGGAGAGGACAGCAGCCAGGCCAGCGCCACCGTCAGCACCAGCACCACCACCGAGGCGACAGCGCCTTCCTTGATGATGTCGTAGCGGCGGGTCGGGCCGCGCCACGATGCGGCGTCGGCGGCCTTCCGGGCCTGGCGGCGCTCCCGGGCCGAGCCGGGGCCGCCCAGGTGCGCGGGCAGCGGATGGGCCACGCCGCGGTAGCGCACCAGCAGCACGTGCGCACCCACGATGGCGATCAGCACGATCGGCACCAGCACCACGTGCCACAGCAGCATCTGGCCGACGTTCATCAGGTTCCAGAATGCGCCCAGGCCGACCGGGTTGAAGGCGTCCTTGCCGCTGGCGGAAATCCACTGCGAGTCGAAGTTCTGCTGCGTCAGGTAACCGGTGAAGCACTCGACGACCGAGGCCACGAAGGCGACCACCCCGGTGATCCAGGTCATCGCCCGCCGTCCCCGCCAGGCCGCCATCCAGAACTTCCCCCACAGGTGGATGACCAAGAACGCCATGAACAGCTCGACGCTCCACAGGTGAATGCTGTTGAAGAAATGGCCCACCGGGTTGGTGTGCCACCAGTCGGCTCCGCCGACCGCCAGCGCGAACCCGGAGATGATCGCCATCCCGAGCGCGGCCAGGCTGGCCACGCCGAACACATATATCCAGGAGGCCACGTAGGCGGGCTGGCGGTCGGGCAGCAGTTTGCCCGGCGGCAGTGCCGCCAGCGCCCGGCGCCGGACCCGGGCTGTCCACATCGACGCGTCCTCATCGGCGCCCACGTCACCGGGGGGCACGGCCCGGCCGGCAGGCTCGCCGGTGGCGGGGTCAGCCGGCGGTTCCGCGGCCGGGTAGACCCGGCCCTTAGGGAACGGCAGCAGCAGCGCCGCGCCGAAAATCACGACCATCACGGCGATCAGCACCAGGTTCGCGACCGAGACATTGAAGATCGACCAGTGCAGGTAGGTCCCGGGCTGATTCAGGTTGATCGCCAAGGGGCCTGCGGTCAACGTCGAGGCACTCATGTGTCTTGCTCCCTATCGGTCTGCATCCGGGCCAGGGGCAAGCGATCCGTCGGGCAGATCGTCTCGGCGCCCGGGGTGGCGTCACCAGGGATCTGGGTCACCACCGGCGGGGACGTTGGTCCCGGCTGTTCCCGGCCGGGAGGAAACGACGATTTCGCCGCTACGATTCACAAATGCCTGCCGCGGTCCGGCGTGGTGCCGGCACGGCGACCTGCAGGCCCGGCCGACTGGAATTCCCTGATGCCCGATCTGAGCCGCGGTTCGACGTCAGCCGTGATCGTGGCCTGCGTGCTGGCGGCTGTGGTCGCGTTCGTGCTGGGCATCGTGGTGACCGCGGTGGTCCAGCGCATCGCCATCCGGCACCATCTGCTGGTCGCGCGGCGGCCCCTCTGGCGGGCGCCGTTCACCCTGCTGCTCGTGGTGCTCGCCGTGCGCTGGGCTCTGCTCGGCGCTGGCCCGGATCGCGAGTGGGTAAGCCGCGTCACGTACATCCTGGGCATCACCGCGATCGTCATCGTCGGCTGGCTGCTGACCGTGGCGGTCATCGGGGTCGAACGGGCCATGCTGGCCCGCTACCCGGACGCCGGCCTCGAGGACCGGCGGTCCCGCCACGTCCGGACGAAGATCATCCTGGTCGCCCGGGTGGCCCAGGCGGGGGTCGCGGCGATCACCGTGGCCGCGATCCTGTGGACCATCCCGCCGCTGCGCGACATCGGCCTGGGCATCCTGGCCTCGGCCAGCGTCATCGGCGTCATCGTCGGGCTGGCCGCGCAGACCACCCTCGGCAATCTTTTCGCCGGCCTTCAGATCGCGTTCACCGACGCGATCCGGATTGATGACATCGTGGTCATCGGCGGGCAGCAAGGCCGCATCGAGGAGATCACCTTGACCTACGTCGCGGTGCGCCAGAGCGACAACACCACGCTGATCCTGCCGTGCACGTACTTCGCCACCACGCCGTTCCAGAACTGGACCCACAAGGGGGCCAGGGTCAGCGGCACCGTGGAGATCAGCGTGGTCGCTCACGCGCCGCTCGATGACGTGCTCGCTGGCCTGCGCGAGGAACTCGGCCGGATCCTGGAGGGCACCCCGCACTGGGACCGGCGGCCCGGGGAACTCCACGTCGAGGACGCGACCGGTTCGCCGGTCAGGCTCATGGTCACGGTGACCGCCGTCACCGGTGACGACATCGAGCCGCTGCGCCGGGAGGTCAGGGAACGCCTGCTCACGTTCCTGCAGCGGGATTATCCGGCGGCGCTGCCCGGCGGGTCCTGAGCCGGGTCCCGGCGGCCGGATGTGGGACCAACGACTCTGGGCCCGGGCGGCCGTTCGCTGATTGGGTGGTGAGCGATGACGACGACACGGCACCAGGTACTGACCGACGCCGACGCCCGCACCCTGGACCGCTACTGGCGGGCCGCCAACTACCTGGCCGTCGGCCAGATCTACCTGATGGCCAACCCGCTGCTGGCCGAGCCGCTGCGGCCGGAGCACATCAAGCCGCGGCTGCTCGGGCACTGGGGCACCAGCCCGGGCCTGAACTTCATCTGGGCGCACCTGAACCGCGCGATCATGGCCCACGACCAGGCCATGATGTACGTGATCGGGCCTGGTCACGGTGGGCCGGCCGCGCTGGCCAACACCTGGCTGGACGGTACCTACAGCGAGGTGTACCCCAGCGTGTCCCGGGACGCGGCCGGGATGCAGCACCTGTTCCGCCAGTTCTCGTTCCCGGGCGGGGTGCCCAGCCACGTCGCACCGGAGACCCCGGGCTCGATCCACGAAGGCGGCGAGCTGGGCTACTCCCTCTCGCACGCGCACGGTGCCGCGTTCGACAACCCGGACCTGATCGTGGCCTGCGTGGTCGGCGACGGCGAGGCCGAGACCGGCCCGCTGGCCACGAGCTGGCACGCGCACCGCTTCCTGAACCCGGGTCAAGACGGTGCCGTGCTGCCGATCCTGCACCTGAACGGGTGGAAGATCGCGAATCCGGCGGTGCTGGCCCGCATCCCCGAGGACGAGCTGGACGCGCTGCTGCGCGGGTACGGCTACCAGCCGCGGTACGTGAGCGGCCATGAGCCGGCCGCCATGCACCAGCAGATGGCCGCGATCCTGGACGAGACCATCGCCCAGATCCGCGCCATCCAGGCGGAGGCCAGGGGCGGGGCGAACGGGCCCGGGCCCGGCCAGCACGCGGCCTGGCCGATGATCGTGCTGCGCTCGCCCAAGGGCTGGACCGGCCCGGCCGTGGTGGACGGCCTGCCGGTCGAGGGCACCTGGCGGGCGCACCAGGTGCCGCTGGCCGAGGTGCGCACGAACCCGGAGCACCTGCGGCAGCTCGAGGACTGGATGCGGTCCTACCGGCCGCAGGAGCTGTTCGACGCCGAGGGCAGGCCGCGCCCGGAGCTGCTGGGGCTGGTCCCGGACGGCACCCGGCGGCTCGGCGCCAGCCCGCACGCGAACGGCGGCGTGCTCCTGCGCGACCTGGTCATGCCCGACTTCCGCGATTACGCGGTGGACGTCCGGTCGCCGGGCGGGCACGTGTCCGAGCCCACCCGGGTGCTCGGCGGGATGCTCCGCGACGTGATGCAGCTCAACGAGACGCACCGCAACTTCCGGATCTTCGGCCCGGACGAGACC
>Ga0070714_100001783_pt1 | contig 15668 bp, 19 predicted proteins | sample LARL83metaG_FD_65450 | JGI IMG/M metagenome (GOLD analysis project Ga0070714, IMG submission 65450) | Corn, switchgrass and miscanthus rhizosphere microbial communities from Kellogg Biological Station, Michigan, USA - LAR L8-3 metaG | ecosystem: Host-associated > Plants > Roots > Rhizosphere ...
CAGCGGTGTCGGCCCGGCAACCGGACCGGGTGAAGGAGCCTTGGCGGCCCCGGCGGCGCAGGCGGGAGCCGCGTCCGGTGCCCTGATCGAGGACGCCGCGGTCGGTGCGGCCATCGTCGGTGGCACGGCCGGTGCCGGGATCGCGGGCGCGTCCGCCCGGCCCGACCAGCTCGTGCGCAGCCGCCTGGCCGGTGAGGACGTCGGCGAGGGGTCGGCCGCACGCCAGCAGACCGCCCGTGCCCTGGCCGAGTTGGAGGGCGACGAGGCCGAGGCGGCCGTGGTCAGCGAACGGATCGGCGCCACCGCCGAACCACCGCCCACGCTGCTGGAACCCGCCGTCGCCGGCCGCAGGCCCGATGACGACCAGACCCACGACACCCGCTACGGCGTGGACGCCAACCTGTTCGAGGACGACCGGATGGTGGTCCCACCGGTACTCGACGGCACCGACCCGACCGAGTCGAAGTAGCTCGCGCCGTGGGCCTGCCCAGCACCGTGGTGCTGTCCACGCTGGAGTTCGACGTGCTGTGGGAGGCCCAGCGGTTTCCGCGCCGGCACGTCGCCCTCGACGTGCCGAGCCCCGGCGTGACGCTGCACCAGCGCGCTGAACTGGTCGGCCAGGCGTGGACCACGCTGGCCGAACGCGGCCTGGCCGAACGTGGTCGCCCCGAGCCGGAGCTGGCTGACCGCCTGGCGCTGCTGGCCTACCCGGAACGCTCGGTGGATGGCTGGATCTGGACCGACCGCGAGATCCGCGGACTCGCCGTCCAGTCGGGCCGGCACGCCATGCTCGGCGTCGTGGACCGGGACGAGGTGTGGCTGATCCCGGCGCGGGACTCCTCGTTCGTGGAGACCGCGGTGTCCATGGCCGGCCAGTGCCCGGCCGGCTGGGGCCGCTCGGTCAACGTCCCGCAGGACACGTTACGGGCGGCCGACGACGCGGCCGGCGGTGATCCCCAGAAGCTTATCGTGCAACTGGAGGAGCGTGACGTGCCGTTGGGCCAGGCCCAGGTGCTGGCCACGATGTTCACCGGCATCGTCGGACGGGGCCAGTTCGGTGCCGAACGCGTTGGCGCCGGCCGGGTGACGCGGCGTGCCGATCGGGTGATCGCGTTCCACGACACCGACCGGGGCCGGTATCTGTATGTGACACGACCCAGCGCCGACGGCCGGCTGTGGGCCACCGTGACACCGGCCGACAATCGCGGCATCGCGAGCGCGGTCTGGGAGTTGTTGGATGAAACCTGACGGAACCGGCGTGCCACCGGTGGCGTCAGACGAACACAGTCGGTATAGAGGGGGCGGACGCGGGTGAGCGGGTCGAGTACGTACAACGCGACCGACATCGGCGCGGCGCGCCAGGCGATCGGCGCCGAGGCCGGCAAGTTCGGCAGCGTGGGGGACGGCATTCCGCAGAACGTCGACGCCGGGATGTTCGGCACGCTCGGCAACTCGGGAGCCGTGGCGTCCGCCGTGAGCGCGCTCTGCGCGTCGCTGCGCAGCGAGTATGCGAAGGCCGAGACGCTGGTCGGCGCGATCGAGCGCGCCCTGGACGCGAACCTGACGAACAATTCGGCGACCGAGCAGAACGCCAAGCTGTCGTTCCAGAACCAGCAGGCCTGACCGGAGGGGACCAGCAGTGACCGCACGGGATGAGGTCGCCGCGCTGCCCGGCGGGGCGGGCGCGGGCATCGCGAACAGCGCACAGCCGGTCTACACGGCCAATCCGGGCGCGATCAGTGCCGTGGCGAACGCGCTGTCCACAGCGGCCGGTACCGCGAACGGTTGCAGTTCGGCCGTGAGCAACGCGGTCAACGGCCTGAGTGCGTGGACCGGCGACACGGCGGACGCCTTCAAGGGCTACATGGGCACGTTCACCAGCGCCGGCAACGCGGGTCAGACGGCGTTGTCCGCCGGTGCCAACGCGATCAACGAGGCCGTGAAGGCGTTGACCGACGGCAAGAACTCGCTGGAGAAGCTGTTCGAGCAGATCCTCACGGACTACCGGAACAACCTGCGCTCCTTCGGCACCACGCCGCCACACCCGACCGCGGCCGAGACCGAGGACGCGGCGAGCCGCGCGGTGTCCGACAACAGCGGCGCGATCCAGAGCCAGATCACCGGCATCAACGCCGCGCTGGGCACTGCCGCGAGCGACATCGGCAAGGCGGAAAGCGGCTTCAACCCGAAGTTCTCGTCGTTGAAGGTCCCGGTCGAGTCGGCCCCGCCACCCCCACCGCCGCCGACCCGCCCGAGCTCGGGCGGCGGCAGCACCCACGGCGGCGGCGGCGGCGGTGGTGGGGGCGGCGGCACGGGAGGTGGCGGTGGTGGCGGCATGGGCTCCAGCGGCGGCCCGCCGTCGAGCCCGCCCCCCGGCAACGTGCAGCAGTGGATCCAGGAGGCGATCCAGATCCTGGAGCAGAACGGCGTGCCGGCGAGCGAACTGAACGCCCAGGACATCTGGACGATCATCCAGCACGAGTCGGGCGGAAACCCGAACGCGATCAACCTGTGGGACTCGAACGCACAGGCCGGACACCCGTCCAAAGGCCTGATGCAGACGATCGACTCGACGTTCCAGTCGAACATGCTTCCCGGCCACGGCAACATCTACAACCCGGTGGACAACATCATCGCCGGCGTGCGCTACGCACTGGGACGCTACGGCTCGATCGGGAGCGTCCCCGGCATCGTGGCCGTCCACTCCGGACACGCCTACGTCGGCTACTGATCAACCCCACGAGTTATCCACAACCCCGCCGAAACTCGCTCGCGCCAAGATCCAAGATCGACTAGTCTTGAAATTAGGGGTTCCCCCTGCGAGGGGACCCCTAGTGGCGCGCCCCATATGTTCGATATGTCCGGTGATGCGGGGAAGCCCAGGTGACGTGGGACCGTACGCTGGCGGTCATGTTGGAACGTGTCGCCGGACCAGGGCCGGCCGCCCGATCGAGCATCGCTCCGTTCCATGTGATGGACGTCCTCGCCGCTGCCGAGGAACGGCAACGTACCCACGGTGACCTGATCTCGCTCGGCGCCGGACAACCCTCCGCGCCGGCCCCGACCCCGGTGCGCGCCGCCGCCACCGCGGCTCTCGACACGAACCTCCTCGGCTACACCGAACAACTCGGCATCCCGGCGCTCCGCGAAGCCATCGCCGGCCACTACCTCCGCCGGCACGATCTCGACGTCAGCCCGGACGACGTCGTGGTCACGACCGGGTCCTCCGGCGGCTTCATGCTCGCCTTTCTCGCCGCGTTCGACGCCGGTGACCGGGTCGCGATCGGCCGGCCCGGCTATCCGGCGTACCGCAACATCTTCACGGCGCTCGGTTGCGAGGTCGTCGAGCTGCCATGCGGCCCGGAAACCCGGTTCCAGCCGACCGTCGCCATGCTCGACGACCTGGACGAACCCGTCCGCGGGCTCATCGTCGCCAGTCCGGCCAACCCGACCGGCACCGTTCTGGAACCCGGCGAACTCGCCGCCCTGGCGAACTGGTGCGCCGCCCACGACACCTGGCTGATCAGCGACGAGATCTATCACGGCATCACGTTCGGCCCGCCCGTGGAGACCGCGTGGCGGACGTCCCGGGACGCGATCGTGATCAACTCCTTCTCGAAGTACTGGTGCATGACGGGCTGGCGGATCGGCTGGCTGCTGCTCCCGGAGCAGTTGCGGACCGCGGTCAGCGCGCTGGCCGGCAACTTCACCATCTGCCCGCCGACGATCGCGCAACACGCCGCCGTCGCCGCGTTCGACCCGGTGAGCTACGCCGAGGCAGACACGCAGGTCCAGCGGTACCGGGTGAACCGGGACATCATCCTGAGCGGCCTGCGTGGCCTGGGCATCGACCGGCTGGCCCCGGCCGACGGCGGGTTCTACGTCTACGCCGACGTGTCGCATCTCACCCCGGACTCGATGGCGTTCTGCCGCACGCTGCTGGCCGAGACGGGCGTGGCCGTGGCGCCGGGCATCGACTTCGATCCGGTGCATGGTGACCGTTTTATCCGGATGTGCTACGCCGGTGCCACAGCTGACATCGAATCGGCGCTTGCGCGGCTCGCGAAGTGGTTATCAACAAGGATGTAGCGTCGGGAACCAACGGACCCGGCGGATCGTTCGGTCAGTGAGATTCTTCGGTAGTCGGGAGGCTGTGCGATGTTGCTCCGTGTGATCGGCGCCCTGATCGTCATCTGGCTGGCGTTCGTGGTGCTCGGGGTCGTGATCAAGGGTCTGGTGATCCTCGCCGTGATCGGCGGGATCGCGTTCGTCGCCACCGCGGGCTATGCCGCGATCAAGAACCGTGGGTCCAAGCGGTACCTACGCTGAGGCGCGGGACTTCAGCCGTCGCAACACCTCGGTGATGTCGGCGGCTGACACGTCCCTGTGGGTGACGAACCGCACCTGACCGGCCATTCCCCCGGCCAGTACACCCATGTCCGTGAGCTGGTCCAGCGCGACCGACACGTCCGGCACGCTGGCCAGCAGGATGTTGGTGGCCGGCGTCGTGACCTGCCAACCGAGCTCGGCCAGCCCGCCGGCCAGCGCGGCCGCGTTCTCGTGATCCGCCGCGAGCTCGTCCATCCGGTCCAGCGCGACCAGCCCGGCCGCCGCCAGCACCCCGCCCTGTCGTACACCGCCGCCGAGCATCTTCCGCAACCGGCGCGCCTCCGCCGTGAACTCCACGCTCCCCGCGACCACCGACCCGACCGGCGCGCCCAGCCCCTTGGACAGGCAAGCCTGCGCGGTCTGCACGCCCACGGTCAGCGCGGCCGGCGGCACGCCGAGCGCGACCGACGCGTTCCAGATCCGGGCCCCGTCCAGGTGCACGGCCAGCCCGCAGTCCTTGGCCGCCGCCACCAACTGGCAGTGCTCCTCCGGCGGTGTCACCGCGCCACCGGCCGAGTTGTGCGTGTTCTCCAGGCACAGCAGCGTCGTGTGCAGCGTGTAGTACGGACCGGCCTGACCCGCTGCGGTACGGATCGTCGCCGCCGTGCTGCGGCCGGGTCCGCCGTCCCACGGCAGTGCCTCGGGTAGACCGCCGGCCAGCCATGCCGGCGTGCCGAGTTCGTTGCCCAGCACGTGCGCCTGGCTCGACGCGAGGAACCGGTCACCGCGTTGGAGGTGGCTCATCAGCGCGATGAGGTTGCCCATGCTGCCGCTGGGCACCCACAACGCGTCGGCCATGCCGAGCAGGTCGGCGACGCGTTCCTCCAGCGCGCGCATGGTCGGATCGCGACCGAGTACGTCGTCGTCGACCTCGGCGGCCGCCATCGCAGCACGCATACGCTGGTCGGGACGGGTGACGGTGTCGGAACGCAGGTCTATCGGCGCCAATGCGGTCACGAGACGATCACATCACAGGTTAATAGTTTTCCGGTACCCGCCATCGGGAGTCGATGGACGAACGCGATCCACCATGCAACCGTGGGACCGGTTCGGTCCGTCCATCGGACGCAAGGACAACGAGCGGAGAGAGTCCGCGTGGATCAGCGCGACGAGCAGGAGTTTCGGGAGTACTTCGTGGCGCGGCGCGATGCGGTGCGCCGCAGTGCCTACCTGCTCTGTGGCGACTGGCATCGCGCGGATGATCTGGCGCAGGTGGCGTTCGTCGCGCTGCACCGCCGCTGGAATCGGATCCGGGACCGCGCGGCCCTGGACGCCTATGTCCGGCGGACGGTGGTGCGTGCCGTGATCGACGAGTCGCGGCGGCCGTGGCGCCGGGAGCGGTTCACCGGTGAGGTGCCCGACGTCCCGGACACCGCGACCGGCGCGCCCGACATCGGCGACACCGTGGCGACCAGGTCGGCGTTGCTCGGTGCCCTGGCTAAGGTGCCACCGCGGCAGCGGGCCGTGTTGGTGCTGCGGTACCTGGAGGGCCTGGACGTGAACGGTGCGGCGGCCGCGCTCGGCTGTTCGGAAGGCACCGTCAAGAGTCAGACGGCCCGTGGGCTGGAAGCACTGCGCGCCCAACTGGGTGCGGCGATGGACGACCTACGGCCGGCATCGTGAAAAGCACGGTGATGGGCACGGACGTGACGAACCGAGGAGGTGGACGCGGATGGACGAACAGAAACTGAGGGACATGTTCTCCTCGGCCGTACGGGACGTGCCACCCGCGTCCTTCAGCGAATCGGACGTGGCGGCCGCGTCGAAACGGATCACGGTCCGTAGGCGATCGATGTTCGCCGGTGGCGGCGCACTCGTGGTCGCGGTCGTCGTGTTCGGTCTGATCATCGGCGGCAACTCGCTGGGGCACACTTTCGGTGGCGGAACGTCCAATGCGGCCGGTGCGGCTGTCCCGGGTGACGCAACTTTTGGTAGAAACGATGTCGCACCCCGGACCGACACTCGGAGCGGGGACAAGGCCCAGCAAGCAGTCCCGAACGACAAGCAAGGAAGCTCCTCGACGACGACGCCTTTGCAGGGGGGCGGGATCGTCGGGGGCGTCGGCCCAGGTGCCGGCGGCGCCCCTAGTGGGTGCGGCCCGACGGACAGCGAGCTCGCTGTCGCCCTCGCCAACGAGCTCGCGTCCGCCGGTGCGCCACCTCCGGAGTCCTTCCCGGCGGGCCTGAAGTGCCCGGCCGGCGCCGGGATCGCCAGTTACTACGTGACCGATGGACCGTCCACCGGTTTCATCGTCGCGATCCTCACCAACCCCGGCCAGCAGGCCCCGTCGGACACCTCCGTGGGCTCGGCCCGCTTCTCGGCGCAGGACAAGAAGGGCCGCACCATCACGGTGCTCAGCGTGCCGGCACCCGGTTCGCCGTCCGCGCCCTTCAGCGGCGCCTTGATCGGCATGGCCTCCGACATCGCCGCCAAGGTCTGACGTGTCCTGACCGGCCAGTAAGCTGGCGTGACGTGAGCAAGCCGCACATTCCCGACGTGCTCGCGGCCAGGTACGCCTCGGTCGCGTTGGCAACGCTGTGGTCCCCGGAACACAAGATCGTGCTGGAACGCGAGCTCTGGCTGGCGGTGCTGCGCGCCCAGGCATCCCTGGGCCTGCCGGTGCCGGCCGACGCGATCGCGGACTACGAACGGGTCGTCGACACGGTGGACCTCGCGTCGATCGCGGCACGCGAACGCGTGACCAAGCACGACGTGAAGGCCCGGATCGAGGAGTTCAACGCGCTGGCCGGCCACGAACTCGTGCACACGGGGATGACCAGCCGCGATCTCACCGAGAACGTGGAACAGCTTCAGGTCCGCCGCTCCCTCGAACACGTACGTGTCCGGTTCGCCGCGGTTTTGGGGCGGCTGGCCCGGCTCGCCGTCGAACACACCGACCTGGTGATGGCCGGCCGTTCGCACAACGTGGCCGCGCAGGCCACGACGCTCGGCAAACGCTTCGCCACCGCCGCCGACGAACTGCTGGTCGCGTTCGCCCGGCTGGACGACCTGATCGCGCGCTATCCGTTGCGCGGGATCAAGGGCCCAGTGGGCACCGGACAGGACATGCTCGACCTGCTCGGCGACCCGGACGCCGTGCGGCGGCTGGAACACGCGGTCGCCGAACACCTCGGCTTCGAGCAGGTGCTGACCAGCGTCGGCCAGGTGTACCCGAGGTCGCTGGACTTCGACGTGCTGTCGTGCCTGGTGCAGCTGGCCGCGGCCCCGGCCAGCCTCGCGAAGACGATCCGGCTGATGGCCGGCCACGAGCTGGTCACCGAGGGGTTCCTGCCCGGCCAGGTCGGCTCGTCGGCCATGCCGCACAAGATGAACACCCGGTCGAGCGAACGGATCAACGGATTCGCCGTGATCCTGCGCGGCTACCTGTCGATGGTCGGCGAACTCGCCGGCGACCAGTGGAACGAGGGCGACGTGTCGTGCTCGGTGGTCCGCCGGGTCGCGCTGCCGGACGCCTTCTTCGCCATCGATGGCCTGGTCGAGACGCTCCTCACCGTCCTGGACGGCTTCGGCGCCTATCCGGCCGTGATCGCGCGCGAGCTGGACCGGTACCTGCCGTTCCTGGCCACGACGAAGGTGCTGATGGCGGCAGTGCGGGCCGGTGTCGGCCGCGAGACCGCACACGAGGCGATCAAGGAGCACGCCGTCGCCGTGGCCCTCGACCTGCGGGAACGCGGCGCCGAACGTAACGACCTGCTCGACCGGCTCGCCGCCGATCCGCGCATCCCGCTGGACCGCGCGGCCCTCGATCAGTTGCTGGCCGACCGGCTGTCGTTCACCGGGATGGCCGGCGCGCAGGTGGCCGACGTGGCCGACCGCGTCGCCAAGATCGTCGACCGGTTCGGCCCGGCCGCCGCGTATAACCCCGCGCCAATCCTCTGATCCGCTCGGTACCGTGCGGCCATGGCAATCGTGTCCGGACTCGTGTACTACCCGGTGAAGGGCTGTGCCGGCACGTCGGTGCCGGCGGCGGCGCTGACCTCGACCGGCATCGTGCACGACCGGTCGATGATGGTCGTCGACGAGGAGGGCTCGTTCCTGAGCCAGCGCGTCACACCGGCCATGGCCGTGATCCGGCCCTCGGTGTCGGACGACGGCAGTCGCGTGGCACTGGCCGCGCCCGGCATGGCCAACACCGAGGTCGACGTGCAGGCCGATGGGGACCGCATACCGGTGAGCCTGTTCCGGAAGTGGTTCGGCGTCGGCATCGACCAGGGAGACGCCGCGGCGAAGTGGTTCGGCGAGGTGCTGGACCGGCCGTGCCGGCTGGTGCACGTACCGCCGGACCACGACCGCGACGGCTGGGGCGAGCATCCCGGCAAGGTCGGTTTCGCCGACGCGCACGCGATCCTGCTCACCGCACAGTCCTCATTGGACGAACTGAACCGCCGTATCGCAGCCCGTGGTGCCCGTACGATCCCGATGAACCGCTTCCGCCCCAACGTCATCGTGGCCGGCTGGCCCGACCCGTTCACCGAGGACCGCGTCCGCACCGCCACAGTCGGCGGCGTCGAACTCGGCTACGCGACGCGCGCCGTGCGCTGCGCGGTGCCGATGGTCGAGCAGGCCACCGGCCGCAAGGACGGCCCGGAACCCACGCGCACGCTGGCCGATTTCCGCCGGGAACCCGAACTGGGCGGTGTCAGCTTCGGTTGGAAGGCGGCGGTCCTGCGGCCGGGCCGGGTCGCGGTCGGCGACGAGGTCACCGTCACCCGATGGGACTGATCACGAGCTCGCCCACGCGCCCGCCCAACGCCTCCGCCGCCGAACCCCCGTTCACCGCGATCGCCACGTGACCGGCCGAGTCCACGTGCACGAGCAGCGAACCGGCCGGCACGTCGGCGAACGTCTCACCGAGCTGACCGTCCACAACGGACCGCCGTAGCTGCACCCGCACCGCCTGCCCGTGCGCGAGGCCGAGCGCCGTCAGCTCGTCCCGGCCCGCCGCCAACTGAATGTTCCCGAACCGGTCCACAGACACGATCTCGCTGGTCAGCCGGCCGCCCGCGACGTCGCTGGCCGGCGCGGGCAGCCGTAGCAACTCCTCGGCCGGCACCGGTGGCCCGAACTCGTCCGGGGCGACGCCGATCGCCAGATGCGCGGCCGCGGGGGCGAAGACGTCCCGCCCGTGAAACGTCATCGAGACGTCCGGCAGCCGATAGCGCGGCTCGACCAGCTCGAAGGCCGCGGACACCCCGCCGAGCGCGTCGACCGCCGGCAACAGCAACCCGTTGTCCGGCCCCACCAACAGGGACGTTCCCGCGACGATCACGACCGGCCGCCTGCTGCTCCCCACACCCGGATCGACGACGGCGAGATGCACGGCCGGCGGCAGATAACACACCGTCTGCGCCAGAATCGTCCCGCCGTGCCGCACGTCGTGCGGTTCTACCTCGTGGGTGACGTCCAGCACGCGGGCGCCCGGCGCGATCCGCGCGATCACGCCCTTGCACGCGGCCACGAAGCCGTCCGACGTCCCGTAGTCGGTGGTGAAGCTCACCCAGTCGTAGCGCACCGGCACATTGTCGCCGATTAGGCTCGTGCGCCGTGACGACTCTCGCTGACTATCCGTTGGTGGCCACCGGCAAGGTGCGGCAAATCCGCGCCGTCGACGACGAACTGCTGCTGCTCGTGGCGTCGAACCGGATCTCGGCGTTCGACCACGTGCTGGTCACCGAGATCCCGGACAAGGGCCGCGTGCTGACGGCGATGAGCGTGTTCTGGTTCGACCTGCTCGGCGATCTCGTGCCGAATCACCTGGTGTCGCACGACGACCCGCGCATCCCGGCCGAGGTACGGGGGCGCGCGTTGCTGGTGCGCCGCCTGTCGATGGTCGCCGTCGAGTGCGTGGCCAGGGGGTACCTGACCGGCTCCGCCACGCTGGACTACCAGCACACCGGCGCGGTGTGCGGCGTCCCGCTACCCCCCGGCCTGGTCGAGGCCGACCGGCTGCCGACGCCGATCTTCACGCCGACCACGAAAGCGGAGGTCGGCCAGCACGACGAACCCATCGACTTCGACGCCGTCACGGCTGCGGTCGGCCCGGAAACCGCCGAAGACCTGCGGAACATGACGTTGCTCGTCTACCGGAAGGCGGCCGAGTACGCGGCCGGCCGAGGCCTCATCCTGGCCGACACCAAGTTCGAGTTCGGCCACGCCCCGAACGGCACCCTCACCCTGGCCGACGAGGTCCTGACCCCCGACTCGTCCCGCTACTGGCCGGCCGAGGGTTACACACCCGGGAAGGTCCAGCCGTCCTTCGACAAGCAGTACGTACGGGACTGGCTGCTGTCACCGGAAAGCGGATGGAACCGAAGCGGCCCCACCGCACCACCACCGCTCCCGGCCGACGTGGTCGCCAACACCCGGGCCCGCTACGTAGCCGCATACGAACAGATCAGCGGCCACTCATTCAACGACTGGCTGTCCTAGCTCCGCCAGGTCCGTGACCAGCACAAATCCCACGCCGCTAGGGGTCCCCTCGTAGGGGGAACCCCTAATTTCAAGACTAGTCGATCTTGGGGCGGCGGGCTAGCGAGTTTCGGTCGGCCTGTGGATAACTCGTGCGTGGCTGGTGTGCGGGCTCGGCTTGACGCGTAAGCAACTCCTTACGTATTCTTCCGGCCATGCCCGTTGCCATCGACGTGTACTCGGCGATCGCCGATCCGACTCGTCGGCGGATCCTCGACCTGCTGGCCGAGGCGGAGTTGTCCGTCACCGAATTGGCGGCGCCGTTCCGGATGAGCCGGCCCGCGGTCAGCCAGCACCTGCGCGTGCTGCGTGATGCCGGCCTGGTCAGCGAGCACCGCGCCGGGCGGCAGCGCATCTACCAGCTCGAACCCGCCGGCCTGCGGGAGGTCGATCTGTGGCTGCGCAGCTACCAGCGGTTCTGGCGTACGAAGTTCACCGCACTGGGTGAATACCTGGACAACGAAGCAGGGGAGAACCATGGCCAGGACTGACTCGGCCATCCGTACCGAGACCTTCTACCGTCACCCACCCGCGCGGGTCTGGCGTGCGCTGACGGACTCGGACGCGCTGGCCGCCTGGCTGATGCCCAACGACTTCGTGCCGGAACTCGGTCACCGTTTCACGTTTCGCACGCGACCCGTTCCGCCCTACTTCGACGGGATCGTGCACTGCGAGGTGACCGAGCTCGAACCACCGAAGTCCCTGGCGTACACGTGGACCGGGCTGCCGGACATGAACACCAAGGTGCGCTGGGAACTCGCCGAGACCGAACAGGACGGAGTCGCCGGCACGCTGCTGGTCTGTGTCCACTCCGGATTCGACCTCACCGACAAGCGCCAGCTGTCCGCCTTCCACGGCATGTCCGGCGGCTGGGGCGGCCGCACGATGGTCGACGCGCTGGACCGCGTTCTCGAATCACTGAACTGAAAGGAACACACATGAACGTCAGCGTCGTTTCGATTCCAGTGTCCGACCAGGATCGGGCCAAGAAGTTCTACACCGAGGTACTCGGCTTCGAGCAGCTCGCCGACGCCCAGATGAAGCCGGACATGCGCTGGGTCCACCTGTCCGCGCCCGACGGCGGCGCCAGCATCACGCTCGTCACCTGGTTCCCGTCGATGCCGGCCGGCTCGCTGCGTGGTCTCGTGCTCGAGGTCGACGACATCGACGCCCGGCACGCCGAGCTCGCCGCCCAGGGCTACGAGTTCCCGGACGGGATCCACGCCGAGCCGTGGGGGCGTTACGTCACGGTCGAGGACCCGGACGGAAACGGCATCGTCCTGCAGACCTCCACGCGCAACGCTCGCGCGGAGGCGTAATTTCCTCCGATCCGCACCCGGCCGAAACCTCACTGACTCCTCACGGTCACTGCTGTGCGGCTCACTGGAACCGTGAGCGCTCGATTGGTCGTTTCGCTGTCCGGCCTCGGTGGCAGCCCACTTGACGTGATCGAACGGTGGGCCGCCGAACTCGACCGGCGCGCCGTGCCGTTGTCCCTCGTCGTCACCCCGGCCCGCCTGCTCGCCGCACCGCGCATGACCCAGTGGGTCCGCGCCCGCGCGGCCGGCGGCGACGCCCTGCTACTCCGCGGTTGTGACCATCTCGACGGCCGGCTCAGCCCGGCTCGCTGGCCGGTCGGCACGGCCGTCCTGCCGGCGCACGAGACGCGGTTGCAGCTCGTCGCCGCGCGGGCCGCGCTCGCCCAACTCGACCTGAGCGTGGACGGCTTCGCCCCGCGTGGCTGGCTGGTCCCGCCGGGCACGCTGGAGGTGTTGCGCGGTAACGGTTTCCGCGTCTGCGCCGAGCTGCGCGGCGTGCGTGACCTGCGGACCGGTGAACTGCAGCCCGGTCGTGTGCTCGGGCCTGGCCCGACGCCGTGGCAGGGCGCGCACACCGAGCCGTGGTGGTGCCGGGCCACGGTTCTGGGCGCCGCACGTGCCGCTCGGCTCGGCCGGCTGGTGCGGGTGGCCGTGCCGGCGTCCGGCCTGGCTCGGCCGGGCATCGTCGCGGCCGTGCTGGACTCGGTCGACATCGCGCTGCACCACGGCGCCGAGCCCACGACGTATCCCGGCTTGTTCCGCCGGCCGGTCACGCCGACCCCGATGCCGTCGCCGCCTCGCCAGCGCACGTCGGGCTCGGCCTGGCTGCGCCTGCCGGCCCGCTCGGCATAGCCGGCGTCGGGTTCGGCCTGGTTGCGCCTGCCGGCGGTCGGCTCGGTCTGCCTACCTGGCGTCGATCGTCGCCAGCACCGCCGCCTCGTCGGCCGGGCTCAACCCGGCCTTGCGCTCGCGGTCCAGGCCCAGCCGGCGCTCGGTCGCCAGTGCGGCCGTCACCGTCTCGGCCAGTGGGCGCGTGCGTAAACCGGCAGACAGGGACGGTCCGGCGTCCCGCGCGGACAGGCCCCAGTGCGTCGGCGGCAGCCACAGCGGCAGCGACTTCGGGCCGCCCCAGTACCCGACCTCGGCCGCCGTCAATGCCTCCGCCGACGCCGGCACGAGCTCCACGTCGGTCCCGACGGCGGCCGCGATGCCGCGTAACACCTCGCCCAGCGGCGCGGCCGGGCCGATGCCGTCGTACGCGCCCGTCACCCCGGTTTCCGCGGCCGTCACGATCCACGCGGCCAGGTCACGCACGTCGATGTGCTGGATCGGCTGGTCATCGGCGTCCGGCACCAACACCCGGCCACCCCGGGCGAACCGGGCCGGCCAGTAGCCGAACCGGTCGCTGGCGTCGTTCGGGCCGGTGATCAGGCCCGGCCGCACCACGAACGCGCGATCACCCACGGCCTCGCGGACCGCGTCCTCGCTGGCCACCTTGATCGACCCGTAGCGTTCCGGGTCCACCGGGCCGTCGCCCTGGCCGCCCTCTTGCAGCGGCGGCAGCAACGCCGAGTCCGGGCCGAGGCCGACGGTCTCGTGGTCGGTGTACACGTTGATCGTGGACACGAACGTCCAGTGACCGGCCTTGGCGCCGAGTGACGCCAGCGCGTCGGCCACCCACGGGTACGAGATCGTCGCCATGTCGACCACCGCGTCGAAGCTCGTGTCGGCCAGTGGCGCGAGGCCGTCGGGCGCGTCCCGGTCCACGCGCACCAGCGTGGCGCCCTCGGGCACGCTGCCCGAGTCGCCGCGTGCGGCGCACGTCACCTCGTGACCACGGGCGACCGCTTCAACGGCGACCGCGTTGCCGACGAACTTCGTGCCGCCCAGGACCAGGAATCGCATGATCTACAGCATCCATTGTGGGATGTGCCATGCGCCACCCGTCTCGCTGAGGGCGAACACGCAGCTCAGGGTAATATCCGGCAGTACCGCCGACTCGCCGAGAAAGTCTGGGAGTGCACCCGTGGCCCGTGTCGTCGTCGACGTCATGCCCAAGCCCGAGATCCTCGACCCGCAGGGACAGGCGGTGGCCAATGCCCTGCCACGCCTCGGTTTCGCCGGAGTCACCGAGGTCCGCCAGGGCAAGCGGTTCGAACTGGAGGTCGACGACACCGTCGACGACGCGACGCTCGCCCGGATCGCGGACGGCCTGCTGGCCAACCCGGTGATCGAACAGTGGACGGTCCGGCGGGTGGCGGAGTGACCGCGCGCATCGGGATCATCACCTTTCCCGGCAGCCTCGACGACTCGGACACCGCCCGCGCCATCGGCCTGATCGACGCGGAGCCGGTCGCACTGTGGCACGGCGACGCGGACCTGCGCGGCGTGGACGCGGTGATCCTCCCCGGTGGCTTCTCCTACGGCGACTACCTGCGGGCCGGCGCGATCGCACGGTTCGCGCCGGTCATGGGCGAGGTCGTCGCGGCCGCACGGCGGGGCATGCCGGTGTTGGGCATCTGCAACGGTTTCCAGGTGTTGTGCGAGGCCGGGTTGCTGCCGGGTGCGTTGACCCGCAACGAAAGCCTGCACTTCGTGTGCCGCGACCAGCGGTTGCGCGTGGACAACGCGACGACCACGTGGACCAGCCGGTTCGAGCCGGGCGCCGAGATCCTCGTGCCGATCAAGCACATGGAAGGCTGCTACGTGGCCGAACGGTCCACTGTGGAGGAACTGGACGGCGAGGGCCGCGTGGTGTTCCGCTACCTGGACAACCCGAACGGCTCGCGCGCCGACATCGCGGGCGTCACCGACCCGACCGGCCGGATCGTCGGGCTGATGCCGCATCCCGAGCACGCCACCGACGCGCTGACCGGCCCCAGCGACGACGGCCTGGGCATGTTCCGCTCCGTACTCGACCACCTGGTGGCAACCGTATGACCAGCACGGACCTGATCGACACCGTCGAACGCGCGACGGCGACGCCGGACCACCCGCAGCCCTACCGCGAACTCGGCCTGAAGGACGACGAGTACGCGCGCATCCGCGACATCCTCGGCCGCCGGCCCACCGACGCCGAACTGGCCATGTACTCGGTCATGTGGAGCGAGCACTGCTCCTACAAGTCGTCCAAGGTGCATCTGCGGTACTTCGGCGAGACGACGACCGAGCAGATGCGGTCGCGCATGCTGGCCGGGATCGGCGAGAACGCCGGCGTGATCGACATCGGCGACGGCTGGGCGGTCACGTTCAAGGTCGAGAGCCACAACCATCCGTCCTATGTGGAGCCCTACCAGGGTGCGGCGACCGGCGTCGGCGGCATCGTCCGGGACATCTTGGCGATGGGTGCCCGGCCGCTCGCGGTGCAGGACTCGATCCGCTTCGGCCCGGCCGACGCGCCGGACACGCGGCGTGTGCTGCCCGGGGTGGTCGCCGGTGTCGGTGGCTACGGCAACTGCCTGGGCCTGCCCA
>Ga0070714_100001784_pt1 | contig 15666 bp, 18 predicted proteins | sample LARL83metaG_FD_65450 | JGI IMG/M metagenome (GOLD analysis project Ga0070714, IMG submission 65450) | Corn, switchgrass and miscanthus rhizosphere microbial communities from Kellogg Biological Station, Michigan, USA - LAR L8-3 metaG | ecosystem: Host-associated > Plants > Roots > Rhizosphere ...
GTGGAAGATTACCGCCTCGTGGTGGATTGACCCTCGTACACAGGGGGCCGGCTACCACGAAGCGGGAAACTGCCACGTTATCGCGGGCCCAGCGAGCCCGATCGAGCCCGGACGCCGGCCGCTGACCTGCCGGGGCGGCCAGCGATCCGGGCAAACCCCCCGGAATAAGCCCCGCAGGATCCCCCTTGACAAGCTTCCTCTTACGCTGGTGTCCGCAATAATCTGGCTCGTCCCGCGGCGCGCCCGGAATGCGGGGAATATCTGGTTTGTGGGTGCCGGCCGGCAAGCGTCAAGGCGATGTCATCTCCGCTGGCTACATCGGCCCTCGCCTGTATGGGCCTGCGCGCCGTCGCTCGACGCGGCCTAGCGTGCCGTGCCGCGCAGCGCGACCGGGACAACCGCGAGCATCAGCGCGCCGGCAAGGGCGAACGCCACCGGGTAGCCGGTGCGGAAGCAGATCAGGCCGAAGACGGCCGGCCCCGCGCCGTACCCGGCGTCGTACGCGAAGTTCCACAGCGCGCTCGCCTTGGCCTCGGGCAGCTGCTCGATCAGCAGCGCGAACGTCGCGCTCTCGAGCACCCCGAACCCGGCGCCGAACAGCACCATGCCCGCGAAGATCAGCGCGGTCGAGCCCAGCATCGTAGTCGCCGCCATGCCGAGCGCCGCCACGACGAGCGCCGGGGTCAGCAGCCGGGCGTGACCGTACCGGTCGCCGTGCCGGCCGGCTTGCCAGCGGCTGAGCGTGGCAGTGATCGCCTGCGCGAGCAGGGCGGCCGAGGCGAGATTGCTCGGGACCCCCTTCACCAGCGGCAGGAACGAGTCCAGCACGCCCGCCGCGATGGTGGCCGCGGCGAAGATCAGCGGCAGTCGCAGGGCGGGGCCCGCCATCCGCCCGGAGCCGCGCCGGGCCCGCCGGCGGTGCCCTTCCTCGCGCCCTCCCGGCAGCCAGCGGAGCACGGTCAGCGGCAGCAGGCCGGTCGCGGCCGCCACCGCCGCGGCCGCGACGGCCAAGTGGTGTCCGGCGAGCCAGACCCCGGCCGGCAGCGCCACTATGGCCGGGACGCCGGAGACGAGGCCGAGCAGGCCGAACCCTTCGCCGCGCCGTTCCGGCGGGAGCAGCTTGGCGGTGAGCGCGCCAGCGGCCACGCCGCACAGGCCGAAGCCGAACCCGCGCACCACGCTGACGCTCACCATCACGGCCTGCGGCTCGGGCACCAGCAGGACCAGGGCCGGCCCGCCGAGCAGCACCGCGCCGGCCGCGAGCACCGTCCGGTAGCCGAACCACCTGATCGCCAGCGCGGCGACGGCCTCGGCAGCCACGGTGCCCAGCAGCAGCGACCCGGTCAGCAGGCCGGCGCCGGAGCTGCCTGCCCCGCTCGCCGCCGCGAGCATCGGCAGCACCGACAGCAGCAGGAAGAAGCTGGTGAGCGATGTGAACTCGGCCAGGAAGGTGGCCGCGAGCGGCACGCTGAGAAGCCGGGCGGGGACCGGGGTTGCGGCCGGGGGTGCGGGCTGTGCCTGCGTCACTGTGCTCATAACACGAACGCTAGAATCCAGCCGGCACCCTGATAAGGTCCGATTTTATGACGATTGAGTGGTCCGGTTTGAGCCCGGGGCTGCTGGTCCGGCTCGACCGTGCGGCCGGCCAGCCGCTGCGTGCCCAGCTGGAGACGGGCCTGCGCGAGGCGATCAGGGGCGGTCGGCTCCGCGCGGGGGAACGGCTGCCCTCGTCGCGAGAGCTGGCACGCGCGCTCGGCGTGTCCCGTGGCATGGTGCAGGAGTGCTACGGGCAGCTGCTGGCCGAGGGATACCTGACCAGTCGCACCGGCTCCGCTACCCGGGTCGCCGGCATCGGCGGCCAGCAGGCCGCTGGCCAGCCCGCGCCCGGTCCCGGCGTGGGCTCGCCGCCGATGCCGGCGGCACCCTCGCTGATCGCGGACTTCCGGCCCGGCATACCGGACCTGTCCAGCTTCCCGCGTACCGACTGGGCCTGGGCCGTCAAGCAGGCGTGCACCGAAGTCGCCTCCGCGGACCTGGGGTACGGCGACCCGCACGGCAGCTCGGTGCTGCGCGAGGTGCTCGCCGGTTACCTGCGGCGGGTACGAGCCGCCGCGGCCAGCCCCGCGCAGATGATCATCAGCACCGGCTTCGCGCAAGGGATCAACCTGGTCCTGCGTGTCCTGGCCCGGCAGGGCGTGACCCGCGTGGGGTTCGAAGACCCTGGCTACGGCAGCCCGCAGGACGACGAAACCGTCCGCGCGGCACTGGCGATGGGCATCGGCGTCGCCTACGTTCCGGTCGACGAGCAGGGCCTGAACGTCGGCGAACTGGCGGCCAGCGGAGCGCAGGCGGTCGTGGTCACCCCGGCGCACCAGTCACCCACCGGGGTGGTCATGTCCCCGGTACGGCGGCAGGCCCTGACCGACTGGGCGCGACGCGGTGGCGGCTACGTGATCGAGGACGACTACGACTCGGAGTACCGCTACGACAAAGAACCCGTGGGCGCGCTGCAGGGACTGGCCCCGGACCAGGTCTTCCTGCTCGGCACCGCCAGCAAGGCGCTGGCGCCCGCGGTCCGCCTCGGCTGGGTCCACGCGCCCGCCGCGCTGGCCGCCGCCGTCGCCGCGGAAAAGGAAATGAGTGATCGCGGCACCTGCACGCTCGACCAGCTCGCCCTGGCCACGCTGCTCACCACCGGCCGGTACGACCGCCACCTGCGCCACATGCGGACCGTTTACGCGGCCCGCCGCACCGCGGTGACCGACGCGTTCGCCAGGCACGTCCCCGGGATGCGGCTCACCGGGCTCGCCGCCGGATTCCAGGCGGTCGCGCCGCTGCCGCGCGGCGCCGACGAGACGGCGGTGATCGCCGCGGCGCTGGAGCGGCGGGTCGGGCTGCACGGCATCGGCCCCTATCACGGCAACCCGGATACCGTGGTGCCGCCGGCACTGGTGATGGGCTTCGGCAACGTCCGCGAGCGAGCCATCGAGCCCGCCATCGCCGCCGTGGCTGACCTGCTCGGCTGTGGGCTCGTTGAAGCCATGTCGTTATGAGCCAAGGTTGTGGAATTAGCCCCATCCGAAGCGGCGTCGGCGTCGAATGAGGCGTATGGACCAAACTGACCCGACGCTGGCGTCGGTGCCATCGCCCGGGCGGGGGGAGCCGAGCCTGGACGCGCTGCTGGTCCTGGTGGCCCGCGGCGACCAGGGCGCGTTCGAGGCGGTGTACGACCAGCTGGCCCGGCCGGTGTACGGGGTGATCCGGCGGGTGCTGCGCGATCCGGCGCAGTCCGAAGAGGTCGCCCAGGAGGTGCTGCTCGAAGTGTGGCGGACCGCGTCGCGGTTCGATCCGGCGGCGGGCACCGCGGCGACGTGGGCGCTCACGATCGCGCACCGGCGGGCCATCGACCGGGTGCGGGCCGAGGCCGCGGCCACCGGGCGGGAGCAGAAGACGGCCTGGACCGACCGCGGCCCACGCGATGAGGTCGCGGAGGCCGTCGAGGCGAGTCTGGACCGGGAGCGGGTGCAGCGGTGCCTCGGCGGGCTGACCGACGTGCAGCGCGAGTCGATCACGCTCGCCTACTACGGCGGTTACACGTACCGCCAGGTGGCCGCGCTGCTCGGCGTCACGCTCGCCGCGATCAAGACGCGGATCCGGGACGGCCTGATCCGCATGCGGGATTGCCTGGGGGTGAGCTAGATGGCCTTTCCGCAGCGGCAGGACCTGCACGGCCTGGCCGGACCCTACGCGCTCGACGCGCTCGACGAGGGGCGGGAAATGGAGCGCTTCCTCCGGCATCTGCGGCGCTGCACGACGTGCACCGCCGAGCTTCGCGGGCTGCGGGAGGTCGCCACCGCGCTCGCCTTCGCGGCAGCCGCCGAACCGCCGCCCGCACTGCGGCCGCACGTCATGACCGCCGTTCACCAGACTCGCCAGCTGCCGCCGGAGGTGGCCCAGGAGCGGCGCGGCTGGCGCGTGCGGACCTGGCTGCCGTGGTCGATCTGGCCGTCGCGACTCGCGATCGGGTTCGCGGCCGTCGCGGCCGTCGTCGCGGTGGTGCTTGGCGTCGCGCTGTCCGGCGCGAACCAGCGGCTCAGCGACGAGCGGGCGCGGAACGAGGCGATCGCCGCGGTGCTCGCCGCCCCCGACGCACGGACCGTGACCGGCAAGGTCGCCACCGGCGGCACCACGACCGTGGTGCTGTCCGCCGAGCGGCACCAGCTGGTGGTGAGCCTGAACGGGCTTGCCCCGCTGCCGCCGGGCAAGGTGTACCAGCTGTGGCTGATCGGGCCGCCGGCGGTGCGCAGCGCCGGGCTCCTGCCGGCCTCGGTGGCCGGGCGGTCCGGGCCGGTGCTCGCCTCCGGGCTGGCGGCCGGCGACAAGCTCGGCCTCACCGTGGAGCCGGCCGGCGGGACGTCGCGGCCCACGACCACGCCGATCCTGGCGCTGACGCTGCCCGCGTGACGAGAGCCGGTACCATCCGTCGGGCCCCCTCTGCCCGGCGGATGGCACCGGCTGGTTCTTGCTCAGCCGGGCCAGTGGCAGCTGCTGACGCTGCCACCGGCGACGGTTGCGGTCGTGGCCTGTGTCCGCGCGTCGCGCCAGATGGCGTAGTCGCCGGCCGGCAGGTCCGGATACACGGCGGCGAACACCTGGGCCGAGCCGCTGTCGCGGCGGCGGACCACGGCGTGGGTCCGTTTGGCGTTCTCGGTGCGGCGGCTGATCTCTATTTCCCTGCCGTCCATGGCGGCTGGGGTGTAGAGCACCAGCGCGCCCACGTTCTCCCCGATGTTCAGCACCACGCTCATGACGGGTTGCTGAATCCGCTGTAGGGAGTCCCGAGGTACGGGAACTCGCCGAGATACGGGGCGCTGACGCTGGCCGGGGTCAGTCCGTCGGTGAGCTTGGCGGCGGCCGCGTCCGGCGTGAAGGTCTTGTCGACCAGCGGGAACGTGACGCCGGCCAGCGCCCGCAGTTCGATCGCGACCACGTCGTCGGTGGGGCGGCGGCCGTTCGGGAACCCGGCCGGGTCGCCGCCGAGCAGGCCGTAGATGCTCTGCTTGGCACTTGGTGTCGCCGGTATCGAGGTGTTCAGCCGGAGCATGTCAGCCAGCACCGGTCCGGTGAAGTTCTCGAACCCCGGGATCAATCCGGCCGGGATGCCGGTGAGCAGGATCGCCTCGAGGTCTTTGCGGGGTTTGCCGGCTTTCGCGAGTGCTGCCAGGCGGGGGAACACGCCGGGATAGAGGGCGGGGAGCGCGGCGGCGAAGCCGGGCTGGGTGATGTAGCCGGCGAACAGCTTGTCATCCGACGGCGGCAGCGAGTTCCACCGGTCCTTCTTGCCGAGCGGGATCAGGACCTCGTTCACCAGCGGGTTTCCGAGGCGGGAGACCTGGCGGAACGGGCCGGAGTTAACGTTCTCGCCGTTGCGGTCGTCCCACAGCCGGACCTTCTGGCGGCTCGCGGTGGTCCACACCCCGATCGTCGGGTGGTTCTTTCTTACGAGCGTGCTCGCGGGGACCTGGATGGCGATCGAGTGGACGTTGAGGTGGTTGGTGGCGTTCACGCCTGCCGCGGGGTTCTGGAAGACGTTGAGGCCGTACTGGGCGTGCAGGTTCTCGAACGGCCGCAGGTCTCCCAGGTCGAAGATCGCACCCAGGTCGACGTAGAAGCCTTCGGCCCGCTGGCCGGCGAAGATAGTGATGCCGCCCGGGAGGGCGTGCACGGCCTTGGCTGCCAGTGCCCCGTAGTCGGGGGTGGACAGGGGGCCGATGTTGCACGGCGGGCAAGCCAGGTTCTTGGCCAGTTTCGTTGTGTGGGTGTTTGTCGCGAGCGTGACGTCGTAGGTCTGGCGGCGGTTCCAGTTCGGGCTGTTCAGGCTCTCGATCGGGCCCGTGTTGTAGAGAAACGTGTCCGGGTTGGCGGTGTGCGTGCTGAACCGGAACTGGAAGGTCAGGTCGGCACGGCCGTCCCCGTTGTTGTCGACGTGGATCTGGTACAGCACCTCGTCGCCGAACTCGTAGAAGTTCGGCCCGCCGGCCGCGCCCTGAAGCGGGATGTAGTTGGCGATCAGCGTGACCGTGCCCGGCCGGTCCGGGCTGACGAAGGCGTACACATCGGTGCTGTCGGCGACCGGGTCCGTGGAGATCTCCGGCGCCTCGCGGTGTGATGACATGGCGTGTTGTCGCCCCCTCAGCTGATCGCGCCGGCGATGCGGGCGGCCAGGTCGCGGTCCCGCAGGCGGGTCTGCGTGGTGCCGGCGAACACCTCGATGTCGCCGGTCCTGGCGTCGCGGACGTGGACGACCAGCGGGGTCTTTTCCGTCGCGGCCGTCAGGGTCGCGGCGCTTGCGCCGGTTGCCTCCAGGGTGCTTGCCGTGTTGCTTGCCGTGTTGCTTGTCGTGCCGAGGGCGCCGGCGGCGAGTCCGGCCGCGCCCGCCCCGGCGGCACCCCGCAGCAGCGACCGGCGGGACAGCGATGGCTTTCTGGGCATTACGTTCCATCTCCGATGCGTTACTGATCACCCGAGTCGCGCGCACTGACTCCCTGTCACGCGCTTGTTCGCTGCGGGCGGCCCAGCGGATGGGTCCGAATGCCAGAAAATTTCAGGAACTGTAAGGGAATCAGCGCGATCTTGCCGGCTGTGTGGCGCGCGCCGACCCGCTCGTAGGCCGGTACTGCCTGGTCAAGCGGGTATGTGGCGGCCACCGTCACGTGCAGGCCGTGCTGCGTGACCAGTTCCGCGAGGCGGCGCATGCCGGTGCCGTCCGCGGCGATCAGGATGTCGCCAGGCCGGACGTCGCGCTTGTCGGCGACGGCGATGTGCTCCGGAGTAAGATCCGGGCGGATCGACACGACGAAGCCTCCTGGGGTGACCGAGTGGACCGCCTGGGTCAGCGCGGCCTCGGTGGTGCTGATCAGCGCGCCGTCCACCCTGCCCGCCGCGGCGAACACGTCCGTGACTTTCGTGTAGTCGACGGGCTCGTCCACGCCGATGGACCTCAGGTACTCGTGCCGTGGCGCGGACGCCGTGCCGATCACCGTCGCTCCTTCGGCCTTCGCGATCTGCGCCGCGACGTGGCCGACGCCACCCGCGGCCGCCTCGATGAGCACGCGGCTGCCCGGCCGGATACCGCCGATCGCCTCGAAGGCCTGGAGTACGGTGAGGCCGACCAGGGGCAGCGCGCCCGCCTGATCCCAGGGCAACCCGGCCGGCTTGATGGCCAGGTCCGACTCCGGGACGGCGGCATACTCCGCGAACGTGCCCATGGCGCGCGGGCCGACCAGCGGGAAACGGGACACCCCGAACACGTCATCGCCGACGGCGAACTCCGTGGCACCGGGACCGCGCATGACCACGGTCCCCGCGACGTCCCAGCCCGGGACGACGGGCAGCCTGAGATCGCTTACGAACGGGAGCGGCACGGCGACAAGGCCGGCATCCACCGGGTTGAGTCCGGCCGCGCGGACGCGGAGCAGGACCTCGTCTTGCCCGGGGTGCGGGACGTCCAGCTCGGCGAGCTCCAGCATGTCCGGCTGACCGTGCTGGCTGAACCGCAGTGCGCGCATCGTGGCGGGGAGGCTTGTCATGGTGGTAAGGATAGGTGTGCCTACCGCGGTCGAAATGCTCAAGTCGTATACACCGTCTGGTGCGGACGAGGCCGCCGACGTGGCGCGCATCCGGTCGCTGCTGGCTTCGGCCCCTGATCCGTATTCGCGTGCGATACCGCTGCACGTCACGGGCTCCGCTCTGGTGGTGCATCCGCCGAGCGGTCGGGTGCTGCTCCGCTGGCATCAGCGGCAGCAAGCGTGGCTCCAGGTTGGCGGCCACGGTGATCCGGGTGAGACGGACCCGCTGACCATCGCGCTGCGCGAGGGCGCCGAGGAGACCGGGCTGACCGACCTGGTTCCGTGGCCCGACGCCGGATTGCGGCACGCGGTGATCGTCGCGGTTCCGGCCAACGACAAGGAACCCGCGCACGAGCACGCCGACCTGCGGTTCGTGCTGGCCACGGACAACCCGGAAAAGGCGCGGCCGGAGAACCCCCGGGCGCCGCTGCGCTGGCTCGCGGTTCCCGAGGCGCTCGAAGTCACCCGCGAAGACAACCTCCGCGACATGCTCCGCCGCCTGGCCCTCTGAGGTTGTTTCCCCCCGCGCCCCGGCGCCCCCGCCCCCCGGCGCACCCCGCCCCGCGGCCCCCGCGCACCCGCCCAGCGCACTGACTGCCCTGCATCAATGTGTCGGATTACCCCATCGTGGTGAGTTAACCCTCGAAAACGAGGATCAGGCCACCACAAAAGGGTAATCCACCACGTTGTTCGAGATCCATCCGCTGCCAGCGGGCGCCCTGGCAGTATCAGCTGCCAGCGGGGAGCTCCGGAGGCGGCGTGGCGCCGGGACCCAGTTCGGCCTTCAGCGCGGTGAGCTCCTTGTCCACGTCGGCCTGGGAGCCGACCTGGTCGAGTTCCTTCTGGATGTCGTCATCGCCGCCGCCGACGTCCTCGAGCACTCCGGAGGCAAGCAACTCGTCCAGCGCGCCCGCCCGGGCCTGCATGTTCGCGATCTTGTCCTGCGCCCGCTGCAGCGCCTCGCCGGAGTCGCCGAGCGTGCCGGAGATGCCGGCGACGCTCTCGTTGACCGAGGTCATCGCGCTGGCCGCGGTGTACTGGGCCTTCAGCACCTCCTTCTGCGACCGGAATTTGTTCACCCGGTCCTGCAGCGCGGCGAGGGCCTGCGTGAGCTTTTCCTCTTCCTCGGTGAGCTGCTGGTGCTGCGGCTCGAGGTCGGCGATCTGAGCCTGGGCGGCCGCCTTGCGGGACAGCGCCTCGCGGGCTAGATCCTCGCGGCCGGCCGAGAGCGCGGCTTTCGCCTGATCCTGCAGGTGATCGGCCGAATGCTGGAGCTGCTGCTCCTGCAGTTCGATCTGCTTGCGAGACGCCGCGATGTCCACGAGGCCACGCCGGACCTTCGTGATCTGGTCGAGCATCTGCTCGTAGGAAAGGTCGAGCATCTCGCCGGGCTTCTCCGCCGCGTCGAGAGCCTTGTTAGCCTTGGCCGCCATGATGTCATGGGCCCGCTGGAAGAGACTCATGCCCGCAGGCTACTCCGCTGGCCAAGCCCGGAGGTCCGCCGGCCAGGCAGCATGCCGCCCCCGCTGTTAGGCTCCGGCCATGATCGATCATCTGGGCATTCAGGTCGCCGACGTGGATGCGTCGGCCAAGTTCTACCTCGAGGTTTTCGCGGCGATCGGGATGCGCGAAGTGATGCGGTTCCCGACCCCGGGCGGCACGTTCGTCGGACTGGCCGGACCCGACGGGCAGCCCACGTTCTGGCTCGGCCCGCCCAACGGGCCGGAGACCCGCGAACTGCACGTGGGGTTCCGCGCGCCAGACCGGGCGGCGATCGACGCGGTGCACGAGGCCGCGGTCAAGGCGGGCGCGGAGATCCTGCACGAGCCGCGGGAATGGCCGGAATACCACGTCGGCTACTACGGCGTGTTCCTGCGGGACCTCGACGGCCACAACGTCGAGGCCGTCCACCACGGATGATCATCGTCCGTTAGTAGTCGATGCTGACATCGGGGGTTAGCGCCACGGCCTGGCAGGCCAGGATGTAGCCGTCGGCGAGGTCCTCGTCCTCGAGGACCTCGTTGTGCGCCATGGACACCTCGCCGCCGGTGAGCTGGCACGCGCACGCGCCGCAGATGCCCTGTCGGCAGGAGAACGGCGCGTCCAGGCCGGCGTCGGTGAGCACGTCGAGCATCCGCATCCCGGCAGGCCACGGGAGCACCCGCCGATCGCCGTCCAGTGACACCGTCAGCGTCGCCGCCAGCCCGTCTGAACCAGCCGCGGGCGACTCGAACTCGAACGGGTTCTCTTCCAGCGACAGGAACCGCTCGGTGCGCACCCGCTTGGCCGGCACCCCGTGCGACCCCAGCGCCGACCGGACACCGGCCAGGAACGGGTCGGGCCCGCAGACGAACGGCTGCCACGCGGCGAACGGCCGCAGCAGCGCGCGCAGCCCGTCCACGGTGGGCAACCCCTGCAGCGAGTCGAGCCAGTGCAGTACAACCAGCCGCCCGCCGGACGACTCGGTAAGCGACCGCAAGGCCCTGCCGAAGATCACCGACCGCTCGTCCCGGTTCGCGTACACCAGGACCACGCGCCCTCGACCGGCCCGCAGCACCGACTTGAGGATGGACATGACCGGCGTGATCCCGCTGCCGGCCGCGCACAGCAGGAAGTCGCCGTCCAGCGACGCCGGGGTGAACGTGCCGGCCGGCGGCAGCACGTCCAGCACCGTGCCGGCCCGCACGTTGTCGAGCAGCCAGTTCGACGCGTAGCCGCCGGAGGTCCGCTTGACCGCGATCGCGGGCGGCTCACCGGCAAAGGGCGAGCTGCACAGCGAGTAGCAGCGGGCGACCGACCCGGTCAGGTCCGAAGGCACCCGCACCGTGATGAACTGCCCGGGCGTATACGCGAAGACACCGGCCAGCTCGGCGGGCACGGACAGTTCAACCACGCCCGCGTCCGCGGTCTCCCGCACCACCGCGGCGACCGGTACCCGGTAGTACTCACGCGTCAAGGCGGCGCCACCGCCAGGCGCCCGGAGCGCACGGCCTCCTCGATGCTGGCTCGCAGCTTGCCGCACCCCGGGCTCAGCGCGGTCTGCTCGCCAAGAGCCGCCAAAGCCGAGAACTCCACGCACGACCGCATCGCGGGCGGCGACCACTGCACCGAGGTGTGCTGCGCGCTGAACTTCGCGACAAGCACCGACGCGCCGCAGGTCGCGCAGCACACCGGCGACAGCCCGTCGAACCGAGGGTCAGTCCGCATGACCCGAAGCCGAACCCTGCCGGGCCCGGGCCAGGTTCCCGGCGACCTCGGCCTCCCACTCCGCGACCGGCCGCGTGGTGTCGATCTCGAACTCGTACCGCGCCGCCATGTCCGGCTGAATGTCCGCGACGTCGACGTAGAACTGCTCGTACCAGCGCCGCAACTGGTACACCGGCCCGTCCTCGGCGCACAGCAGCGGGTTGTCCACCCGCGCCTTGTGCAGCCAGATCTCCACGTCCTGCTTGAAGCCGAGCCCCACGAAGTCGGCGAACTTAGCAGACAGTGCCGCCGCGTGCTGGTCCGACAACCCGGCGGGCTTCTTCACGATCGCCCCCCACTGCAGCATGAACGAATTCGGCGTCACCGGGTAGTGGCAGTTGATCAGCACGCTCTCGATCGTCATCCCGTGGTAGTCGTGCCACAGGTTGTCGATCATGTACGCGGGCCCGAAGTACGACGCCTCCGACCGCAGCGTCACCTCGGCACCATCCGCCGCCGAGTAGTTCGATACGCCCCCCACGTCCGGCCGCGAACGCGTGCGCAGGTGCTGCGTCGCGATGTGCCCCTCGAAGACGTTCTTGAAGTACGTCGGGAACGCGAAGTGCACGTAGAAGAAGTGCGCCATGTCCACGACGTTGTCCATCACCTCGCGGCAGTTCGCGCCGTCGACGAGAATCGATTCCCAGGTCCACGACGTCCATTCGTCAGACCCAGCGCCCGGAATAACGGGAATCGTCACGTCCTCGGTAGGCAGCGAGCCCTCGGGATCGTTCCACACGAACAGGTGCCCGTTGCGCTCCAGCACGGGCCACGCCCGAGTGCGCGCGGCCGGCGGCACCCGCCGCGCGTACGGGATGCGCGCGCAGCGCCCGTCGCCGCCCCACCGCCAGTCGTGGAACGGGCACGCCACCTGGTCGCCCTTCACGGTGCCCATCGAGAGGTCGCCGCCCATGTGCCGGCAGTACGCGTCCAGCACGTGCAGTGCGCCGTCCGAAGAAGCGAACACGACCAGCTTGGTGCCGAACGCCTGGACGGCATGGGGCCCGCCAGACCGGAACCGCGAGACCAGCCCCAGGCAGTGCCAGCCACGGGCGAACCGCTCCGGTGGCGCACCGGCGTCAATGAAACGTACCGCAGACATACCCATAGACTAGAACATGTTCTAGTCTTGACGCCATGAGCGACATCCAAGAGCAGGTGACCGCCGGTAGCGCGGTACTCGATGCCGTCACCGAACTGCTCCCCGTACTCCGCCAGCGGGCGCAGGAGGCGGAGGACGCACGCTGCGTCCCGGCGGACTCCATCAAGGCGCTGGCTGAAACAGGTTTCTTCCGCCTGCTCCAGCCGGCCAGGTTCGGCGGTCTGGAGGCCGACCCGATCGCGTTCTACCAGGCGGTCCGCATGATCGCCAGCGCCTGCGGCTCGACCGGCTGGGTCTCCTCCGTCGTCGGCGTGCACCCGTGGCAGCTCGCGCTGTTCCCGGCGCGGGCGCAGGACGACGTATGGGGTGCCGACCCCGCGACCCGGATGTCCAGCTCCTACGCGCCGACCGGCAAGGCTGTCCAGGCCGAAGGCGGCTACCGGCTCGACGGCAGATGGAGCTTCTCTTCCGGCTGCGAGCACGCCACCTGGGTGCTGCTCGGCGGCCTGGTCCTGAACGACCAGGGCCAGCCCATCGACTTCTGCACTTTTCTGCTGCCTAATTCGGATTACGTCATCGATGACGTCTGGGACACGGTCGGATTGCGCGGCACGGGCAGCAACGACATCGTCGTCGACGGCGCCTTCGTGCCGAAACATCGCGCGCTCAGCTTCAGTGATGTATCGCGCTGCAAATGCCCCGGACACGAGGTGAATGACAGCCCGTTGTACCACATTCCGTTCGGGTCAATATTCTCTTATGCCATTACCACGCCGATTATAGGGATGGCAACCGGTGCATACGACGCCTACGTTTCCGCCCAGAAGGAGCGGGTCCGCGCGTCCTATATCGGGCAGAAGGCGAAGGAAGATCCCTACGGGCAGGTGCGCGTGGCCGAGGCGGCGGCACTGATCGACAACGCGTGGCTCGCGCTGGAGCGCAACATGACCGACCTGCTGACGCATGTGCGAAACGGCGAGCGCCTGCCGCTGCCGCTCCGGCTGCGGGTGCGCCGCGACCAGGTGCTCGGCACCGGACAGTCGATCCGGGCCGTTGACCTGCTGTTCGAGAACTCCGGCGGCCGCGCGCTGAAGCTGGGCACGCCGATCCAGCGGTTCTGGCGCGACGCGCACGCCGGCCGCGTGCACGCGATCAACGACCCCGAGCGCGCGCTGTCCATGTTCGGCCGCAACGAGTTCGGCCTGGACGTACCCGCGGACGGCATGCTGTGAGGCTGCATTACGAAGAGGCAGGGGACGGCCCGGTTGTGGTGCTTTTGCACGGTGGCGGCCCCGGCGCTTCGGGCATGTCGAATTTCGCGCGCAACGTTCCCGTATTCTCGGAGCATTTCCGGGTGATCGTCGTCGACCAGCCGGGGTTCGGCAAATCCGATAAACCGCCGGTGGAAGGGAATTACTTTACGTTCGCCGCCGACGCGCTGCGGGACCTGCTCGACGAGCTGGGAATTGAAAAGGCAAATCTAGTCGGCAATTCTCTGGGCGGGGGAACCGCGGTCCGCTTCTCTCTTAATTTTCCCGAACGAAGTGGGCGGCTTGTTCTGATGGGCCCGGGGGGCCTGTCGCTGAACGTTTTCAGTCCGGATCCGACCGAGGGCGTGAAACGGCTGATGGAGTTCGCGGCGCCGCCCGGCCCGAGCCGGGAGAAGATGGCCGCGTTCGTCCGGACGATGGTCTTCGACCAGCGGGTGGTCACCGAGGAGCTCATCGACGAGCGGTTCGCCGCCGCGTCCGATCCGGCGCAGCTCGCCGCGATGGCATCTCTCGGTGCCTCGTTTTACGACCCGGCGTACTTCGAGGACGGACTGCTGTGGCGCGAGGCGCACCGGCTGCGGAACCGGGTGCTGCTGATCTGGGGTCGCGAGGACCGCGTGAACCCGCTCGACGGAGCGCTGGTGGCGCTCAAGCTGATCCGGAAGGCGCAGCTGCACGTGTTCGGGGGCTGCGGGCACTGGGCACAGCTCGAGAAGTTCGACGAGTTCAACCGGCTGGCGATCGGCTTCCTGAAGGGAGACGCGTAGATGCTGAGTTCACTGGGGTACCTGCGGATCCAGTCTGCCGGCATCGCGGCGTGGCGCGAGTTCGGCGTGCGCGTGCTCGGCATGGTTGAGGGCCGGGGTCCAGAGGCCCAGGCGCTCTACCTGCGGATGGACGACTTTCCGGCCCGGCTGGTGATCGTGCCGGGGGAGTCGGAGCGGCTGCTCGCCTCGGGCTGGGAGGTTGCCAACGCGGCCGCGCTCGGTGCCGTCGCGAAGGCACTGTCCGACGCGGGCGTGCCGTTCAAAGTCGGCGCCCAAAGCGAATGCGCGTCCCGGCGGGTGGCCGAACTGCTGATCCTGGACGACCCGGCCGGCAACACGCTGGAGATCTTCTGCGGCGCCGCGCTGGAGCACCGGCCGGCCGTCAGTTCGTTCGGGAATCGATTCGTCACTGGCCCTATGGGCATGGGACACGTCGTGCTGCCGGTGCCGCCGGAGTCGACCGCGGCATACGAGTTCTACACCGAGGTGCTCGGGTTCCGGCTGCGAGACTCGATGCGGATGCCTGCCGAGCTGTTCGGCATGCCGGCCGGATCACCGCCCGTGTGGTTCCGGTTCCTGGGCTGTAACCCGCGGCACCATTCGCTGGCGCTGGCGCCGATGCCGTCCGAACAGGGCATCGTGCACCTGATGGTCGAGGTCGCGGCGCTGGACGACGTGGGCCGCGCGATGGACCGGTGCGCCAAGCGCGGCGCGCCCATCGCCGCCACGCTCGGGCGGCACGTCAACGACCTGATGGTGTCGTTCTACGTGCGGACTCCCGGCGGGTTCGACATCGAGTACGGCTTCGACGGCCAGCAGGTCGACGACAATACCTGGATCAGCCGGGAGACCACGGCGATCAGCCTGTGGGGGCACAGCTTCACGGGTCCAGCGCACTGAGGCCTTTCGATGACGATAGCGGGATGGCACGCTGATTCCATGGCCGCGTTCCCCGGTACCGCATCGGCCGGCTCGGGGCCGGCCAGCTTCGACGCGACGTCCGATCGGTTCCGCCACGTGCTTGGTCACTTCTGCACGGGGGTCACGATCATCACCACGGCCGACGCGGCGGGGCCGGCGGGCTTCGCCTGCCAGGCCTTCGCCGCACTGTCGCTTGAGCCGCCGCTGGTGCTGTTCTGCCCGAGCAGGACGTCCGCGACCTGGCCCAGGATCGCCGCGACCGGCGTGTTCTGCGTGAACGTGCTGGATGCCGCGCAACGGGAGCTGGCCAGGGTGTTCGGCGCCGCGGGTGCGGACAAGTTCGCCGGCGTGGCCTGGGCGCCATCCGCGTCCGGTGCCCCGGTGCTCGACGGGGTTCTCGCCTGGGCGGGGTGCGAGGTGGTGCGGGTACACGACGCCGGCGACCACCACATCGTCATGGGCCGGGTCACCGAACTGGGGGAGTGCCCGCCCGGCGAGCCGCTGCTGTTCTACCGAGGCCGGTACGGCGTACCCGTCGTCAGCCCGGCGGAAGGCCCGCCCGAGGTGGTCGACACGATCCTGGCCTGGCCCGACCACGCCGACTGGATCTAGCGCACCCCGCACCTCGCGCGCTCCCGCACCCCGCGCCCCGCGCCCCGCCGCCCCCGCACCTCACGCCCCGCGCCCCGCACTCCGCGCCCCCGCACCTCGCGCCCCGCGCCCCGCACTCC
>Ga0070714_100001785_pt1 | contig 15665 bp, 11 predicted proteins | sample LARL83metaG_FD_65450 | JGI IMG/M metagenome (GOLD analysis project Ga0070714, IMG submission 65450) | Corn, switchgrass and miscanthus rhizosphere microbial communities from Kellogg Biological Station, Michigan, USA - LAR L8-3 metaG | ecosystem: Host-associated > Plants > Roots > Rhizosphere ...
TGATCCGGAACAGCTGGAACGGGTCCGCCGCCCCCACCATCAGGTCGTCGTCGGCGTAGAACCGCGAGTTGAAGTCGAACCCGCCCAGCCGCCCCGCGCGCAGCAGCACCGCCACGATGAACTCGATGTTGGTCCCCGGCGCGTGGTGCCCGGTGTCCACCACCACCGCCGCCCGCGGCCCCAGGGCCAGGCAGTGCAGCAGCGAGGTCCCCCAGTCCGGCACGTCGGTGGTGTAGAACGACGGCTCGAACAGCTTGTACTCCAGCAGCAGCCGCTGGCCCGCGCCCAGCCGCCCGTACACCTCCCGCAGCGCCTGCGCGAGCCGGTCCTGCCGGGCGGCGATGTCGTCTTGCCCGGGGTAGTTCGTGCCGTCGGCGAACCACAGCTTCAAATCGCGCGACCCGGTGGCGTCCATGACGTCCACACACTCCAGCAAATGTGCGACCGCCTGGCGGCGGACCGCCGGGTCGGGGCTGGCGACGCTGCCCAGCCGGTAGGCATCGTCCTGGAACACGTTCGCGTTCACCGTCCCAATGCGGACGCCCCGGTCCCGCGCATACGCCGCCAGCGCCGCGTAGTCCCCGACCGCATCCCACGGAATGTGCACCGCCACGCTCGGCGCCACCCCCGTGAACCGGTGCACCTGCGCCGCGTCGTCGATCTTCTCTTCGACCGTCCGCGGCACCCCCGGCTGGGCGAACACCTTGAACCGCGTCCCGGTGTTCCCAAACGCCCACGACGGCACCTCGATCCGGTGCGCCCGCAACGCGGACTTCACAACGGTCAGATCAGGCATCACAACTCATCTCCAGGCAGCCGAACTCGCACGCCGCTCCCCGGCCACCAGCGCGCGAGCGGCACCTGCGGAGATCATTCGCCGCCCGGCCCCCCGTCGATAGGCCACCGCTGCCGGCTGTTAGCACGAAATTGACTCACATCTCGCCGTCGGCGGTACCGGCAGGGCTCTTGCCGCAGGCCACACCGGCGCCGCCGGCCAGCCGCACGGCGTCCGTCGCGAACTGCGCGCGGTAGGCAGTCGCGCTGAGCCCGTAGTGGGCCCTGAAACGACGGGCGAAATAGTTCTGGTCGGACCAGCCCACGTCCCGGCCGATGCAGGTGATGGGCTGGTCAGAGTGCAACAGCAGGACCGCCGCGTGCTCGGCGCGCAACCGCGCGAGGTAGGCCATCGGGGGCAGGCCTGTGGCCGTTTTGAACAACCTGACCAGGTACCCGCGGGACAGGTGCAGCCGCTCCGACAGCTCGCCGAGCGTCCATGGGTAGGCCAGTTGAGTCTCCAGCATGCGCATGGCCTGGCCGACCACGGGGTGCGCCGGCCCTGCGGCATCCTGGCTGGGCCTCTGGGTTTGCGCCACCACCCGGGCCAGGGCGCCGAAAAGCAGGGCCAGGCGGCCCACGATGTCACCGCGGTGCCTGGCGACCGGTTCATGGCTGAGCGCGTTCAACGCCGCCAGGTGGACCCTGCAGCTCTCCAGGGTGGCGCGGTCCAGGCGGGTGGTCAGCATGCCACGGCCCTGGGCGGAGTACGGGCCGCTCCACAACAGGTACCCGATCAGCGCATCTTCGCGGGTCCAGCGCAGTTCGCGGCGGAGTAGTTCGACGCTGAAGCAGCAGTTACACAACTCCAGGCTCGTGCAGTCCTCGTAGCCGTGCCACACCCCCGGCCGGAGCAGAATGACGTCCCCCATCGTGAGCCGCTGACGGCCGGCCACCGAAACGTGCGTGCCCTCGCCGGAGGTAACGAACGCGATCTCCATGAAGCTGTGCGTGTGCAGCGGGCTATTGTTCCGGTGCGTGTAATACCCGGCGTAGGCCATCGCGCCGTCGGTGAAGTGGAACAGGTCACCGCCGGTGTCCATGGGGAGGTCGTCGTCGGTCATCCACCCAAGGTAGCGGGACAGGTCCGGGCAAAGTTCATTTTGTGCTACCAGCCGTCCACAGCGTCCTATCGCTGGCCTGCCCATACGGCGGATCATCAGCCTCTAGATTCGCAGTTCATCCAGGTGAAGCGCTAAGGTGCCCGATGATCCGCACGCAGCTACGCCGGTATCACCCGGTGCTGGCGGCCATGCTGCTGCCCAGCCTGCTGCTGATCGGCATCTTCAGCTACTACCCGGCCCTGCGCAGCCTCGTCGGCGGTTTCTACCAGTGGAATGGCTTCTCACCGCCGACGTATGCGGGGGTCTCCCAGTTCCGGCAATACGTCCAGTCACCGACGTTCGGGCCGGAGGCGAAGAACATCGCGATCCTGGTGGGCGGCAGCATCCTGATCACCCTGGTTGCGCAGTTCACCGCCGCCGAGATCGTGACGCACATGCCGGGACGGCCGGCCACCGTGGCCAAGTACCTGCTGGTGCTGCCCATCGTGCTGCCGCCCCTGGTGCTCATCGAGGTCTGGGCCTACCTGCTGCAGCCCCAGTCCGGGCTGGTCGACGAGGTTCTTCGGGTCATCGGGCTGCCACCGCCTGCCTGGCTGAGCGACCCGCACCTGGCACTGGCCGGCATCCTGCTGATCGGCTTCCCGTGGATTTCCAACCTCGGCTTCCTGATCTTCCTCGGCGGGCTGCAGAACCTGCCGAAGGATGTGCTGGACGCCAGCACGATCGATGGTGTCGGCGCGGTCCGCCGGGTTTTCACCATCGACATCCCGCTGTTGCTGCCGCAGTTCCGGATCGTCGTCATCCTGTCCGGCATTTACGCGGTGCAGAACTTCATCCCGATCCTGCTGCTCACGAACGGGGGCCCCGGTACGGCGACCTTGGTGCCCGGGCTCGACATGTACCAGTCGGCGTTCCAGAACGACCAGTACGGCTACGGCATGGCCATCGGCACGCTGCTCTTCGTGGTGATGCTCGCCTTCACCCTCGTCGCCATGCGGATGCTCCGCCCGAGAACCACCTAGCCCGGTCGCCTGTTTAGCCGTCTTGAAACCCCTCACGAGGAGGTGGGAACGAGTGGACAAGATTCCCATCAGCAAGCCGTTGTCGGCCATCGCAGCCGTGCTGCTGGCCGGCGGCCTGGCTGCCGGGTGCTCATCCAGCAGCGCCGGAAACGGCAGCGCCGTTGTCATCAAGGCGGTGCTTCCGCCCAACACCGGGCCGATCACCGCGTCGGACAACGCGGGCCTGAAGAAGCTGACCGCCGAGTACGAGGCCGCACACAAGAAGGTCACGGTCCAGTGGCTCCCGAACAACTCAGCGAGCATCACCGCGTCCAACGCGGCGATGGAGAGCCAGGCCTCCGGCGGCAGCGCGCCGGACCTGGTGTGGGAGCAGTACGGGCCGGTGACCTCGGGCAGCCTGCCGAAGGGCCTGCTGCAGAACATCAAGCCGTACCTGGAAAAGCCCAACCCGTACGTGGCCGGCAACACCAGCTGGCTGTCCCTGTTCTCCCCGTCCACGGTCCCGTACATGACCTCGCCGAACGGGGACATCGACATCATCCTCGGCTCGAGTGTCGAGACCGGCATGTTCTACAGCAAGGCCGCGTTCACTAAGGCCGGCATCACCGCCCCGCCCGCGACCTGGGCGGACTTCATGACCGACCTGGGCAAACTGAAGGCCGCGGGAGTGACCCCGATCATGTTCGCGGACGGAGGGCTGTGCAACCCCTCCTGGTACGAGCGGCTCGCCACCTCGTCCCTGCTGGCCGGCCAGGTCAGCCAGTTCAACGTCAACCACGCCCAGGTGACCAACGGCCTCGACGTCGCGGTCGGCATCCACAAGGGCATCATCAGCATGAGCAACCCCCGGTACGCCGAGGTGTGGAAGCTGCTCGGCGAGTTCGTCAGGTACTCGGCGCCCGGCCAGAGCGGCTTCGATGCGTGCTCCAACCCCAACGCGACCACTCCGCCGCTGAGCACCGAGGCGCTGCTCACCCAGGGCAAGGTCGGCGTGCTGTGGGGCGGAAGCTGGTACATCCCGCAGCTCAACTCGGCGGGCTTCAGCAACAAGTACGGCGTGTTCCCCGAGCCGCCGATCACCACGACGACCAGCCCGATGGGCACCGGGACCTCCACCGTCGGTGTCATCGGCGGCCCGAACGGCAACGGGCAGTGGGGCGTGACGTCGGAGCAGGCGGACCATACGATGACCGCGGCCAAGACCGCCACCGTCATGAACTTCCTGGCCTGGCTGTTCACCCCGCAGCACCTCGGCTACTGGATCAAGGTCAACCAGTCAGGGGCGGACATCCCGACGGAGTCCGCGGCCCCGATCGTCAACCTGCCGGGCCTGAAGACCCTGGTGCCTACCGGGAAGGTGCCCACGGTGGTGGACGTCCTACTCGACGACGTGCTGTCCACCGCAGCGACCAACCAGGGCCTGCGCCTGGTCCAGGAGTACGTGGACGGGTCGATGCCGTACTCCGCCTTCGCCTCGCAATGGCAGTCCCTGCTGACCAGCGCGGCCCAGTCCTGGGCGAACACCAACCACGTCGACCTCAGCAAGTACTGAGCCGGAAGGCGAGATGAGGACACAGCGAGCCACCCGATGATCGGCATGGCGGCCCAGACAGGCAACGGATGACGTCCGCCGTCCGGACGGATTCCCCTGCCGCCCGCCGCCCGGCGCCCGCCGGGCGGTGGGCCGGCGGTCCCACCCGGCGGCTGCGCCGCTACCGGTGGATTGCCATGGCGGCCGGCGTGCTGATCGTGGTGATGACCTACTTCCCGATCATCTTCGTGGTCTCGAACTCGCTGAAGACCGGCAACAACATCTTCACCAGCGGCGTGTTCTCGCTGTTTACGCAGTTCAACTACGAGAACTACGCACGCGCCTGGGCCGGGGTGTCCAGCCCGCTGCTGAACACGGTCATCGTCGCGATCGGCTCCATCCTCATCGGCGTGAGTGCCGCCGCGCTCGGCGCCTACGCCTTCTCCCAGCTCACCTTCAGGGGCAAGAACCTGCTGTTCCTGGCCTACATCAGCCTGCTGCTCGTGCCGTGGACACTAACGCTGATCCCGCTGTTCCTGACCGTCCAGAAACTGCACCTGTTCGATACCTGGTGGGCGCTGATCCTCCCGTATGCCGCCAGCGCGCAGCCGCTCCTCGTGCTGATCTTCCGCGGTTTCTTCGACCAGATCCCCCGGGAAATCCTGGAAAGCGCCCGCGTGGACGGGTGCTCGGAACTGCGGGTCCTGCTGCGGATCGTCGCCCCATTGACCAGGCCGGTGCTGCTCACCGGCGCGATCCTGGTCACGATCAACGTCTGGGGCGACTACCTGTGGCCCCAGATCGTCATCCAGGATCCGCACCGCACCACGATCTCGGCCGGAGTGGAGCAGTTCATCGGCAGCTTCGGCCTGAACGTCAGCAACGGCGGGTCGATCTTCGCCGCCTTCGTCATCGCCACCCTGCCGATGTTCGTGCTCGTCGGCTTCACCATGCGCTATTTCGTCGCCGGTCTCACCGAAGGAGCACTGAAACTGTGAGCACACCGCCGCTGACTCCCGCCGGGCTGCGCTGCGCACACCGGGTGGATCCGCTCGGCGTGGCCCCCGACCGGGTCGCCCTGAGCTGGCTGGCCGAGGGGCCGGGAAGCGGCCGGGCGCAGACCGCCTACCAGGTCGAGGTCACCGCGGCGGACGGCGCCGCGGCCTGGGACAGCGGCCGGGTGGCCTCGGACGCATCCGTGGACATCGGCTGCCAAGGCCTGCCGCTGGCCCGTGGCGGCCGCTACCAGTGGCGGGTACGGATCTGGGACGAGACCCAGGCGGTGTCGGAATGGAGTGAGCCAGCCCGGTTCGAGGTCGAATTGGACCCGGCCAGCGGCTGGCGCGCGTCCTGGATCGGCCTGGGCCAGGTCAGGGAGAGCTTCCTGCCGCCGAGCGCGACCGGGCCCGCCGACCCGCTGCGGCACGCGTTCACCCCCGCCCCCTATCTGCGCCGCGCGTTCACCGTGGGCGAGCCGGTGGCCTGGGCCCGGCTGTACGTGACCGCCCTTGGCCTGTACGAGGCACGCCTGAACGGCCACCGGGTCGGCGATGCCGTCCTCGCGCCTGGCTGGACCGACTATGCGCAGCGGATCGCGTACCAGACCTACGACGTGACCGGGCTGGTCCGCCACGGCGGCAACGTGCTCGGCGCGGTGATCGCCGACGGCTGGTATTCGGGCTTCATCGGCTTCGACGCCAAGCGGGCCGGCGCGCAGTACGGTGCCGCGCCAGAACTGCTGGCCCAGCTCGTGGTCGGTTTCGCCGACGGCAGCAGCCAGTGGGTGGTCACCGACGGGGACTGGCAGGCGCGGTTCGCCGCGATCCGGCATGCCGACCTGATGATGGGCGAGCACCACGACCTGGCGCTTGAGCCACACGGCTGGGACGCTCCCGGCTTCGACCCGGCCGGCTGGCACGGCGTCCGGTGCCGGGTTCGCGACGGCCGGCCGCTGGTGGCCGACCCGGGGCCACCGGTCCGGGTGACGCAGGAGATCGCGCCGGTCAGCATCTCCGCCGTCGGCACCGGCCGCTGCATCGCCGACTTCGGCCAGAACCTGCCCGGCTGGCTGCGAGTCCGCACCGATGGCCCGGCCGGCGTGCGCGTGCGGATCCGGCACGGCGAGATGCTGGCGGCCGACGGCAGCCTCTACACAGAGAACCTGCGGACCGCCAGGCAGACCGACGAGTTCACCACCGCCGGCGGCGCTGAAGTCTTCGAGCCACGCTTTACGCTGCACGGGTTCAGGTACGCCGAGATCACCGGTTATCCGGGGGAACCAAGCCCGGCGGACATCGTGGCCCGCGTCGTGCACTCGGACATCCCCGCCACCGGGTCCTTCGAATGCTCGCACGGCTGGCTCAACCAGCTGTTCCGCAACATCGACTGGGGCCAGCGCGGCAACTTCATCAGCGTGCCGACGGACTGCCCGCAGCGCGACGAGCGGCTCGGCTGGCTGGGTGACGCCCAGGTCTTCGCGCGCACGGCGTGTTACAACAGGGACGTCGCGGCGTTCTGGGCCAAGTGGCTGGATGACGTGGCCGACGCGCAGTATGAGTCCGGGGCCTTCTCCGACATCGCGCCGCGTCTCAGCCTTCCCTGGGCGGGCGCGGCCGGCTGGGGCGACGCCGGAGTGATCATCCCGTGGACGCTGCACAAGATGTACGGGGATACCGGGATCCTGCGGCGGCACTTCGCGGCCATGACCGCCTGGATGGATTTCCTGGAGCGGGACAACCCCGACTACCTGCGCACGCGGGACCTCGGCAACGCCTACAACGACTGGCTTGCGCCCGGCACCGACGAGACTCCCAGGGAGCTGCTCGCGACGGCCTACTGGGCCTACGACGCCGCCCTGATGGCCGAGATCGCGGAGGCGGCCGGCCGGCCCGAGCAGGCCGCGGGGTACCGGGCGCTCCGGGGAAAGATCGGATCGGCGTTCGCGGACGCCTACGTGGCGGCCGACGGCCGGATCGCGTCGGCCACCCAGACCGCCTATGTGCTCGGCCTGCACATGCGCCTCGTCCCCGACGAACTGCGGGAGGCGGCCGCACGACACCTCGTCGCCGCGATCCGCGCGGCGGACTGGCACCCGACGACCGGCTTCGTCGGCGTGGGTTACCTGCTGCCGGTCCTGTCCGGCACCGGGCACACCGATGTCGCTTACCGGCTGCTTGAGCAGGATTCGCCGCCCTCCTGGCGGTACATGGTTGATCAGGGCGCGACCACCGTCTGGGAACGCTGGGACGCCTGGACGCAGGAGCGGGGGTTCCAGTCCGCCCAGATGAACTCGTTCAACCACTACGCTCTCGGCGCGGTCGGCGAATGGCTGTACCGGTTCACCCTCGGCATCGACCAGGAGCCCGGCCAGGCCGGGTTCCGGCGGCTGCTGATCCGCCCGCACCCGGGGGGCTCGCTGCTTTCGGCCAATGGCAGCTACCGGTCCGTGCGCGGCCTGATCCGCAGCGGCTGGCAGATAGACGCGGGCACGTTCCGCTTCGGCGTGGAACTCCCGCCGAACACGGTTGCGAGCGTCCGGGTGCCCAGTGCCGATGCCCGCTCCGTGCGCGACGCGGCCGGCCGGCCGCCGGCAGCGATCGCCAGTTTCCCCGGCGCGCCCGGCGTCCAGGAGGCCGTCTTCGGAGTGGGATCCGGAGCCCACGAGTTCACCGGCCCAGCGGTACGGACCGGCTGAATGGCCGGAACGCTCAGATCAGCTCGAGCTCGCGGGCCCGGCGGACCGCTTCCCCGCGGTGACCTGTCGCGAGCTTGCGGAAGATGCTCTTGAGGTGTGTCTTGACGGTGTTGGTGGAGATGTACATCACCCCGGCGACCTCGGCGGTGCTCAGCATGTGCGCGACATGACGCAGCACCTCCTGCTCTCGCTCGGTCAGCGGCTCGACGACCAGGGGCAGCGCCGCCCGGCTTGACGCGCCTGCCAGCGCTGGGCGAGGGCCGCCGCGCTCAACAGGGACCAGCCGGCGGACGCCGTCCCTGGCCGGGCCCGCCTGCGGCTCGACCAGGCTGAGCCGCTTGTCCAGCCAGGCCGGGACCTGCCACCCGGATCGTGCCCTGGCCAGATACTGGGCCGCCACGGCGGTGTGCCCTTCGGCCAGGCCACCGCGGGCGGCTATCAGGCAGGCCAGGGCTCCGAGCAGCTTGTCCGGGCTCACGGTGAGCACGGAATTCAGCTGCCGCAGCAGGTCCGCGGCTTCGCGGAGCCCACCGCTCTCCAGATGCACCCAGGCGGTAGCGAGCAGCGCGGCAGGGTTCGGGTACTGAGCGGGCCGGGATTCGCAGTTGGCGGGGGCCGCCATTGCCTCGTCTGCCAGGTCTTCGGCTCGGCTCATCCGTCCTCTCAGGGCCTCCGCCAGCGCGAGATTTCCCAGGCAGTCGGCTCGTGCGTTCTCGCTGTTGGCGCCGGTGGCGGCGGCTTCCCCCGACCTCAGGGTGCGTGCCGCGTCGTCGAAATGGCCCGACCACAGTTCGACGGCGCCGCGGCAGGCCAGCACCTCGGCCCGGATCTCGTGGTGCGGGGCGAGGTTGTCATACGGCACGTCGTGCATCGCCGACCCCGCGCTGGCGGCGGCCGCGGACGCGGCGGCCAGATCCCCCGTGCGGCGGGCCGCGGCGAGCCGGATCAGCGCGGCAGCCAGCCCGCAAGCGGCCTGCTGATCCACCGGAGCGCGCTGCCATGCGCGCTCCGCGGCGGCCAGCCGTTCCTCGGCGGCTTCGGGCCCGGCATTGACCAGCGCCAGCGCCGCGCAGACCAGGTACGGCTGTGGCGTGTCCCAGATGTCGCCCTGCGGCATGCCCGCGAACTCCGCGGCCAGGGACTGGCCGCGGCCCGGGCCGATGATCTGGCCGATCGCCAGCGCGTCGATGACCATAGCGGCGGCGAACGGCCAGTCGTCCGCACGCGCGGCGTGCCGTACCGCGTCGGCCAGGCGGCCGTTCCGCCGGTACCAGCAGGCGGCACGCTGGTGCAGGCCGGGGATTTGGCCCGGCGATCTGTGCCGGAGCTTCAGCCGGAGCACCTCCGCGACCATGGTGTGATACCGGTACCACCCGCCGCCGATCGGCGACACGAACGCGTTCGCATGCGCCAGGGCCGTGAGGATGCCCGCGGCCCGGCCGTTGCCGGTGAGCTCGCTGGCGCAGTCGGCGCTGACATGCTCCAGGATGGACGTGCACAACAGGACTTCCTGAACCTCCGGCGGCTGTGTGCCGAGCACTTCCTCCATCAGGTAACTGGTCAGGGCGTTGTCCTCGGTGATCAGCCCCTTGACGAACTGGCCCGGATCGGGATGGCCGTCCATGGACAGCGCCGCGAGGCGGATGCCCGCCGCCCAGCCCTCGGTCCGCTGGGTGAGGTATTCGAGCGACTCTGCTGGCAGCACGATGCCGTGCTGGGCCAGCAGCAGTCCTGTCTCGGCGACGGTGAAGGCAAGGTCGCTGGCACGGATCTCGGACAGTTCGCCGGCCAGCCGGTAGCGGTACAGCGGCAGCAGCGGATCCATCCGCGAACAGACCACCAGCCGCAGGCCCGGCCCGCTGTTCCGCAGCAGGAAGTCAAGCCCCTCCAGCACTCTGGGCTGGGTCATCAGATGGAAATCGTCAAGGACCAGCGTTACCGGCTGGTCCTGCTCGGACAGTGCCCCGGCGAGCCGCAGCAGGAACAGATGCTCCGCGGTGCGCCCCCGGCCGGCCGCTGACAGCGCCCGGGGCAGCGCAACGCCGGCTCCGCGCAGGGCCGCGCTGAGATAGGCCCAGAAGATCCCGGGCCGGTTGTCGTACTCGTCGAGACTGAGCCAGGCGACAGGCCCGGACCACGCCGCGGCCCAGATCGCCAGCGCCATCGTCTTGCCTGCCCCCGGCGGCCCGGTGACCACGGCCAGCGGGCCGCACCCCAGGCCGCGGTCGATGAGCTCGGTGATCCGCTGGCGCGGCACCATCCAGGCAGGTCTGCCGGGCACAGTGATCTTGGACAACAAGATCGGATCGCGGCCACCCCCCGCCGAACGCCCCGCTCGTGCAGTAACCGGCCTGGCAACGTTGGCCGCCATCGGACTTACCCCGCCTTCTTCCGGCTGCCCGCCCTGCGGGCACTCGGCCCGCGTTACCACCAAATCGCGGCACGGCCTGGCATGCATCCCACGATTGGTGGTATAGCAGCCCCCCGGGGCGTCACCCGGGACGGGTGATCGGGATACCCGGCATACCAGGCGGTACCGGAGGCTCACCCTTCGAGCAGGCCCAGCTCGCGGGCCTGGGTGACCGTCTGGGTCCTGCTGGTGGAGTCCAGCTTCCGGTAGATGGACTTCATCTGCGACTTGATGGTGTGCGGGGACAGGAACAGTTCGGTGGCGATCTCCGGGACGGACAGGTGGGTGGCGAGCATGGGCAGCAGGCGGAGCTCGGCAGCGGTCAGGGCCGACGCACCGGGAGCGCTTGGGCCGTGCTCGCGGCCAAGCCTGGCCCGGAGCGCTTTGGCCTCTGCGACCAGGGTTCCCAGGCCGGGCCGACGCCTGAGAATCTCGTCGATCTCCCCCATCAGCGTCCTGGCACCGGCCAGGTCGGAGAGGGCGAGATGGACGCGGACGAGCTCGATCCGGACCTGAACGGCCAGGTGGGGAGTTGCGTAGGTGAGCAAGGGACGCAGTCGCTGCGCGGCGACAAGCTCGCGCCGCGCCGTGGCGACGTCCCCACGGTGCATGGCCACCCGGGCGGCCACCGCGTTGGCGAACGGGTCCTCGGCTTCGGCGCTGAGCAGGAGGGCGCGTGCCTCGGCGGCAAACCGCTCGGCCTCGTCCCATTGATCGCGCGCAATCGCCACCAGGCACCGTTCGCACAACAGCGCCGTGCGGGCATCGATCGCACCGACCTCCTCGATGGCGGCACCCTGCTCGAAGCACAGGTCCGCGCCGTCAAGGTCTCCGTTCAGCAGCCGCGCCAGCCCCTGCAGGGCAGGCGCGACCGGAGCCACGATGCCCGCCAACGTGAGCCTTAGTGCGGCCTCGTCCGCGTCGGCCCGCATCTGCTCGACCCCACGCCGGCACATGAGCGCCCGGAGCACGGCGGCCCATGCATCGGCGGAGGGATCGTCAGAGGGTGCCGGGTTGTCGTGCTGCCAACGGTCGACCACGTCGGCCCAGCGCTCGGCGTCGGCCGAACGCCCGGTCTGTGCGGCGGTCAGCGTGGCGGCCGCGGCGGCCATCGGATTGATCCCGTCGTGCTCATCCAGCCAGCGGAACCACCGCTCCACGGTGGCGAGCCGGCCCTGCCGGTAGACCGGGAGCCAGAGATCAGCGGCGAGGCGAGCGGCCTCATCGACGGCTGTCGCCGCCATGAGATATTCCAGCGCCTCCTCAGCCAGACCGGCCTGCAGACACCAGTCGGCGGCACGGCGCCGCAGGACCGGGATCAGCCCGTGCTCCACGCGCTCCAGTTCGGCCAGCAGCATGTCGCGGAACAGGTGGTGGTAGCGGTACCAGTGGCCGCGCCGGTCCAGCGGCACCAGCAGCAGGTTCGACCGGGCCAGATCCGCCAGGATCGCACCAGCGCCGGGCACGTCGAGCACCGCCTCGCAGAGCGGGCCGGACATCCGCTCCAGCACCGCAGTCCTGGTCAGGAACGCCCGCTGCGTGCTGGAGATCCGCTCAAGGAACTCTGACTCCACGTACTCGCTGACGAACAGGTCATCCCCGCCGAACGAGGCCGCCGCGCCCGGCAGCGACCCGCCCGCCCGCAGGTACAGCGCTGCCAGGTACAGCCCGACCGGCCAGCCCTCGGTACGCCGGTGCAGTTCGGCCACCTCGCGTTCGCCCAGGACCACCTCGGCGGCGCGCAGCAGCGATGCCGCCTCCGCCGCGGTCAGGGACAGGTCGGCGGGGCCGACCTCGGTGATCCGTCCCTCGGCGCGCAGCCGGGCGATCCGCAGCGGTGGCTCGGCCCGGCCGGAGAGCACCAGCCGCGACCCGGCCGGCACGTGGTCCGCCAGCACCGACAGCGCGGCCCGGCATTCGCTGTTGCGCAGCAGGTGCACGTCGTCCAGGACCAGCGCCACAGGCGAGACCATCGAGGAGAACGCTGCGCCGAGCCTCGGCACGACCGAGCCTGGTACCGAACTGGCCGGCGAGGCCAGCGCGGCGAACACCGGCCTGCCGATCGGCTCCACCGCGTTGAGCGCTTCGGCGACATAGGTGAGCAGGAACTTCGGGTCGTTGTCCGCTTCGTCGACCGATACCCAGGCGAACGCGTGACCGTTGCGCTCGGCCCACTGCGACAGCAGGGTCGTCTTCCCATAGCCGGCCGGCGCGACCACCGACACGACCGGGCGGGCGTCGCCGGCGAGGCGGTCGATCAGTGCCGAACGGCCGACCGTTCCTGCCCGCACCAGGGGGCGCAGCAGCTTCGACGCGACAAGGTCGAATACCGGCTCGTCCGCATCCAGCGGCCACCCGGTGTACTGTCCTGCCACGCTGCCGTCCATGCCCCGGTAGAGCCCTGCGCTGGGCCTGAGTCCCATGCTCATCTGAAGCAACAGATCAGGTCAAGCGGACACCTATGTGGCGACAGCCGCCCGCATCTGCAGCGCAGGAGCACCTCACCCCTGGCGGGTGACTTATCGGCCCGCTGAGTCTGGTGTCAGCCCGGGACCGGCGACGGGGCGGATGCCAGCGGCGTGCCGGCGGGCCAGGGCACGGTAGACCTCCGGGTTGGTCTCCACCCACTGCCTGGCGCCGCCGCTGATCTGCCCGACGACCCGCGCCGGGACTCCGGCGGCGAGCATGCCGCCGGGGACCGCCATTCCCGGCGGTACGGTAGCGCCCGCCGCGACCAGCGCGCGCGGCCCGATGACCGCACCGTCCAGGACGGTGGCACCGTTGCCCACGAGGGCTTCGGTGCCGATGACCGCACCGTGGACCACGCACAGGTGCCCGATGGTCGCGCCGTCGCCCACCTCGGTCACCGGATCGGCGCCACCATGCAGCACGGAGCCGTCCTGGACGTTCGCGCCGCGCCGCACGATGATCGTGCCGAAGTCGGCGCGCAGCACGGCCCCGTACCAGACCGATGCCTCCGCCTCGACGCGCACGTCGCCGACGAGTGTTGCCGTGGGCGCGACCCAGGCTCCGGGGCTGACCACCGGCTCCCGGCCTTCAAAAGCAAACAGCGGCATCCGCCAATGATGCACCCGGGCCAGCCGGGTGCGGCGACCCGCGCGCGCTCAGCGGTGCAGCACGCCGGCGATGCCAGCAGGCCGCTCAGTAGTACCAGGGGAAGCGCGTCCAGTCCGGCGCGCGCTTCTCCAGGAACGCGTCCCTGCCCTCGGCCGCCTCGTCGGTCATGTAGGCGAGCCGGGTCGCCTCGGCCGCGAGCACCTGCTGGCCGACGAGCCCGTCGTCGATGAGGTTGAACGCGTACTTGAGCATCCGCTGCGACGTAGGGCTCTTGCCGTTGATCTTGACGGCCCACTCCCGTGCGGTGCGCTCCAGGTCTGCGTGCGGCACCACCGCGTTGACCATGCCCATCCGGTGCGCCGCCTCGGCGTCGTAGGTGTCACCGAGGAAGAAGATCTCCCTGGCGAACTTCTGGCCTACCTGGCGGGCCAGGTAGGCAGAGCCGAAGCCGCCGTCGAAGCTGCCCACGTCGGCGTCGGTCTGCTTGAACCGGGCATGCTCGCGGCTGGCCAGGGTGAGATCACACACGACGTGCAGGCTGTGCCCGCCGCCCGCGGCCCAGCCGGGCACGACGCAGATGACCACCTTGGGCATGAACCGGATCAGCCGGTGCACCTCCATGATGTGCAGGCGGCCGCTGCGCGCAGGGTCGATCGTCTCGGCCGTTTCGCCGTCCGCATACCGGTAGCCATCGCGGCCGCGGATGCGCTGATCGCCGCCGGAGCAGAAGGCCCAGCCGCCGTCCTTCGGCGACGGGCCGTTGCCGGTCAGCAGCACACACCCCACGTCGCTGGACATCCGAGCGTGATCGAGTGCCCGGTACAGCTCGTCGACGGTGTGCGGGCGGAAGGCGTTACGGACCTCGGGCCGGTTGAAGGCGACGCGGACCGTACCGCTGTCCACGGCGCGGTGGTAGGTGATGTCGGTGAAGGAAAATCCCGCGACCTCGCGCCACCGCTTCGGTTCGAAGATCTCAGAGATCATGGGCCCAATTCTGGCCAACCCGCCCCCGACCGTCGACGGCGCACCCGTAACCGGGTAGGCAGACAGCCATGACGCAACGACAGAACCGGAAGCTGGTGCTGTTCCGGCATGCGAAGTCGGCCTGGCCCGACGTGCCCGACCACGAGCGGCCGCTCGCCAAGCGCGGTATCCGGGCGGCGCCGGCGATGGGACGGTGGCTCCGTGGGGCCGGCGTAGTGCCCGATCTGGTGCTGTGCTCGACCGCTCGCCGGGCCCGCGAGACCTGCCAGTTCGCGCTGGCAGGGCTGGCCGCGTCGCCACCGGTCAGCTTCGAGGACAGGATCTACGGCGAAGACGCCACAGGCCTGCTGGCGCTGATCCGCGAGGTGCCACCCGCCACGGGCACGCTGCTGCTCATCGGGCACAACCCGGCGATCGAAGACCTGGCCCTCATGCTCGCGGCGGCCCCCGGCGCGGCCGGACCCGATGCCGTCGGCGCCGACGACCTGGAGCGGATGCGGGCAAAGTTCCCCACCGCCGCGATCGCGGTGCTGCAGCGCGCCGGGACCTGGCGCGGCCTGGCCCCGGGCCAGGCCGCGCTGACCGCATTCGTCACACCTAGCGACCTGCCCATGTCGTCCGGTCGGTGGGGGTAAGCAGTCCAACTTGTGACGAAACAGTCCCCGCTGGCTGGCCGGGTACGGGCCAGGAAAGGGGGGCTGCCATGACACGGCTTCTCCGCACGGTTCTCGCGGTGATCGCCGGCGCGGGCCTCGTGGTGTCCACTGCGATCATCGGCGGGGGCGCCGGCCATGGCCGCCACCGGTCCAGACACCTACCTCGACGGCGTGTCCTGCGTGGCGGTGTCCTGGTGCATGGCCAGCGGCTCGAACCAGGCCTACTACGTTTCGGCGACCGGCGCGCTCAGCGCGGTGACCGAGCGCTACGCACCGGGAGGGTAGATCAGCGGGCGATCGATCCGGCCACTATCGGGTCGGCGGTACGGCTTGCCTGGGCGGCCGCCATCGGCACCGCGCCGAGCAGGATCACCCCGACCGCCGCGGCCGAG
>Ga0070714_100001788_pt1 | contig 15659 bp, 16 predicted proteins | sample LARL83metaG_FD_65450 | JGI IMG/M metagenome (GOLD analysis project Ga0070714, IMG submission 65450) | Corn, switchgrass and miscanthus rhizosphere microbial communities from Kellogg Biological Station, Michigan, USA - LAR L8-3 metaG | ecosystem: Host-associated > Plants > Roots > Rhizosphere ...
TCCGACGGCGTCACGAGCGGCGGTTAAATTTTTCATTTTCTTCAGTCGTTAATCATTAATCAAAGCTCGCCAGCCGCCCGCGGCGATCGGTTCCTCTCCGACGGCGTCACGGGCGGCGGCGAAAAATCATTCAATCATGGAACCGCCGCAAAACCGGCGTGTGCGGGGCCGCCAACGCGGCATCCGACAGCACGCGCCAGAAATCCTTCGTTCGCGCCGAGAGTCCGCGCTTGCGACCGGCGCGCGAACCAGCCGGTCGAAGCGCTTTCGGTTGCCCGGGCGAATCCGTTGGTTTTTCCAGTGTCATTTTCATTCGTTCATGGCCACCGGGCTTATTTGCCGCGCCGCCAATTCCCGGATGGGCCGGTTCGATTCCGGCACCGGCTCCGGCAGATACCAGACCTGCGATGGCTGCGGCGGCACGAGGCCGAGGTTCAATTCCTTGATCCGCGCCTCGAGAAAAGGCGGCGACCGCATGAACGCCATCTGGCGGCGCAATTTTTCATTCTGATCCTGCAAATCCTTCAGGTGGATCTCCCGCTTGCGGATTTGCTGGCCGAGTTCGTCAATCTGGCTCTTCTGCCAGACGTAGCCGATGCCCGAGCCGCCGATCAGCAGGCACAGCAAACACGCCTTCAGCGCCGGTCCGAACCGGATCGCCGCCGCCTGATGTTTTCTGTTTTTTGCCATGCTAAATCTTTTCAAATACCCGCAACTGCGCGCTGCGGCTCCGCGGGTTCTCCGCCAGCTCCACCGCGCCCGGCGTGACCGCCTTTCGCGTCACGATTGTTAACTCGGGCAAACGCGGCTCGCGCAGTTCCGGGACGTCTACCCCTCCAGCAAACGTGTAGTCCCGCGCGCCCGCGCGCCCGAAATCCTTCACCACCCGGTCTTCCAGCGAGTGAAAGGTGATCACCGCCAGCCGGCCGCCCGGCTTCAAGATTTTCAGCGCCGCTGCCAGGCCGTGTTTCAAAGAGCCGATCTCGTCGTTGACCGCGATGCGCAAGGCCTGAAAAACCTTCGTGGCCGGGTGCGCTTTGCGGCCGTGGCGCGGCGAAATTCGTTCAATCAACTCCGCCAGCTGCCGCGTCGTCTCGAACCGGCGCAACCCCCGGTCGTGAACGATCGCCTTCGCAAACCGGCGCGAATCCCGCTCGCCGCCGTATTCCCAAAAAATCTTGGCCAGCTCTTCCGCGCTCGCGTTGTTCACCAGCTCCGCGGCAGCCAATCCCTGCCGCGCATCCATCCGCATATCGAGCGGCCCTTCCTGCTGAAAACTGAAACCGCGCTCCGCCACATCCAACTGCGGCGAACTCACGCCCAGATCAAACAGCACGCCGTCGCAACTTCCCGGCGAAACCCAGTCGGCCAATTCCCCGAAATTTCCGCGCCGGATTTCAAAACGCCCGGCGAACGGCGCCAGCCGGCGTTTCGCGGCCTCAACGGCGGCGCCATCGCGATCGCATCCAAACAACCATCCAGTCGGTGAACTCGTGGCCAAAATGGCTTCCGCGTGTCCACCCCCACCGATCGTTCCGTCGGCGTAATGGCCGCCCGCCCTCGGTTTCAGCGCGTCCAATGCCTCCGCCGTCATCACTGTTTTGTGAACGAACTCGGGTGACACGCATCAGATCCTCTCGGGTTAATGTTTTCCCATCAAATGTTCGCCTAAATATTCCCAGGCGGTTCTCGCCGGGGGCAGATCCGGTATGGCCATGGCCGCCGCGGAGCCTTGCGCCGGGGCGGACGGCAGCTTGGCCGGGCGCGCTTTCGCCGGCACGACTTCCACGTCGGTCTCGCTCAAATCGTTTCGCATCACCTTGATGTTATCCAGGGAGAGTTCGCCCTGGACGGGGGTGTGCGTCTTCTTGAAGCGCGGAATCGCCGGCTTTGGCTCGGCGGGTTTGCGATTTCCAAACCAGACCAGCGGATTGATCTTTTTCAGCCAGCCATCCACCACTGCCGCGGGTTTCGCCGGTTCGGCCGGGCGCGGATTATGGGTCACTTTGGCCGAGGGTTCGCCGAGCGCGGGCAAGGCTTGCGTCTTTTTCAAATTGGCAGCCGCGATTTCAGCCGGGGTCATTTTCGGCAATTCCGGCTCGCGCGCGGAGTCCGCGGCCGAGGGCTCTGCGTGCGTCCGCGAGGCGAAAGGGTTCTTCGACGATTCAAATTTCGGCAGCGCGCCCTTTCGCAACTGGTAACGCGCGGCGGAATTGTGCAAACCCACCAGACTTTTTCCCGTTGTCAGTAATTTTCCTAGGCTCATGGTTACTCCATCATTTTGAATGCCTCCTGCGCCATGACGGCGTCGGAAGCACGAACTTTTTCGTAACGCTCAGGGTTCCAAATCTCGAATCGATCCAATAATCCGACGAGCATCGCTTCTTCCTTGATGCCCGCCGCCGCCGCCATCGCGTCGGGGAGACAAATCCGCCCGGCCTTATCCAAGGCAACCTGGATGGATTCGCTGCCGATAAATCTTTTCAGGACCACCTTGCTGGGGTCCGAGTTGGGCATCGCGTCGATTTCGCGCATCATTTTCGCCATTTGTTCCGGCGGCAGCGCGCGCAGGCACGGGCCTTCTTTCGACTTGGGCCAGACGATCAGCGTGAACTCGATGTTCGGTTTCGCGGGCCGCCACTTGGCCGGAATCTGCAAACGCCGCTTCTCATCCACTCCATGTTTATAGAGCGAATTGTAATACGTCGGCTCGCTAGTTCCTTCCGAATCCATACCTTCGAACTTATCCACATAGGGGGCCCTACAATGCCTTGTGCCCCACAACGCCCCTCTTTAAACCACTTTCCCCCATTCCCGTCAACAACAATCGACTGGGTTTATCCCAAAGTTATTCACAAATTTTGCAGTTTTTGGAAAAGCCCAACTTCTTGTGTGGCTAAAAATAGACAACACAAGGGGACACAAGGGAAATCCGAAATCCGAAAAGAAGCACGAAATCCGAACATGGGAACGCGTGCCGCGATCGGAATATGCCCGGCGGTTCTTAAGGAAGCCCCGCACGCGGAGATGATAATTGGGCCAAATTCGGCATTCGGATTTCTTTCGGATTTCGGATTTCGGTATTCGGATTTTCTCGACTCGCACCGACAAACCCCCGGGGTAATTTTCCCATCCCTCCCCCCTTCGCCCCCCCAAATCTTCCCTTTGCTATCGCGCTTTCCCGGTTAGCATGCCCGCGCGATGCGAACCGCCGATTTCAATTTTGAGCTGCCGCCCGAGCTGATCGCCCAGGTGCCGGCGGCTACCCGCGACGCTTCGCGCCTCCTGGTCCTGCATCGCGACTCGGGAAAAATCGAGCATCGGCAATTTCGCGACCTGCTGGAATTCCTGCGCACCGGCGACGTGCTCGTCTTCAACAACTCGCGCGTGATCCCCGCCCGGCTGCGCGGGAAGAACGCGGAAAGCGGTGGGCAATTCGAAATGTTCCTGCTCGAGGAAAATGCGACGAATGATTGGTGGGCCATGATGCGCCCGGCCAAACGCGCGCGCGCGGGCACCGAAATTATTTTAACCAACGCCGGGGAGCCGACCGAAGTCCGCGCCACCGTGCTTGAAATAAATGGCGAAGGACATCGCCGGTTGCGTTTCAGCGGGACGAAAAATATTTTCGCCGCGCTCGATCAACTTGGCGAGGTCCCGCTGCCGCCCTACATCAGCCGTCCGAAGGCAAGCAAGGCCGAAGCGGATCGCGAACGTTACCAAACGGTATTCGCGCAGCCCCCCGGCTCGGTGGCCGCGCCGACGGCGGGATTGCATTTCACGGAAAAGTTGCTCGACGAAATTCGCGCGCGCGGTGTGCAGATTTGTTTTGTCACGTTGCACGTCGGCCTGGGGACCTTCGCCGGCGTGAAAACCGAAACGCTGGCCGAGCACACCATGCACGAGGAACGCTTTGAGCTCAGCGCGGAAACTGCGCGCGCCATCAACGAAGCCAAACGCGCGGGCCGGCGAATTATTGCCGTGGGCACCACCAGCGTGCGCGTTTTGGAAAGCGTCGCCCGCGAACACGAAGGCGACCTGGTCCCCGGCGGCGGCCGCACGCGGATTTTTATTTATCCGCCGCGCGATTTCAAAATCGTGGACGTGCTGCTGACAAATTTTCATCTCCCCTGCTCCACGCTGCTCATGCTGGTCAGCGCGTTTGCGGCGCCCGGGGAAACCCGCGGGCGCGAAATGATTTTGTCGGCCTACGCCGAAGCAATTCGCGAACGCTACCGGTTCTTCAGTTATGGGGACGCGATGCTTCTGGTTTAATGCAGTTTCGAGTTTCGCGTTTTGAGTTTCGCGTTAAGATGACACGCGCGTGAAGCCAAAAAACCGAAATTCGAAATCCGAAACTGGAAACTCCAAACTTCCCTTCGTTTTCATCAACATGGCGATCACGGCGGATGGGAAAATTGCGACGGCGAACCGGGTGGTTTCGTCCTTTGGCAGCCAACGGGACAAAGATCACTTATTGGAACTTCGCGCCACGGCGGACGCGGTGATGTCGGGGGCGGGCACGGTGAATTCCGGCCCGATCACTCTCGGACCCGGTCCGGCAAAATATCGCCGGAGCCGAACCCGGCGCGGCTTGGCCGAATACAATCTGCGCGTCGTGGTCAGCGGCAGCGGCAATGTGAATCCGGAAGCGGAAATTTTTAAAAAGAAATTTTCTCCCATTATTATCCTAACCACGGCGCGCGCCAGAGAGGACAAATTAAAACCCCTGAACGATCTCGCCGAAATTAAATCGTTCGGCACCCGTGAAATTGATTTCCGCAAGGCGCTTCAATGGCTGCGCGAAAAGTGGAGCGTAAAACGCCTGCTCTGCGAAGGCGGCGGGGAATTGAACGACGCGCTTTTTCGCGCCGGGCTCGTCAACGAAGTGCACCTGACGATTTGCCCGAAAATTTTCGGCGGACGCTTGGCACCAACGATTGCCGAAGGAACCGGGGTTTTGAAACTGGCCAACGCGGCGCAGTTGCGATTGAAATCAAAGAAGCGGATTGGGGACGAACTTTTTGTCGTCTATCAGTGTTTGAGTTCCACCCAGCGCGCCAAAAGCCACAGTAAATCCGCCAGCCGATTGAGATAAACCACGATTTCGCCGTTGCCCAACTCCCCGGCCTCCTGGAGCGAGCAGACGCGCCGTTCGGCGCGCCGGCAAATCACGCGCGCCGAATCGAGCGCCGCGCCATGCAGGGTGTTGCCCGGCATCGCCCAATCCTTCAGCGAAATCTGCGGCTCAATTTGCGCGACGAGTTCCTCGAGCATGGCGGTCTTGTCCGAACTGAGCTGGGAAAAGCCGTCTTTGAGGTAGCGGGACAAATCTTCAGGGGCCGTTGCAAGCTCGCCCATGAGCACCACGAGTTCGTTTTGGATGCGCAACAAATTTTCGCGGACGAGCTCCTGTTCCGCCGTGGCCCGGGCCAGGCCGAGCGCCGCATTGAGTTCATCCACCGCGCCGTAGGCTTCGACGCGCGGATGGTTCTTCGGCACGCGCCGCCCGTACATCAGCGCAGTGGTCCCTTTATCGCCGGTTTTGGTCACAATGCTCACGCGCGAAACCTAGAGCCCAAAGCGCGAAGTTCAAAGCCGAAAGTGAAACTGAATTGAAACGTGAAACGTGAAATGTGAAAAACGGGTCACCTTACCTTCACGTTTCACGTTTTACGTTTCACCGGTTCCGAATCCTTTTGCGTTTCTTACTTCCCTGTCCTAGGCTCCGGCAACCTGAGCTATGAATCCTAAACTGCTTTTGAAAACGATTTTTCTGGTCGCGGTAGCTGCCTTGCTGGTGATCATGGGCATGAACAATCGCCAGGACGTGGAGTTGTCACTGCCGCCGATTCTCAAAAAATCCGAAAAACTGCCCGCCGCAATCATGTATCTTGGCTTTGTAGCAGTTGGTTTTATCAGCGGCACTGTGGCAACCGCCGGCGGCGGCAAACGCGGTGGGAAAAGCAAATCGGACTAGGAGTTTAACAGAAGGCAACAAAGAAAACGAAGCGACGTTTTTTGAACTTCGTTATCTTCGTTTGCTTCTGTAGTTTTTTCTCAGCCCCGCACCGCTTTTTTGTAAGCTAAAATTCCTTCGACGATGGCGTGCGCCATTTGCTTGCGGTAAGCCGGGTCGTAAATTTTCCTGCCTTCGCTCGGGTGCGACATGAACCCGCCCTCAATGAGAATCGCCGGCATGGCCGCCTCGCGCAGGACCTCGAACCGGGCACGCTTCACGCCGCGATCCTCCACGCCCACGTTTTTTTTGTACGACTTCTGCATCTGGTAGGCGAGCAGCATGTTTTTTTCGTCGTTGCGATTTCCCGTCACCCAGCGCGTGTCGCCTTCACCGCGCGCGTTGGTGGAAGTGGCCCCGGCCGGAGTGAGACAATAAACCTCGGTGCCTTTCACCTCGTTGCGGCCCTCCTCGGTTGAATTGAAATGCAGGCTCACGAACAAGTCCGCGTCCCGGCGGTGCGCAATCTCCGGCCGTGCGGGCAAGTCCACAAATGAGTCGCTACCGCGCGTCAGAAAGACCTTGAACCCCGCGGCCCGTAGTTCCGCGCCGGCTTCCTGCGCCAGCAGCAGTGTGTATTTTTTTTCCTCGTTCGAACTCGCGCGATTTCCCGGGTCCTTGCCGCCATGTCCGGGGTCGAGACAAATGGTTTTGACGGGGATGCCGCGGGAATTTTTGGGGGGTGCCAGCACGGGGCCGAGCGTTTCCGCCAGGTCGGTTTGCGAAATCAGCGCGCTGCCGTTTCGGTAAAGAACGGGAAAGGCGAGCCACACCTGCACGCCGTTGATCTGCGCCCGGCGGGCATCCGAACGCGAATCCACATTGAACGTCAGACGCGCCCCGTGGCCCGTCAATTCCACCGTGCGGTCGCGTTCGATCCACCGGAGGGCGAACACGTTGGCGCGCGCCCATTCGCCAAGCGGCACGTAAGTGGGCCGCTCCAACCCGCCGCGCATCGCCGCCTCCGTCCCGGGCGCCAGACAGAGCGCGAGCCAAATTGCCAAAACTGCTTTTTTCACGGTGCCGAACTTTGCCCGGGCGCAAATTTTAATTCAAGAGAAATGCCGTTTGTGGTTGCTTGAATTTTTGCTTTTCAATAGTTTTTGCGTTTAATGTTTAGAAGGAAGTTGTGATTGAATATGGAAAACACTGCCGAACTCAAATTAAACGGAAAGAGCTACCAATTACCCATTGTTGAAGGCAGCGAACAGGAACGCGGCATCGATATCTCGTCGCTCCGCAGCCAGACCGGCTGCATCACTCTGGACGACGGCTACGGCAACACCGGCTCGTGCAAAAGCGCCATCACTTTCATCGACGGCGAAAACGGCATCCTGCGTTATCGCGGCATCCCGATCGAAGAACTGGCCGAGTTTTCCACTTTCATCGAGGTCGCCCATCTGCTGATCTGGGGCCATCTCCCGACCAGTGCCGAACTGCGGAGGTTTTCCGATCTGCTGACGGAAAACGAACTGCTCCACGAGAGCATGAAGCACAATTTCGAGGGATTCCCCAACACGGCGCATCCGATGGCGATCCTGTCCTCGATGATCAATGCCGCCGGCTGTTTCGATACCGACTTGTTTTCGCCGGAAAATCCCGACGCCTTCCAGGTCCAGGTCGCGCGGTTGATTTCGCAAGTGCGCACAATCGCCGCCTTCGCGTATCGCCAATCCCACGGGTTGCCGATTATTTATCCGAAGCCGGATTACAAATACACGGCGAACTTCCTGCACATGATGTTTTCGCTGCCGTACAAGGACTACGATTTGAAGCCGGAAATCGTGAAGGCGCTCGACTTGATTTTCCTCCTGCACGCCGATCACGAGCAGAATTGCTCCACCTCGACCGTGCGCATGGTGGCCTCGAGCAAGGCCAATCTTTTCGCCAGCACGGCGGCGGGCGTGTGCGCGCTGTGGGGCCCGTTGCACGGCGGCGCCAACCAGGCCGTGCTTGAAATGCTCGAGGACATCCACCGCAACGGCGACAACGGCTCCAAGTTCATCGCCGCCGCCAAGGACAAGACGAGCGGCAAAAAGCTCATGGGCTTCGGCCATCGCGTTTACAAAAATTACGATCCGCGCGCCAAGATCATCAAGAAAGCCTGCGACGAAGTCCTTTCCAAGCTGAACCTGGACGATCCGTTGCTCAACATCGCCAAGCGCCTGGAAGACGCCGCGCTGCACGATTCCTATTTCGTCGAGCGCAAGCTGTATCCGAACGTGGATTTTTACAGCGGCATCATCATGCGCGCGCTGGGCATCCCGGTGGAGATGTTCACTGTCATGTTCGCCATCGGCCGCATGCCGGGTTGGATTGCCAATTACAAGGAAGTGATGGACGAACCGACGCGCATTTACCGCCCGCGCCAGATTTACACCGGCCCGAAGCTGAACCACTACCAGCCGGTCAGGGAACGGAAATAACTCCACGGTTTCGGGTTGGTAATTCGCGACGGGGCTCTCCGGAAAACAGAATCTGCCGAACGGCGTCGCGGTAAAAACCCGAAACCAAAAACTCGAAATTCGAAACTTTTTTAAATGAATATTCACGAATACCAGGCCAGGCAGTTGCTCGCCCAATATGGGGTGGCCATTCCCCCGAGCGAGGTTTGCGACAATCCGGAAGCGGCAAAAGCGATTGCCGAAAAACTCTTCGCGACCGGCGCAAAAATGATTGTGGTAAAATCGCAGGTGCATTCCGGCGGACGCGGCAAAGGGGTTTTCAAGAGCGGCTTCAAAGGCGGCGTCAAATTATGCAAGACGGCCGGCGAGGTTTTTGACATGGCCAAGGCGATGCTCGGAAATGTGCTCGTCACCAAGCAGACCGGCGCCGAAGGCCGGCTCGTGAGCAAAGTGCTCGTGTCCGTGGCGCCGGATATCCAGAAGGAACTTTATCTCGCGGTGCTGCTCGACCGCGGCAACTCGCGCCCGGTCATCATGGCCAGCACCGAAGGCGGCATGGATATCGAAGAAGTCGCCGCGAAAACGCCGGAGAAAATCGTCAAGGAATGGATCGACCCGGCCGTGGGCATCATGCCGTACCAGGCACGCAAAGTCGCCGCCGCGCTCGGATTGAAGGGCGATTTGATTTCCAGCGGCGCAAAAATCATTTCCGGCGTTTACAAAACGTCCTGGGAATGCGACGCCTCGCTGGTCGAAATCAATCCGCTCTGCATCGTTTCCAATCCCGACGGCAAGGAAACACTCTTTGCCGTCGACGCGAAAATTTCGCTCGACGATAACGCGCTCTATCGCCACCCAAACATCCAGGCCATGCGCGACCTCGCCGAGGAAGCGCCGCTGGAAATCGAAGCCAGCAAGTTCAACCTGAATTACATCAAACTCGACGGCAGCATCGCCTGTCTCGTGAACGGAGCCGGGCTGGCGATGGCGACGATGGACATCATCCAGCACTTCGGCGGCATGCCGGCGAACTTCCTGGACGTAGGCGGCGGCGCGAGCAAGGAACAAGTCAGCGCGGCTTTCAAAATCATTTTGCAAGACCCGAACGTGAAGGGAATCCTCGTCAATATTTTCGGCGGCATCATGGATTGCAACGTCATCGCCACGGGCATCGTGGCCGCGGTGAAGGAAACGGGGCTGAAACTCCCGCTCGTGGTCCGGCTCGAAGGCAACAACGTCGCCGCCGGCAAAAAGACTTTGGCGGAAAGCGGCCTGACGCTGATCACCGGGGATTCGATGGCCGACGCGGCCAAGAAAGTGGTGAAGGCCGTTAATGCCTGATGCCGCATGCTCAAAGTAACCGAAATCGCGTTCACGTGTTACCCGGTCACCGACATGGCGCGGGCGCGGAAATTCTATGAAGGAATTCTCGGCCTGAAACCGACGATGGCCATGGGCGAAGCCGGCGGCATGCAATGGACCGAATACGAAATCGGTTCCGGCACCCTCTCGCTCGGCGCCGGTGCGCCGGATTGGCATCCGCGCTCCGACGGCTGCAGCGTGGGCCTGGAAATGGAAGATTTTGATTCCGCCATCGCCGAATTAAAGTCCAAGGGCGTGAAGTTCAAGATGGAGCCCTTCCCCACGCCCGTGTGCAAGATGGCGTTCATTTCCGACCCCGACGGCAACACGATTTGCATTCACAAGAGGCACGCGAAATAAACGGCACGTAAATCGAAAATCGTAAATCATAAATTTCATGTCAATCCTCGTTAAACCCAACACCAAAGTCCTCGTCCAGGGCATCACTGGCAGCTTCGGCGCGAAGCACGCGCAGCTTTCACTCGCTTACGGCACGCAAATCGTCGCGGGCGTCACGCCGGGCAAAGGCGGACAGCTTTTCGAAAATAAAGTGCCCATCTTCGACACGGTCGCCGAAGCAGCGAAGCAAACCGGCGCGACGACTTCCGCCATTTTCGTCCCGCCGCCGTTCGCGGCGGATGCGATTCTCGAAGGCGTGGACGCCGGGCTGGATTTGGTCGTCTGCATCACCGAAGGCATCCCCGTCAACGACATGGTCCGCGTGAAGCGCGCGATGGAAGGCAAGCGGACGCGCCTCATCGGGCCGAATTGTCCCGGCATCGTGACGCCCGGGGAAGGCAAGGATTCGCACGGCGGCTGCCGCATCGGCATTGCGCCCGGTTACATTCACAAAAAAGGCCACATCGGCGTCGTCTCCCGCAGCGGCACCTTGACCTACGAGGCGGTGTGGCAATTGACCGAGCGCGGCGTCGGCCAGAGCACCTGCGTGGGCATCGGCGGCGACCCCGTCAACGGCACCTCGCACTTGGACGTCATTAAAATGTTCAACGACGATCCCGACACGCACGGCATCATCATGATCGGCGAAATCGGCGGCAGCGCGGAAGAAGAGGCCGCGGAATGGATTAAGAAAAATTGCAAGAAACCCGTGGCCGGGTTCATCGCCGGCGCCACGGCTCCGCCCGGCCGCCGCATGGGTCATGCCGGCGCCATCGTCAGTGGCGGCAAGGGAACGGCCGCCGCGAAAATTGCCGCTTTCAAAGAGGCCGGGATTGGTGTATCTGCCACGCCAAGCGAAATGGCGGAGACGCTGTTAAAGATGATGTGAAGCGCAGGCCGCGCGCCTTGAAATGGAAAAACGCCTCGCATCCGCGCCGCGTTCGCATTGACGGTTCATGTTCGATGCCATTGATTTCATCCTGAACGTTGCTGGGCTCCTGCTCTGGCTGAATTGGCGCTCCGTCCGGCTGGATCCCTTCAATCGCGGCATCCCCGCCACTCTCGCCGGCACCGTCCGGCGCGCCGAACCGATGCGGCTTCAGCGCTGGCATTTCCTCGCGGCGCTCGCGGCCCTGCTGATCATTCGCGCCTATTTTTACGAACACATTGGATCGGCGGTAAACTGGACGCCGCGATTGAACTTAACCGTCGTCACGCCCGCCTTTCCGTTGGTCATTCGCGGCCGTGTTTTTTTCCTGTCTGCCCTGCTCTTTTCCGTGACGAGCTTTTTGCGCCTGCTGGTTGTTTTTTATTTCTGGCTGCTGGCCATCGCCGTGTTCAATCGCCATGAAACGAACCCGGATCCGTTGCAAAAGCTTCTGCTTCTCCAACTCGGCCGCATCGCGCGCTGGCCGTTGCTTATTCAATTGCTGATACCCGTCGTGATTACCACTGCCCTCTGGATGCTGTTCCACCAGCCGTTGGTGTACATCGGGGTCACGACTCGCGTTCATTCAAACGCCGTTCTGTTGGGGCAAGGAGCCGTGCTCAGCTTGATTCTTTATCTTAGTTTAAAATTCCTTTTGCTGGCGTTTTTGATCGCGCATCTCATCATCACTTACGTGTATCTAGGAACGAACCCGGTGTGGGATTTTATCAACACGACTTCGCGCAACCTGCTCGCGCCGCTGAGTTGGCTGCCGTTGCGGTTCGGCCGGATCGATTTGGCGCCGGTCGTTGGAATCATTCTCGTCGCAGTGCTCCTGTTCGTGCTGCCCAATTACATCCTCCACCTATTGGACCGGCGGGATCTGACTATCTGGCCGCAGTAAGGGGAAATTTGCCGGTGCTGTGACCTTCGTCTTTACTCTCCACCCTCAACTTCCGACCATCAACCGGATTCGATGCACCGCGTGATTTTCCATCTCGATATGGACGCGTTCTACGCTTCGGTCGAGCAACGCGATGCGCCAGACCTGCGCGGCAAGCCCGTGATCGTCGGCGCGCCGCCCACGCAGCGCGGCGTGGTTTGCGCCGCCAGTTACGAAGCGCGCCAATTCGGCGTGCGCTCCGCCATGCCCAGCGCGACCGCCGGCCGGCTTTGTCCCAAAGGCGTCTTTGTCCGGCCGCGCATGGAGGTTTACCGGCAGGAATCCCGCGAAATCATGCGCATCGTCGCCAGCACCGGCGCCACCGTGGAGCAAATGTCCATTGATGAGGCCTACGTGGATTTTTCCGCGCTCTGCCAGGGAGATGACATCGAGGCCTCCCTGTGCCTGGCGCTACCATTTGCGCAGGGGCTCAAGGAGCGCATCCGCGCCGAGCGGCAATTGACCGCGACCATCGGCATCGCCTCCAACAAACTGCTCGCGAAAATCGCCAGCGACCACAAGAAGCCGGACGGCCTCACGCTGATTGCCGAGCGCGACAAGGTGCAATTCCTTCGTCCCCTGCCCGTGCGGGCGCTGTACGGCGTCGGCAAAAAGACCGAGGAAATTCTAAACAAAGCCGGCATCGACACCATCGGTTCGATGCAGGATTACCCGGGTGATCTCCGCGCGCTGGTGGGCTCGTTTGGCCCGGTGTTGAAACAGTTTGCTTTCGGCGAAGACAATCGCCCGCTCGAACTTGGGGATGAAATCAAGAGCATCAGCAACGAGGAAACGTTTCTGCACGATACGGACGACCGCAAAATCCTCCGCCACTGTCTGCGCGAGCAGGCTGCGGACATTGCGGCCCGCCTCAAACGCCGCCGTCTGGGCGCTTACACGGTGCAGGTGAAACTGCGCTACGGCGATTTCACGACGCTCACGCGCCAGATTTCCATCGAGGAACCCATCACCGAAGCTGGCGATATTTACCGGCTGGCGTGTTTTCTCCTTGGCCGCGAACGGCTCGTCAGCCGGCCCTTGCGATTATTGGGTTTGGGCGTGAGCAACTTGCGCGAGCCGAGCGGACAGCAACTGGCTTTTTTGTAGACGAGAACGAGCAAGCGGCGTCACCGCTTCCCTCCGACATCACACTCCAAAATCAGTCTAGCGACCCGCCGACATTCCGGCCCCGCTCAACGCCTCGGCGGCGCCTTCGGTCGGCACCGCCTTCGGCAGCTTGACCGTGACGAGCGTGCCCCCGCCCTTGTCGCTTTGGATGGTCAACGTGCCGCCGTGCAACTCCGTCAGGCGCCGCACAATGGTGAGGCCGAGTCCCAGCCCCTGTTGCTCATGAAGCTTCCGGTCGAACTGCATGTAAGCGCCGACCTTCGTAATGTGTTCCGTCGAAAAACCGCGGCCGCCATCCGAAACCGAGAGCGTCACGGCGTTGTCCCAATCCGCCAGGGTCACGCGCACCGGGGTGTGGGCCGAGGAGAATTTGAACGCGTTCTGCACCAACTCCTCGACAATTTTTGAAAGATACTCGTCCGAAATCGGCATCGGCACGTCGGCGAGTTCCAGCCGGATGTCGTCCGGTCGTTTCGCCAGCGCCGCCTGCTCGCGCGCGCGTTGTTCAATCAGCGGCGCGGGGGACGGGGTCTGCTTGCGCAGCAAATTAAGCATGTTCTGCGGGTCGGAATTGAGCAATTCGAGCTGGGCGTAAATCAGGAAGTTCTCAACCAGCCGCTCCAGGCGTTTGCCCGAATCATAAATCACCTGCCCCATGTCCGCGATGTCCTTGGGCGTGATGGTTTCCGCCTCGGCCACCAGAATTTCGCCGTAGGCCAAGATGCCGTTGAGCGGCGTGCGCAATTCGTGCGGCAGCATCATGCTGATGTTGTCGCGCAAATCGGCCAGCTTGCGCTCGGCTTCCTCGCGCACCGTCTTGGCTTTTTTCAGCCGCGCATCCACGGCCGCATACAGCGCCTCAATCGTGAACGGCTTCGGCAAATAATCGTCGGCGCCCAATTCCATGCCGTGGCGCATGCCCGCCTGGTCGGCGAGGCCGGTCATCAGAATGAAAGGAATCGAGGCCGTGATGGGTTCGCTGCGCAAAGAGGACAACGTGAGATACCCGTCCACCTTGTCCATGTTGACGTCGCACAAAATCAGGTCCGGCACTTCCTTGCGGGCGACTTCGATCCCTTTCTCCCCGTTTTCCGCCTCAATGACTTCGAAGCCGCGTTGGCGCAAAGCCAGCAGCATCATCTCTCGCAACCATTCTTCGTCGTCAATGACTAAAATTTTCTTCATCGCCATGCGTCCTATCGCCAGCCAATACCTGCCCAATTATGGACAGAATCAACATAATGTCAGACGAAAACCTGCGTCTGCAAGACCTACACAGCAATGCGCGTGCCTTTGACGCCACAGGTTCCCGGGCGAAATGTGCCGAAGTGCCACGCAATTAGCAACTTCTCTTCAGGCATGGATCGGAAGCGCCCGTTGGAACAAGAAAGAAATTTCTCTCGCGACCTACTTCAGCCGGCCCATGATCTGTTCGGTAATGGCCTGCACCGCCGCTTCCGCTTCGGAGTCGAAACCGACCGTCTGCGGCGCCTGGGCCGGCACCTGGCAGGTCACGCCCGGACGCCATTCGGCGTTGTCGCACAGCTCGCATTCCTTCAGCCCATGGCGCGGGTCGGGGATGCCCAGGCTTTGCTTGATCTTCAACAAATCCTGGAGCTGGGAGGGAGTCATCGTGCCCACCGGCCGGCCCAGTTGGGACGCGACGAGAATCGTGCGGCAATAGGCCTCGAGAATTTCCATTTTGAAATAGGCGTCCTCGATGTTGTTGTGGCTCCAGGAAACTACGCCGTGGTTGGCCATCAAAATGACGTTGTGCTTGTCCACCAAATCCGAGACGAGCTTGCCCATTTCGGGCGTGCCCGGCGTGCGATAGGGCGCAATCGCCACCGACGCGAACACTTCATACTCGGGCACCATGCACGTCGGCGGCTCAACGCCCGCCACCGCGAAACCTGTGCTGTAGGGCGGATGGCAATGGCACGTCGCGACCGCTTTCGGCTGCTTCTTCATCATCTGCAAGTGCATGAGAATTTCGCTGGTGCGCTTTTTCACGCCGCAAATCTGGTTGCCCTCGAAATCCACCAGGCACATGTCCTCGGGTTTCATGAAACCTTTGCTGACGAGCGTCGGCGTGCAAATCGCGATGTCCTCGCCTACGCGCACCGCCATGTTGCCGCCGTTGCCGTCCACATACGCGCGCTGCCACAGGCGGCGGCCCATGTCGCAAATCTGTTCCTTGATGTTATGGCAATACGGCGAGTTAAAAAATGCTTCCAACTCCGCCTTCGCGCTTTTCGAACTGAGCGGTTTCGCGGGCGGCGTGAGCGCGCCATTGGTCACGGCATTCGCCTTGGCGGCAACGTGCCCGTTCGACGACGGTTTGCCGGTCATTTCGTAATCGCGCAGGAAATCGCGGGCCGACGGCGTAAGGATGACATTCTCGGGCAGCGCGCGAACGTCCTGGCCGTTGCGCTGCATCTCTTCCAAATCTCGAACACTGATGACTTGTTTCAT
>Ga0070714_100001789_pt1 | contig 15646 bp, 12 predicted proteins | sample LARL83metaG_FD_65450 | JGI IMG/M metagenome (GOLD analysis project Ga0070714, IMG submission 65450) | Corn, switchgrass and miscanthus rhizosphere microbial communities from Kellogg Biological Station, Michigan, USA - LAR L8-3 metaG | ecosystem: Host-associated > Plants > Roots > Rhizosphere ...
GGGCGGACGCGGAGGCGAGGGCGGACGCGGAGGCGAGGGCGGACGCGGGGGTGGACGCGGAGGCGGACGCGGGGGCGGGGGCGGGCGCTGGGGCGGCGGCTGGCACGCGCGCGCCGTTCATCAGGGCGAATCTGCTGGCGTTCCACAGCTTGTTGCAGAAGTTCCGGGACCCGGCCGCCCACTCCTCGCTGGTCGCCACGTCCCCGCCCGGGTTGGCGCCGCGCGCCAGGGTGAACCGCACCGCGTCCGCGCCGAACCGGTCGATCCACTCCAGCGGATCAACCGTATTTCCCCGGGACTTCGACATCTTCTTGCCGAACTGGTCGCGGACCAGGCCGTGCAGCGCCACGACGTCGAACGGCTGCGTGCCGTCCATCGCGTACAGGCCGAACAGCATCATCCGCGCCACCCAGAAGAACAGGATGTCGTACCCGGTGACAAGCACGCTCGTGGGGTAGAACGTGCGCAAGTCCGACGTCGAATCGGGCCAGCCGAGCGTGGAGAACGGCCACAGCGCGGATGAGAACCAGGTGTCGAGGACATCGGGATCCTGCCGCCAGCCCGGCGGGGGTTGCTCATCCGGACCGACGCACGCGATGTCGTTCTGATCGCTGTAAAAAACTGGAATCCGGTGGCCCCACCACAGCTGCCGGGAGATGCACCAGTCGTGCATGTCGTCGACCCAGCTGAAGTAGCGGGCAGCGAGCTCCGGCGGGTGGATCCGGACGCGGCCGTCGCGGACCGCGTCGCCGGCGGCCTTGGCGAGCGGGGCGACGCGGACGAACCACTGGAGCGACTGGCGCGGCTCGACCGTCGTGCCGCAGCGGCTGCAGTGGCCGACCGCGTGCACGTACGGGCGCTTCTCCGCGACGATCCTGCCCTGCTCGCGCAGCGCGCGGACCACGGCGGGGCGCGCTTCGAAGCGGTCCAGGCCCTCGAACGGGCCGTGCGCGGTGATCACGCCATGCTCGTCCATGATGGTCAGGCCGGGCAGGTTGTGGCGGCGGCCGATCTCGAAGTCGTTCGGGTCGTGGGCCGGGGTGACCTTGACCGCGCCGGTGCCGAACGCGGGGTCGACGTGCTCGTCGGCCACGATCGGGATCCTTCTGCCGGTCAGCGGCAGCTCGACCGTCTTACCAACCATGTTTTCATAACGAACGTCGGCTGGATGAACCGCGACCGCGGTATCGCCCAGCATGGTTTCCGCCCGTGTCGTCGCGACGACGATCTCGGGGCCGTCCCCCCCTTGGTCACCAGAGCCGCCGTAGCGGATCGAGATGAGCTCGCCCTCGTCGTCGGTGTGGTCGACCTCGATGTCGGACAGCGCGGTGAGGCAGCGGGGGCACCAGTTGATGATGCGCTCGGCACGGTAGATCAGACCGTCGTCGTACAGCCGCTTGAAGATGGTCTGGACGGCGCGCGACAGGCCTTCGTCCATGGTGAACCGCTCACGGGACCAGTCCACGCTGTCCCCGAGACGCCGCATCTGGCCGAGGATCTTGCCGCCGGATTCGGCTTTCCACTGCCACACTCGCTCGACGAACTGCTCGCGGCCGAGTTGGTGCCGGGACAGGCCCTCCTTGGCCAGCTCGCGCTCCACCACGTTCTGGGTCGCGATGCCGGCGTGGTCCATCCCGGGCAGCCACAGCGCGTTGTACCCCTGCATCCGGCGCCGCCGGACCAGTGCGTCGATCAGCGTGTGGTCGAGCGCATGCCCGATGTGCAGCGTCCCGGTTACGTTCGGCGGCGGGATGACGATGGTGAATGGCGGCTTGTCGCTGCTCGCGTCGGCCGTGAAGTAACCTGCCTTCTCCCAGTGCTCGTACCGCGGACCTTCGACATCGGCGGGCGAGTACTGGGAGGGGAGCTCGACGGGATCGGGTGTGCTGCTCACGACAGGTGAGTCTACGGCTCGCCGGGAACCTACATGGACGGCTGCTCGAACCCGTTACGGATCTTGAGCGCGGTGGCGTACATGTTCGGGTAGGTGCCGATTCGCTCGTCCGGCCCGTAGTACTGGTCCACCACGAACGTGCTGTTCGTCACCCAGATGCAGACGCTGCCGCCCTTGCCGCCGGATTGAGTCTTGCCGATGCCGCAGAGCATCTGGCCGCCGTGCGGGCCCGGGTTCTCGGTGGTGGGGTTGATCATCTGCGCCTTCTCCGCGCTGATGATCTTGCCCGGGTTGAACTGGCCGTCAAAGCCGATGAGGTAGAACCCGCTGAACGCGGACGCCTCGATGAACTGCGAATGGCCCGGCAGGTAGTAGACGGCGCTCACCATCTTGCTGGGCTTGCCGTACCCCTTGGCCTCGAAGTTCTTCGCCGCGTTGGACAGGCTCAAACCCTGCGACATCTGCTGGGTCGACTGGGGGCTCAGCTTCATCTTCAGGATCTTCGACGGCGGTGTGCCCACCGTGTACGCGGTCGCCCCGCCGTTCGTGCCGTTGGTGCCCGTGCTGCTGCCAGTGGACGGGTTGCCGCCCGCGGTGTTGTTGCTGCTGCCGCCGCTGTGGTGGGTGAGCAGGACCACGCCGAGCACGACCAGCAGGACCACGGCCGCGGCTCCGCCGATGTACAGGACCGGCTTCTGCTTGACCTGATCGAGGATCCCGCCGCCGCCGAGCCGGCCCCCGCCAAGGCGACCGCCGCCAAGGCGACCGCCGCCGGAGCCCGAGCCGCGACCGCCGCTACCGCCTGAGCCGCTGCCGGGATAGGGCGCGACGCCGGGGCCGGTGCCGTATGCCTGCTGCTGGTAACCCTGCTGGCCGTAGGAGGCGGGCTCGTAGCCGGGCTGTGCGTCGTAGCCGGTCTGGCCGTAGCCCTGGCCCTGCCCGTACTGGTCGTATCCCTGCGCCTGACCGGGCTGGCCGAGCTGACCGGGCTGCCCGAGCTGCCCGGGCTGGCCGAGCTGCCCGTATCCGGTGGCCAACCCCGCCTGGCCGAGCTGCCCGCCCTGTCCGTAGCCGGCCTGGTCGTAGCCGGCCTGGTCGTAGCCGGCCTGGTCGTAGCCGGCCTGGTCGTAGCCGGCCTGGTCGTAGCCGGAACCGTCGTAGCCGGCCTGCTGGCCGAAGCCCTGGCCGTACTGGTCCTGCCCGTACCCCTGTCCGACCTGACCGGCCTGGGTCGCTGCCCCTGCCTGCCCCGGCTGCCCGAACTGGCCAGCCTGGCCCGGCTGGCCCGGTTGCCCGTAGCCGCCCTGGTCGTAGCCGCCCTGGTCGTAACCGGCCTGGGCGACGCCGGGCTGGCCGTAGCCGTTCTGGTCGTAGCCGCCTTGGCCGAAGCCGTTCTGGTCGTAGCCGTTCTGGCCGTAGCCGTCTGGCTGGTACCCGCCGGGAGCGGGAGCGGCCGGCTGGCCGTAGCCGTTCTGGCCAAAACCGCCCTGATCGTAACCGTTCTGGCCGAAGCCGTTCTGGTCATACCCGGCCTGAGGCTGCCCGTAGCCGCCCTGGTCCTGACCATAGCCGGGCTGAGCCTGGCCGAAGCTGTCCGCGCCGGAAGTCAGCTGCGGGAGGCCGGGCTGAGCCAAGCCGGGCTGAGCCGGGGCGGGCGCGGTGCCCTGGCCGTAGCCGTTCTGCCCGTACCCGTTCTGCTCGTAACCGCCCTGGCCGTAGCCATTCTGGCCATAGCCGTTCTGTTCGGCGCCGTTCGGCGGGTAGCCCTGCTGGCCGTAGTCCTGGCCAGCCTGGTACCGCTGGGTCAGCCCCTGCGGTCCGGTGCCGGCCTGGCTCGGCGCGGGCAGCTGGCCGTAGCCCTGGGCCTCTCCGTAGCCCTGTGGCTCGCCATAGCCCTGTGGCTCTACGTAACCCTGTGGCTCTACGTAACCCTGTGGCTCGCCGTAGCCCTGCGCACCCTCGGCCGGCCATCCGCCAGCGGGCTGGGCGTAGCCGCCGGCGATCGGCCCGGTACCGTAACCAGGAGCCGCGGGCTGACCGTAGCCATTCTGGTCGTAGCCGCCCTCCTGCTCGAAGCCAGGCGCACCAGGCACGCCGGGCGCACCGCGCCGGCCGTGGCGAAGCTCGCCGGCTCCGGACTGGTCCGGCTCGTCCTGCGCTCCCCAGCTACCGCGAGGAGTATCCCAACCACTCATGTTTGCGCTCATCCCCGTCGCTATGGAAGACGGCTGCTATGACAGCGTCCGAGATCCGGCGTGGCGGGACCCCGCCAGACTAACGGCAATAGTCGAGAGGCTACCTGCGGATCCCGGTGATCATAGGCAATACGCCCAAAATCGACACGGCTGCACACGCTAAGCCGCACATGTTACGGGCGCTTCTGAATTCGCTCAGGCGGACTTCTCCCGCGGCGTCCGCCGTTCCACCGAACGCGGCACGATCGTCGGGTTCACGTTCTCCAGCACCGCCTCGCGGGTGATCACAACCCGCTCCACGTCCTTGCGCGAAGGCACCTCGTACATGACCGAGAGCAGGACTTCCTCCATGATCGCGCGCAGCCCGCGCGCGCCCGTGCCACGCAGGTTCGCCTGGTCGGCGATGGCCTCGAGCGAGTCCGGCGTGAACTCCAGGTCGACGCCGTCCAGCTCGAACAGCCGCTTGTACTGCTTGACCAGCGCGTTGCGGGGCTCGGTGAGGATCTGGATCAGCGCGTCCCGGTCCAGGTTGTGCACGGACGTGATGACCGGCAGCCGCCCGACGAACTCCGGGATCATCCCGAACTTCAGCAGGTCCTCCGGCATGACGTCGCTGAACTGATCCGCGGCGGAGTTCTTGCTGCGCACCCGCAACTTGGCATTGAAGCCCATCCCGTTGTTGCCGGACCGCTGCTCGATGATCTTCTCCAGGCCGGCGAAGGCACCGCCGCAGATAAACAGCACGTTCGTGGTGTCGATCTGGATGAATTCCTGGTGCGGATGCTTGCGCCCGCCCTGCGGGGGCACGCTTGCCGTGGTCCCCTCCAGGATCTTCAGCAGCGCCTGCTGCACGCCCTCGCCGGACACATCGCGGGTGATCGACGGGTTCTCGCTCTTGCGGGCGATCTTGTCGATCTCGTCGATGTAGATGATGCCGGTTTCGGCCTTCTTGACGTCGTAGTCGGCCGCTTGGATCAGCTTGAGCAGGATGTTCTCGACATCCTCCCCCACGTACCCGGCCTCGGTCAGCGCGGTCGCGTCGGCGATGGCGAACGGGACGTTCAGCAGGCGGGCCAGGGTCTGGGCCAGCAGCGTCTTGCCCGACCCGGTGGGGCCGAGCAGCAAGATGTTGGACTTGGCCAGTTCCACGCCCTCGTCGCCCGGGCGGTCATCGCCGGACTGGACCCTCTTGTAGTGGTTGTAGACGGCGACCGACAGCGCCTTCTTCGCCTTGTCCTGGCCGATCACGTACGCGTCGAGGAACTCGTAGATCTCTCTCGGCTTGGGCAGGCTGTCCCACTTGAATTCAGAGGGCTCGGCGAGCTCCTCCTCGATGATCTCGTTGCAGAGATCGATGCACTCGTCGCAGATGTACACGCCTGGGCCGGCGATGAGCTTCTTGACCTGCTTTTGACTCTTACCGCAGAACGAGCATTTCAGCAGGTCCCCACCGTCTCCGATGCGTGCCACCCAGTACTCCTTTTCCGTCCGGCCACCGCCACGAGGACGGCCGGCCCCGGCCACTACCGGCAGGGCCACTGGCAACCAGTTGCCTCCGCCGGGTAAATCGACGGTACCGCCTCGCGGGAGTCGATGAGCCGCCGATGGACCCATCAAACCGCTCAGCGGCGCGAGAGGGAAGAGCTGAATCCTCCCGCTAAGACGACACTACCTCCACAGCGCGCTCGGTGCCCCGTTTGATGGTGGTGAGCACCTCGTCGATGAGGCCGTAGTCCTTGGCCTCCTCGGCGGTGAGGAACTTGTCCCGCTCGATGTCCCGCCGGACTTCCTCCTCGTCCTTGCCCGTGTGGCGGGCCAGGATCTGCTCCATGGAGGACCGCATCCGGAGGATTTCCCTGGCCTGGATCTCCATGTCCGTGGACTGTCCGTAGCCGCCCTCGGTGGCGGGCTGGTGGATCAGGATCCGTGAGTTGGGCAGGGCCACCCGCTTGCCGTTGGTGCCGGCCGCCAGGATCACCGCCGCCGCCGAGGCGGCCTGGCCGATGCAGCAGGTCATGATCTCCGGCTGGACGAACTGCATGGTGTCGTAGATCGCCATCATCGAGGTCATCGACCCGCCGGGCGAGTTGATGTACATGGTGATCTCGCGATCCGGGTCGATCGACTCGAGCGTGATCAGCTGGGCCATCACGTCGTTCGCCGACGCGTCGTCGATCTGCACCCCGAGGAAGATGATCCGCTCCTCGAAGAGCTTGTTGTACGGGTTCATCTCCTTTATCCCGTACGAGGTCCGCTCAACGAAGGACGGCAGCACGTACCGCGACTGCGGATTCATGTTCGGCTCCCTGTTGTAACTCATGACAGCACACCCGCCGTCGGCACCTCGACGGCGCTGCGGATCACCTGGTCCACGAATCCGTAGTCCTTGGCTTCTTCAGCGGTAAACCAGCGGTCCCGGTCGGCATCCTTCTCGATCTGGTCGATGGGCTGGCCGGTGTGGTATGCAGTGCGCTCGAACAGCGTCCGCTTGATGTAGAGCATCTGCTCGGCCTGGATCCGGATGTCGGACGCCGTACCCCCGATGCCGCCGGACGGCTGGTGCATCAGGATCTGCGCGTGCGGCAGCGCGTACCGCTTGCCGGCCGCGCCCGCGGTGAGCAGGAACTGGCCCATCGACGCCGCCATTCCCATGGCGTAGGTGGCCACATCGTTCGGGACGTACTGCATCATGTCGTAAATGGCCATCCCGGCGTATACCGACCCGCCGGGCGAATTGATGTAAATGCTGATGTCGCGCTTGTCGTCCTCGGAGGCCAGCAGCACCATCTCGGCGCAGATCCGGTTGGCGACGTCGTCGTCCACCTGCTGGCCGAGGAAGATGATCCGGTGCCGCAGCAGCCGCTGGAATAGCTGGTCCCCGAACGGCGACGGCGGCTGCTCGGGGGACGCGGCCACGATCGCGGGCGGCGTCTGAAGCTGAGTCACGATGGTCACCTGCTCCAGTCATGTTCGTTGTCGTTGACAGGACCATAACCCCGCCGGGAACGCGGATCGTCCGCGGCGGCCCCATGTTCGCTACAGGCGCACCAAGTTGCCATGAGCAAAAGCCTATGTTCTCGGAACGACCTGTGGTTACACCCGCCGAGACCGTCCGCCGCCCAGCCTCCCGGGCGGCCCGTACCCGCCCCGCTGCGGGGGGTGCGCGGCCCCCCGGCCGCCCGGCCCCCCGGCGCCCCCCGGCCCCCGGCGCCCCCCGGCCCCCGGCGCCCCGCGACGATTTAGGACGTTGCGGGTAAATCGGGCCTACCCCAAATTACTGCGGACAGTTACCTACCCTGTTCGGGGGGGTAAGTGTCCGCAACGATCCGGCGCCCGCGCCGTTCGCCCCATATGTCGGGTGCGTCCTGGGCGATCGAAGATCGTTTGACGGTTCGGTGCGTCAGAGCACAGCAAAACGTCAAACGATCTTGGGCGTTAGGCGGTCATGCGCCTTCGGCGGGCACCGTCGCGTTGGCGGCCACGGCGGGCACCCGACCTATGCGTCCGCGTCCGCCTCTACGTTCACGTTCGCCCCGTTCGCCCCGTCCGTCTCAGCGGCCACGTCGGCCTCGGCGTCCTCATCAGCCTCGCTGGCCTCGGAGGTCTCGTCGGAGCCGTTGGCGACGGGCGCGGCTAGCGCCGCGGCCACGTCCACCACCGAACCCGAAGGATCGGTGACTCGAACCCGCTCCGCGATCACGTTCATCGCCTTGCCCCGCAGGACTTCCGCGGCCGCGACGCTGAGCTGGTTGCTGGCGGTGAGCTGCTGGGCCAGCCGGTCCGGGCTCACGCCCATCTGCTCGGCCTGGCGGGTGATGAAGGAGGACAGCTCCTCGGTGCTGACGCTGATCTCCTCGTCGCGCGCCAGCTTGTCGAGCACCAGGCTGACCTTGACCGCGCGCCGGGCGCGCTGCTGGCCGTCAAGCTCGTACTGCTCGGCGGTCTGGTTCGTGGCCGCCAGGTAGTCCTCCAGCGTGGTCCCGGCCCGCGACAGCTGCTCGGATACCGACTCCTTGTTCTGGGTGATCTCGGCCTCGACGATGCCCTCGGGCAGCGGAATGTCGACGGCGTCGAGTACCGCGTCGAGCGCCTTGTCCCGGGCCTGCACGACCTGCTGCATCTCCTTGACCCGCTCAAGCTGCGCCCGGGTGTTCGACCGGAACTCGCCGAGGGTGTCGAACTCGCTCGCGAGCTGGGCGAAGTCGTCGTCCATCTCGGGCAGTTCCTTGGTCTTGACGCTGTGCACGGTCGCGGTGACGTCCGCCTCCTGGCCGGCGAAATCGCCGCCCGCCAGTTCGGTGCGGAACGTGGCGGTCTCCCCCGCCGACAGCCCGATCAGCGCGGCGTCCAGGCCGTCCAGCAGCGAGCCGCTGCCGATCTGGTAGGACAGGCCGCTGGCCTGGGCGTCCTCGACGGGCTTGTCGTCCACCGACGCGGACAGGTCGATTGACACAAAGTCGCCATCCGCAACGGGCCGCTGCACCGCTTTCAGCGACGCGAACCGCTCGCGGATCGAGGAGAGGTACTCCTCTACCTCGTCCGGAGTCACCAGCGTGCCGTCCACCTCCACGGACAGCCCGGACATCTCGGGCAGCTCGAACTCGGGCCGCTTGTCCACCTCGACGGTGAACGTGAGCTGCTCGCCGTAGTCCATGCTGGAGATGTCCACCTCGGGCGTGCCGAGCGGCTGGATCTCGGATTCCGCGACGGCCTTGTCGTACAGGCCGGGGATGGCCTCGTTGACGGCCTGGCTGAGCACGTAGTCGCGGCCGATCCGGCGGTCGATCACCGGCGGCGGCACTCGCCCGGGACGGAAGCCGGGGATCTTTACTTGCTGGGCGATATCCCGGTAAGCCTTGTCGAGGCTGGGCTTCAGCTCTTCGAATGGCACCTCAACGCTCAGCCGCACACGAGTCGGGCTCAGCTCTTCGACGTCAGTCTTCACGTCCGCGTACTCCGGGGTATCGGGAAAGGAACTCAAGGCCTGGGAAGTCTAGGCTGTGCAGTCTAGGACCAGCCCAGTCTAGGGGGTAACTGTACGCGGACGACCCGTACCGGAGGCTCGTCCTCGTCGTCGTTCCCCCGGCGGTCGTCGCCGACGAGCGTGTTCAGTGCCCAGCTAACCAGCCCGACGATGATCGCACCCCAAAAGCCCGCCCAGAACCCGGCGACGTGGAATGGCAGCTTGAGATCCCCGGAGATCACGCTGGTCAGCCACAGCAGCAGCCCGTTCACGACGAGCGCGCCCACGCCGCACGTGAGGATGTAGAACGCGCAGCCCACGACCTTGATAAGCGGCTTGAGCGTGGCGTTCACGAGGCCGAAGATCAGCGCCACCACAAGCAGCGTCCCGATCTTGGACCAGACGCTGGCCGCCGTCAGCGTGATACCCGACACCCACCAAGTGGCGACGCCCAGGGCCGCGGCCGAGACAAGGCCCCTGAGCAGAAACCTGATCACGTACCTATTCTACGAGGCCGCGGCACCGTCGCCGCGAAACATCCGGCGGTACGCGTTGGGTGTGGTGCCACGCCAGAGGCGGAAGTGATGCCGCATCGCGGTCGCGTTGCCGAATCCGGCCCGGTCGGCGATGGCGTCCACGGTTTCGTCGGTCTCCTCGAGCATTTCCTGGGCGAGCAGGATCCGCTGCCCGATGAGCCAGCGCTGCGGTGTCGTCCCGGTGTCGTGCACGAACCGCCGGGCGAACGTGCGCTCGGACATGTGCGTCTTGGCGGCGAGCTCACGCACGGTGAGCGGCCGCGCGAGGTTGCCGCGCAGCCAGTCGAGCAGCTCGCCCATCGCTCCCTCGCAGGCCGGGGCCACCGGCTGGCCGACAAACTGGGCCTGCCCGCCGTCGCGGTGCGGCGGCACCACCATGCGCCGCGCGATCCCGTTGGCGACCCGGGAGCCCTGTTCCTTGCGCACGATGTAGAGGCACGCGTCGATGCCGGCTGCGGTCCCCGCGCTGCTGATCACCGGGTCGTCGTCGACGTAAAGCACGTCCGGGTCGACCTTGGCCGCCGGGTACCGGCGGGCCAGCTCGTCCGCGTGCCGCCAGTGCGTGGTGCACCGGCGCCCGTCGAGCAGGCCGGCCTCGCCCAGGATGAACGCGCCGCTGCACACGCTCAGCACCCGCGATCCGCGATCGACCGCGTCGCGCAGCGCCTGGAGCAGCGGCTCAGGGAACGGGGTCCCGCAGAGCCGCGCGTCGCAGACAGCCGGCAGCGCGATCAGTTCCGCTTCGGCCAGCCGTTCGAGGCCGTGCCGCGGCTGGAGCGTGAAATCGTTGCGGGCGCGCAGCGGCCCCGGCTCGCCCGCGACCACCGCGAACTCGTAGGCCGGCAGCCCCTCGTCGGTCCGGTCGATACCAAAGACCTCGCAGACCAGACCGAACTCGAACGGCTGGAAGTCATGGACCACGACGACGGCAACGTTGCTGAGCCCTGCCATGCGGCTCAGTCTCGCACGTAGGTGGCAGGATGTCATCTCAGAACGGCATTACTGCCACGGTCCGGCCCCGCTGGTCAGCCGCCGGGGAACCCCGGCCAACGCACTCCGGCGATGGTCGTGACCTGCTTCTCCATCGGGCCGGCCCCGGCCAGCATGGGGTACTGGTGGCCGCTGATCGACACGCCGACCGTCTGGCAGCCGGTGCTGTTGGCCGTCACTACGGCCAGGTCCGGACCCGCGGACGCGGCCCGGAACGTCAGCCGCATGCTCGGGCCGCGGTACATCGGGCACATCATGCGGCCCACCGGGAACAGGGGCAGCGCGTTGACAACCGCCGCGATCTTCGCGACCTTGGCCGGATCGGTGATCACGACCGGCGCTTCGTCCGCGTTGACCGGGCCGTTGCCGAGGATCGGGGCGACCACGACAACTTTTGCCGTGCCAGGGATCCGCTCCGCGGCCGGCTTGACCGGCACCCAGTAAACCTCGCCGTCCACCCGGATCGCGGTCCGGCCCGACCCGTCCGCGGCCACCGCCACCACCAGCCAGCGTGCGGACAGCACGTTCGGCACGGGCGGCTTGGTGAACTGGGTAAACCAGAGCTTGGTGCCGGGCTTGGTCGCGCCGGGGTGCGGGAACGCGGGCTCGGCCACGATCCGCGGCCCCGGCTGACCCGAGCCGCTGAGCCCCAGCGAGAACCCCGAAGGCATATGTGCCTTTATCCAGTCGAGCACGGTCACCGGTTGCCCGGCGACCCGCCACCACCCGGTCCGCGCGACCGCGTCCGGGCCGGCGGCCGGCTCCGGCGACGCGCTGAGCCAGGGCAGCGGCAGCGCCCCGGTCCGTACCGCGCCCGGTGGCACCGGAAACGCGGCGAGCATCCCGGCGGCATCCGCCGCCGCCCGCTGCGCCGGCGTCTGAGCCGCCGGGGAGGCGGACGGTGCCGCGCTCGCCGTGGCGTCCGCCGTCCCGCCCGGCGTCCCCGGCCCGCCCGGCGTCCCCGGCCCGCCGGTGCCCGCGCCGTTTCCGGGCGAGCCCGCCCCCGCCCGCTGACTACCGCACCCCGCCAGCGCGACCCCCGCGCACGCCATCGCCACAAGCCCGAGCCGCACAGAGTTCCTCATGCGAATTCGACGCGCCACGGCGAGTAGCGGTTCCGTGCGGGCCGGGGAGGTCGTGTTGCGGCGTCTGGTCATGCCGCCGGCGGCTACAATCCTCGGGTACGGGCTGTAGCGCAGCTTGGCTAGCGCGCTTGCTTTGGGTGCAAGAGGTCGCCGGTTCGAATCCGGCCAGCCCGACCATGTGCTTGACGTTTCAGCGGGGCCTTGTTCACGTTCGGGCTCGACCTGCAGCACATGCCCGGCGACCGCCACCCAGCCCTGCGGTCTGCCTGTGCTGTGCCCTGCCTCCCCCCGTGCCGATGGCGCCAGCGGGTCGCGATCCTGGGTGCCGATGGCACCATCGAGCAGGTGGTGTGGCAGCCCGCTGGCGCCATCGGCATGCAGCCGATTATGCCCGCATGCTGCGCGGAGGTTAGATGGTCACGAAGTGGTAGCCGGCGTCGAGCAGGCGCGGGATGACGATGCCGAGGGCCGCCACGGTTTCCGCGCGGTTCCCGCCGCCGTCGTGCTCAAGAATGATTGATCCGGTCCTGGTATTGCGCATGATGTTGCCGATGATCGCGGACACGCCCGGCCGGGCCCAATCCCGCGGATCGACGGACCAGTCGAGCGGCGTCATACCGGTCTGCTCGCAGCGCCGCAGCACAGCGGTCGACCAGGCGCCGTACGGAGCCCGGAACACCCTCGGCGTCTGTCCCGTCGCGCGCAGGATCGCGTCGGTGGCGCGGTCCATCTCGGCGACCACCGCCGTGGGCGAGAGCCAGGCGAGGTCGAGATGGCGCCAGGTGTGGTTCGAGATGACGTGACCGGCCGCCGCCACCTCACGTGCGATCGCGGGTTCCGCGGCGACCTGGAGGCCGATCATCGAGAACGTGGCGGTGACCCGGTGTTTCTCCAGCAGGCGGAGCACTTGGGGGGTATAGATCGCGTTCGGGCCGTCATCGATGGTCAGCGCGATCGCCTTCGGGCCGTCGGCCACGTGATAGACGGGCTTTCCGTTCCTGTTCCCGTTCCCGTTCCTGGCTGGATCAGCGGGGTGGGGCGTTCCAGTGGCCGGGTTCCGCCCGGGCATTCCGTGGCCGGTCCCCTCACCGGTGCCCGTGCCGCGACGGCCGGTGCCGGGTCGGCCGGCGCCCTGATGCCCGCCGTGATGTTCGGGCACCGGCCGGGTCTGCGCCGTCGAGGTGATCCGCTGCACTGGTCCGGAACAGCCCGCGAGCAGCGTGAGGCCGCCCGCGGTTAGCAAGACCCTTCGGTTGATCGCGTTCCCCGTGCGCACAGTCCAGGCCCCCGGTCTTTTCTTTTCGGTAGATAACGACCCATTCGCTATCAAGACCGTTCGGCGGTCAATTTGGTTGTGCCGGTTTCGGGGGAATTTCTTAAGCCGACGCCGTCCTGATCACCGCCGAACCGGTTCACCACGATCAGCGCCGCCACGAACACACCGCCTCGAAGGACTTCTTGCCCACGTCCTCGCGGAACGTCACGATCGCGGCGGCCACGGCGACCGATTTCGGCCGACGCTCCCGCTGCGACTCTTGCTCGACTATGGCCCGGATGGTAACAAGCGCCGCTTAACCCTCGTTGACATGCGCAAATATGATCAATACTCTGATCAAATATGAGCAAGACCTGCCGGGAGGCGTCCGCGTGATCCGCACTGTGACGCTCAACCCGGCAGCGGACGTGACCTATCTGGTGGACCGGCTGGTGCTCCGGTCGGCCGCCCGGGTCGCGTCCGTTCGCCAGCGGGCCGGCGGCACGGACGTGAACGTGGCGCGGGTCGGCGCCACGTGTGGCGCGGACGTCTGCGCCACCTCGTCGCCGGCTAGCGCTGAGCGCTGCCGGTACCGCCGGCGCGATCCAGGAGTGGCGGGCGAGGCGGACACATGTCTGGCTGGTTCGCTCAGCGAAAAGATCCGGGTGCGGGGACTGGGAGGACGGCAGAGGTGACGACTCAGGCGGCATTCGTGCTCGCCATCGACCACAGGAACTCGCTGCGGCACTGGTACACCGCCCTGACCGGTGCGGACATGGCCGATGGCGCCGGGCTGCGCGCGGGCAAGCTCGCGGTCGCCGAAGGGCTGCTCGCGGCGATCGCCGACCCGCGGTTCGCCGGACAACCGATGCTGCTGATCGACGAGGAGTACGGCACCGGCGCCATCAGCCGGATCCGCGAAGCCGACGCTGGGGTGAAGATCATCGTCCCTGCCGAGCGCAGCGGCAAGAAGGAGTTCTCGTTCGAGCACGGCAGCGGGTTCGGCGAGCAGATCATCAAGACAGGCCCGGACATCGTCAAGGCGCTGGTCCGGTACAATCCGGCCGGCGACGGCTCGCGAAACCAGCGCAGCCGTATCGGGCTGCTCGAACTGGCACGCTGGCTGGGCGACCACGGCCTGCCGTTCATGCTGGAGCTCCTGGTGCCGCCGGAGCCTGATCAGGCCGGGCCTTCCTTCGACGCCGCGATGCGGCCCGGGCTGACGCTGCGGGCGATCGCGGAGCTACGCGAGGCCGGCCTCTCCCCCGCCTGGTGGAAGGTGGAAGGCCAGGCGTCCACGGCGGCCTTCGCCGGAATCGCGGCGGCCACGCACGGTGGTCGCTGTCTGGTGCTGGGCCGCGGCGAGGATGCGGAAGCCGTCGGACGCTGGGTCGCGATGGCCGCCGCGGCACCCGGCTTCGACGGCTTCGCCGTCGGCCGGACTATCTGGGCCGACGCGCTTGGGGAGTGGCTGACCGGCCGGTCCGGCCGATGCGGCAGGGAGCGGGCTGTCGCCGCCATCGCGGACCGGTACCTGGGCTTCGTCGAGACCTATCTGGCAGCTCAGTAGCGCTCCGCCGGATCAGACCACGACGATCTCGAGGCCAACGGCGCGCAGGCGCGCTAGCTCGCCCGGGTCCGCCCCGGAATCCGTGATCAGCGTCTGTACCGCGGAGACCGGGCAGATCGTGGCGAACGCGATCCGGCCGAGCTTGGTGCTGTCGGCCAGTACCACCGCGTGCCTGGACTGCTTCAGGAGGACGGCGTTGGTGCGCGCCTCGGTGTCGTCGTGCGTCGTGCAGCCGGCGGCCACCTCGATGCCGTCGACCCCGAGCAGCGCGACGTCGAGGTGGTAGCCGCTCAGCGTCTGCTCGGCGACGGGACCGACCAGCTCGAACGAGGCCGAACGAGCCATGCCACCGGTCACGATCAGGGACAGGTTAGGGCGGACGGCGAGTTCCGCGGCGATGTTGAGCGCGTTGGTCACCACGGTCAGCTGCTGCCGCCCGGCGAGAACACGGGCGGCTTCGGTCGTCGTGGTTCCGCCAGTGATGCCGACCACGCCGCCCTCGGGTATCAGCTCGGCGGCGGCCTGGCCGATGCGCTGCTTCTGCCCCGAGTGGCGTTCGGTCCGGTACCGCACCGGAAGTTCGTAGCTGACCGCCTGCATCACCGCGCCGCCGTGCGTCCGGGCGAGCAAATGCTGGTCGGCAAGCTGGCGGAGGTCGCGCCGGATCGTCGCGCCGGAGACGTCGAGCCGCTCGCTGAGTTCATCGACCGAGGCCGAACCGTCGGCGGCAAGCTGCTCAAGGATGGCGCTGAAACGCTCGAACTTGCGCACATAGCGATCATAGCTGATCAGCTAGCGCGGCGGGTTACTGTTGCGCGGGTCCGGCGGGACGGATTGACACGGTCTAGTGGGCTCGATTGCGCAATTGACACGCTGCCACCCCTGTGGCTCGGCCAGGCCCGCGCTAGCAGGAGACCAGGCTGGCGCTCCCGGCCGAGTTGGCGGCAGAGTTGGCGGCCGACATCCCGCAACTCCCGTGACAGAAGCGGTCAATGTTATGTGAGCGACAACTTCCCGTGTTAGAAAAGGGCTTTGCGTTAGAAAAGGCGCCATATTCGCACCCTTTTCCAACACGAGACACTTTTCTACCACGGGAGAACAAGGTGGGCGCCTGGCAAATGGTGAAATATCCGGCGCGGGCGCGGGCGCGGGCGCGGG
>Ga0070714_100001791_pt1 | contig 15636 bp, 11 predicted proteins | sample LARL83metaG_FD_65450 | JGI IMG/M metagenome (GOLD analysis project Ga0070714, IMG submission 65450) | Corn, switchgrass and miscanthus rhizosphere microbial communities from Kellogg Biological Station, Michigan, USA - LAR L8-3 metaG | ecosystem: Host-associated > Plants > Roots > Rhizosphere ...
GCACGGTGGAACGGAAGTACGGTCGGCATGCCGCCGACCTCGAATTCGGCCAGGGCGCGGGCGGCGCGCTGGAGTGCCTGGCGGCGGGTGGCGCCGGTGACGATCAGCTTGGCGATCAGCGAGTCGTAGGCCTGCGGGACGGTCAGGCCGGCCGTGTACCCGGAGTCCAGCCGCACGCCAGGGCCCGTCGGGGCCTCGAACGCGGCGATCGTGCCGGGTGCGGGCAGGAAGTTCCGCGCCGGGTCCTCGGCGTTGATGCGGAACTCGATGGAGTGGCCGCGGGCGGGCGGGTCGTCGTAGCCGAGCGGTTCGCCGTCCGCGATCCGGAACATCTCGCGGACCAGGTCGATGCCGGTGACTTCCTCGCTGACCGGGTGCTCGACCTGGAGCCTGGTGTTGACCTCGAGGAAGCTGATCGTGCCGTCCTGGCCGACCAGGAATTCGCAGGTGCCGGCGCCGACGTAGCCGGCTTCGCGGAGGATCGCCTTCGAGGCGCGGTACAGCGACGCGACCTGCTGCTCGGAGAGGAACGGCGCCGGGGCCTCCTCGACGAGCTTCTGGTGCCGCCGCTGCAGCGAGCAGTCACGGGTGGAGATCACCACCACGTGTCCGTGGGCGTCGGCCAGGCACTGGGTTTCCACGTGCCGCGGCCGGTCCAGGTACCGCTCGACGAAGCACTCGCCCCGGCCGAACGACACGACCGCCTCACGTACCGCGGACTCGAATTGCGACGGGATCTCGGCCATCGTCCAGGCGACCTTCAGCCCGCGGCCGCCGCCGCCGAACGCGGCCTTGATCGCCACCGGCAGCCCGTGCTCCGCGGCGAACGCCGTTACCTCTTCGGCGTCCTCGACCGGGTTCTCGGTACCGGGGGCGAGCGGGGCTCCCACCGACAACGCGATGTGCCGCGCCCGGACCTTGTCGCCCAGCGCCTCGATGGCCTCGGGCGGCGGGCCGATCCAGGTCAGTCCGGCGTCGGCAACCGCACGGGCGAAGTCGGCGTTCTCCGCGAGGAAACCGTAACCCGGGTGCACCGCGTCGGCGCCCGACTGCTGGGCGATCTTGATGATCTTCTCGATGTCCAGGTACGTCTCGGCGGGACTGGTGCCGCCCAGCGCGTATGCCTCATCGGCCATCCGCGTGTGCAGCCCGTCGAGATCGGGCTCGGCGTACACCGCCACGCTGGCCAGGCCCGCGTCCCGGCAGGCCCGTGCGACCCGGACCGCGATCTCGCCTCGGTTGGCGATCAGGACTTTTCGCACACCATCCTCCGTACCCTGCCGCCCCCGCGCTAACTTCCGATTGGTTCCGCGCTGGAAGTCTAGATGAGTGACGTTCGCCGACGGCAGAACCCTGGTTGCGGCAAAATGTAAGAAATGCAACAAACGGCTCTAAGCTCCCTCGCAATGGTGCTGACCTGCGGATAACTGATGCCTTGCGGGCCGCGGTCGCCGGTTTGTCGCTTGCTATACGCCCTTCCTCAACCGAAGTGTGACCTCGGGTACGTAGAGTAAGCGTCATACCGGTTGCGAGGCCGTTCCTTGGTGGGCCCGGTGACGAACTGGACCCGGTAGCCAAGGGCAAATGAGGGAGCCCGGTACGTCGGCGCTCGATGGAGAGCGCCGTCGGACGCGTATTGTCGGCAACGTTTTGTTACGAAGCGGTAACGAATACGCACGAGCCATTGGCGACGGAAGGAGCTCGCTCGGTGAGCATGCACCCCCCGGCCAGCGCACATGGGAGCATCCCATGAGCGTGCTGAGCATGCTGGCCTGGTTCGGGGCGGCGGCGAGCCTGTGGTCACGGTCGCGGCGCGGGAATAGCGCCTACCTGTGGCTCGCGCTGGCCGCCGCGCTTTGGTGCGCCGGGCTCATCGCGCTCCAGGTCGACGGGACCACGATCGGACTCTCGTTCGCCGACCTGCCGCCGCTGCTCGCGGTCGTCGCGGCGGCGATCGGCACCGTGCTGCTCACCGGCCTGACCGGTACCGGTTCGCCCGGCAACGCCCGTCGCGACGACCGCGAGACGCCGCCGTCCGTGCTGCCCGGACTTGCCGACGGCTACGTGATGGCGGTCGCGCTGCTGGTCATCGGCTGGGTCGCGCTGTTCAGCGGCGAGTTCCACCGGTCCGGCGCCAGACCGGGCACGTTCCTGCTCGACATGATCCACCCGCTGGCCGACCTGGCGGTACTCGGCGCGCTGCTGCCCATGGTCACCGCCGCGTGGCGCCGCGCCACGCTGCCTTACCTGGCGCTGGTCGCGGTGGCGGTATCGGACGCGCTCGGCGTCGGCCAGCGCGTTTCCGGCGGACACGCCTCGATCGCCGCCCAGCTCGTGGCGGTGCTCGCCGCGCTGCTGTTCGCGACCGCGCCGTGGAGCGAGGCGGCGCCGCGGCTGCCGGTGCCGACCAGGGTGCAGCTTCCCGGCATGGCGAGCGCTGGCGCGGCCACGGTCGTCGCGGCCCTTTCCGCCTGCGCCGCGACCATCGCGGTTGTGCTGAACGGCCTCGTCGGTGCCCCGTCCTCCGGGCTCGCCCTCATAGTGGCTGGCGGCGCCGGGGTGCTTGTGCTCGCGGCCAGGGTCTTCATGCTGGTCAGGGAAAACGGGGTGATGCTCGCGATCTGGCAGCAGTCCAGCCAGAACCTGCGAGAGCTGGCCAACCGCACCAGCGACGTCGTGCTGGTCTGCGACCTGGCCGGGACCGTGCGGTACGCCAGCCCCGCGGTGGCGGGGTACGGGTACACGCCGGCCGACCTCGAAGGCAAGCGCCTGGCCGACTTCGTCCATCCGGAGGACCGGCGGACCGCGCTGGCCGCGGTCCGGGCCGCGCTTTCCGGCACCGGATACGGCGCCGGGAGGTTCCCGTGCCGAGTGCGTGGCGCGGATGGCACGTGGCGGCACATCGAGGCCAGCGCGTTGCGCGTCGAGGTGCCCGGCGAGCCGCGCGGCGCGGGCCAGATGCTGGTCACCGCCAGGGACATCAGCGACCAGGTGGCGCTGCGCCAGCAAGTCACCCACCTGACCTTCCACGATGGCCTGACCGGCCTGCCGAACCGGGCCTACGTGGAGGAGCGGGCCAAGGACGTGCTGCGCAGCGGCGGTGGCGTCATCTTCCTCGACGTGGACCGCTTCACCGCGGTCAACGACTCGGTCGGGCACGGGGCCGGCGACCTCGTGCTGGCCCAGGCCGCCAGGCGGCTGCGCGCGGTGGTGCCGGCGCACGACACCGTGGCCCGCTGGGGCAGCGACGAATTCGCCGTGGTCGTCGAGGCAACCGGTGGCGCGCAGGAGATCGTGGAGATCGCCAACCGGCTGGCCCGCGTCATCTCGGGCGAGCCGTTCCGGGTGGCCGGACAGCAGATCGCGCTGACCGCGAGCGTCGGGCTGGCGCTCGCCGGGCCGGACGCGGACCTGCGAGAGCAGCCGGGCGTCGTGCTGCGCAACGCGGACGTGGCGATGTCCCGGGCCAAGGACGCGGGCGGCGACCGGGTAGAGGTGTACGCGGCGCACATGCACGCCGACGTGGTCCGCCGGCTGGAGCTGGTCAGCGACCTGCAGCGGGCGATCAGCCACGGCGAGCTGACGCTCCAGTACCAGCCGGTGGTGGACCTGGCGACCTCCCGGGTCACCGGCGCGGAAGCCCTTGTCCGCTGGTACCGAGGCGAGCAGGCGGTGCCGCCGCGGGAGTTCCTGCGGGTGGCCGAGGAGTCCGGGCTGATCGTGCCGCTCGGCGACTGGGTGCTGAGATCCGCGTGCTCCCAGGGCGCGGCGTGGCGCCGCGCGTCCTGGGACGTCGGCGTCTCGGTCAACCTGTCGGCGCGCCAGATCATGGCGCCGGCGTTCCCCGGCGATGTCGCGGCCGTACTGGCCGAGACCGGCCTGGAGGCCACCGCGCTCACCGTGGAGGTGAACGAGCGGATCCTGGTCGAGCACGCCGGCGAGGTGGTCGACCGGCTGGCGGAACTGCGCGCGCTTGGCGTCCGGCTGGCCATCGACGACTTCGGCACCGGCTACGCGTCGCTTGCTTACCTGCGCCAGCTGCCGGCGGACATCATCAAGATCGACCCGTCCTTCGTGGACGGGCTCGGCCGCGACGACACGCTCGCGCTGCTGACCAGGACGGTGGTGCAGGTCGGCCGCGACCTCGGCATGCAGGTGGTCGCCGAAGGCATCGAGCAGCCTCGCCAGCTCGCCGCGCTGCGGGAGATGGGCTGCGGTTACGGGCAAGGTTTCCTGGTGGCCAGGCCGATGGCCGCGCCCGGCGTGGAGGCACTGATAAGGATCTCCCCCGGGGGGACGACCCCTCCGGCCCAGGGCGCCGAGCCGCCCGTTTCCGATAAGCCCTCGGTCTCGGCATGTGAGACTAGTTCCGCCATAAGTTGACGCTGGCGTTCAACGAAGCAGTATGGTGGTACACGTGAGCAACTCGCTGATTCTCGTACTTGGCCGGCGCGCAGGCAGCTGACCAAGCCAGCTACTGCGCGCGCCCCTCGACTGCCGGACGGCACGAGGGGTTTTTTGTTGCCAGAGCCCATAACGCCAGGGAGATCCTCCGATGACCGAGACAACGGGCCGCAACGGCACCAGGCCCGCCGACAGCGCCGACGAGCCGTCGGCCGCTCCGGTGGCCGCCGGGACCACGGCCTCCGGGGTGCCGAGCCCGCGGGATCTGGCCGCCCGCGCCGCCCACCCGCACCCCCACCCGCATCCGCCATCCGCGCCTTCTCGCGGTGCTCAGCAGGCGGCCGCCGCCGCGAGTTCCGCCGCCGCGGGCGGCACCGCCGTAGGCGCGAGCCGCGCCCGCGTCTCTGGCGCGCAGGCGCTGGTGAGCGCGCTCGAGCGGGTCGGCGCGGAGGTAGTGTTCGGCATTCCTGGCGGCGCGATCCTGCCGGCCTACGACCCGCTGATGGATTCCACCGCGATCCGGCACATCCTGGTCAGGCACGAGCAGGGCGCCGGGCACGCCGCCACCGGATACGCCCAGGCCACCGGCAAGGTCGGGGTGTGCATGGCGACCAGCGGACCGGGCGCTACCAACCTGGTGACGCCGCTTGCCGACGCCTACATGGACTCCGTGCCGATCGTGGCGATCACCGGACAGGTGTCCACCAACCTGATCGGCACCGACGGCTTCCAGGAAGCGGACATCTCCGGGATCACGATCCCGATCACCAAGCACAATTTCCTCGTCACCAGGGCGGAGGACATCGCCAGGACGATCGGCGAGGCGTTCCACGTGGCGTCGACCGGCCGGCCCGGCCCGGTGCTGGTGGACATCGCCAAGGACGCGATGCAGGCGATGACCGAGTTCGCCTGGCCGGTGCAGTTCGACCTGCCCGGCTATCACCCGGTGACCAGGCCGCACGCCCGGCAGGTGCGCGAGGCCGCCCGGCTGATCATCGAGTCGAAGCGTCCGGTGCTCTACGTCGGCGGCGGGGTGATCAAGGCGCGCGCCGCCGCTCAGCTCGCCGAACTGGCGGAGCTGACCGGCATTCCGGTGATCACCACGCTGATGGCCCGCGGCGCGTTCCCCGACACGCATCCGCAGCATCTGGGCATGCCCGGCATGCACGGCGCGGTGGCGGCGGTGGGCGCGCTGCAGAAGTCCGACCTGATCATCGCGCTCGGCACCAGGTTCGACGACCGGGTGACCGGCAAGCTGGACACGTTCGCCCCGGGGGCGCTGATCGTGCACGCGGACATCGATCCGGCGGAGATCTCCAAGAACCGGCGGGCCGATGTCCCGATCGTCGGCGATTGCCGCGAGGTGATCACCGACCTGGTCACCGCCGTCAAGGCCGAGCACGAGCAGGGCCGCAAGGGCGATCACGCGGACTGGTGGATCCAGCTCGACCAGTGGCGGACCAGGTACCCGCTGGGCTACGACAACCCTGACGACGGCTCGCTGGCGCCGCAGTACGTGATCGAGCGGATCGGCAAGATCGCCGGGCCGGACGCGGTGTACGTGGCCGGGGTCGGGCAGCACCAGATGTGGGCGGCCCAGTTCATCGACTACGAGAACCCCTGCACCTGGATCAACTCGGGCGGACTCGGCACGATGGGCTTCGCCGTGCCGGCCGCGATGGGCGCCAAGTACGGCGTGCCGGACAAGACCGTGTGGGCGATCGACGGCGACGGCTGCTTCCAGATGACCAACCAGGAGCTGGCCACCTGCGCGATCGAGGGCATCCCGGTCAAGGTCGCGATTATCAACAACGGCAGCCTCGGCATGGTCCGGCAGTGGCAGACGCTGTTCTACAACGAGCGCTACTCCAACACGACCCTCGGTGGCACCCGGGGGGACGACCCCCCGGGTACCCCCCGCGTCCGGGGGGACGATCTCCCCCCGAGTCCCCCCTCAGGAACCCGGATCCCCGACTTCGTCAAGCTCGCCGAGGCGTACGACTGCGTGGGCATCCGCTGCGAGCGGGTCGAGGACGTGGACCGGACCATCGAGCAGGCCATGGCGATCAACGACCGCCCGGTCGTCGTGGACTTCATCGTGCACCGCGACGCGATGGTGTGGCCGATGGTCGCGGCCGGGACTTCCAACGATGACATCAAGCACGCCCGGGGCATGGCGCCCGACTGGGGAGGTCTGGACGATGAGTAGGCACACGCTGTCGGTGCTGGTGGAGAACAAGCCCGGCGTGCTGGTCCGGATCGCGGGACTGTTCGCCCGGCGCGGTTTCAACATCGACTCGCTCGCGGTGGGCCCGACCGAGCACGCCGAGCTGTCCCGGATCACTATTGTGGTCAACTGCGAGGAGCACCCGCTCGAGCAGGTGACCAAGCAGCTCAACAAGCTCATCAACGTGCTGAAGATAGTCGAGCTGGAACCGGGGGCAACGGTGCAGCGCGAGCTCATCCTCATCAAGGTCCGGGCGGACAGTGAATCGCGGTCGAAGGTGCTGGAGACCGTACAGCTGTTCCGGGCCAAGGTGGTGGATGTTGCCCTGGACGTTATCACCGTCGAGGCGACCGGCCACCGGGACAAGCTCGATGCCCTGATCAGGATGCTGGAGCCGTTCGGTATCAAGGAGCTCGTGCAGTCCGGGATGGTCGCCATCGGCCGTGGCGGACGGTCCATCACCGACCGCGCCCTGCGTCCGGTGGAACGCAGCGCTTAGCCCGCGGGGTCTGGGGGGACGGTTCCCCCCAGTAAGAAACTGAGGAGAACAGTGGCAGAGATTTTTTACGACGACAGCGCCGACCTGTCGATCATCCAGCGGCGGCACGTCGCGGTGCTCGGCTACGGCAGCCAGGGGCATGCGCACGCGCTCTCGCTCCGCGACTCGGGGGTAGACGTCCGGGTCGGGCTGCCCGAGGGATCGGCGAGCCGGGAGAAGGCGGCCAACGACGGGCTCCGGGTCACCACGCCCGCGGAAGCCTGCGAGGAAGCCGACCTCGTCATGGTGCTGATCCCGGACCACCTGCAGCGCGAGGTGTACGCATCGGCGATCGCTCCCGCGCTGGTTCCCGGGGACGCCCTCTTCTTCGCGCACGGCCTGAACATCCGGTACGACCTCATCGACCCGCCGGAGGGTGTGGACGTCTGCATGGTCGCGCCGAAGGCGCCGGGCCACCTCGTCCGCCGTCAGTTCACCCAGGGCCGCGGCGTGCCGGTGCTGGTCGCCGTGGAACGGGACGCCACCGGGAACGCCTGGCCGCTCACCCTGTCCTACGCCAAGGGCATCGGCGGCACCCGGGCCGGCGCGCTGAAGACCACGTTCACCGAGGAGACCGAGACCGACCTGTTCGGCGAGCAGGCCGTGCTCTGCGGCGGCATCGCCGAGCTGATCAAGGCCGGGTTCGCCACCCTGGTCGAGGCCGGCTACCAGCCGGAGGCGGCGTACTTCGAGTGCCTCCACGAGATGAAGCTGATCGTGGACCTCATGTACGAGGGCGGCATCTCCAAGATGTACTGGTCGGTATCGGACACCGCGGAGTACGGCGGGTACACCCGCGGGCCGCGGCTGGTCAACGAGCGGACCAGGGAGGAAATGCGCCAGATCCTCGGCGAGATCCAGGACGGCTCGTTCGCCCGCGAGCTTGTCGAGGAGTTCGACGCCGGCAAGCCCAACTTCCTCAAGCGCCGCGAGGCCGAGCACGCCGAGCAGATCGAGCAAGTCGGCGCCCGGCTGCGCCCGCTCATGTCCTGGCTCTCCGAGGACGAGTAAGCACTCCGGAGCCGGAGCCGGAGCTAACGCCGGAGCTAACGCCGGAGCTAACGCCGGCGCCGGAGCCAACGCCGGCGCCGGAGCTAACGCCGGCGCTAGCCCCGGCCTGGGCCGCCCCTTGCCGCTGTCGAGGCCCCGGCCGCGCCGCTCGCCCTGTGACCAGTGTGACCACCGGTGCGCAAGCGGCCACGGTGGCGAGAGCGCCGAAGTTATCGTGGCAGAAAAGGGTCGTGTGGTAGATAAGGCGCCAGATCTGGCGCCTTATCTACCACGAAGCCCTTTTCTAACATGAAAGCCATGCGTCGCGAGCGGGCATAACGCCCAAATCGGCCGCACTGCGGCCGCCGCGCCCGCGTCTACCGCGCATCGCGCGCACCGCGCCCGCGCCTTGAATGCCGACCTTGCCGTTCCCGCGCCGCCTTGCCGTCGAAGTGGTTCGCAAAGTCGGGACGATCCGGACATTTTCGCGCCACTTTGGCGGCAAGGCGGCCCGTGGGCGGCAAGGTGACCGTTGGGCGGCAAGGTTACCGTTGGGCGGCAAGGTGACCGTTGGGCGGCAAGGCGACCGTTGGACGCCAAGGTGAGCGTGGGCGGCAAAGCCGGCGCCCATGACGCCAGGCCGCCGAGCGCCCGCGGCGTCCCCCCGGGCGACACGGGCGTCTCGGATGGTGAGATGAAAGTCTCCAAGGGTTGTACATAGCAATATGGGATAGGTAGCGTTGCAGGCACTATGCGGCGCCTCGTACTTATTGCCAGCCGCAGCGGAGCCTGATCCAGGGCAGGCCAGCAACCCGCTGCGGGGTTTTGGCGCTGGCCGCGTTTGTCCCCCCGTCGATCGATCAGGAGCAACTTCTCGTGTACGACATGTACCCCTGGGATTCCCGCGCCGACAGCCCGCGGACGCGGCCCCCAGCCCCTCGTGAAAGCGACGACCAGGCCGACCCCGCGACCCGCGCCGTTCAGGTCGCTTTGGACCGCCGCGACAACGGCGGCGACGCCGCCGTAGCGACCACGCACGCTACGCACACGGCCGTCCGCTCAGGCCAGTAAGGTTCTGGGCATGGCTTCACAGGATTCAGGCACGCGCAGCGTCAAGCTCGCCGTCATCGGCGGCGACGGGATCGGCCCTGAGGTGGTCGCCGAAGCGCTGAAGGTCCTGCGCGCCGCCACGGCCGGCCGCGCGACGTTCGCCGAGACCAGCTATGACCTCGGCGCCAAGCGCTGGCACCGCACTGGCGAGACGCTCCCCGACAGCGTGCTGACCGAGCTCAGGGACCACGACGTGATCCTGCTCGGCGCGGTGGGCGACCCGAGCGTGCCGAGCGGCGTGCTCGAGCGCGGGCTGCTGCTGCGGATCAGGTTCGAACTCGACCACTACGTGAACCTGCGTCCGGTGAAGCTCTACCCGGGGGTGAGCAGCCCGCTCGGCAAGCCGGACTCGATCGACATGCTGGTCGTCCGTGAGGGGACCGAAGGCCCGTATACCGGGGCGGGCGGCGTCATGCGCAAGGGCACCCCGCAGGAGATCGCCACCCAGGAGAGCTTCAACACCCGGTTCGGCGTGGAGCGCGTGGCCAGGTACGCGTTCGAGAAGGCGACGAGCAGGCCGCGCCGCAAGCTCAGCCTGGTGCACAAGACCAACGTCCTCACCTACGCCGGCGACCTGTGGCAGCGCACCGTCAACGAGGTGGCCAAGGACTATCCCAGCGTCACGACGGACTACAGCCACGTGGATGCCGCGTCGATGTTCTTCGTCAGTGCGCCCGAGCGGTTCGACGTGATCGTCACCGACAACCTGTTCGGCGACATCCTGACCGATCTCGGCGCCGCGGTGGCCGGCGGCATCGGCTTGGCGGCCAGCGGCAACATCAACCCGGCCGGCACCGCCCCGTCCATGTTCGAGCCGGTGCACGGCAGCGCGCCGGACATCGCCGGCCAGCAGAAAGCCGACCCGACGGCCGCGATCCTCTCCGCGGCCATGCTCTGCGACCACCTGGGCTTGTCCGCGGCGACGGCCAGGATCGAGCAGGCGGTCGGCGAAGACCTCCTGGAGCGTCAGGGTGCGTGGGCGGCGCGCACTACCGTGGAAGTAGGCGACGACATCGCCGAGCGAGTAGCCAGCTGAGCGACCCCGCACGCAAAGGGTTGCAGAAGCCGCGAAACTCCCGAAAATGTCGTTCAGCCAAAACACGGTACGCCCGCACTGGCGCGGGCGAGGAGGAAGCTTAGCCATGATTGACTTCGAGATCCGCCTTTCCAGCGACCCGATGCCAGAGGCCGAGCGGGACGCCATCCTGCGCGAGCCCGGCTTCGGCCAGGTCTTCACCGATCACATGATCACCATCCGGTGGACCGCGGACAAGGGCTGGTACGACGCCCGCCTCGAGCCCTATGGCCCGTTCACCCTCGACCCGGCGACCTCGGTGTTCCATTATGCCCAGGAGTTCTTCGAGGGCTTGAAGGCATACCGGCAGGACAACGGCTCGATCACGATGTTCCGCCCGGACGCCAACGCGGCACGGTTCAACTCCAGCGCCAGGCGGATGGCCATGCCCGAACTGCCGGAGGAAACGTTCATCAGGGCCCTTGAGCTGCTGGTCGCCCAGGACCGGGAGTGGGTCCCGCACGCCGAAGGCTACAGCCTCTACCTCCGCCCGTTCATGATCGCCACCCAGCGCGGCCTGGGCGTCAACCACCCGGCCACCGAGTACCTGTTCTGCGTGATCGCCTCGCCGGCCGCCTCGTACTTCGCCGGCGGCGCCAAGCCAGTGACCGTCTGGCTGTCCGAGGACTACACCCGTGCCGCCCCCGGCGGCACCGGCGCGGTCAAGTGCGGCGGGAACTACGCGGCGGCGTTCACCGCCCAGCGCCAGGCGGTGGAGCAGGGCTGCGACCAGGTCGTCTGGCTGGACGCCGCGGAGCACCGCTGGGTCGAGGAAATGGGCGGCATGAACCTTTTCTTCGTGTTCGACGGCAACAGGATCGTCACCCCCGAGCTGACCGGCACGCTGTTGCCCGGCATTACCAGGGACTCGCTGCTCAAGATCGCCCCGACGTTCGGCCTTGCCGCGTCGGAGGGCAGGATCAGCACCGACCAGTGGCGTCAGCAGTGCGAAACCGGCGAGCTGACCGAGGTGTTCGCCTGCGGGACCGCGGCGGTCATCACCCCGGTTGGCAGCGTAAAGGGGGCGGGCAAACAATGGCAGATCGGCGACGGGACGCCGGGCCCGGTCACCATGCGGCTGCGCGAGGAACTCCTCGGCATCCAGACCGGCCGCAACCCCGACCCGTTCAGCTGGATCCACAAGGTCTGTTAGGGATCTGTCTCATATGCCGAGATCCAATGTGCCACCGGGCGTCGCGATGTGGCAGACTAGCTCCGTGACGTCCGGTCGCATCATTATCGGCTGGCGCACTGGCACTTAGGGCTCACGGTTAGATAGCGGCCCGCCCGCCAGTGCGCAGACCTCTCGCGTTTCCGCGAGGGGTCTTTTGTTTTCCGCCAGAAGACACCAGGAGACCCTGATGCTCGACGACAGCTTCCACGTCTACGACACAACGCTCCGCGACGGCGCGCAGCAAGAAGGCCTGAACCTGAGCGTGGCCGACAAGCTCGCCATCGCCAAGGAGCTGGACGAGCTTGGTGTCGGCTTCATCGAGGGCGGCTGGCCGGGCGCGATCCCGAAGGACACCGAGTTCTTCAGGCGGGCTGTACAAGAGCTCGACCTGAAGCACGCGCAGCTTGCCGCGTTCGGCGCGACCCGCCGGGCGGGCATGCAGGCGGCCGACGACCCCCAGGTCGCCGCCCTGCGCGAATCACGCGCGCCGGTCGTGACGCTTGTCGCCAAGAGTCACGACCGGCACGTGGAGCTGGCACTGCGAACGACCCTCGACGAGAACCTGGCCATGATCGCCGACACGATCACGCACCTGCGGCAGAACGGCCAGCGCGTTTTCCTCGACGCCGAGCACTTCTTCGACGGCTACAAGTCCAACCCGGCCTACGCGCTGGAGGTAGTCCGTACGGCGACCGCGGCGGGCGCCAGCCTCGTCGCCCTGTGCGACACCAACGGCGGCATGATGCCGAACGAGCTGGGCGACATCGTGCACGCGGTCTCCGCGGCCACAAGCGCCCGCCTCGGCATCCACTGCCACGACGACACCGCCTGCGGCGTGGCGAACACGCTCATGGCGGTCGACGCGGGCGCCACTCACGTCCAGGGCACGGCGAACGGCTATGGCGAGCGGGCCGGGAACGCGAACCTGTTCAGCGTGGTAGCCGGCCTCCAGCTCAAGAAGGGCCGCCAGGTGGTTCCCGACAACGGGCTAAAGGAGATGTCCCGCATCGCGCACGCGATCAGCGAGGTCACGAACGTCTCGCCGGACACCCACCAGCCGTACGTAGGTTTCAGCGCGTTCGCGCACAAGGCGGGCCTGCACGCCTCCGCGGTCAAGGTAGACCCGATGCTGTACCAGCACATCGACCCCGCTGTGGTCGGCAACGACATGCGCATGCTGGTGTCCGACATGGCCGGCCGCGCGTCCGTCGAGCTGAAGGGCCGCGAGCTCGGGTACGACCTTTCGGGCGACAAACAGGTCATCGCCACAGTCACCGACAAGGTCAAGGACCTAGAGGCCAAGGGCTACACGTTCGAGGCCGCCGACGCGTCGTTCGAGCTGCTGCTCCGTACCGAGCTCGGGGAAAACAGCACGTACTTCGCCGTCGAGTCATGGCGGGTGATCGTCGAGCGTCAGGCCGACGGCCAGGTGACCAGCGAGGCCACGGTCAAGCTCGCCGCCAAGGGGGAGCGGCTGCTCGCTGTCGGCGAGGGCAACGGCCCGGTCAACGCGCTGGACAAGGCACTGCGTTCGGCGCTCGAGCAGATCTACCCTGAGCTGGCGATGCTCGAGCTGACCGATTACAAGGTGCGCATCCTCGAAGGCACCCACGGCACCGATGCGACGACCCGGGTGCTGATCGAATCGACCGGTGACGGCGACACGTGGAGCACGGTCGGGGTGGACGAGAACATCATCGCCGCCTCCTGGCACGCGCTGGAGGAGGCAGTCACCTACTGCCTCCTCCGTTCCGGCCGGACGCCCTAGGCGCCCGATTAGGCTGGGGCCTTGTCGAGGAAACCGTGCACGCTGGCGAGCTGGCCGTCGTCGTTGACGACCGCGACGTCGAAGCCGATGACGACCGGCTCGCCGCCACCTGCCGGTCCCAGGTGCCAGGTGAACCGCGCCTGGTTGTGGTTACTGTCGACGGGGCCGGCCAGCGAGAACACCATGCCGGGGAACATCTGCTGTGCCCCCGCGACACCAGCGTCGATCTCGGCCGGTCCGGTCAGGTCCGCCAGCGGATCGGTGTACCGGCCGTCCTCGGCCCACAGCTTCTCGATCAGCTCCCGGCGCCGCGCCGGGTCGGTCTCGTTCCAGCAGGCGATGTACTTGTGAATGATTTCTTCCATGCCGTTGATCCTGCTTGGCTGGGGTAATGGCTGCAATTACCTCCGAGGTAATGGATCTTCTGGCTAGCCTAAAGAGCATGACGACCCCTGTCGGCGACCTGCTTCGCGAATGGCGGCAGCGCCGCCACTTCAGCCAGCTCGACCTGGCGATCGAGGCGGACGTGTCGTCCCGGCACCTGAGCTTCGTGGAGACCGGGCGGGCCAGGCCGACCAGCGACATGATCCTCCGGCTGGCCGAGCACCTCGACGTCCCGCTGCGTGATCGCAACACGTTGCTGCTGGCCGGCGGCTATGCTCCCGCCTACCCGGAGCACGGCCTCGACGAGCCCGAACTGGCCGCGGTCCGCCGGGCGCTTAGCCAGCTCCTGCGCGCCCACGAACCTCATCCGGCCGCGGTCGTCAGCCGCCACTGGGAGCTGATCGACGCCAACCGCCCGATCTCGCTGTTCACCTTGGGCTCCGCGCCGCACTTGCTGGAACCGCCGGTCAACGTGCTGCGCCTCAGCCTGCACCCGGACGGCATGGCCCCGCGCATCCGCAACCTCGCGGAATGGCGCGCGCACCTGCTCACCCGCCTGCACCGCCAGTTCCTGGCCACCGGCGACCACCAGCTCGCCGCTCTGCATTCGGAACTTTCTGGTTACCCCGGAGGCGTCTGTGAGGCCGCGCCGAGCGCCACCGACGTGATCGTCCCGCTCCGGTATCAGCCGCCCGGTTCCGCCGAACTCTCGTTCATCAGCATCACGGCGGTGATCGGCACCCCGATGGACGTCACGGTCGAGGAGCTGGCCATCGAGTCGTTCTATCCGGCCGACGCGACCACCGCCGCGGCCCTGGCGGCATGGCAAGCTGATCAATCGTGCCTGACACCCTGACGACCCGCGCGCTGAACCGCGCCACCCTCGCCCGCCAGCTGCTGCTGCGCCGCTCTCCGCTCAGCCCACGAGACGCGATCGCGCATCTCGGCGGCATGCAGGCCCAGGCACCGCTCTCCCCGTACACCGGGCTCTCGACCAGGCTCGAGAACTTCAACCCAGAAGATCTTTCAACCCTGATCTCAGAACGACATATCGTTCGCGCCCACCTGTACCGTCAGACGGTCCATTTGCTGACCGCCGAGGACTACCTCGAATTCCGGCCGCTGTTCGCGCACCTGGGCATCCGCGGCGTGCAGGCCTACTACGCCAAGGACCTCGCCGACGCTCCCATCGCCGAAGTCCCGCTGCTCGCCCGCACGCTCCTCGGCGGCCGCGCCCTGACCCGGGCCGAACTGGGAAAGCTGCTTGCCCAAAAATGGCCGAAGGCCAGCCCTTCCGCCCTCGCGTTCACCGCGACCTCCCAGCTCCCGGTCGTCCAGGTGCCGCCCCGCGGCCTGTGGGGTGCGCGGGGCCAAGTCACCGTCGCCCTGGCCGAAGACTGGCTAGGCCGCGCTGCTGGGGACCCGGCGCCCGAGGCGGTGGTGCGGCTGGTGCTCCGCTACCTAGGTGCCTTCGGCCCCGCGACGGTGAGCGACATCCAGACCTGGTCCGGCCTGACCCGCCTGCGCGAGGTCACCGACCGCCTCGAGCTCCGTGCCTTTCGCGGCCAGGACGGCGCCGTGCTGCTGGACCTCCCCGAGGCACCCCGCCCCGACCCCGAAACGCCCGCCCCGCCCCGCTTCCTGCCCGAATACGACAACCTGCTTCTCTCGCACACCGACCGCACCCGCGTGATCCCGCACGACCGCCCCGTCCCGCTGCCGCCGGGCAACGGCTCCACGCAGGGCACTCTCCTCATCGACGGCCAATGGCAAGCCACCTGGAAGCTCACCGAGGGTGACGTGCAGATTCACCCCTTCGTCCCCCTGGCCCCCGCCACCCGCGAAGAGATCGCCGCCGAAGCCGCTCGCCTCCCCGCCCTGGATTCCCGCCCCCCCGAAGTCCGCTTCCCCTAACCCCGTGCCGCCCCCCACGCCAGCCACGCACCACCCCCCGAGCCACGCACCA
>Ga0070714_100001792_pt1 | contig 15634 bp, 14 predicted proteins | sample LARL83metaG_FD_65450 | JGI IMG/M metagenome (GOLD analysis project Ga0070714, IMG submission 65450) | Corn, switchgrass and miscanthus rhizosphere microbial communities from Kellogg Biological Station, Michigan, USA - LAR L8-3 metaG | ecosystem: Host-associated > Plants > Roots > Rhizosphere ...
GTGCGGGTGCGGGCTGCAAGGGTCGTACGGGCTGGGAGGGTCAGCTACGCCTTCAGCGCGGTGCCGTGCTGAAGGCGTTGAGGAACTGGTTGCGGAAGGCGTCCATTGGCTCGAGCGGAGCGGCAGGGCTGGGCAGCAGCCCGTCCTGCCAGCGCCAGGAAGCCATCTGCCGGAACACGGAAGGGTCGCGCGCGACGATCGAGATCGGCACCTCGTGGCTGGCCGCGTTGCCGCTGACAGAGGTACCGGGCTGCTCGTCGCCGAGCACGATGAGCACGAGGTTCGGGTCGTTGAGCTCGGTGACCCACGAGGTGAGGACCTGCATCGAGTACTGGATCGCCCTGCCGAAGGCCTGGCGCTTCTTGCCGACGTTGCCCAAGACGGAGAGCCCGCTCTCGCCGCGCGCGGGCATCGGGTCGAATATCGAGCCGTTACCGACCTTGTTCCAGGGCACCATGACCGGCAACGGCGCCCAGGGCGTGTGCGAGGAGACCAGGTTGATCTGGGCCATCACGGGCTTGTGGCCCGGGGCGAGTTCGTTCCGCTGAAACTCGGCCATGGTGTACTGGTCGGGCATCGAGGCGTAGCTGAACCTCGGGCCGCGGTAGCCGACGTTGAGCCGGTTGTAGAGCCGGTCGTAGTGGTAAAAGGTGTAACCGGTTGGCCAGGGCAGGTTGTCCTCAGGGTCGTCTCTGACGGTGCGCCAGCCGGCCTTGTCGAAGGCGTCGCTAAGGGTGAACCGCTGGCTACCGGTGAGCTCGGAATACCGCCCTTCGCTGTCGATCCACAGCCCCGACTGCAGGGTGGAGTGGGCGAGCCAGCTGATCCCGCCGAACGTCGGGGAGGTGATCCAGGCACTCTGCGTGGACCAGCCGGCGCTGGCCAGCGAGGCGTTGCTCCGGCGCAGGAGGGCGTCGACGCCAGCGGAGAAGCTCGCGCCCTGGACGGCGACCTGCCCGTAGCTTTCGACGAAGACGATGACGACATCCTTGCCGCGCAATCCGGTGAGCAGGTCCGAGCCGGGGACGCTGGCTTCAGGGTCGGAGCCGCGGAGGGCCTGCTCGAAACGGTGCTGGTCGCTGAGTGCTTGCTGGGTGTCGCGGACCTGCGCGACGACCATCCCCGCGGCGCTGGTCGAGGCGACCGCGGATCCCGGTACGAGTTGCAGTGACAGGCCCGCGCACAGCGCCCAGACGGCGGTGAGCGCGGCTAGCGGGCGGGCCGCGGCGCGGCGATGCCGGGCGGCCACGGTGGTGACGTGAATCGTCGCGGCGACGATCGCGCCGATGACCAGGATGAGACCGAGCCAGACCACGACGATTGCTACGTCTGTCTCCGCGGTGCCTATTGTGGCGCGTACCACGCTGATGGCCGGGGAGATGTCGCCCCAGTCGAGTACCGGGTTGAACGCCCGGTCGACCTCGGCGTAGAACGCCATGTTGATGATCTTGAGGAGGGCGATCAGGCCGAACAGGAGTCCGGCGACCGCGGCCACGATCCGTCGCGGCCAGGCCGGCAGCACCAGCGCGACCGCAACCAAGGCCAGCCCTTCCACGGGGATGCGGATAAAGCTGGCCGGTGTGAGCTGGTACATACGGTCGGGCGCGACGAGAACGCCCAGCACGAGCACGACCGAAAGCGCGGTGATGGTCAGCCGCAGAGCGCGGCGGGCGCGCGGGCTGGCGCCGGTCCGGTACAGCCAGATCACGTCGCGGCCGAACGACTCGATCAGCAGCACCAGCGCAACGGCGACCGCGATCGTTCCGGTGCGGCTGTCGACCACTCCGGATACGGCGACGGTGAGCACGATGCCCTGAACCGCGGCCACGACCTTGCGCCAGTACCGGGGCGGCAACGGCGCCGCCAGCCAGCCGATCAGCCAGCCGGCCAGCAGCAGCACGTAGCGGGCGGCGCCGATGGCCAGCACCCAGCTGCCGTAGTCCCGGGACACGGCGATGCTGAGCAGCAGGATGAGGAAGGCGTCGACCTCGCCATCGATGCGGCCGCCCAGCGGGGTGACGGTGCCGGTCCTGCGCGCCACCTGCCCGTCCATCGCGTCCAGGGCCAACGCGACGCTGGACAGGGTGACCAGCGCCGTGATCGGTACCGGCCGGCTGAACGAGTCGGCAACGAGGCCGGCGATCACGGCGATCAGCAGCGTACGGGTCAGGGTGACCCAGTCTGCCGGAAGGACCGCCGGATGGTCGCTGCGCATGCGGGCGGCGGCAAGCAGCGCGGTCGCCGCCGAACCCGTGGCCAGTCCGGTGATCCAGCCGGCGACGCCGAGACCAGCCGTGGCGGCCACGACGCCGAGCAGGGCCGCCGTGACGAGCGTCCCCAGCATCGTCGCGAGCCGGATCGCGGGCAGCGGCACCCCTTTGTCCACGAGCCGAACCGCGGGCGGCGCGCCTTCGTTCGCAGGCTGAATGGTATGCACCGGTCTCCGTCTCCGTGGCTTCTGCCGTCATCCCTCATAAGTGACTACGGATCCGCAGTCACACAGGTTCACCGCGAGTTCACCGCGACCGGCCGCGGGCCGTTACGTTGCCGCCGCCGGACGGTTTGAACTATTCGCCGCTCCGAGCCGTGTAACAGGTGTGGCGTTTCTGCACTCAGTCCCGGCCGGGATCCGTCCGGCGGTCCGTCGCTTCGGCCCGTCGTTGCTGCGTCTGGCCGTCGGCGTCACCGTACTATGGTTCCTCGGGCGGCACGTGGGCGCGGCGCCGTTCGAGGACGGGCTGCGTGCGGTCACCTGGCAGGCGGTCGTGGCCGCCGCCATGCTCACTGCCCTGACCACGGTGTGTTCGGCCTGGCGGTGGCAGGTCGTCGCGCGGGCACTCGGCGTCGACATCGGCCTGTCGGCCGCGGTCTGCGCCTACTATCGTTCCCTGTTCCTCAACTCCGTGCTCCCCGGCGGGATTCTGGGCGACCTGCACCGGGCGGTCACGCACGGCCGTCAGGCTGGAGACGTCGCGCGCGGGGTACGTGCGGTGGCGTGGGAACGGCTGTGCGGTCAGGTCATCCAGGCCGCGGTGACAGCCGTCGTGCTGCTGACCCTGCCCTCGCCGGTCCGGCCCGCGCTGCCGTACGTCCTGGCGGGTATCGCGGGCGTAGCCGGGTGTGCCGCGCTGGTCATGTGTGCCGCTCGCCGCGGCCGGTCGCGGCTGACCCGAGCCGCCCGCGCCGTAGCGGTTGACCTGGGGCCTCGCGGCCTGCTGGCCCCGGCCGTGTGGCCGCGGCTCACGCTGGCCTCGGTGCTGGTCGTCGCCGGGCACACCGCCACGTTTGTCATCGCGGCCCGGGTGGCCGGCTGCACCGCACCCCTGGGTGAGCTGATCGCGTTGCTGATGGTGGTCCAGACCGCGGTGGTGATCCCGTTGAGCATCGGCGGGTGGGGACCACGGGAGGGCGCTGCCGCCTGGGCCTTCGCCGCGGCCGGGCTCGCCGCGGGCCAAGGGGTCACGGTCGCCATCCTCTACGCGGTGCTCATGCTGGCCGCGGTTGCCCCGGGCGCGGGCCTGCTGCTGGGGGACGTCGTCCGCCGCCGTCGCGGCCGGGGACACCAGGGCGAGCCGAGCGGACCCGATCCGGCGCCGCGGCCGATGGCGGCCGTTCGTGGCTGACCGGGCGGTCCAGGCAGCAGCGATCCGCCGGCGTATTCGCATCCCGCTGCGTCTGGCTGACGGCTACTCAACCACCGCCACGGTCGTCAGCTTCACCGGCCTGACCGACGCGCAGCAGCACGTGGCCCTGGAACTCGGCCGGCCCGGCACGGTCCGGCCACCGCTGGTGCGCCTGCACAGCGAATGCCTCACCGGTGACGTGTTCGGCAGCCAGCGATGCGACTGCGGACCGCAACTGCGCGAAGCGGTCGAGCGGATCACCGATCGCGGCGGCTACCTGCTGTACCTGCGCCAGGAAGGGCGCGGCATCGGGCTTTACGACAAACTCGATGCCTACGCGCTGCAAGATCGTGGCCTGGATACGTACGACGCGAATCTCGCGCTCGGTCACCGGGCCGACGAGCGCGACTACACCAGCGCGGCCCAGATGCTGCACGCGCTGGGCGCCAACCGCATCGCGCTGCTGAGCAACAACCCGGACAAGGTCGCTCAGCTCGGCCGGCTGGGCATCACGATCGCCAGGCAGGTCCCCACCGCGCTGCACCTCACCGAGACCAACGCCGCCTACCTGGCCACCAAGGCCCGCGGCGGGCATGATCTGCTGTTGCGGAGCCTTGACCGCGCCGCCGGGCCCGCCGGGCCCGCCGGGCCAGCCGGGCCGGGCGCTAGCCAGGCGAGCGGCCAGCGAAATCAAGCTGATGGGCGATGTAGACCAGCTCACCCGCGGCCAGTTGCCGACTGCGCACGGCCAGCCAGTCGGCCAGGTCCGCAGGTCCCACCTGATCCTGGTGACTCCGCAACGCATTGTGGATCGTGCTGAGGATGCTGCGCAGGAAGTAAGCCTCATCGTCCGGGTAGCTGCCATCCGGGCCGGCGCATACCACCCAGTCCGAGGACCCCGCCGCCAGCGCGGGCGCCCCCGCGTCCCGCAGGTGGTGGAACAGGCGGCGGCCCGTCCGGCTATCCCCGGCCGGCCGGCCGTAGCGGAAGCGCTCATCCATGTCGCGGTGGTACGCCCGCATGACCCGGTCGTCGTGGGGGTGACCGGGCGCGAAGATGCTCTCGCCGTCGTAGTTGATCGTGAACCAGTAGACGCCGCCGGGGACCAGCAATCGCAACAATCCGGGCAGGACGGCCGGCACGTCCACCAGGTCCAGGACGGCGTTGGCGATCAGCACATCGGCCGGCGCGCCGTGACCGGCCGCCAGGTACTCGCCTAGCTCGGCGTGCACCAGCCGCACCCGCAGATCACCCACCCGCACCCCGTCCGGCAGCGGGTCGCTGCGCAAGCCCCGCGCGGCGGCCCAGTCGCACAGCCACCGGCGAGAACCATCCAGCAGCTGCTGATCCGTGTCCAGCAGGATGTACTCGCCGGCGCCGAGCGCGCCCCAGTCCATCAGACGGGCCACCATCGTCCCCAGGCCGGCGCCCACCTCCAGCACCCGCGGCGCACCCGCGGGCATCAGGCGGCGCAACTCGCCCAGCACATGCCGGTTAAGCGCCCGGTCATCAACGGTCGTCTTCGCGGCCAGGTAGCGGGCAAAACCGGACGTCATTGCTTCTCCGCCACGATCGCGAACTTGCGCACCCGCCCGCTGCCGAGCCAGTCACTCCACAGCTGGTGGGCCGCGATCAGCTCGGCGGTGGCCCGCGTCCCGAGCTGGCCGGCGATCTGCGACGAATCGGCTCGGTACCGGCGAAGCAGCGCCGTCGCTATCGCCTGATGGGCGGAGCTGCACTCCTGCCGCCAGCTCACAGTCAACCCCGCGTCGCGCAGCACGTCCGTCAATTCCGCCAGCTCGACGGGCCAGACCGTATCGGCGGCGGGCATCCGCGCCCGCTCCTGCTGGGTCAGCGGCCGGCCTTCCTCGACCGTGAAAGCGAACCGTCCGCCTGGCTCCAGCACCCGCGTCACCTCACCCGCCAGGCCACCCTTGTCAGGGAAGGCCAGCATGGTCTCCAGCAGGAGTACCACCTCGAAACGACCCTCGGGCAGCGGCGGGAGGTGAGCGTGCTCGAAGCGGCAGGGAAGCTTCCCGGCCAGCTGCCGGGCGGTGGCCAGTGCGCTCGCGGAATGATCGACACCCAGGTAGCGGCAGCCCGACTCCGCCGCGATCATCCGGCCGGGCCCGGCCACGCCGCAGCACAGGTCGAGCACTGAGACGCCGGGGCCGACCCGGGCCCGCTCAGCCAGCCGCCGGATCTCGGCCGCCCGCATGAAGCTCTCCTGGCCCACATACTCGCCCGGTGGGTAGGCGCCAGCCTTGGCCCGCTCCAGCGCAATCATGTATGTCTCACGTCAGATCCCGTGCGTCTCAAGTCGAACCGCGTCCCCTGCTGCCACGTACTACCTTGTATGAGATATGACGGATCGGCGGCGGGTGCGGTTCAGTGCGGGTCCACGTAGTAGTCCCCGAGGGATTCGACGATCCCGCCCTGCCCAGCGGCGGCAACGTCTATGACCGGCGGATCTGCGCCGGACTGGCCGAGGCCGGCTGGGAGGTGCCGGTCGCGACCGTCGCCGCGGCGTGGCCGGTACCCGGTTCGAGTGCCCGCGCCGACCTGACCCGCATCGTTTCCGCCATCCCCGACGGTGAGAGCGTCCTGATCGACGGGCTCATCGCCTCGCGGACCGCCGCGCAACTGCTGCCGCACGCCGGGCGGATCCGAATGACGGTGCTGCTGCACATGCCACTGGCCACCGCCCTCGGCGCACATCACGACGCCAGCGCGGAGCGCTCAGAACGGGCCGTGCTCCGCGCGGCCGCCGACGTGATCGTTACCAGCGAATGGACCCGCCAGCAGGTCCTGGCCCGGTACGGGATCCCGGCCCGCCGGGTGCACGTCGCCAGGCCGGGCGTCGACCGGGTCGCCGCTCCCGCCCGGCCCGTCCGCGGACACCTGATCTGTGTCGGAGTCCTCGGCCGCCACAAGGGGCAGGACCTCCTCGTCGAGGCACTCGCCGGCCTCGCCGACCGGGACTGGCAGTGCACGCTGGCCGGACCGCTCGACCGCGACCCGGATTTCGTCGGACAGTTGCGTACCCGTATCACGCGCCTCGGCTACGGCCGCCGGGTCAGGCTCGGCGGCGTGCTGACCGGCGCGGCGCTCAGCCACGCGTATGCCACCGCCGACCTGCTCGTCGCGCCGTCCCGCTCGGAAAGCTACGGCATGGCCGTCACCGAAGCGCTCGCCCACGGCCTCCCCGTCATAGCCGCCGCCGTCGGCGGGCTACCCGAAGCGCTCGGCGCCACCGCCGATGGCACCCGTCCCGGCCAGCTGGTACCGCCCGGCGATCCGGCTGCCCTCGCCGCCGCGCTGGCAGACTGGCTCGGCGACGAGCGCCACCGCCGTCGGCTGCGAGCCGCCGCACGCCAGCGGCGGTCGACCCTGCGCGGCTGGGAAACGACCACCCGAGAGATAGCGAACGCACTGCGGCGCAGTGCCCCTGACCAGGATGAACAGGATGAAGGAGCACCCGATGACAATAAGGACCGAGAGCCGCATAACGATCGCCAGCAACGTCGGGGCGGCGTGGGCGTATCTCTGTGACGTCGGACGCTGGCCGGAGTGGGCGCCGACGGTTCTCGAATGCCGGGTTCGCGGCGGAGCACCGCTGCAGCCCGGCTCGCAGGTGGACCAGCGGGCCAAGGACCTGTGGTGGACGCACAACCGGAGCCAGGAAGTGACCGCTGTCGAGGCGCCGCACCGCATGGCGTTCGCCGGGACGATGGGTAAGTCCGCGGCGCGCTGGGGAATGGAACTCGAGCCGGCCGAGGACGGGCAGACCGACGCCATGATGTGGATTGAGGTCGACCTCGCGGGCATCATGCGCGCGATGCCCGGCATGCTCCAAGGCAGGATTCAGCGCGTAAGCGACATCGAGATGGCGGCGATCAAGACCGCGGTCGAGTCCGCTGCCTGGGAAGACGCGGCCTCCTAGATGAGCCAGGTCGACAGCACGCGAGAGCACCTGATCGAGACCTACCGCAAGAAGGCGAAGCATTACGACTTCACCTCCCGGCTCTACCCCGCGCCGTTCTACCCGCAGCGGGCACAGCGCCTGCGGGCCGTACAAGCGCTCGGCCTTCGCGCGGGTGACAGCGTGATCGACATCGCATGCGGCACGGGCCTGAACTTCCCGCTGCTTGAACAGGTGATCGGTCCCGGCGGCCGGATCGTCGGCGTCGATCTGACCGACGCGATGCTCGCTCATGCCCAGGATCGGATAGCGGCCAACGGCTGGCGGAATGTCAGCCTCGTGCAAGCCGACGCGGCCGACTTCGACTTCCCGGCCGAGGTCGACGGGATCCTGTCTACGTACGCCCTCTCGCAGGTGCCCGAGTGCGCGAAGGTCATCGCCCACGGCGCCGCGGCGCTCTCCGGCGGCGGCCGCTGGGTCGTGCTGGATCTCAAGGTTCCCGACCGCACACCCGGATGGCTAGCGCGGTCCGGAACCGCGATTGTGCGGCATTTCGCCTCCATAGATCAGTGGATCATGCGCCGTCCGTGGGACGCGATTCGCGTAGCCATGCACGAAGAACTGGCCGATTTCTCCTGGACCGAGTTGTGCTTCGGAACCGCCTTCCTCGCCGCCGGCAGCAGCCATAAATGACCGTGGGAGGCCGGTGCACGACTTTCCTCGCCATCGGCGCCACGACCGTGGCGCTCGTCGTCAGCGCGTGCGGCGGATCGAGCCGCGGCAGCCCGTCCCCCGCGGTGCCCGCGAATCCGGCTGCTGACGCCAATCCGGTGCAGCGAGAGAATTCGCGGCCGGGCACCCCTGGCTGGCAGATCCCAGCCGGCGCGGGCACGGTGATCACGGGGTTTGCCTCGGAGCTCAGCGTCGCCCCGGGGCAAAGCTTCCACCTCCACGTGGCCGCGCCGCCGGGCTCGCGCTACCGGGTGCTCGTGTACCGGCTGGGGTGGTACGGGGGGGTCGGGGGCCGCTTGATCAGGTGCGTGCCCGGCTGCCGCTCGAGCGAGGCCGCGATCGCCCAGCCCCCGCCGACCGCGCCCGGCTCCGTTACGGGGCTGTTCCGCGCTTCCTGGCGGGTGACCGATCTTGCCGAGATCCCGCCCGAGGCGGTCTCCGGCTACTACGAGGCCAAGCTCGAGATCGTGAGTGGCGCGCAGGCCGGCGCGGTGGGAAACGTTCCGCTGATCGTGCGCCAGAGCCCGGCGGCTCCCGCGTCCGCGATGCTGGTCCAGGTCCCGGTCAACACGTGGGAGGCCTACAACCGCTGGGGCGGCAAGAGCCTGTACCAGTTCGGCACCAGCAGGCACGCCCTGGCGGTGTCGTTCGACCGGCCCTTTGACCAGCAGGAGTTCCACAACATGGTCACGGAGCTCGAGCTGCCCTGGGTCCGCTTCCTGGAGCGCAACGGCGTGGACGTTTCCTACCAGACCGACGCCGACACGGACGGCGACCCCGGATCGCTGCCGCGGCACCGTCTGGTGTTCGCGATCGGCCACGACGAGTACTGGACGCAGCAAATGCGCGACGCCTTCGACCGGGCGCTGGCGTTGTCGACGAACCTGATGTTCGGCTCCAACAGCGGCGAGTGGCGGATGCGCTACGCCGCCGGCCGGCGAACGATCGTGGAGTGGCGGGATCCCACGGTCGATCCGGAGCACGAGAACGGCTACTTCACGACCTTCGGTGAGCCCGAATGCAAGCTGATGGGAGTCGAGCACCAGTGGGCCGCGCAGCGGGACCTGCGCGCGCCGCCCACCGCATACACGGTCGTGGGGCCGGGCAGCGATCCATGGCTGGCGGCCGCCGGCCTGGCGCCAGGGGACAAGATCCCGGGGGTCGTCGGCTACGAGTGGGACTCGCTGATCCCTGGCTGCTTTCGGGGCCGGGTGGTGCCGCTGATGACCGCGCTCCTCCGGGGGGCGGACGGCGTCACCCGCGGCGCGGACATGGTCCGGGCGACCGCGCCGAGCGGCGGCCGGGTGTTCGCGATGGGCACGATGGAGCTGGCCTGGGCACTCGATGACCTGGCCGGGCGCTCCCCCGACCCGCGGGTGGCCGCGCTCGTCAAGGCAGCCCTCCACGATCTGACTCGTCCCGGCTCAGCGCGATCCCGGTGACAGCCGGCCGGCTTCGGTCCATTGCACCAGCAGCAGGGTTGCGTCGTCGCGCAGGTCGCTGGACTGGTGGTCAAGGACCGCACGGACCAGGCGACGCACGAGTTCCTCGGCGGGCTGCTCGCTGGCCGCGGCCCGCTCGGTCAGGTCGGTCAGCCGGTCCAGCCCGAACATCTCCCCGGCCGGGGTCCGGGCCTCGACGACCCCGTCGGTGTACAGCAGCAGCGCGTCCCCGGGTTCCAGCTCATGAACCGCCATCTGGGGCGCGGGGTCGCCGAGCCCGAACGGCAGCGCGGCTTCACAGGCCAGCTCGCTGACTACCTTCCGGCCGCGCAGCAGCAGCGGCCGGGGGTGCCCGGCGCAGCACCACTCCAGCCGCCCGGACACGGTGTCGAGCCGGGCGATGATGCCCGTCGCGAACGACAGGTCCTGGTAGTAGCCGGAGAGGGCGCTGTCGATCGCCGTGTGGATGGCCGGCAGCGGTTCCCCGGCGCGGCGAGCGTGCCGGTAGGCGCCCACGGCCAGTCCGGTCAGCAGGGTAGACCCGATGCCGTGCCCCATCCCGTCGAGGACCGCGAACTGCAGGTCGGTGTCGCTCACCACGTAGTCGAAGGCGTCCCCGGCGATGTCATACGCGGGCTCGAGGATCCCGGCGATGACCGCGCTGGTGGTTCGCGCGGTGAGCGGCGGCAGCAGGTCCCATTGCATGCTGGCGGGCAGCGACATCTGGCGGCCGCGGCGCCGCAGCCGGGGCATGTCGCTGACCCGGACCAGCAACGCGGTGACCAGTCCGGCGAACACGCCGATCAGTTCGGCCTGCTCCAGCACCTCCTCGCTGGCCTCGGGCACGGTGAGGGCCAGTACCCCGGTGCAGTTGGTCTGTTCCAGCACCGGAACCCACACCCGTTGCCCGTCGCCGTTCCGGCCGCCGGTGACCGTCTGCCGGGTCGCGAACGCGCGGCCTGCCATCGTCCCGGCAATGTCCTCCTCCGCGGCCCCGCGGGTAAGCGGGTGCAAGACCGTGCGCGCGTAGTCGGCGAGGTACACCACCGGATCCCAGGCCGGCACGGGGTCGCAGGCGGCGGCGAGCACCCGGTCGAAATCGCCCCCCGCCTCCTGGCACAGCAGGCGGAGCGCGTCGGAGAACCCGGGCATGCTCATCACGGTCCCATCTACCCTGGCTAGCGAGGGTATTCCCCGGCGAGCCGAGTCCGCCCAGCTTACGGCCCGGACGCCACCTCGTCGTCCTGCGGCCGTGCGCAGCCTGTGCCTGAAGTGCAGCGAGCGACTGCCGGGATGGTTGCGGGGGATTAACCCTCGTAAACCAGGGTCCGGGTACCACAAAGGGGAAATTCCCCACGTTGTCGCGGCCATTCGAGCCTATCGCGCCCGCCGTGCTGACAAGCACCACCGTACGTTTGGTAAAAAGATCATTCTGTCCGAACGGACGGTGGTGCTTCTATTCCGCGGACGTCGATCCCGGCGGGGGCCGTTCGTATAACGGGAAGAGGCGGATACCAGGAGCTAGGAGATCACGATGAGGCTGACCCTGCACACGTTCCTGACCCTCGACGGGGTCATGCAGGCGCCAGGCGCCCCGGACGAAGACCCTGATGGCGGTTTCGCCAACGGCGGCTGGTCGTTTCCCTACGGTGACGAGGACTTCGGCGCCACCATGGCCGGCTGGTTCGGCCACGCCAGCGCCTTCTTGCTGGGGCGCAAGACTTACGAGATATTCTGCGGCCACTGGCCGCGCGTCACCGACCCCGCCGACCCCGTCGCCAGCAAGCTCAACGCGCTGCCGAAGTACGTCGCCTCGACCACGCTGACGTCAGCTGACTGGCAGAACTCCACGCTGCTGGGCGGGGACGTCGCGGCCGAGGTCGCCAAGCTGAAGGAACTGCCTGGGGACGAACTGCAGGTGCACGGCAGCGGCGAACTGGCCCAGACGCTGATCGAGCACGATCTCATCGACGAATACCGCCTGCTCTACTTCCCCGTGCACTTGGGCTCGGGGAAGAAGCTGTTCCGCGATGGCGCCAGGGCGGCTGCCCTGCGGCTGGTCAGCACGTCGGTCTCCGGGACAGGCGTCATCATCGCCAGCTACACGCCGGACGGGCCCCCGCGGCACGGCTCATACGCGCTGCCCAGCGAGCCGTGAGCACGGCGCGGCCCGCCGCGCACATCGCCAACTCTGGTTGACGACGGCGCGGCGGGCCGGCCTGTGAACGTTGGCATTACCTCCGGTACGGGGGCTGGGCTGGCACCTGAGGCCGGCTCATCGCCGCCTGCGCGCGCGGATTGTCGCCGCGGTGGCCGGGCCACCAGGCGCGGCTCCCCATCAGCGCGGTGATGCTGGGCGAGAAGAACATGGCCATCACGAACGCGGCAAGCGCGATCCCGCAGGACAACGCGAACCCGATCTGCGACAGGATCGTGCTTCCGGCGAGCGTCAGCGAGGCGAACGTGCCGGCCAGGATCAGCCCGGCCGCGCCGATGGTCGGCCCGGTGTGCCGCAGCGCCAGTGCGGCGGCCTGCCGTGGATCCCTGCCCTCTCTGGCCTCCTCGCGCAGCCTGGCGATCATCAAGATGTTGTAGTCGGTGCCGAGCGCCACGACGAACAGGTACATGTACACCGGCAGGAAGAACACCAGGCCGGCCTCGTGCCGCGCCACCTGGAACAACAGCACGCTCGCGCCCAGCGTGGCCGCGAAGCCCAGGCCGACCGAGGCCAGCAGGTACCACGGTGCCACCACGCTGCGGAGCAGTAGCGCGAGGATCAGCAAGATGATGGCCGCGGCGACCGGGAAGACGAGCGAGTAGTCGTGGTTGACCGCGTGCTGGACGTCGGCGTTCACCGAAGACGTGCCGCCGACCAGCGCGTAGGTGCCCGGCGGTGCCTGCGCATGCGCGCCCGGTGCGACGGTGTTCTTTATCGCGCTCAGGGCCTGGTCGGACTGCGGGTCGTAGCTCAGCTGCACCTGGTAGTCGGCGGTCGCCCGGTCCGGGCTGACCTCGGGAGCCCCGACCGATCCGACGCCGGGCAGCGCCTTGAGCTTTGTCTCGTAGCTCGCGAGCTGGGCGCGGGACAGCGGCCCGGACGAAGAGTGCAGGAGCACGTAGGTCGGGTCGGTCGCGCCCGGCGGCAGGCCCTTTTCCAGGGTGACAAGCGCCCGCTGTGATTCGGCGCTGGCCGGTATGCCGGCCGACGACAGGTTGAACGTCGGCTTGAAACTGAACGCGCCGATCGCCAGCGCCACGAGCACCAGGCCGGACACGCCCGCGAACAGGGCCGGCCGGCGGCCGAGCGCGTTGCCGATCGCGCCGAACCGGGCCGCCTTCGGCTCCCGCTGCCACGCCTTGGACGGCCAGAACACCTTGGTGCCGAGCAGCGACACCACCGCGGGCACCAGCGTCAGGCCGGCGACCAGCGCGACGCCGACGGCGATCGCCAGCGTCGGGCCTAGCTGCCGCAGCACGCTCAACGTGGACAGGGTCAGCGCGAGGAACGCGGCGATGACCACGCCCGCGGCCGACGAGATGACCTCGCCAACCCGGGTAACTGCGCTGACCATGGCTTGCTTGCGGTCTTCGCCGCGGCGCAGCCGCTCTCGGTAGCGGAACATCAGGAACAAGATGTAGTCGGTCCCGATGCCGAACAGCACCACGATGAGGAGCGTGGAAAGCGAGCTGTCCGCATTCAGGTGGAACGGCTTGTTGACGTCGGCGATCAAGCCGGTTGCCACCTGATAGACGACCGCGATGACGATCAGCGGCAGTAGCGCGATGACCGGGCTGCGGAAGATGACCAGCAGCAGTATCAGGATCAGTGCGAGCGTCGCGATGAGCACGATCTGATCGGCACTGTTCCCTGACTGCTGGCTGTCGAGGCCCTGGGCCACCTGGCCGGTCACCCCTTCAGCCAGGTCGGTCCCTTGGATGAGCGGCTTGACGTCGGCCCGCAATGCCTTGACCGCGTCGTCGGCCCTGTTGTCGTTCGCGTTGACCACGGTGTTGGTCATGGCGACGGACGCGCTCTGCACCAGGCGGTTCGGCGACGCCGGTCCGGCCGTGATGCTGAGGACGTTGGGAATGTGCTTGGCGTCAAGCGTCTTCGAGATCTGCTTGACCGTCGCGGAGTCTGCTTTCGTTAGCTTTCCGCCGTCGGCCCGCGAGAACACAATGATGGCCGCGTCGCTCGTCACGGTCCCGGTCTGCGGGAACGCCGTGCTCTGCAGATCCGCCGCGCGGATCGACTCGTAGCTCTTCGGCAGGAAGCTGCTGTTCGAATTCGGGGTGTTGGGCAAGCCGTGCGATGTCACTATCACCGCCGCTGCGGCAACCAGCCAGAGCGCGATCACCCGCCAGGGGTGTCGCACAACCGCGCGCCCCAGCCACGCGAACAGGCCACGCTCGTTACGTATCGGTCCCGGCGCGGGCATGGCTGGGCGATGAGATCCTCTAGTCATACCGACTACGGTTCCGTAGCGGCGCTACCCGGGTCACTGGTGCGCGCCAGCCAGTTCGCGGTGGGGTAATCCCCACCCCCAAATGAGGCGAGCTGCCGCCGTCCGCCGCCTCAGCTCCGGGTTTGTCCTTTTGTGCGAGCGCGGTGAGATGGGGCGCGCGCGCGTGGCCGTTGCCGGCCGTCGGCGGGCCGCCGTGGCGTGGCCGCCGGGTGCGCAGTCTGTGGCTGGAGTGCAGTGTGCGGCTGCCGGGATACGAGCGCACCGGCACGCCCGTCAACGACGTGGAAGATTACCTCCTCGTGGTGGATTGACCCTCGTCAACGACGGCTCGGTTACCACGAAGAGGCAATCCGCCACATTACCGAGGCCCATCGAGCCCGTCCGCCGGCCGCTGGCCGACGAGTGGTCTGTTACGAGTGCGCCCGGCGGAGCTCGTCCAGCAGGGTCAGGCCGTCGAGCACCTGGTCGGCGGGCACGCCGAAATCGATCAGGCAGGCGACATCGTCCACCCCGATGGCACGCAGCTGCTCGACGAACCGGACACCGTCGTCGAGGGTCCCGAACAAGCCGCTCGTCTCGGAGTACCGGTTGAAGGAACGGTCTACCAGGAACTTCAGGTCCTTCGCGGAAAGCTGCTCCACGTCAAGGCCAGCGGCACCGCGTGCCCGCGTCGCCCATGCGCACCCAGCCCTCGCGGAAGGTGTCGTCACTGAGCCGCCGGTCGCCGTGGTAGGCGCGGGTACCTGCCGGGGAACGGAGCCAGACCTCGCCCGGTTCGCCGGTCATCGCCGGCTTGCCGTCCGCGCCGGCGATCTTGAGGCCGCTGCCGCTCGACGGCTTTCCCACGGACGTGGGCCGGCTCGGGTCCGCGATCATCACGGTCTGGGCCGGAGCGGCCTCGGTCGAGGTGTAGTAGTTGACGCCTCCACTGGCAACTCGTTTCGGCCCCAGAATAAGCACAATAGCCCGAAGAACAACAGAGGAAAGCTCTCGAACTTGTTCGAAAAATCTCGAAAGGTCTGGCGTGGACATCTCGATGATGACGGCACGTTTCAGGCGTGGGCTCGCCGGCGCGCCGCGCGGTCTCATCGCCATCGCGCCGTCCCACCCGCCAGAAACCAAGAAACGGACACAAGCCACATTCCGGGCAGGCCGACAAGCGCGCTAGATTATTCCGGACAGTTACCCCCCGATCCGGACCCTGCTGGTTTATGCCGGGGGCTGGCCCGGATCGCTGGCCGCCCCGGTAGGTCAGCGGCCGACGTCCGGGCCTGGTCGGCTCGCTGGGCCCGCGATAACGTGGCGGTTTCCCGCTTCGTGGTAGCCGGCCCCTTGTTTACGAGGGTCAATCCACCACGATGCGGTAATCTTCCACGTCGTTGACGGGCGTGCCGGTGCGCCCGTATCCCGGCAGCCGCTTACGCCACTCCAGGCACAGACGGCGCGCCG
>Ga0070714_100001793_pt1 | contig 15610 bp, 7 predicted proteins | sample LARL83metaG_FD_65450 | JGI IMG/M metagenome (GOLD analysis project Ga0070714, IMG submission 65450) | Corn, switchgrass and miscanthus rhizosphere microbial communities from Kellogg Biological Station, Michigan, USA - LAR L8-3 metaG | ecosystem: Host-associated > Plants > Roots > Rhizosphere ...
TCTTCCACAGCCTGCGTCCGTCGACGGAGGCGATGCACCGGGCCATGGCCTGGCTGCAGGAACTTGATGCCGCCAGCCGGTCCGGCGTGGTCGTCATCTGCGGCAATCACGAGTCTGCCAACCTGTTCCGCCTCTTCAACCTCATCTTGCGCGACGGGGCGCGCATTCGGTTCATGGACAAGGCGCGCGTTCCAAGTCAAGGCGGTGTTCTCGATCTCCCCGGTTCCAAGGGACAGCGCATCCGGGTTGCTTCACTCCCCTTCATCCATGCCAACCGTGTCCTCAGCGAGGAGATCTTCGGCGATGTCGGAAAGTGGACCGGCTCGTACGCGGACTATGTGAGCCGGGTTGAGCAGGTCCTCGGACAAGGACTGGCCGACGGCTACGACGCTGCCAACGACGTCCTTGTGTTCGCGGCACATCTCCACGTCGCCGGCGCCATGTTCTCCGGTAGCGAGCGCCGCCTCCACATCTCCGACATCTACGGCTCGACGCTCGAGGCTCTCCCAACGGTGAACCTCGCTGCGTTCGGACACATCCACCGCCCTCAGTCCTTGCCCGGTTCCCTGGTCACCGGCGAGTACGCCGGCTCTCCGATTCCCATCGACTTCGGCGAAGTCGGCGAAACGAAGTCGGTGGTCGTGTACGAGGCGGCGCCACAGAAGCCGACGAAGGTCACCCGGGTCCCGCTCCGTGGAGGCCGTCCACTGTGGCGTTTCACCGGCACGCTCGAAGAACTGGCGGAGCAAGCGCCCCATGTCGGCCGAGCACTGGCCCTCGTGACAGTCAAGACCGTGGACCCCGCCGTTGACCTCGCCGATCAGGTGGAGGACTTCCTCCCAGAGGCAACTCTCCTCCAGGTCATGGAGGACTGCAGCAGCCGCAAGCTCCAGGCGCTGACCCGCGCGGATGTCGGGGCCACCGATGAGGTCGACTTCACTGAGATGTTTGCCGACTTCCTGTCCCAGCGAGGGACGAAGGTCGGATCGGCCGACCGTGTGCTCAAGGCCTTCAAGACCCTGATCGACGCGGTCGGCGAGGAGACGCCGCCGCTCTTTCCTGAGGAGAGTGCGCTCGTCGGCGACCCCGTGCCGGATCCCCTCGCCGCGCCGGCCAAGACTGGAGCTGCCCCATGAGGCCACGCCGGCTCCAGATCGAGGGGCTCCGCAGCTACCGGCATTACGTGGATATCCCGTTCGATCGGGAGGGCCTCATCGCCATCGTCGGAGATACCGGGGCCGGCAAGTCGTCAATCCTCGAAGCCATCACGTACGCCCTCTACGCGGCCACGAGCTGGGACCGGCGCAACGTTCGTGCCTTGATCTCGAACCATGCCAAGAAGGCCTCGGTCACACTCGATTTTGCTGCTGGCGAGAAGGAGTGGCGCGTGACCCGCGCCACGAGCACCACGGGGCAGCCAGTCCATCTCTTCGAGTGCACCTCCGATCCCAGTGATCCGCTCGCCCGTGTCGACGGTGAGGCAGCCGTGAACGCAGCGGTCGAGAAGGTCGTCGGCCTCGACTACGACACGTTCCAAAGCGCCGTCGTGCTTCCACAGGGCCAGTTTCAGCATCTCCTGCGCTGCACGCCGGGGCAACGAGCGTCGATTCTCAAGAGCATTCTGCGTCTAGAGGACCTTGAGACCGTCCGCAACTTCGCCGATACACTCCTGGCGCGAGTACGCCCGCTCCTCAAGGCCAAGATGGACGAGCGCCGAGGGTACAGCCTGTCACCAGCCGACGACTTGGAGAATGCTTGCGCCCGCAGGGCCGCGGCCGACCAGCGCCTTGAGACCCTTCGAGAATTGAGCGAAAGCGTTGCCGGGTTCACCGCCACCATCGCCTCCGAGAGCGGCCGTGCTGAGCACCTGCGGGCCGTCGGAAGAGAGCTCCGCGACTGTGCGCGGGGATACGGCGTCACGCTCGCCGAGCTGCTCACCCTGGATTCCGAGCTCGCGGCTGAAGCGGCGGCCCAGCAGAGAGAGATCGATGCTGCGCTAGAGGGTGAGCACGATGCCGAGCAGATCCTGGCCACAGCTGACAAGGACGGCGTCGGCCTGACCAGTCTGCTCGCCGCGATCCGGGCTCTCGACAATCTGTCGGGCGAGCTCGATGGATTGGGCGGTCGCCAGAACGCTATCGTCGAGGCGCGAGAGGAGCATGGGCGGCTGGTCGCGCTGGCGGCGGGCGACGGCGACCGCCTCACTGAGTTGGAGAGTGTCCTGTCAGCCGCTGAAGACCTGAAGGCTCAGCGTGCTTCCGAGAAGGCGTCGGCCGACGAGGCCCTAGGCAACGCTTCCTCGACTTTGCAGGCGTACCGCGATCGGGTGGCAGCCGCAATCGACGCGGCCGGAGCCGTGGCAGGCGCAACCACGACCCTTGAGGAGGCGAACTCCATCCTCGTCGAGGCCGACGAGTATGCGACCGCCGCTGGTGAGAAAGCGGCCGCCGCTGAGACACAACTCGAGGCGGTGCGGCGAAGCAACGCAGCGGCGCACGCAGCTCACGGACTCAAACCGGGAGACCCCTGCCCCGTTTGCGCTCGCGCAGTGCCACGAGGGTTCACCGTTCCAGAGCTTGTCGGTGAAGACGCTGCAGTAGCTGCTCTTGGTTCGGCTCGAGCTCAAGCCCAGGAAGCTTCGCGATCTGCAGAAGCTGCCCGTCAATCGGTGCTGCACGCAGAGCGCGCTCTGGGGACGGCCCAACTGAAGGGGACCGCGACCGCTGAGGCTGCGGCGACTGCAACTACGAATCTACGCTCATTGCTCGGGACTGTCGACGTGAACCAAGGTGATGACGTCCTCCTCGGTCCCCTCCGTGCCGCGGTCGCATCGGCGTCAGATCTCTGTGCTGAAGCGGACACGTCCGTCATCGACTCGTCAGCCGCCGTCGCCGCCCACAAGGCCGCCGCTTCGGCTCGCGCCGACGCCATCACCGCTGCCGCGCGCGCGGTGGTCGACGCCGAGGGGGCCGTCGCGGAGGCGATGACTCGCATCCAAGGGTGTCTCAACGCTGTTCCAGCGAAGTACCGGCCGACAGCGCCCGTAGAGCGGGAAGCGTGCGCAAGTGCTCGCGCGGAGATCGAGAGCGAGCAGCAAAGGCTACGCAACGTGGACGACGCACGGCGCGCGGCCCGTGAGCAACGTGGTGAGGCTGAGCGCCTTCGAAAGGCGATCCTCGAGCGCCGCCGAGCCGAGGTCGAGCTGCCCGCTGCAGCGACCATACAGCCGCTTGCCACTCTGGCCGTCCGCCTGGGGCAGGCGGCTGAGGCACTCGAGAGTGGCCATGTCCGACCACTGCCAGACGGCGCCGACCTTCGTGCGCGTGCCGATTGGGCTGGTGTTCTTGACGCCGCTGCAGAGGACTTCTTGCAGCGCCTAGAGACGGCGGAGGCGGAGGCTCTCGGGCGCGCACAGCGCAGCGTCGACGAGCGGTTGGCGATTCTCAAGGTCGCTGGACTCGACACCTCTGAGGCTCTCGACGAGGAGGTCAGGAGTGTCATGGTCGAGCGCCTCGCAGCGTCGCGAGACGAGCTGGAGGCGAAACGACAACTTCCCATCGCCGCCGCTCTCGACGCGCAGATCGTGCCGGCGACTACTCTCGTGGAAGACCTCGAAGAACTGACTGCACTGCTCAGCGACGCCAAGTTCGTGAAGTACGCGGCGACTCGCAAGCAGCAGGCCCTTCTGGGCGTTGCGTCAGACGTTCTCGGATCGATGACGGGATCTCGTTACGGCTTCTCCGGTGACTTCCAGATCATCGACCGGATGGCCGACCTGCCCCGGGATCCGAAGACACTCTCCGGCGGCGAAACCTTCCTGGCGAGCTTGGCGCTGGCGCTCGGGCTCGTCGAGATTGCCGGGCGCACTGGCGGGCGCCTTGATGCCCTCTTCCTCGATGAGGGTTTCGGCAGCCTCGATGCGGACTCACTCGACGAGGCCCTGTCGGAACTCGAGCGCGTCGTCAGTGGCGGTCGTATGGTGGCCGTCGTCAGCCATCTCAAAGCGGTGGCGGAACGCATCGACAACGTGCTGTACGTTCGCCGCCGACCTGGTGACCGCAGCAGCGAGGCCCAGTGGATCGACGCCGGCGAGCGCGACGCCCTCGTCATGAAGGAAGTCGAAGAGGCGTTGTTGTCGTAGCCATGGCTGGCGACGACGATGCGTGTCTCGAAGCGCACTCGGCCATGACGTGGGTCAGCAGCCACGACCCGGTTGCGGACCATCGAGAATCCGCGGCTCTTACCTCCGAGCTGGAGAAGGCGCCGGATGCCTTCCACGACAGCCGCGAGGGTGAAGCCCGCATTGCTGTCAGCTACCTGCTGCTCGGCGAAGTCGACGACTACATTGCGTTGATGAATGTCCTCGAAGCATCGGTCACCGACCTGTCTCCTACCGAGGTGACCTCAGCGATCGCCGCTGCTGGCCATCCTTTGTCCGAAGAGGTCGTCGAGGAACGACTCGAGCGCCTTCGGCGCTGGGGCGCGGCACACGCCACCACGGATACGTCGAGGATTCTGCGCCACAGCGACCTGTTAGCTCGCAACTGGCGATACACGGCAACCGCAGTCGGCCGGCGGGTGCACCGCTTCTACCGCACCGTCTTGGCCGGGACGCCAGCGGTGCGTGAGATTCCTCTCGCCGGCTTGAACCGTATTGTGCGAGCCCTGGAGTCGTTGCGTGACCATACGTCCGCAGAAGTAGCCGAAGCGGTCGGAGTGGTATTCGTGAACCACGACGACCTCGACGGGGCGCTGGTCGGTGCCGAGGACACGCTGGCGACGCTCGCCGACCGCTACGACCTGGACAACCGGTCCACCGCTGAGCTACGCAGCCTGTTGGTCGACTACGCGACCCGTGTTGCGGCAGAACTCGAAGATGGCGCGACGCTTGCGTCGCATCTGCTACGGGTCCTGCGTCCGCGCTTCGCGGAACTCGCCGCTGCGGCGGTCGACGCCTCCGACGCTCGGGCGCTCATCGAGCGAGGCGCGCTCGCGGCGTCCCGGGGAGGGCGGGTAGAGGACTGGACAGGCCTGGAGGAGTGGTTTGCCCCTACTTCCGGCCGCGCCGCCCGGTTCTCGATGCGTCTCGTCCGGGCTCTGCCCGGCATGCATGCGAACCTGCGACGCCTCCACACGTCGGCGGGGGCGGCGACGAGCCGGTCGAGGGCACTGCGCCTTGCAGCGGCCTGCGGCCATCCTGACTACGGGACCGCGATCGCCCTCGCTGCCTTGGGCGACCACCCCTGGCGCAAGCTGTATGGCGACGCTGATGATGGAGACCTGCCCCGAGTGCCATCGTGGGCTGCGGGGCCCAGCGCCCCCGTTCCGGAGCTGCTGATCCTGACCGGGCGTGGCGGAGCACGAGGCCGCATCCCCGCTGGGCGTGACGACAGCGAGGCGCGAGCGATCGTTGAGATGGACAGGGCCCGGCGCGCACAGGAGCATGCGGCAGCAGTGGCGGAAGTGCTCTCAACAGGGCCCGGGAAGCGACTCTCGGAGCGCGCCGCAACGGTTGCTCTCGACGCCTTGCTAGCCGCCGCCCGCCATAGCGCCAGGGGCTCCGCCCGTACTGCAGTCAAAGACGGTCTGGGATGCACGCTCTTCTGCACGCCTGATCCGGCGCACGGTCCCGCCGTGGCTGGTCCGACATGGACGGTGTGGACGCCGGGACGGACGGCGGTGTACCACCGGCCAGACGCGCTACCGAAGCATCCTGCGGTTGTCCTCGCGGACGATGACGACTTGAGCCCGCTACTCGTCGTGGAGCGCCTTCGATGAACGAGATGGCCGCAACGCGGGGCCGGCGGGCGTGGAGTCCGGAGTCCAGCCTTGAGGTCGCGACCGTGCTCCGTCGCCTCATGGTGAGGCCATGGCTTGTCGCCGGCCGCGACGACGACGCCATTGCGACTGTACGGCGCAACGTCGACACTGTACGCGACGTCCTTGGCCGGCTCGGGTGGGTGCTGGTCGTCGAACGCGACCTGGTCCGGCTTCGCAAGACGCCCCCGGCCAGACGCGACGCTCACGTCAGACTCGGGCCGAACCCGCGTACTTGTCAATGGTTCTTCTTGCTCGTTGCCGCCGCCGAATCGATGGGACGGCGCGTCGCTCTGGGAGCCCTTGTCACCCACGCGCGGGCAGTGGCAGCTGAAGCAGGCGTCCACGCGACCAACGACCTTGGCGAGCGGCGCGCCATCGGCGCGGCTCTGAAGATGCTCGCCGATCGGGGAGTCATCGAGCAGCTGGATGGCGACATTGAGGATTATGTCCATGACGAGGACCCACCGGTCCTGCTTCTGGTGCACCACACCCGCCTCCTGCACGTGATTGCCAACTACTCGCCGGAGCACGACCCCGTGTCAGACCCCGTACGGTGGCTTGACGCCGTCGAACGCGAACCCGATCCCGCACGGCGGATGCGGCGGCGCCTGATCGACGACACGGTCGTGTACGCGGCGGACCTAGACGACGCCGAAGCGGATTGGCTGCGACGTCGCGTGCGCGGTGATGACGGCGGGCCCCTCGCCGACGCGTTTGGCCTTCATCTTGAGCGCCGCACCGAAGGTGCTGCGTTCGTCGTTCCGGAGCAGAGCTACCGCCACCCATGGGAACTCGGTCCCGTCCCATTCCCAGCCGCCGGTACCGTAGCGCACGCAGCCTTGCTGGTGTGCAATTGGGCCATGGCGGCCGGCGAAGCCATCACGGGCAGCACCGTCGGCTGGGTGAGCCTGACAGCGGCGGCCGTCGGCCGTAAGCTCACTGAGTTGGTTGGTGACCAACAGGCGGGCAGCGGTGGGTGGAGCCGCGACCTCGCCGCCGATCCAGCCGGTCGACTACGCGATGAGGTGGCGGCTCTCCTCGCCGGCCTCGATCTCCTCAGGGTGAGCGACCAGCAGTGGATGTTCTCTCCGGCCATCGCCCGGTGGCCCGCTCCCAGATCCCGAACGCCGCGGCCGAGAGCCGGAGCCGTTCAGACCGAGGAACCCGAGCTCACGTTGGAACTGTTTGATGACGCTGAGCTGGCCTGAGCCGATCACACCGCCCGCCGGCAATGCCGACCGCTTTGGCGGCCGCTGGCGCCTGGTCGGAGCGGGACTGTCGAACGTGTGGCGCTACGGCGACCTGGAGCTTCCCGCTCCGTCCGGCCGATTGCTGTTGCGCGGCACGAACGGCACCGGCAAGACCACGACCCTCGAAGCGCTGTGGCCGTATCTGCTCGACTTGAACTCAGCGCGCTTGGCTGCTGGCAAGGCGCGCAACACCACTCTGTCGGGCCTCATGCGGGAGGGCGCGGATGGCCGTCGCCGCGTCGGCTACGCATGGCTCTCCTTCGCCGGCCCGGATGAGGAGGACACCGTCTCCTACGGTGTACGGCTGAACTTCAGTGAAGGAGGCACCCCGCCGGTACGCGTTGGGCCGTTCACCGTCCCCGGCCGGCCCCTTCACGAACTTCCGCTATGGGGCAGCGGACGGACGACGATCAGCACCGAGCAGTTCGCCGACGACGTGGCCCGGTTGGGCGGTGTGGCGTTCGATGATCCAGAGGCTTACGTGCGCGACCTCGCCACGAGGATCTTCGCCACCGACGCGGGCAACATCGGCCTGCTCGCTGAGCGTATCCGCCAAGTCCGCAATCCGGCTCTGCTGGGAGAGTTGTCGCCGCGTGAGGCAGCTGAGGCCCTACGCGCGTCACTTCCCGGAGTGGCAGACGATGTCATCGAAGCAACCGGCGAGGCGCTCGCCGAGTCCGATGCGACCCGCAAGGCCTTCGAGGATGACCGCGCTGCCGCGGTAGCGCTGGACATGTTCGCCAAAGTGTGGACCGGTCACGCCATCGAGGTCACCGCTACATACCACCGCAGGGCAATGGAGGCCGCAGAGCGTGCCAAGGGAGCGTCTCGGGGCGTCAAGAAACTCGAAGCGGACCACCTCGATGCGGTTGCGAGGGCAGACGAGGCCGCTGCCCGCCAACAGGAACTTGCTCGTGAGCTGGAGCAACTGAGGGGGCGGCTGAGCGCTATTGAGCACAGTGAGGAGTACATAGCTGCGGGTCGCCTCGCCGATCTTGCCGTCTCCGTTGCCAGCCGTGAACAGACTGCCGATGCCAAGTGGGCGATACTCTCGAACTCTGCCAGCCAAGCGGCGAGCGTCTATCCGGAGGACGTCAGGCATGCGACCAACCTCGGGGACGATGTCGCGGCGCTGATCGAGGAAGTGACGCCGTTCGTGCCCGCTGTCGCCGGGACGCGCATCTTTGGCTGGGAGAAGCAGACGCGACCGCCATACCGCGTGGGTGAGCGGCATCTGGATGCCGGACCGGTCCTCGCCCTGAGGACCGAGGAGAGTGCCCTCGACGACACGATCGGCAAGCTGCAACGGCGGTCGGCGGAACTGAGCCGAACCGCCGACCGAGCGCGAACGTTCCTTGGCGCGTACCAGACGGTCGCGACCGCCGAAGCAACCGCGCTCGGGGCTCGCAGTGAAGCAGGCCGGCTCGCTGCCACCGCCGACGAGAAAGGGCGAGCCGCAAAGACCACCGCCGAGGAAGCCCGCAGCCAGGCGGCGGCGTTGGCAGAGGCCCTTACAGCTTGGCTGTCCGAATGCGCCGGCACTGAGGACATTCCGATCAGCTTCGACGATCTCGACGATGTCGCCTGGCAAGAACCGCACGTGGCGCTCAACGCCGTGGACCGGTTTGCGAGCAACACCGCCACATGGGCGCATCGCACTGCCGCGCGTTCCCGCGTACGCGCCGATGGTCTCGATCAGACAGCCACCGAGCAGAGAACCCAGGCCGCCAAGATGCATGCGGAAGCGGAGCACATGCGTACTGGAGATGTCCTCCTCCCCTTTCCGCGCCCAGAGTGGGCTGGCGAAGGCGACGATGGGATCGCTCTAGGTGCCGCCCTCACGTGGCGCGAGCACGTCGACTCGGCAACACAGGACACCATCGAGGCCACGGTCGCGGCAGCCGGGCTGCTCGGCGCGACGCTGACAAGCACGGGGGCTAAGACGACAGCCTGGGCGGTGCAAGCAGGCGGCGAGCAGGTGGAACCAAATCTTGGTGAGGTTCTCGACGTCGAACGGGACCATCCTCTCGCCCAGGTCGCGGGGGCGGTGCTAGCTCGTATCGCGCTCTCGCCCACAGCCGTGGACAACAACGCGACCGCGTTGGTAGTGGGCTTGGACGGTACCTTCCGGGCGGGTGTCCTGGCTGCTGCCGTCCCCGGTGCGCAAGATCCCGGACTCCGCCAGAGCGCGACGCATATCGGGGCGAGGCGTCGCCGCGAGGCCGCGCTTGCTCGGGCCAACCAGCTCGACCACGAAGCCGACGGGCTCGCGGCGGAGGCCGTCACTCTAGCCGAACAGGCTGCGGCGGAACGGACGTTGGCGAGCCATGTCATTGGGTTGCTGAACGGCTTCCCAAAGCGCGACTCGCTGCGCGACGCGGAGTCGGCACGGGTCGTCGCAGCTCAAGCGCAGCGAGCTGCCGACGAAGCGACGGCCAGGGCGGAGAAACACGCGGATGCCTTGACCCACAGTGCGAACGAAGAACGTACTCGGTGGACACTGGCAGTGGCCCACGAAGGCCTCCCGACGGACGTCACTGAACTCACCACCGTTACCACGGATGCCAAGACCGCAGCCACGACACTCGCGAGTGCCGCCCGTCGACTGGATCAGACGTTTCGCAGCCGGATCAGCGAGCTCGCTGCAGCCATCGCCGCACATGACACCACGGCAATTCTCGACGTCCTCCACGCAGAAGCCATCACGGCGTTCCGCGACGCGGAGAGTGCTCGGGCAGGCTATGAGGAGTTGCGCCAACAAGTCGGGCGCGACTCCGATGACATCCTCCGCCACCATAAGGAACTCGAGGATCTTCGTACCGGACTGGACCCCGAGCTTCAGACGGCAATTGCGCGCGCCGGCGAACTTTCGAACCGAGTCGTGGAGGTCAACGCTGAACTCAAAGGGGCGCGGCAGCGGGCGGCGGAAACCGAACCCGCAGCTGCTCAATCCGTCGCAGAGCTGCGGGCACTCTTGGTGGTGCCGGGCGTGCTTGAAGCCGTTCTCGCTACGGATCTGGACGCCGATGACAACCGCCTTCTCGGCCAAGTGGCTGCCGCACTGGGCGGCAAGGAACGGTACGCCAAACGGACGGTGCGAGAGCGCGCTGACGAGATCAGAGCGAAGCTGGCCGGGGCCTGGTCTGTCGACCCGGGTCCCGACCACGCCGAGCTTGACACGTACCTCCTCACCCACGGAGCGACATCGCTGACGCCCGTCGCGGCTGCTGCACATGCCCGTCTCCTTGCCGACCGCGCAGAAGAAGCCCTGCGAGCGGCCGATGAGCAGGCTCTGCGCGAGTTCGTCATCGGGCGGCTCCCCGCGGCGATCGCCCAAGCGTGGACACGGCTGTTCGACTGGGTCAACGAGGTGAACACGATGATGAAGTCGGCGTCGGCTTCCTCGGGAGTTGGGGTCGCCGTGCGCATCTGGGTGAAGGACGAACTGCCCGAGTTGGTCCGCACGGTGTACGAACTGTGCAGGACCGGCGCCGTGCTGCGCGACAGTGATGCCAAAGCCGAGGCAGGTCGTGCTCTCCATCAGCTCATCAATGCAGCCGATGGTGACAGCATGACCGCTCGCGTACGGGAGGCCGTCGACGTCCGGGACTGGGTGGACGTGACGTACCAAGTGACCCGTCCCGGCGAGAAGCCGAAGAACTGGGGGTCGCGGACAGGCCTTTCCGGCGGGGAGCGCCGCCTCGTCGTCCTAGCCCCGATGTTGGCGGCAGTTGCGGCTGCCTACGACAAGTTCCCCAGGGGTGCGGCTCGCCTCGCGGCTCTCGATGAGGTCCCATCCGAGGTCGACGAAGAAGGCCGCGAAGGGCTGGCCCGGTACATCGCTGAGCTGGACCTCGACCTCATCGCCACCTCACATCAGTGGGACGGCGCCCCAGGTGCCTGGGATGGATGCGACGCCCATGACCTCGAGATCGCCCCCGACGGCACCGTCGTCGCGTTCCCCATGCTGGTCCGAGGGCTTGACCTGCTTCCAGGAGACCCGGTCCAGTGAGCTGCAGCCTGTGCGACGGCAGTTGTGCAGACGGGCGTCTCGCTGACCTTCTCTCCGAGGATCTCTCCTGGCTGTGGACCCAGCTCGCCGACGCGGCGGACCGCCGCGGCGACCCCCTGCTGATGACGGGGAGACTTTCACTCATCCCACCGCAGAGCGCGGGGGCCCGGGCCGCGGCGACGGGGTTGCTCGGCCGCCGCCACATCATCGCGGGGCACCCCATCCGCGTCGATCTCTCAACACTCGCCACTGCCCTCGCACCCGTCACGCCGGGTGCCCTCGCCGCGCACGGCGCCGGTCGGCGCCTCGCCCTACGGGCCCTCAACCGAGCTCGGCGCTCGGCGGACGAAGAGGAGCTACGCAGACAATTCGGCGCCCTCGTCCCCGGTGTGAGCACCGACCGCGCTTGGGCAGCGCTGCGTCGCGGCAGGTGGGTGCGCCGGCTTCTCGACGGTGAGGATGCGGGCACCCTGGTCGCCGCGACCGCTGGCGTCATCGCCCGCCTTCCTGCTGCCGGCGACCCACCCATCGACCGCCGCGTCCTCGCTCAGGCCGCAACCGGCTCGCCCCACGGACTCGATGCCGGGCGACCCGCTGCGGGACTGGCGCTCGCGGTTCTCGCTTCGATCGACCGCGTCCCGGCCAGCGGGCCGGCGCGACAACGATGGTCGGCCGTCGGCGTCGCCTACGACGACATCACTGGAGGCCTTACCGTCGTCGGCATCGCCCCCGTTGGCTGGTGTGTGCCGCCGGGTGAGCCCGTTACTCTGCCGCCACGTGTGCTGGCCACCTGCGATTGGCCGCAGGGAGACCGCTCCGTCCTGTTCGTCACCGAGAACCCTTCCGTATTCGGTGCCGCAGCCGATATCCCTGGAGCGCGTGTCGTTTGCACCTCGGGAACGCCCTCTCGAATCGAGATTGATGCTCTGGGCCGCCTCGATGGCCGAGGTTGGCGCCTACTGGTTCGCGCTGACTTCGACGACGCGGGCCTCAACCACGTCAACGCGATGCTGGCTGCCGCACCCCGCGCCGAGCCGTGGCGTATGGGTGTCGCCGACTATCTGCGTGGGGTGAGGGACGCTAAGGTTCATATCCCGCTCCGCGCCGACCTACTCGGCTCCACGTCGTGGGATCCAGAACTCGCAACGGCCATGTTGCTACAGGGCTTCGTGATCTCCGAAGAGGACTACCTGGATGACCTCGTCGCCGACATCGCGGGTGCCACGGATCGACGCTAGACTCGCCCGCTTCATTGTCCTGACCGCCGGTCAAGCGCGGAACGGGGCTTCTCGGACCGAACTCGCTGACCATAGGTCAGAGCTACGAACGTTGTTTTGGCCAGATCGCCACAAAACCAACAATAGCCACGGCTCGTTCAAAATTTCCCAGCGACGCGAACAATTCCACCCTTGCAAACGCTGCATACGTTCTGTAGAGTTCCGCCTACGTGTTCGGTGGGCGTTCCATGGCGGGAACAGAACCGCCCGCATCACCGGACGGAAGGGAGGCCGTTATGCGGCACATGAAACGTCTGGCTCTGCGTGGTGCAGCCCTGGCAGTTGCACCCCTCCTGCTCTCAACCGTGGTTGGGCACGCAGAGGTCGACAGCCCACCGCTGGCCATTCCGGGGCTGCACGGGAACTGCGCCGGTGCGGGTGGCGGCACCGTCAGGGTCCTCACATCGAGTGGCGTCCTGATCGTCAACTCCGGCTACGTCTGGGTCGACGGACTGGACTGCTGGGTCTAGCACGACGAATGCCGGGGGTACGCTCGGCGTACCCCCGGCATGTGCCTCACGTCTTCCATTCTGCCGACCAATGAGAACCTCTATCCGACAGGGCATCACTTGCATGGGCACTCGTCGACCGCCGACGGCTCGAGAGGGTCGCGCGCGCCGATGGTTCGGAAACGCTGTCCTGGCCTACCGATCCTGGCGCGATCCAGCTCGATGGGCGTCGGCGCCAACACGCTCGTCTCTGCCGTCAGTGGTAGCAGCCAACGGTCGTTCCCGCCGCCGGCTGCTGGCCGTGAGCATCGCCCTTAGCATTGCTCTACTCGCCGGTGGCTGCACAGCGTCTGCGGGCACCGCCGCATCGGGGCCAACGTCCACGGTGAATCCGCAACCGAACACCGTCGGAAGCGAAGCCATCATCTGGATCGCCGTATCTCCCATCTACACGCGCACAGGGACGGTGGTGGCGGCATCGGCGTCGCTGGGCGGTTGCCAGCCCCCGAATGCTTGCCTACACCTCTGGGTGAGCCACGATGGGGGATTCTCCTGGAGCAAGGCGGGCGGTCACGGGTGGACTGGGACGCGCCCGGTCATCGCGAGCGACTCCTCGATGCATGAGGTCATCTTCGGTGATGCCCGGAGCGGGATTCTCCGCAGTGACGACTATGGCAATAACTTCCGCGTGGTCGGCTCTGGGGGTGGAAACCCTACCCCACAACCATCGTACTCTCGCGATCAGGCCGTGGCGGTGGCCGGGCCTGCTGACTACGTCCTGAGAGGCGCACAGATCGAGAAGGTGGTCGGCTCGAATGGAGTCATGGCGGACAGTTCGTTCGCGTTTGGCAGCGACGCCTCAGGCACATCTGCCAACGCGCCGGCATTGCTCGCAGGCTCGGATCCTACGACCGGAGATCCGGCTGTCGAAACGTGCGACGCGACGCTTGCTTGTAGCGGAGCGACTATCTTCAAGGATGCACTGGCCACGGGCGCGCCGGCGCTCTACCTCTCGAGCACCTTTGCGACGGATGGGACGGTCTTCGCTCAGACGGGATCTGGCATATACAAGTCCACTACCGGAGGGCACTCCTTCACAAGGCTACCGGTCCCACTATCGCAAGCGGGAGCGACGTCGTCGACAAGCATGCTGGCGCTGGCTCCGAACTACCGGGAGACCGGACCCACACGGGCAGCCTATGTGGCGATTCAAAATGTCATGGGATCGGGAGCGAATGCAACCTCGTCGGGTGGCGTGTACCACACAACTGATGGCGGGGAGACCTGGAGCGACGTTGGATCGCCGAGCCCACTGGATGGTGGTGCCCTGGCCGTCGCCGTTGCGCCGGACGGCCGACTCTTTGCAGGCTACCTGAACAGTCAAGGCCAAGGCGCCTTCCTGTGCAGCGCAGATGGCGACCGGTGGGTCAGCTCCTGCCCGTCAACGTCCAGTGTGGCAGGCGGCGTACCGGGAACGACAGGGCCGTCCTGCGCAACCGGTGCGTGCTCAGCTACCGGGGCGACGCCGCCGCATAGTGGAGCATCGCCGAGTCTTCAGGCGACGCCTACCGCGGGCCAAGTGGCGCCCAGCGGCGCCGGAGACACGAGCGTTGCGTTCATGCCGCAGACGGCACTTGAGTCGAAGCCGGAACGACGCTGGTTGGAGCCGACAGTTGCCGCGGCCCTCCTGGTTGCCACGATCACAAGTCTTTCGGTGTTCCTGCGGCGACGACGACGGCGTGGTGCAGCATGATTCATGGGCTGTCGTCGGCCGGAGACTGGCCGGCGCCGCCCCCCGCTCAACCCACGGATAGAGCGCCCGCACGCGGACCCGACCTCATCGAGGGTTGGGCCGCACCGAAATGGTGAGCCGGCAGCCTCGGCATCCTCGACGTCCTGCAGCCACCCTCGCCGGGCGGCCGCAGCCCCGGCTTGGAACGCGGAGCGCGCTCCGAGCATTCGGTGCAGTTTGGTGATGTGGCGGGTGACCGAACGCAGCGTGATCCCGAGCTCCCGGGCGATCGCCTCGTGCTTGTGGCCGGCCGCAAGCAGGGCCAGGATTCGCCGGTCACCCGGCGTCAGGCGGTCGCCTTCGGCCTTCACGAGGAACGGAGTTGCCTCCTTCCAGGCGCGCTCGAAGAGGTCGAGCAGGAGGTTGAGCACAGGAGACGGATGCACGACGAGCGCGCTCTCGATCTCGTCGAGCAGCGGAACCATGGCGGTCTCTCGATCGAAGATGGCCAGCTTCGAGGGGACCGAGCCGGTGCGCACGCGCTCCCCCGCAGCGACCGAGCGTTGGGCCCTCTCGAGACTGCCGGCAGTCAGGCCCTCGGGGTCGTAGACAGCTCGAATCTGGACGCCCCGCTCCATGACCGATGCCTGGGCGTCCAGCTGGGGGGAGGGATCTCCGCTGTACGGCGGGCAGTCGAAGGCGAGGATCTCCACTCTGGCCATCTGCTGGAGCTGCCGTTGCCGCTGCTCGATCGCAGGGCGTCCGAGCAGCACCTCGATCACCTCCTCGGGCGGACGCTCGTCCTGCTGGCGGGTCTGTTCCATCCGCCGCTCGATCTCGGACGCAGCGAGTCGCGTGCGCTCCAGCGCCTCTCGCATCTGCAGCACCAACAGCTCGATGGCGACCTTTGGGGGTGCCGGAACGAGGATCGACGGTCGCGTCAGCGACCGGGTGATCAGACCCTTCGCCTCCAGGGCGGCGGCAATGGGCACGACGTGCTCGACCTGCACATCCAGGAGCCGACCGAGTTCGGCCTCCGTGGCCCCGGGATGGTCGACCACCGCCAGGTA
>Ga0070714_100001795_pt1 | contig 15604 bp, 16 predicted proteins | sample LARL83metaG_FD_65450 | JGI IMG/M metagenome (GOLD analysis project Ga0070714, IMG submission 65450) | Corn, switchgrass and miscanthus rhizosphere microbial communities from Kellogg Biological Station, Michigan, USA - LAR L8-3 metaG | ecosystem: Host-associated > Plants > Roots > Rhizosphere ...
TACTTGGCGAGGGTGCGCAGGTGGAAAGCGCAGTTCGCGGGCGATTCCCCCAGTGCCTCGCTGGCCTGCGTGGCGGTCAGCGTCGACGCCACTCCCAGCAACTCAAGCAACGCCCAACCTGTCCGACTGCCCGACCTACCGTGTCAATTGCGCAGTTGAGCCGCCTAGAGCGTGTCAACGAGGGATCCCGCACGCGACGGCGAACCCGGCAGGGATCGGATCGGCGGTCGCCTGCGACTCGCCCGCGCGCAGACACGCTCTAGTGGGCTCAACTGCGCATTTGACATGTTGGGGTGCTGGGCGGCTGAGCGCGTGGGCGACTGGGCGCGGGCGGCTGGGCGCTGGGCGCGGGGCGGCTGAGCGCGTGGGCGGCTGGCGCGGGCGGGTGGGCGCGGGCGGCTGGCGGACGCGGATCCAGCTAGGACTGGTGACACTCGTGTGGTTGTGCGCAACAGCCGCAAGTAGGCTGCGGGCATGGCGGCACGGGCGGGTCGGTCACGTAAGGCGCGACTGGAGGACGTGCACGAGCTGGCCATGGGCATGCCCCACGTGACGGTGCAGTACGGCCGCCAGGGCAACCCGATCTACAGCGTCGGCGGGAAGTCGTTCATCTTCTTCCGCACCCGGCGGCCCGACGCGGTCGACCCGGAGACCGGCGAGCGCTACCCGGACGTCATCGTGTTCTGGGTTCCCTCCGAAGGCGACAAGCACGCCCTCACGCAGGATGAGTCGTCGCCGTTCTTCACGACACCGCACTTCGACGGCCACGCGTCTGTGCTGCTGCGCGGCAGCCGGATCGGCGAGCTTACCGTCGAGGAGCTCGCCGAGGTGATCCAGGACGCGTGGCTGGCCCGCGCCTCGGCCCGGCGCGCCGCCAACTGGCTTGCGGAGCACCAGAACAGTTAGCCGAACGATACGAGATCCGCTTGTCCGGGAACGCGCGAAGTTGTCGGCTTGAGTCGTGTGCTGTCTCACCGATATGGAGTGCTGACCGTGAAAGCATCGATGTTCCGGACCATGCCGGCGGCCGGGATGATAGCCGGGCTCGGCGCGGCCGCCCTGCTGGCCAGCGCGCTGGTCACCGGCCCGGCCCACGCAACCGCCCACGTTAGCGCTAACAACAACATCGGCACGAACAACAAGCCGCTGACCGTGAACTGGGCGCTGGACGGCACCGCGACCGCGACGAACTCAAACGCCGGGAGCCCGCCGGCCAACGCCGCCGACGGCGACGCCGGTACCGACTGGTGCACGAACTCCTGGACCGGCACGCTGACGATCGATCTCGGCCAGGCACGGAACCTGGACGGGCTCGGCATCACGCTGGATTCCTCAAGCCCGTCCGCGTCCGCGATCATCCAGGGCGGCACCGGCGCTGGCGCACTCACCGACCTCCCCAGCGAGAAAAACATCGCGCTCGACCCGGGCAGCCCGATGTACTTCACCGTCCCCGCGGGCACCCAGGCTCGCTACCTGGCGCTGACCGTGTTCAGCGACACCGGCGCGGATGTCTGTATCGGCGAGTTCCGTGCGTACGGCCTAGCAGCACCCGGCCTGGCCCGCGGCGCCGACCTCTCGTTCACGCCGCAGGAAGAGACCGCTGGTGCCACGTTCACCTACCAGGGCCGGAAAGGTACTCCGGTCCAGATATTCAAGGAAGCGGGCGGCAACTACGTCCGCATGCGGCTCTGGGTGAACCCGCCGGCCGGGTACAGCGACCTGACCACCGACCTGGCACTGGCTAAGCAGGTCGCCAAGACCGGGATGAGGATCTACCTGGACATCCACTACTCGGACTTCTGGGCGGATCCGCAGAAGCAGAACGTCCCGGCGGCCTGGGCGGGCCAGGATCTCGCCCAGCTGACGCAGACCGTCCAGACCTACACCAGGCAGGTCATCGAGGCGTTCGCGGACCAGGGCACCCCGGTCGGCCTGGTTTCGATCGGCAACGAGATCCGCAACGGCATCCTGTGGCCGTTCGGGGAGGTCAACTGCCCGGCCTCGGTGACCGACTGCGGCGGCTGGACCGGCCTGGCTCAGTTGCTCAAGGCCGGCGTCGCCGGCGTCGCCGGCGCGCGGCAAGCCAACCCGAAGCCGCTGATCATGATGCACTACGACCAAGGCGGCAACACCAGCCTCAGCCAGGCGTTCTACTCCGAACTGGAAACCAACCAGGTCCCGTTCGACGTGATCGGCCTGTCCTACTACTCCATCCTCGGCGATGGCCCGCTCGCGGAGCTGAAGGCAAATGTCGACAACCTCGCGACCGTCTTCCACAAGCCGATCATGATCGCGGAGACCCAGTACCCGTGGACGCTGGCGAACGGCAACAGCCCGGTAAACGACAGCACCGGCAACTTCGCCTGGGAGCCTAGCCAGCTCAACCCCGGTTACCCCGCCAGCCCCGGCGGGCAGTTCTCGTTCCTGACCGACGAGGTGTCCATCATGGCGACCGCGCCGGACGGCCTCGGCGCGGGCATCTTCTACTGGGCGCCGGAGTGGATCCCCGGCGTGCCATGGGAGCCGGGCACGGGCATCGGCTCACCCAACACCAACCTCACCCTGTTCAACTTCCAGGGCAGCGCGCTGCCGGGCATGGACATGTACCGCGACCCGCTCGCCGTCTGCCTGGCCCGCAACCCCGACGCCAACCCGTGCACGGCCCCGTAAGACGGGCCACGACTCCTGGCGGTAGCCCATGTCCCAGAACATCCACTCGTAACGGCTGGTGAGGCGGAACGCGTGATGCACCCGTGCTCGCTCGGCCGGGGCCAGGCCCGTGCCGAGCGAGTCGGTCACCGCGAGCACCTCACGCACGGTCTCGCCGAACTCCGCTCCCCCGTACGTTTCGATCCAGCGCTGGTACCGCGGGTCGGGCGAGCCGCGGCGGACCAGTTCCTTGCCGACCTCCCAGTAGATCCAGTAGCAGGGCAGGACGGCACCGACACCCTCGGCAAACGACCCGGTGCTGGCGGCCGCCAGCAGATAACTGGTGTACGCGAGGTTGCACGGCGCGGGCTCAGCGGAAGCGACCACCGCGGGATCGAGACCGAGGGAGGCGAGCAGCGAGCGGTGCAACTGCTGCTCCGCGGAGATCGCCTCCGCGGCGTGCCGGGCGAACATCTCGCACGCCGCCGGATCCGGCGCCCGGGACCCGACAAGAGCGAGCGCCCGGGCATACTGCCCCAGGTACAGCGCATCCTGCGTGACGTAGAACGCGAACGCGTCGCCCGGCAGCGTGCCGTCCGTCAGCCCGGTGATGAACGGATGCGCGAGGATCGCCTGGTAGACATCGGCGATCCCGTCCCACAACTCACGGGAAAAACTCACCGCAGAACCCCAGCGTGCAGCGCGTGCACCGGCCCGTCTCCGCCACCGAGCCCGGCCAGCCCGTGCGCCACCGCGTCCCCGGCGACCGTCGCCGCTTCCCGCGCCGCCTCCGCGAGACCAAGCCCGGCAGCCAGCCCCGCCGCGAGCGCCGCCGAATGCGTGCAGCCGGCCCCGTGCGTCGCCGCGACCGGGTGCCGCGCGACCGCGATCGGCAGGTGCTTGGACCCGTCGTACAGGTGGTCGACCGCGGCGTCCCCGTGGCCGCCGGTCACCAGCGCGGCCGGGGCCCCCATCGCGACCAGCCGCTCGGCGAGCACCGCCCGGTCGGCGACCGCCAGCCCGGTGAGCGCCTGCGCCTCGGGCAGGTTCGGCGTCACGACCGTGGCCAGCGGGAACAGCCGCGTCACCAGCTCGGACACCGCGTCCGTGCGCAGCAGCCGGGCCCCCGACGACGCCACCATCACCGGGTCGACCACCAGCGGCAGGTCCCGCCCGGCCAGCGCGTCCGCGACCGCGGCGATCAGCGGCGCCGAGAACAGCATGCCGGTCTTCGCCGCGTCCGCGCCGATGTCGTCCAGCACGGCCTCGATCTGCGCGGTGACGAAGGCAGGCGGCAGTTCGTGAATGGCCGTGACGCCGACGGTGTTCTGCGCGGTCAGCGCGACGATCGCGGACATGCCGTGCGCGCCGCAGCGGGCGAACGCCTTCAGGTCGGCCTGGATGCCGGCCCCGCCCCCGGAGTCCGACGACGCGATCGTGAGCACGCGAGGCGTCACCATGGCAGCCCTTCCGAAGGGCTGGATCCGACGGCGTGCCAGCGCCGCGCGATGCGCCCGGCAGAGCGCGCGGCGTGACCCGCCTCCACCGCGAGCCGCATCGCCCGCGCCATCGTCTCCGGCTCGGCCGCGCGGGTGATCGCCGACGCGATCAGCACCCCGTCGCAGCCGAGTTCCATCGCCAAGGCCGCGTCGCTCGCCGTGCCGATGCCGGCGTCCAGGATGACCGGAACGCTGGCCGCGGCCACGATCATCGCGATGTTGTGCGGGTTGCGGATGCCGAGCCCGGACCCGATCGGCGCGCCGAGCGGCATGACGGCCGCGCACCCAGCCCGCTCCAGCTGCCGGGCGAGCACCGGGTCGTCGTTCGTGTACGGCAGTACGGTGAACCCGTCGGCGACCATCATCCGGGCCGCGTCGAGCAGCTCGACCGGGTCGGGCAGCAACGTGTCGTCGTCCGCGACCACCTCGAGCTTGACCCAGTCGGTGCCCAGCGCCTCCCGGGCGAGCCGGGCGACGAGCAGCGCCTCGCTCGCGGTGTGGCAGCCGGCCGTGTTCGGCAGCACCCGCACGCCGGCGTCCCGCAGCACGCCGAGCAGCGAGCCCTCCGGCACAGTGCTGACTCGCCGCATCGCGACGGTGGACACCTCGGTGCCGGACGCCGCCAGCGCACGCCGCAGCACGTCCAGGCTCTGCACTCCCCCGGTCCCGAGGATGAGCCGCGACCCGAACAGCTGGCCGCCGAGCTTCCACTGATCCATGTCAGCCTCCCTGCACCGCGGTGACGACCTCGACCTGATCCCCGTCACGCAGCTCGGTCGCCGCCCACTGGCCACGCGGGACTACCGCGCCGTTCACCGCCGCGGCCACCCCGCTGGACAGCGGGGTTACCGCGCCTACCACCTGCTCCACCGTGCTCCCTGACTTCGCCTCGAACGCCTCACCATTTACTTTGAGCAGAACGACATTCATTGCTTCGCCACCTCCCCGAAGCGGTCCGGGACGAACGCCGCCCACTCGGCCCGCGGCCGCTGCCCGGTCAGGTACGCGACGACCGCCTCGGCGGTCGCGGCGGACATCAAGATGCCGTTGCGGTAATGCCCGGTCGCCAGCAGCACGCCGTCCACCCCGGACCAGCCGACCAGCGGGCCGTTGTCCGGCGTGCCCGGCCGGAGCCCGGCGCACGTCTCGGCCAGGATCAGCTCGCTGACCACCGGCAGCACGCTCATCGCGTCGTGCAGCAGGTCGTGTACCGCTCCCGCGGTGACCTCCTGGTCGCCGCGCTCCTCCTGGGTGGCGCCGGCGATCACTTCGCCGTCCGCCCGCGGCACCAGGTAGAGGTCGTCCCCGCGCACCGTGGCACGGATCGTCCGGGTGGTCACCGGCGGCATCCCGTCCGGGTGCCGCAGGCGCAGCAGCTGCCCCTTGACCGGCCGGATCGCCGAACGCAGGCCGTCCGGCAACCCGTCGATCTGGCCGGTCCAGGACCCCGCCGCGACGACCACCGTGTCGCAGTCGAGCCGGTCCCCGCCCGCGAGCGTAATTCCTCTAGACCGAACCCCGGCAACCCGGTCCCGCACGGTGCGCACCCCGCACGCCGACATCGCCCGCCGCAACGCGGCGGTGTAGCGGCGGTTGTCCACCGACCAGTCACCGCCGAACAGCACCCCGCCGTGCACATCCGGGGTGAGGAACGGCTCCAGCTTGCGGCACTCGCGGCTGTCGAGTTCCTCGGCGCCGAGCCCGGCGGACCGGCGGAACGCGGTCAGCCGCATCAGCGCGGCGTAGTCACCGGGGTCGTAGGCGATCGCCAGCGTCCCCTCCTGGCGCAGCCCGACGTGGTCGCCGGCCGTCTCCTCGAGTTCGGCGGCGAGCACCGGGAAACGGCACAGGGCCAGCAGGTTGAGCCGGAGCAGGTCCCCCTCGCCGAACAGGCTTTCCGAGGCCGGCGCGAGCATCCCGGCGGCGACCAGCGACGCCCCGTCGCCGGCCTCCGGGTCGACGACGACCACGTCCAGCCCCGCGAGCGCCGCTCGCCAGCCGATCGCGGCCCCGATGACTCCGCCGCCCGCGACGACAACATCGGCAACGGCCAAGATAAGCACTCCCTTCGCCGGCATTACCCGGATCAGGTACGACGGTCGGAGGCGCCAGCCTCCCTCTCAGCCCCTTCGGGCTCCCGTGGACAGTGCTAACTCTATACCCAGGTTTCCGGCTACCGAGAGCTGGCTAAGATGGCGCGGTGACCGGTGACCCGCGGCAACGGCTGGCGGCGGCGCGGCTGTACTTGTGTACGGACGCGCGGCGGGAGCGCGGTGACCTGGCCGGGTTCCTCGACGCGGTGCTCGGCGCCGGCGTGGACATCGTCCAGCTTCGGGAGAAGGGGCTGGAGGCGCGGGAAGAACTCGCCCTGCTGGAGGTGTTCGCGGACGCTTGCCGACGGCATGGCGCGCTGCTCGCGGTCAACGACCGGGCGGACGTTGCCCTCGCCGCGGGCGCGGACGTGCTGCACCTCGGCCAGGACGACCTGCCGCTTCCGGTCGCCCGGCGGATCCTGGGCGACCGGCCGCTGATCGGGCGCAGTAGCCACAGCCCGGACCAGGCGGACGCGGCGGCCGGGGAGCCGGGCACCGACTACTTCTGCGCCGGCCCGGTCTGGGCGACGCCGACCAAGCCCGGCCGCGCGGGCACCGGCCTCGGGCTGATCGAGCACGTGGCCGCCGGCCTGCCGGACCGGCCCTGGTTCGCCATCGGCGGCATCACGCTGGGCAACCTCGACGACGTGCTCGCGGCCGGGGCGACCCGCGTCGTGGTCGTCCGCGCCATCGCCGACGCCGATGATCCCGTGGCGGCGGCGAGCGAGTTCGCCACCCGCCTCGCGGTCAGCTGATGCTGATCAGCGCGACAGCCGCGGCCGATACGAGCAGGCCGAGAGCCTGGAGCCGGCTCCAGTGCTCGTGGAGGATGAACCGCGCAAGCAAGACGGTGACCGCCGGGTAGAGCGCGGTGATCACGGCAATGACGGCCAGCTGTCCGGCTCCGGTGGCAGCGAGGTAGAGGAGGTTGGCTGTTCCGCCCAGCGCTCCGGCGATCATGGCGCCCCGCCAGGAAAGCTGCCACGCCTTGCGTTCCGGCCGGTTACGGGACGGCACCAGCCACATCGCCACGATGACCGACGCCACCACCTGGCCAGGCAGCAGCGGCCATCCTCCGGCACGCGTACCGGCCCGATCCAGCGCGATGAACAGCAGCGCGAACCCCACGCCAGCGACGAGCCCGGCGATCAGGCCGGCCGCGCGGTTTCCCCGGCCGCCCGCGGGTTGCATCGATACCAGGGCCACTGCCGGTACGCCGATCGCGACGCCGACCCAGGCGAGCCACGGCAGGTGCTGGCCGAGGAGTGCACCGGTGACCGCGGGCAGCGTCGCGCTCAGCACTGCCGAAACGGGCGCGACGATGCTCATCCGCGCCACCGAGAGACCCCAGTACAAGGCCACGGTTCCGATCCCGCTGCCGATCCCGCTCAGCGCTCCCCACCACAGGGTCCCAGCTGACGGAGAATGCGCGGACAACGCGACGATGGCTATCGCCGCCGCTATTATCCCGAATGGCTGGGCGATGGCCACGATTGCATTGGGGTCGCCGCGGCGTGCGGCGTGGCCGGCCAGGAAGTCCGACGATCCGTAACACAGCGCCGACAGCAGGCTCAGCAGAACTCCCACCGCAGTCCCCTACCCGGCGATTCACGCCGGTAACTTCGGCTATGCTCCGCCTTGCCTGTCGTTGGCCGCCACCGAGCTTGCCACCTGGAAATAATCTTCCAGCGGCATCGCGATCATGCTCTCCGTCCGCATAGTGCCGGACTGGGCGATGATCGACATCGCGCTGAATGCGTTGAGCGGGTCGGCTCCGACGTCGAGGATCAGGAGATAGTCGTATTTACCGAGCAGATTCCAGGAAGACACGACCTGGACCCCTACCTCGCCGAGACGGCCCCGCAGGAGCGCGAACCTGCGGCTCTCCTCATATTCAGTAGTACACGCCTCGTCGGTTGCCGTAGCGAGCACAACGGTATGCACGGCTCTCTACTCCTTCCCAGCCTGCCGCACGTCCTGCTCTAGGTCTTTCCGGATAGCCCGGTGCAGGAAAGTGGCAGAGGTTTGCGTAAGAAAATGATTTCCGGGCAGACCGCGGATCTTCACGTCCTGAGCGGTATATTCTCCCCAGAGTTCCAGCTTGCTCGGATCAACCAAAGTATCGGAAAGGCCACGGAAAACAGATATCGGGCACGGCAGTGGCGGCCCGGGAACATATTCATATGTTTCCGCGAGTGAGTAATCGCCACGGAGGCCTGGCAGGAATTCCTGCTGCAGCTCGGGTTCGTCCAGGATTTCCCGCGGGAGCTCGCCCATCCGGCTTACCTCGGACAGGAACTCGTCGTCCGGCAGGGAACGCAGGTTCCGGCCAGCGGCCGCCGCCACGGCCGGGGGCGCACTGCCGCAGGCAAACAGCCGCAGCGGCGGCCGGTGTCCTTGGCCGGACAGCACCCGGGTGGCCTCGAAGGCCACGATCGCACCGAGGCTGTTACCGAAGAACGCGTACGGCTCGCTGGCCTGGGACGCCAGTTCGCCGGCCAGGTCGGCGGCGGACTCGCGCAACGTCAGCGGTCGATCCGGAGCAGGCCGACGTGGCTGGGTGGCGACGACGCGGATGTCTGGTTCGAGGGCATCCGCCCAGCCGCTGTAAATGGCGGGCGTGCCGCCGGCGTGCGGAAGGCAGACCAGCGTGACCGCGGCGTCCTTGTTCTCGCCCTTCACTTCTCCTGCTCCTCCTGCGTCTGGTGCGGCGTGTCTGGCTCGATACGGCGGGCAAGCCCTGCGCACGTCGGTTCGTCGACGAAATGACCGAGGTTGACGGTCACGCCGAATTGATTACGCACGCGGGCTACCAGCCGGGCCGCCTGCAGCGATGTCCCGCCGAGATCGAAGAAGCTCGCGTCCGGATCGGCGTCCGGCTGGTTCAGGACATCCGCCATCATCGCCGTGAGCTTGCCGGTCAGGGTGCCGTCGTCGTGGCGCCTGGCTGGTGACCGGGAAGGCGTCAGCGCGTTGCGGTCGATCTTGCCGTTGGGCATCCGCGGGAGTTCCGGCAGAACCTCAAGGAAGCCGGGCACCATGTGGGCTGGCAGCCGCCGGCGCAAGCTGGCGAGCAGTTCCTCGGTGTCCGGCTGCCCGCCATCGCGGTGACAGACGACGTATGCCTCGAGCCTGGCGTTCTGGACGGGTTTAACCACCGCCTGGCGGACGGCGGGCAGCTGCTGGAGGGCGAACTCGATTTCCCCCGGCTCGATGCGGAATCCGTTGATTTTTACCTGTTCATCGGCGCGGCCCAGGAATTCGATGCTGCCGTCGTCGCGGTAACGTGCCAGGTCGCCGGTCCGGTACGCCTTGGCCGCCGGATCCTCCGCGAAAGGATCGGTCAGGAAGCGCTCAGCTGTCAGGTCCGGGCGGAAGCGATATCCCCGCGCCACCCCCACGCCGCCCACGAGAAGCTCGCCGGGGAAACCCGCCGGGACGGGATTGCCATAGTCGTCGAGGATGTACACGCGGACATTGGCGAGCGGCCGGCCGATAGGCACGACGTCGTCGATGTTGCCGGGCGTGCAATGCCAGGACGTCACGTCCACCGTGGCCTCGCTCGGGCCGTAGAAATTGTGCAGCTGAGCCCACGGAACCGTGCTGAATACCCGTCGGCACAGATCGGGCGACAGAGCTTCGCCGCCGGAGAATACGTAGCGCAGGCTGGCCGCCTCGGAGAGCCCCGGCTTTTCTTCCAGCAGGACGTCGAGGACCGAAGGGACGAGCGGAAGCGCGGTAATGGCTTCGCGGCAGATGGTGCGGGCCAGCAGGGCGGTGTCGCGTTCGGCGCCCAGCGGAGCGAGAACCAGCCTAGCGCCGTTGACCAGCGCACCGAAGATCTCCATGGCCGCGATATCGAAGGAGAACGACGTGTGCTGCAGGACCGCGTCGCCCGGTCCGAGCGGGAATTCCGTCCGGTCCCAGGCCAGGCGGTTTACCAGGCCGCGGTGCTCGATCTCGACGCCCTTGGGAGTTCCGGTCGATCCGGACGTGTAGATGACGTAGGCGAGGTTTTGTCCGGAACTGATCTCCGGCAGCGGGCCGGCGGACACGGCGCGCAGTTCTTTCTCGGTATCGATCTCCAGGACCGAGGCGGGTGAATCAGGGAGCCACTCCGTGAACCACTGCTGCGTGATCACGATGCTGGCCTGGCTGTCCTTGAGCATGAATTCCAGCCGGTCCGGCGGATACTCCGGGTCGAGCGGAAGGTATGCGCCACCGGCCTTGAGCACTCCGAGCAGGGCTACGATCAGGTCGGTACACCGGGTCAGGCAGATCGCCACGAGGCTGTCGGCTGTCACCCCGCGGCCGCGCAGGACGCGCGCCAGGCGGTTGGCACGCTCGTCGAGCTCCCGGTAACTGACCGGTCTCTCGTCTGCCAGCTGCACGGCGACCGCGTCCGGATAACGCCGTGCGGCGCTGGTGAAGAGCTGGTGCGCACACTGCGGCGCCTGAAACTGGACCGCGGTATCCCGCCACACCGCGGGGATACGGCGTTCGAGTGCCTCCTTGAGCTGAGCGGTCAGCTCGCGGCCGCGGGAGGGTGCCCGGGTGCGCGCCGACGACGGCAGCGCCGCAGGGGCCTCGAGCATCAGCCGATGGCACTTGCTGATCGTCTCGGCATCGGTGAGACCACGCGCACCGTGCACATGGACCGCTTGGCCGACGGCCGCGAAAACCGCGCCGCGCACCAGGCGGCCGAACACGTCGATGTCGGCGGTGCGGTCGAGCGCCCGGTCGAGGTCGGCGGCCAGCTGATACGAGCGGAGCCGCAACCCGCGGATCCGTACGGAGTTCCCGGCAAGCGGGAACGTCACGGCCTGGAACCGACTGATCGGCTCGTCGAACTGGCGGCGCTCCTTCGCGTGATTCGCGGCAAGCGCTATCGCTCGCTGGGCGATTCCGATGAGATAAGCGCTGTGCCACAGCTGGTTACGCGGACGGTCGAACGCCGCGGTCACGTCGGAGGGCAGCGCGGACCGAGCCGCCGCCTCTGCCGCCGAGACCTGGTCGATGACGGCGGGGCGGTGCAGCGCGTAGCCGAGCTGCTCCGCCAGCAGGACGCCCTCGGCGCAGCCCAGTCCCAGACCAAGCCCTGGGCTCGAACCCACGGCCACGGTGAGCCCGAGCCAGCGATGCTCCGCGCATGCTTTCAGCAGATCATCTTCTGCCGTGGCGCCGAATACCGCGGCGAACCGGCTTCGCAGCTCCTGTTGCGATGAGGACAACTGGGTTCTCATCGGGCCACCTCCGACACGTCGTCAAGAAGGGCCGCGGAGACCGTCGCCAGCATCATTTCCGATGTCCCTCCCGCGATGGCCAGACCTGGCGCCTCGCTCAGGGAGTTGATGAGTTCGTCCCGGGTGGACGGCAGGCCCTGGTCCGGGTCCTCCGCCCGCGAGCTGGCGCCGAAGACCTCCCGGCATCCCCAGGCCAGCTCGGCTACCCGACCGGTCAGTTCACTGGTCCACCACTTGGCCGAGGTGGCCGCGGCGGTGGCATCTTCACCGTGGTTGAGCAGGTCAACGCAGCGCCAGGTGAGCAGGCGGGCCGCGTCCAGCTCCGCTTGAAGCAGCTGGGCCTGCTCGGCTGCTGCGGCGGGCAGTTCAAACTGAGTGAGCAGGGTCAGCCACCGTTGGGCATGTCCGTAGAAGTAGACGCCTGTCCGCTCGACGGCCAGCGCCGTATTGATCAGCTGCCAGCCGCCGCCGAGCTCGCCGACCAAGGCGTCCTCGGCAAGCGGTACCCCGTCGAAAACGACATGGTTGAACGCCTCCGGGTTGAAGCCGGAGACCTCGTTGATGTCGACTCCAGGCACGTGCAACGGCGCGATGAAGACGCTGAGGCCGGAATACTTGCTCGCGCCGTGGCCGGTGCGCGCCAGGCATATGCCGAACTCGGCTTCCGGTGCGCCGACGTTCCAGATTTTCTCGCCGGTCAGCCGCCAGCCATCACCGTCCCTGTCCGCACGTGCCTTCAGCCCGCCCAGGTCGGATCCAGCCTCCGGCTCGCTGTAGAGCACGACGCTGAAGCGTTCGCCGGCGGCCATGCCCGGAAGATGGGTGCCTTTCTGCTGCTCGGTACCCGCGGCGAGAATGGTGGAGCCCGCATTGTCGATCGTGTTGACCCGGGCGCTGTCGGGGATGCCCGCCAGCGACATCTCCTCCGCGACAATCGCCGACTCGACGATCGTCGCGTCACGGCCGCCATAGACGGCCGGCCAGTCGGGGGCGAGCAGGCCCGCGTTGCCCAGGGCCCGATAGGCCCCGGCAGGATTAGGCCACGGCGTGGCTTTCTTGGCATCGATGAGCTCACGTCGCACGGCGTCGCTCCGTACGATCGCACGGACCTCGGCGCGGAACTCTTCCTGTTCGGGGGTGAAGGCGAAGCTGGGGGTAAACATCTGTCGTCCTCTGGTCATATCCTTGCGACTGGACTACTGGGCGAGACTCAGCCGGCTGGCTTCGAGCATCGAACGCAGCCAGCGCTCGAAGGCCTCGACGCCTTCGGCCGCCAGCACCCGCAGCGCATGGCTGCCTACGATGAATCCGTCCGCTCCCGCACCGGCCGCCAGCGCGACATCATCGGGTGCCCTTAGGCCAAAGGCCACGAAAACCGGCAGGTCCGCGCGTTCCGCGCGGATGGCTCCGACCTTGCGGGCGACAATCTCGTCGATCTGACGGTGCTGTCCGGTGGCGGAGCTGAGCGCCAGGTAAACAAATCCTCCGCCGCTTTCGAGTACTTCGCGTTCGTCGTCGTCGACCGCGCCTGACCCCACTTGCAGCGTGGCGACCACGGGCATGTCCCATCCCCGCGCGGCATCGGCGTAGCGGGGGAAGGGGGTCGCGTCGTGTTCACAGAGCAAGCCCAGACACCGGCGCCTTACCGGTGCGGGTATCCGGCAATCATGCGCGGCGGGCCAGGCCGATTCGTAGACCACGCCGACCGGGGCGGGTACGCCTGCCAGCCATCGGCGCATCGGTTCCGAATCCGGATCGAGCGCCTCCGGCGGAGCACTTTCCAGAGCCTCGGCGACGGTGCCGCCAGTGCGGCCGGTGAACCGCCGGTCGGACAGAACCGGGAATTCGATGAAATCTACCCCGTAGGCCACGGCGGCTCCTACCGCGGCCTCGCTGTCACGCCAGGTCGGGTAGCCGGGCACCAGATACAGCCCGAAGCCCATTCGCGATTCCTGGCGCGGGCGCTCGGCCACTTGCCGCAGCGTCGTCATGCTGGTCCCCCGGCGAGCCTGGTGGCGATCGCGGATACCCTCAGCGCGCAGTAGGTTTCCCATAGCGTGGACCGATCGGACGACGCGTACCCGCCGTCGGCTTGACGGCAGGCCTGCGTCGCGGCCAGTACCTGGTGCCACGGCCATTCCAGCCGCAACAGCTCCGCACACCGGGAGCCCCAGTACCCGGTCGCCAGGGACCAGTCTGGTTTGCCCGGCCGCATCCGCATGTGCCCGTGGCCGTCAAAGCAGGACTCGACGAAATCACGGTGCCCGTGCACGCTGGCCAGGTCGCCGGGTGTGCCGAGCCACTGACGGATGGCGATTCCGCAGTAGGTCCGCTCGATGTCCGGCGGCTCGCCCGGCATCAGTCCGTATCCGCCGTCCGCGGCGGAACAGCCGGCCAGGAAGGAACGTACCGCCTCTTCCTGCCGGGGGGACTGCCGCGCACCGATGATCATCAACGACCGTATCGCGTAGAAGAGGTCATCTCCGTCGACAGCTACCTTCCCGTCGGCGAATACCTGCTCCGCCACCCAGCGAGCAATAGCCGCTGGCTGATCGGCAGCTGTACCGGCAAGCTGGCGAAGCCGGTTCCCGTAATAAGTGGCCCCGAGAGAGGGACGCTCCGACTCGCGGGTCATGGCGAAGGCGGGTCCGCGACGGCAGTCCGCGAGCAGCCGCAGGTCCGCGGCAGCGGGCCGGCCGCCGAGCAGGCACAGGATTTCGCCGCCGAACCTGGCTGCCTCCAGTGTGGGACCTTGATCGCCGGTCTCGACCAGGTTCCCTGAGCCGTCTCGGCGGCCGCTGATGAACGTGGCAGTATCTGGCGTCATCACATACCTCCATTCAGCCCGGCACAGGCCCGAAGATCTCGTCTTGCGGCGCGTAGCTCTCGTAATTCACATCGTTGAAGCCGTAACTCGCCGGGAGGCATTTCGGCGCCGGCGTGCCGAAAAGAAGAGAATCGCCGAGAACAGGATTCTCCTCCGCGTTGGCATATGTGTCGTACAATTCGCGGGCGCGGCGCTGAGCTTGCGATATCGAGATGATGGGTCCCGCGTCCACATAATCACGGATTTCGCTCAGGGTTGCCATGCTCAGGCAAAAAGTGAGCAGGTCTTGTGTCCGCGCGACGAAATCATCATACTGCCGGACGATGCGATACGGCTTGGGTAGCGCTTCGAGCAGATCACCCGCATAGATCACGAAGTCCGCGACGTCGTGCCCGATGATGTCTTCTTCGAGAATGGCCGGACCCACGAGATAGTTGATGAAGCCGAAAATTCTTGGATTGCGACTGAAATAGAAGATGCACGCGGGCTTTTCCGACTCGGCATCCTCCTCGGTCAGCTCTTCAGCCAGCTGGCCGATGACCGTGCCGTAACATCCCGAGTCCACCAGCGCCACCGACTCCGGCGAGACGTCCTCCGGGTCTGGCAGGCCGAATACCTCGCGCGGCGCGCCCTGCGTGTTCCGGCAGGCATGCACGACCCGGAGGTCAAGGCCGCTCATCGAGCTTCCTTCGAGCTTACGTGCGGTGAGGTAGGTGGACAGCATGTCCCTGGCCAGGAAGACCAGTTGTTTGCGACGCCGGTGCATGCACCAGTTCACCGACCAGTCAGCGAAGGACGTCCATAGGGGTATCCACGGCCGGATCCGCCACATGAAGCGCTCGATCGTATCCGCGAGCCAAAGATCCAATGATTCCGTCGATGGCCCGAGAATGACCTGGCACATTTGGTCGATCTGTTCCTGCGACAGGTCTCCTTCGGCGTGCATGGTGGTCACGAACCGCTCTATGGTCTCCAGTTTCGACGGTAGCGGTTCTCCGGTGGAATTCTGCCATACCCGGATCCAGTGTCTAGCCATCAGCCGCCAGCGTTCTGCCCCGAGCTGGCGGACAGCCTTGCGGGGTCTGCGCTCGATCAGGTCAGTGACCCAGTCAGTTACCTCGCTGATCTGGAAAGATCGCTGATCTTCGATTGGCGTCACTGGCATGGCATCTATTCCCTGAATCGCTCAACTCTTATCCTGATGAACAGTCACCGTTTCCCCAAGATTCGCCATGAAACGCGCGCTGTGCGAAAAATTTGGGCAATCTTAGATCATCCCTCACTGGGTCTGCC
>Ga0070714_100001797_pt1 | contig 15594 bp, 7 predicted proteins | sample LARL83metaG_FD_65450 | JGI IMG/M metagenome (GOLD analysis project Ga0070714, IMG submission 65450) | Corn, switchgrass and miscanthus rhizosphere microbial communities from Kellogg Biological Station, Michigan, USA - LAR L8-3 metaG | ecosystem: Host-associated > Plants > Roots > Rhizosphere ...
ACTTCCCCAACGGCGGCTCAACGGACCGGAGATTTTTCGGGCCTGAAGGCCGGCGGAACGCTGATTACGATTTACGATCCGAAGACGACACGCCCCGATCCGGCCAATCCTGGCAAGTTCATCCGCGACCCTTTTGAGAACAATACCATCCCAATGGATCGGATCAACACGGTGGGAGCGAATATTCTGAAATACTATCCGCTGCCCACGAATCCGTCGGCACTGGCCGCCAACACTTTCCTGCAAAGCGCGACGCCGATCGACAAGGATACCCAGACAGTACGTGCCGATTACAATCTGTCAGCGAGCCGGAGACTCGCAGGCCGGTATACGTATGACAATCTGGACTGGCAGTTTGCGAACTTCTTCGGTAATATTGCAGACGTCGACGGCCGGAAGATTCTGATTCCCCGAAAGGGCGCGTATCTGAGCTATACCGATTCACTTTCTCCGACTTTATTGTTCGACGCGCGCGTGGGATTCAATCACCAGATCGAGCAATACAATACTCCCAGCCAGGGTTTCGACATCACGCAACTCGGTTTGCCGGCCAGCCTTCTGGCGCAGAGCCAGCAAGCGCCGACGGCCACCAAACAGGGGACCTTTCCCCGGATGACAGTCAGCGACCTGGTCCCATTCGGGGGAATAAATGCGGCGGCGAACCACACGAACACTGGTTCGGCCAGTGCCACGATAAGCAAGATTCATGGGGAGCAGACCTGGAAGTTCGGTTACGAATACCGGCTGTATCAGCGCAACGAATTTGGTTTAAATTATCCGGTCGGTAACTATACATTCAATCGCCAATTCACGCAGGGTCCCAATCCCGACGTCGCTGGCGCGACCAGCGGATACAGCGTTGCCTCGGTGCTGTTGGGAATTCCATCCAGTGCAACCGCAGGCATCAATGTGGCGAGCGCGATTACTCTGAAATACAACGCGCTTTTCTTCCAGGACGATTGGAAGATGAACCGGAAATTGACGGTGAACCTGGGTATCCGGTGGGACAAGGAAGGCTCGCCAACCGAGCGCTACAACATCTTCGATAATTTCGATCCTGCGGCCTCTTCGGTGACGGTTCCGGGTCTGAATGTTCATGGCGGCCTCTCGTATCCCGGTGCCAACGGACGCGACCGCGGCTTCTTCTCCAGTAGCAACAGAAATTTCCAGCCCCGTTTGGGTTTGGCGTACCAAGCCAATGAGAAGACCGTTCTCCGCGCGGCATATGGAATCAGCTTCGTTCCGACGACGCAGGGCGCCTACACGGCGTCGCAGATCGGCTATAGCAGTACAACGCCGATGGTGGCATCGACGGACGGGGGACATACGCCTGCGAATACTCTCAGCAATCCGTATCCCTCCGGCTTGATTCTGCCGACAGGAAATACGCTCGGATCGTTGACAGCTTTGGGCACGAACGTGACCGGCGCGCTTTACAACGTGGGGCGCGGGTACTCGCAACAATGGAACTTCACGGTCCAGCATCAGCCGTTCGAAAACTGGCTGTTCGAGTTGGGCTATGTCGGCAATCGCGGAGTCCACCTGTTCATGTACAACCAAAATCTGAACTGGCTGCCCGATTCGACAGTGGCGGCGTATGGCTCGGGGCTGAACAATCAGGTGGCGAACCCATTTTTCGGGATCATCAAGACCGGTCCGCTGGCAAGCGCTACAGTCCCGCAGGCACAGTTGCTTTTGCCCTTCCCGCAGTTCACGGCGCTTTCTGGCTCGATACAGGGTGGCGTCGTGAATCCGTTCTCGTACTTGGGTGATTCGATCTATCATGCATTGACGGTGAAGGTAGAACGACGGTTTTCGAATGGCCTGTCCTTCTTGGCGGCGTATTCGAAATCCAAATTGCTCGATGTCGGCGACAATCTGACGCAAGTGCGTCCGGGTGGCGTTTTTGGAACTTTTGTTCAGGACTGGAGCAATCTGGCGGCCGAGCGGTCCAAGAGCCTTTACGATGTGCCGCAGCGACTGGTGCTCACGACTCTATACGAGCTTCCATTTTTCAAGATGGGCAATCCGGTTTCTCGCGCGGTGTTAGGCGGGTGGCAAGTGAACGGCATCATGACGATCCAGTCTGGGTTGCCGATTCCGATCTACATGCCGACCAACACGTTTGGAGCGGATCGTCCTAGCGTGGTGCCGGGGGTGAGCGACAAAGCGACGAACCAGAGTATTTCGCAATGGTTCAACACCGCGGCATTCACTGCCCCGGCGCCGTTCACCTACGGCAATGTCGGCCGCACGCTACCGGATGTCTCAGGGGACGGGCTGTTCAATCTGGACTTTTCACTGTTCAAGAATTTCAGCGTTCGCGAAAAGTTCCGGTTCCAGTTCCGCGCAGAAGCATTCAACCTGACCAACACACCGACGTTCGAGGTTCCGAATTCGACTTATGGACCTCTGAACTTCGGACAGGTAACTGCGATGGCTTTCTTTCCCAAGCCGCGCATCATCCAGTTCGGACTGAGAATGGATTTCTAAGTAGCGGGCGTGGAGCGGGTATGCTGATTCGCTGTTGGCTGGTGATTTTGTGCGCAGTTCCCTCGCTACTATTCAGCCGCGTGAAGACCGGGTTGGATGTTCTGGTCGAGCAGGATTTCGCTCCGATAGCCGGTAAGCGTGTTGCCGTGATTGCCAATCAAAACGCTATGACCTGGGATCATCGCAACATTGTTGAAGCGATGGCCAAAAGCGGACGCGTTAAAGTAACGGCGATTTTCGCACCGGAGCACGGATTCTCAGCGACGAAGCAGGCCGGGGCAAACATCGAGCGGGAAACCGACAGCGCGACCGGAGCCCCTATTTACAGTCTTTACAACAAGGGATCCAATCGCCCTACACCGGAAATGCTCACTGGCGTGGATGTTCTAGTTTATGATTTGCAGGATGTCGGCGTGCGCTACTGGACATATACAACCACACTGGCCTACATCATGGAAGCCGCCGCGGATCGCAAGATCCCGATCTATGTTCTGGATCGTCCGAACCCCATAAATGGCGAGACCGTGGAAGGGCCGATGCTGGACGACAAGTACGTATCCATGATCGGTTATGGCCGGCGTCCGGTTCGCCACGGCATGACGATCGGAGAGCTGGCGCAGTTCTTCAATGGTGAAAAGAAGATTGGCGCCGACTTGCATGTCATCAAGATGCAGGGCTGGGATCGCCACATGTGGATGGACCAGACCGGACTGGAATGGATCACGCCTTCGCCCAATTTGCGAAACCTGACTGCGGCGATTCTCTATCCAGGAACTTGTTTTGTGGAGAACACGATGGTATCGGTGGGGCGCGGAACCGATACGCCGTTCGAAGTTTTCGGCGCGCCCTGGTTCAAAAACCTGGAGCTGGCCGATTATCTGAATGCGCGCCACATCCCAGTAGTACGGTTTATGGCGCGGCGATTCACGACAACGGAAGAGCCGTATAGAGGCCAACAAGTCCTGGGTCTGGACGTGCAGTTGCTGAATCGCGATGAGCTGGATTCGCCCAGGATGGGATTGGAGTTGCTTGCCGCGCTGCTCAAGTTCCATCCCGACAAGTTCACACTGGACCGGAAGATTATGCTTTTAGTCGGAAGCGATCGAGCAGCGGACCTGTTGAAGCAGGGGAAGACGGGCAGCGAGGTCAACGACGCGCTTAGGGACGAGCTGGAAGCTTTTCGGAAAGTGCGAGAGAAATACCTGCTCTATTGATCAACGCATGGGCTTTAGCTTTGAGCCGGCGCCATAAATCCCGATCCAGTGATTTGTGAAACGAAGCGCGGGCTGGGGAGATACCAGCGGCATGTGGCAATCGATGCAGTTGTTGCGGCCCTTGGCGAGACATTCGGTCTGGTGCAATTTGGGGGAACCGGAGTGGCACTGCAAACATTTTTCGTTGAAGAATGCTGCGGGCTTCTTAACGGCGGCATCATGAGGATCGTGGCAGGTGAGGCAGGAGAGTGCACCGCGGCTTCTCAAGTAGCAACGACTCTGACTGAGATAGACGGGTTGGTGACGCACGTTCCAAGCGTAATTCCAATCGATGGTGTTGCTCCTTTCAGCCGGAGGACGATGGCAGGTGCCGCAAAAGTGATTCAACTCCGCGGCTGAGAGCTTGGCTGGATTAGTCAACGCGTGATGCCGGGGATCAGCCGCGTGCTCGCTACCTGGTCCGTGACAGCTTTCACAGCGAACGCCATTTTCGTTGACCTTCGCGTCGCCGTTGTCCGCGAAAGATACTGGTCCCGTAGAGTGACATTCGAAGCAGCCTTTGATACCGAACTTTGGGTCGGTGATGCTGTAAAGCACGCCCGCAGCGTCAGAAATCGATTTCGGACGCACGGCTTCCTGTCCAGGCGTGGGGCCGTAGGAGTTTGTGGCGGCGTACCAGGTGGCATAATTTTCCAGGTACCAATCCTGATTGACCCGTGTTACGAAAGTGCTGGCCTGACGGCCTGCGCCGAAGACCCATTCAAGCGGGAGATCCATCAGGTCTGCGCCATTGTTAATGTGGACCCGGAGTCCGCTATCTTCGCGCAGGATTTCGTAGCGGTATTGAGTTTCGCGGGTGAACTCGATGCCAGCGGGGAAATCTTTGTAATCCGACGCTCGTGAAAGCGCCCCAGCATGCCCGCTGGCCGACTGTGATGTGAACTGCCCGGGATGGCATGCCCGGCATATCTGGGCGCCGACGTAGGAGGCTGGGGTCGCGGACATGTTCATAACCATGCAACACAACCCTGCTGCCTGCCAGGACGTCATTCGGTCTGCCTCAAATCGCGCACGCCTTCACGTCGATTGATTGTATAGCCAATGCCACCACTATTTCATTTCGCCACCCTTAAATCATAAGTGTACAGATATACAATAAGTGAAGATTGTGGACGAAATATTGGTGGCCTTCGGCGTTTTCGGCGGGATGTGTGCTGCGTGGTCCCAACCGCGAAGCTTTGCGGCTCTCCAGCGTGGCTTCGAGAATTCTCCTGACGACGCGCGCGTCATGATGCGCTGCTGGCGGCTTGGCCCAGCGGTCACGAACCTGGAACTAGAGCGCGAGTTGCGCGCGACCGGGGCCTGCGGGTCGATATTACGTTCGGCAGGGCAGTGTTGCAAGTTTCGGAACACTACTAGAGTCGCACAGAAGACGTCGTCCCTCGGAGCCTTAGGCGGCCACTTCGCAGAGTTCGTTGACGAACTGATTCTGACGCCGGACACCACTTCCGCTCAGCTACCGCAGTTGGCCCTTCCGAATTATGTGTATCGCCTCATAGCCCTGAATCGCTCGTAGCGCAGCTTGGAATTCGCGAAACCTTGTTTGGCGCTCACTCGCCGCTTGATCGCGCGATGGTCTTGCTTGATGATGATGTTGAGATACTGGACGGGTCGGTGGTGGCACCGGCTACGGAGCGTCCCTGCCTTCTTTATGTCTGCGATGGCCGAGCCGTAGATCTGCGCCAGATCCGTGTTGATGACGCGGGTTGGGGGACGAGATAGATCGCTCAAGGCGTTGCGGAACGGTCGTAGCCACTTCATGATTCTTTCACGTTGTCAGCCGGACGCCTACGGAAGTTGCAACACAACCATTCGCCAGTACATCGAGGTCCACAACGAAGATCCCACGCCCTTTGTCTGGATCAGAACCGCAGACCAGATCCTGGCCAGCATGGCTCGCTACGCCCAGCGCACCACTCGACTTATCTCACGAGCCATTGGGACAAGAGACTACGAGCAAATGGATGGCTCCACTTGGCTGGTGACTCGAAGGATCAAAATATTTGAAACGAATTCCAAGGAGGCGAAGTCAAACAATTTTTATGTAGCTTGCCTAGCGCGAGACAATCGATTTGTGTTCGTCGTAGCTCTCGTGCCTATGGTCAACCGATACCGTGTCCAGCTATCTAGCAACAGAAATCGGTCAAACGCCGCGCCTTCACCTACGTTCACAGTGGATGTATTGGCCGCTCAGAGGTGCGCTGTTATTCGGCGTTCTCTACGCGTTCGCGACGCTCATCAAGCACGCATGCGCGGACCCCGCATACGCAAACGATCTCAGTGTTCTCGGCAAGAATCTGCTTGATCCGAACTGGACGGATATCTCCCAAACCGTCTTGATCGTGCTTTGCATGGCGCTCGCATGGTTTGCGCCGCGGCTTGGTCGACAACAATACCAGCGGGTAGAAAGTATGTTCAGCCGGTTCGCCAGCCACCGAAGCAAGGCAATAGTGCTGGCAGGTTTACTTCCGCTGCTCATCCGCTTTGCCTTGCTGCCCGCTCTGCCCGTGCCCCAGCCTGAAATCGCGGATGAGTTTGGCTACCTCTTGATCGCCGATACGCTCGCCTCCGGTCGGCTGACGAACCCACCGCATCCGATGTGGACTCACTTCGAGGAGACTTACATACAGCACCAGCCTACTTACACGTCCGTCTATCCTCTTGCACAGCCGCTAGTTTTAGCACTGCCCAAGATGTTCGGCCTTACACCGTGGCTCGGAGTCTGCCTTTCCGTTGGCCTAATGTGCGCATCGATCTGTTGGGCGTTCCAAGTCTGGATTCCTCCGCGGTGGGCCCTGCTAGCAGCGCTGATCGCCGCGTTCCGTTTTTCCGTAGCCAGCTCGTGGATGAACACTTACTGGGGCGGCGCGGTGGCGGCCACGGGCGGTGCGGTTTTACTCGGGGCGCTGGGCAGAATCTTGCGCGGCGATCGTCTGTTGAAGAATAGCCTGTTGTTCGGCCTAGGATTTGCATTAGTTGTGGAGAGCCGCCCTTATGAAGGTGTCGCTTTTGCCATTCCCATGTTTGTCGTACTGGCGTTTTGGCTCTGCGCAGAAAACCCGATCTCCCGGCCGATCCGTGTTCTCCACGCAGCTATTCCGCTGGCCGCGGTGCTGCTTGGAATCATCGGCGGATTGGCATATTACAACTGGCGCGTCACCGGGAATCCGCTGCTCCTTCCCCCCGCTCTGCAGCAGAAAGTGTACGGGATGCCTCAGTCTTTCCTGTGGCAGCCGCCAATTCTCGACGCGCCGCGAGTGCATCGCTACAAGGAAATCGCTGACACTTTTCGCTGGCAACTCAAGGCCTACAGAGCAGGATTTTCGACGTCAGTCGCAGGCACGAGGCTGCAGATCTTCTGGCGATTCTTCCTGCAACCCGTTCTGTCGCTGCCCCTTTTGGTGCTGGCATGGCGGACCCGGAAAAGGTGGCCCTGGTGGCTGGCTCTGGGCATCGTTCTGCTGCTGATTGCCAACTTCCAATATCCCTTCTTTTTCCCTCATTACGCGGCGCCTGCCTATGCTGCGCTACTGCTTCTCTCCGTAGAGGGTTTGCGATGCTTGAGGACCATCCGATGGTTCCACCGTCCAAGCGGGCTCTTCCTTTCGAGGGCGATTGTGGTGCTAACATTCTTGAGCGCCGCTGCGGTTGCGGCCGGAGCGATGCTCTTGCCAGGAGCCATTGTGCGCGCTCAGTCACCGAGGAGTTGGGTGAGTGAACAATTACAACGGCAAGGCGGTACCCATTTGGTTCTAGTTCGCTATAACCGGGATCATTCGCTGGACTATCCGGTCATTTACAATGATGCGAACATCGATCGGTCGGCCATCGTCTGGGCCCATGCGATCGACTCCGTACACGATCAGGAACTCATCAACTATTTCCGCAATCGACAAGTGTGGATCTTCAACCCTGACGAGCATCCATTCAAGCTTATTCCGTATGGAAAGCCATTCATCAGTGCCGTCGTGAATGGCGCGGGTCAGCGATACGATCGCGAGCAGGGTGTCAGCCCGGGAGGCATCGCCGTAATCCTCGGAGCGAATTTCCTGGATCGCGATGATGACTGCATGCTCCAGTCTCGGAAGATTTTGCACGGCTTGCCGTTCGAACTTGCCGAAACAAGCGAACTGGTTGGCGACGTTTTCAAGCCGCTTCAATCGACGCCGCCCGAGACAGATGATGGCTTACCATTGCCGCTTCAACTCGGCGATATTGCGGTCAAATTTAACGATATCCCGGCTCCGATTTTCTCGGTTTCGAAAATCGACGGACGGGAGGCAGTAACGGTTCAGGTGCCAGTCGAAGTCGCCGTGGGGCCGGCTATTCTCACGATTAGGGTCGGAAAGCGAACGGCAACCGCAAAGGTCAAGATTCTTCCTGTGACGCCGGGCATCCTGGAAATCCGAAGACCCGACTCGACCCGGCAAGCGATTATCCTGCGCGCCGACGGCAGTCTTGTGGACCTCAAGCATCCGGCACGGCGGGGCGAATCTCTCCGATTTCTGGCTACCGGGCTGGGGCCACTAGATCCACCCGTGATGACGAACCAGCCCGGGTCCTGTCCGTCCAGCGCAATCGTGCATTCCATTACGGTAGGCATCCATCACAGTGGGGTGCCATTCCTCTACGCGCGTTACGCGCCCGGTTTGGTGGGCGTGGAAGAAATCGGCTTCCAAGTACCGAAAGAGGTTCCCTCGGGCACAGCCGAACCGTTCGCGATCTTTGTAACAATGAACGGCAAGGCAGTCTTCGGGAACAGCAGTTGGATTCCAGTAGAATAATGCTACCAACCGGTCGGCAGCTGCTTTAGATTCGCAGTCATCCCAGGCGAAGGATATCGAGCCAGAAGAAATTTCCTGCCGTTTGACGCCTCCATTGTTCGATGGGTCTGGCCCACAGTAGTCTCACGCTGCAACAGCTCCCAATACTCCGCGTTGACGTAAAAATCTGAATTCGCCCGTACTCGCTAAGCGAACCGCCATGTTCGCGTAGAGTGACTCATCCCGCGCTCGAATCTTAGCTACCGGATCCGAGTACGCGGTACCGACGCTGGCGTTTTCAATTCCGACTCCGAGTAGGACTACCGAGATCGACACAACTCCGACAAAATGTATAACAATACTCTTTCATCGGTGGAAGTTGGCTAGACTCGCAAATAGGAAGCCGCTTCTCGTATCGAGAGGTATATAGTGACATTGTTTCATAGGCGCTAACCCATGAATGGCCCTACTGTTTCGACGCCAAAATCCGGCAGAACCGCGGACTGGATCCAGCAATGGTTGGAGTTCCAGACAGATTGGATCGTCTTATTATCGCTCTTGCTTGCTTTCGTACTTCGGCTCAAAGCTGCCCTCGGCACTTACCTCAATCCGGACGAGGCGCTCCATTATCTGCTGATAAATCAGACCAGCCTGACGGACGCTTACCGAGCGAGCCTGACCAACGCACATCCGCCGCTATACTTCGCGTTGCTCTACTACTGGCATTTCATCGGCAACTCGGAGGCGATGCTGCGCCTTCCGTCAGTCCTGGCAAGCACGGCCGCCGTATGGATGGCGTTCCGGTGGATCGCAATAGTCCTCGGGAGGACTGCCGGCCTGATCACACTGTTGCTGCTTGCTTTTTCACCGGTGCTGACCGCGCTTGCCGCCGAAGTGCGCGACTATTCCTTGCTACTGCTCTGGATGGCCAGCGCGCTTTATTTCTTGGAGAGGGCCTTTCGCGACCAAAGGATAGCTTCGATCGCTTATTACTCGTTATTCCTCTACCTTGCAATTCTCACTCATTACTCGGCGCTTTGGTTCGTCCTGGCTGCTGGAATCTATGTCGTAGTCCGCGTCTCTTCGTTGAAGGGCCACGCGCGATTAGCATGGATGCTATTTCAATTGGGCGCTGCGGCACTTTACATCTGGCTCTATTTTGTCCACCTTTCAAAAATGCGTGGGAGTCCGATGGAAGCGGAGGCCATGACAGGTTGGCTCCGCGCTTTGTATTTCCGTGCCGGAGAAAGCGCAGGCGCTTTTCTTAAGCGCACTACTCTGGATGCGTTTCAATACCTTTTCGGCAGCCGCCCTTGGGGCAGTGTTGCGTTGGTCGTCTTCTTCGCCGGAGTGCTGTGGCTCCTATGCGCGGGGCTGTTCCGAAAGAGGCGTGATCTGGCGGCCTTCGGTCTTCTGTTGCTGTTGCCGTTCGTCTTTGGGATGATCGCCTCTCTCTTGGATCTCTACCCATACGGTGGCACCCGGCACTGTATTTATTTGCTTCTTTTTGCAACCGCGGGCGTTAGTTTTCTGATCGCCACAGTCGTCCGTCAGCGGTTACTGCCGATTTTGCTCTTAGCGGCCTTGCTCATTCCTTATTGGTATCTGCATCGTTTGCCTGACCCACAGCAAATGTCGCGCAAAGACCAGGTCAAGGGGTTAATGGCGAACGCCATCATCGATCTCCAGACTTCGGTGCGACCGAGCGAACCGATCTTCAGCGATTACCAGGCCAGCATCCTGCTTGCGTACTACCTCGGCCGGGATCATCCGCCGCCCGCGCCCCGAGAATGCGGCGGCGTTACCGAAGTCCAGTACGGCGCATATCATTTTGTCGTCGTGAACGGCTGGTCAGCAACGGCAACTCAATTGGTGACTGGCATAGACGGCTGGCGAAAGGGATGCACTTCGGTTCCGGCCAATTCGTTCTGGATCTTTGACGCTGGCTGGGGACTGAATTTGTTGGATGATTTGACCCAGACGGCGCCGCATTCCATTTCTAACGCACAACGGTTCGGTGAAACCATATCACTGTTTAAGCTCAGCATTGACCGCTGACGCGGATCATGCTCCTTTTCCCTGCGCCATACGCTGATGAGTTGTCTCGAATGCACGCTCCAACAACCAATCGAGCGTGGGCAGCGGTCGCACCACCATGAAGATCTGATAAGAGAAGAGCGACCTGGAGACTCTAATCAGGATTCGATTTATCGCCAAAAGTAACGTACCAAGCCAGTTGTCTCCTACCGCGAGTGGGAACGGGGCGGGAATTCCCCGGACCTCCTCAATTTGAAAACCTGCCTGCTCGAGAAGTTGGCGGAAGCTGGAAAAGGTAAACAGGCGCGTATGAGTCAGGTCGAGAATTCCACGCGTCCCATAGTTGAAGTAGCCGAGCAAGAGCATGAGCCGTGTCAAAACAAAACCAACGTTGCCGGTACTCAAGATCACTTCAGGGGCCTTATCTTTCTTGCGGGCTTTCCGCAACCCGTCTACGAAAGCTTCCGGAGATGGCAGATGCTCAATCAGGTCGAGCAGCAGGACGTAGTCAAACTGACCTACATCGATCGGCAGATCCGGATCGGCAAGATCATGCTGGATAAACTGATCCAACGGCACCTCGTCTCCAATCGCGAACTGATCGATGCCAGTAACCTTGCAGTGCTTCTCTTTCAGCGCGCGGGACACATACCCAGACGCGCATCCAATGTCGACGACAGAAGAACCTGCCTCCACGCGTTGAATAGTTAGTGTATGCGGACTCTCAAAACCCATTTTCGGCAGGTACAACGGATTGTTGCCAAAACCTGTCGATACGTCAAACTTCCGCTCGTATAAAATCCCCAAGTCCTGGGCACGCGACAAAAGCGTGGCCTTGATGACATTGAATGCATATTTCAGACCATTGACATGACTGATCTCGTCCCCGTAATAGGTGGGAATCGGCAGTTCTTTGATACGGAGGCCAGCCCGAAATAATTGAAGAATGATTTCGGTATCGAAATGAAAATCGTTGGTGTTTCGTTCAAAGGGGAGACGTTCCAAAGCCGTCACACGATAGAGACGGTAGCCAGAATGAAACTCGCTAAGGTGGCTGCCGAGCAAGCGGTTCTGGATCGTACTCAGAATCCGATTTCCCCAAAACTTATACAGTGGCATGCCACCCTTCAGTGCATCGAATCGATTCATCATGCGCGAACCAAACACCGCGTCCGCATCGTCGTTCAAAAGCGGTTCTAAAAGCGCAGGAAGTCGTTCCGGTGGATATTGGCCGTCACCATGAATCAGCGCGACTATATCGAATTGCCTCTCAATAGCGTAATGAAATCCGATCTTCTGATTGCCCCCGTAGCCTTGATTCACCGGATTGAACAGCACCGTAAGTGGGAACGGCAGGTCGCCCGCTTGCGCCAGGCTTTGTGCGCGTTCAAAGGTCTGGTCATGCGACGAATCGTCGATAATCAATATTTCTGTTTCGTGGTTGGCAAGCGAGTGTGGAATTCTTCGGATCACGCTTTGAATCGTCTTCTCGGCGTTGTACGCAACGATGAAGATGAGAACCCGCCTCTTTGACATGGCAGGTCGAATCACGGCTCCTTGCTTTAGACCAGAGTCCGCTGCCTGGTCACGCGAATCCATTCTTGATGCCATCGACTTCGCCACAGCTTAACCGCCTGCATGTTCAGCTTAGCAGGCGCAGCCCAAACTAGTGCGGGATGTTTAGCCGGAGGAAGTTCGGCTTCTGACGTCGTAGCCATGCCGCAAGCCCGCGACCCAATTTCGCAGTTTTCTGTTTCAGTCTCGCCAACTTGTGTGCCATAGCTGTAATCGCTTTGGGAGCACCGAGCTTGGATCGTAGTCTGCGGAAGTTCGCTCCCAGGAGCGCTTTCGCTTCGGATGAGGCTCCATGCGGCAAGCCGCAGATCTTGGCGGCGCGATTCACATCTTGACGCGTTCCACTCTTCGGAACTTTGCCGCTTATCCGGTTGTCTGTCCACAATCCCAGCCATGACGCAAACTGCTTTTCCGTGTTCCAGCGGCTCATGTCTACACCGATTTCGGAAATGATTGTCTGTAGAATATCTCCTGGTTCGGCGGAGTGCTTTTCATTCTGTGTTACGGCTAAGATGATTTTACAACGGATTGATTTTGGCGAACTACAGGTGCAGGTAGTAACCGGTCACATCACAGTCCACAATCGCCGGTTGTCTCACTGCAAATTATGGCTGCGAAAGTGCTTAGCGTTTGGAATTGCCTTCGCGATGCCATAACGTCGCTTGTTGAGAGGCGGCCGGCCTACGTCACAAAGGACGGATACGGGAGAGCTATCCTCTCGCCAGGACAAAATATGGCTGGTTCGCGAAGACTTCGTTAAATCCCGGATGCAGGCTGGCAGCGGGGCCTTGGCGCAATTCGAAGTAATACTGTAAAGCGAACGGTGATCGCGTGTATGTACCTGGGATCGTCCCCTTAAATGACCGCCTGTCGCGTTCCATCTCGAGCGACTGCCAACGTTCGGCTTGGTTGACCTGGCGATAGAGCAGCATAACGGCCGAGGGCGCGGCTTGCTCAACTGCAAGCACCAGCGCTACCGGATTGCCGGGCTGGAATCCTCGCGGCGGATTGTGCGTGCATTTGAAGGACGGGCGCGTGGGGCGCCCCGTGGCTTGTGCGATCGCTCGCAGGGCTTGATCCTCTTGCTCGGCGCTGCTGTCGAAATGAGCAGCTTCGAGAGCAGCCAGATCCTGATCGATAGCCGGAAGCCGGTCGATCCAATGGCCCCGGCGCACCGGCGTTTCACCGTAGGTTATATCTGGAACGTAGACGCCGCGCGCCCTCTCGGCCATGGCCGCCCATACTGCGCGCGCTTTGCGATAAGCCTGCAAGGCCTCCTCGTGCGCCTTCCGATTGCCGTTTCGCCGGTAGATGTCGAACAACACGCCGGCACGCAGCTTAGCACCGTAAAACTCGCCGAGTCCGATCTGAATGCGAATATCCTCCTCGACACGGCGGAACGCGGCATCCTTGCGCGACGGAGCCTCATTAGCGGCAGCTTCGAGCGCTCGGGTGGCCGCTGCCGCCGAATCCTCGAAGAATTGCGCCACTTCGATGGGAGAGTATTTACCGCTGCGTCGGTCCTTCAAAAGCTCAGCGGTATGTTCCTCGATGGAGGCGAACATCGCCGGGTCGAGCGGGCTCACTGTACCGAAGCGCTTTGGGGTCGTAGTATCGGCGTAAGGAACGGGCGCATGGCCTTCAACAATGGGCATGTTGGCCGGCACCTCCACCCAGTAGCCGCGATTGGAAGCCGAAGGCTGGTGCGCCGTAGTCAACATCGGCAGCACGCGGCTGGCATGGGCGAGCGCGGTTTCGAGGGAACCGGAGGCGGGACCAAACGTGGTCCGCAATTGCCGGCGCCACTGGTCCGCGTCGGCGCGAGGATTATAAAGTAGCCGTCCCCAGACACGGTAAGTGTAGGCGTACTTTTCCCAGTCGCCTCCCTTCGGATTCAGCGCTGCATCGGCGTAGGCGCACCGTCCGCCGGGCAGACCGGAACCCTCGCGTCCTTTGAAAAACAGAGGCTCGCAGATTTCGACCCCAGAGGCGCCGCAGAAATGCGATGCATGCCCATAGGCAGCAGCCATCGCCGGATCGCCCCAAATGAGCATCCGCTGGGTGCCCGGCCACATGCGGAAGAGCACGCCATAGCGGCGGTCCTGCTGGAAGAGGTCGCCATAGCCGTAGCGTAGGAAGCGGCGTGAGCCGTTGCTGAGGCTGAAGGTGGGGTCCTTAGGGTCGTCGGAGCGCGGCATCTCGAGTTCACGGATGGCCGCTTGATGATACCCGAGCCCCATGTGCTCGGCCCAGTATTTGGGCGAAATCTTGTATGGCATGCCGGTCTCCGCGGCGACGTCGATCATCTTGCTATCGATGCCCTTGGCGTGCATATCGATTTCGATCGGCCGGCCGGCGCGGACAACGCCTTGAAATACGGTTCGCCAGAAATCGTAGCTGCCTTCTGGAATGCCGCTCTCGCCATGGACGCGAAACGTGAGCCCTTGAATCGACGGGCAGGTCTTCAGCAGCAGGGCCAGAGCGTCGCGGCAATAGGGGCCATGCTTTTCAGGTGTAAGGCCCTGTATGTGGTGATGCGAGTGCGGGCTGTCGGTCCATTCATACGCGTGCGTCCAGAGTCCGAGTTGGAATTCAAGGCCGCGTAGCCTGGTCTCCTCCCCGATGAAACGGAGCATTTCGAGATTGCGGTCACGCTCGGAGTCGTCGAGCGGCACAGCGCGGACTTTGTAGCCCGGGACGTCCAGGAAATATGGATAAGCGAAGTGCATGTAATCGCCCACGACATTGCGGGGAAAATCGTATCCCAGGCCCAGCGTCAGGCTGAAGCGATTGAAGCGATTCGTCGCGAGATTAGTCAGGTAGCCACGCCAGAAGGCGCGGTCGTAATACCAGCTCTTGTCTTCCACCTCGCTGACGAAGGCGCGCGCGATACTGCGCACCGTGTTCGCGGGCTGCTCCTGCAACGGCCCGCCGAGCGTCAGTGCCGCTACCGGATCGCTGGCATGGCGGACACGGTCGGCCAATTCGGTGAGCGCGTAAACGTAACCGCGCGCGTCGGAAGCTGATGCGCGTACGCCGGGCTTGGAGGACAATTTTGCGGGTGCGAGCCGGAAGCCTTCGGTGGGCAAGGCGCCAGGTTCGCGAGCGATCATTATGCTCAGGTTGAAATCGCCTGCGTCGGAAGCGGAGGCGACCACAGCGCAGGTGGCGCCTTTGGCTTCGACCGCTTGCCGCAATTCGCCGATGGCCCACCGGACAGGAGTCGATGAAATCAGCGAATCGGCTGGATCGGCGATGAGTGCAACACGTCCGGATGCGGCGAGGCCTTGGCCCAGGTAGCCGAATGCCGTCGCCTGGCCGGCTTGCTTAATGAAACTTCGTCTTGGAATGGATTTCATAAGATCTTCACTCAGGCTTGCCTGTTAAAAGATAAGCTTCATGGATGCCTGCAAGATGCGCGGATCAAAAGCAGTCGTGATCTGACCGAAGGC
>Ga0070714_100001799_pt1 | contig 15580 bp, 8 predicted proteins | sample LARL83metaG_FD_65450 | JGI IMG/M metagenome (GOLD analysis project Ga0070714, IMG submission 65450) | Corn, switchgrass and miscanthus rhizosphere microbial communities from Kellogg Biological Station, Michigan, USA - LAR L8-3 metaG | ecosystem: Host-associated > Plants > Roots > Rhizosphere ...
GTCCCGCTATGGTCACAGTTTGACCGCTGTCACGCCTAATTGCCCGACTTGTCCAGGCCGGTGGGTTCGTCAATCTCCCAGTCGGTGAGCGGGCGGGCCTGAAAGTGTCCAGGCAATTGCGGCAGATCTTGCCGCGCATGTTGCTATTGAGACAGATGTTGTTAAGCTCTCTTATCTGGCTTACGGTACAGAGAGAATGGCTCCACAAAGGAGACAACGGAACACTGAGAGCCTGTATGGCGATCACAGAATTCCGGGCGCTCGGGCCGATTGAGCTCTGGTCCGCTGGACAGCGACAGGATCTTGGGCCAGCCAGGGTGCGGTGCATCCTGGCCATGCTCCTGCTGGCGCCGCGCACGATAGTTCCGGTAGAGACCCTCATCGACAGGCTGTGGGATACGCGTCCTCCGCCCAAGGCCAGGGAAAGCCTGTCGGTCTACATCGCCAGGCTTCGCGCCGCACTCCGGCAGGCCGTGGGGGACAGCGTTCAGCTGGCCGGGCGCGCCCGGGGCTACGTGCTCGAGGTTGATCCGGAAGCGGTCGACGTGCATCAGTTCCGCCGGCTGCGCCGGCAGGCCGACGCCCTGGCCGCGAGCGGCGAATACGATCATGCCGCCGCGCTGCTGCGCGAGGCGGACGGGCTCTGGCGCGGCCCGGCGCTGGCCGGGATCGGCGGCGACTGGATCGCGCGGATGCGGGACAGCCTCGAAGAAGAGCGCCGGGCGGCGATCTTGGAGCGGGTCGGCTGCGAGCTGGAACTGGGCCGGCACGCCGACCTGGTCGGCGAGCTTCCGCATCTGCTGGCCCAGTACCCGCTGGACGAGACGCTCGTCGGCCACCAGATGACCGCGCTCTACTGGAGCGGCAGGCCGGCCGACGCGTTAAGTCTCTACCGGGATACCCGTGACCTGCTGATCGACGAGCAAGGCACGGATCCCGGGCCGGCCCTATCCGAACTCCATCAGCGGATCCTGAGCCGTGACGCCGATCTGGCTGTGCGGCCGTCCGGCCAGCGGCCGGGCCGGGCGGCGCCGCCCGACACGCTCCCGCCGGAATCCGCGGAGTTCGTCGGCCGCGACAAGGAACTCGGCGAGATCACCGGGGAGCACGGCACCGCCCCGAGCATCGCGATCATCGAGGGCATGCCGGGCGTGGGCAAGACCGCCCTGGCGATCCGCGCCGCCCGGCTGGTCTCCGGGCAGTACCCAGACGGCACGCTCTACCTCGACCTTTGTTCCCATGATCCCGATGGCTCTCCGCTCGACCCGGCCGAGGCGCTGTACCGGCTGCTGCAGATGCTGTCTGTGCCGGCCGCGCAGATACCGGACACGATCGGCGAGCGGGTCGCGCTGTGGCGGGCGCACCTGAGCCGCCGCCGGGCCGTCGTGATTCTCGACGACGCTGCCGACAACGACCAGATCAGCCCGCTCCTGCCGGTGACGGGCGGCGATTTCCTGATCATGATCACCACTCGGCGGAAGCTGCCCGACTCCTGGGGCGCGGACCGGCTGACCCTCGACCTGCTGGCCATCGACGAGGCCGTCGCGCTGTTCCGGCAGGTCGCGGGCGGGCGCAAGACGGGGGACCCGGATCAGCTGGCGCGCGTCGTTGAACTGTGCGGACGGCTGCCGCTCGCGATCCAGCTCACCGCCAGCCGGATCGCGCACGACCCCAGAGTTTGCCTCGAAGGCCTGATCGAGGAGATGTCGCAGCCGCCTGCGCTGCTCGGCGGCACCGGCGCGGCCAGTCCTGAACTGATCGCCGCCTTTGACCTGTCCTACCGGGCGCTGGAACCCGATCATCAGTTGTTCTTCCGGCGGCTGGGCGTCGGCCCGTGCGCTAGCTTCAGCCCGACGGCCGCGGCGGCGCTGGCCGGCTGCACCCTGGCCGAGGCGGAGAAGACCCTCGCCACCCTGGTCGATTGCCACCTGCTGGACCTGGCTTCCGACGGTCAGTTCCGGTTCCACGAACTCATCCGTGACTATGCCGCCGTGCGCGCCGCGCGAGATGATCTCCGCGCCGAGCAGCGGCAGGCCGTGGCCAGGCTGCTCGACTACTACCTGTACACCGCCGACCGGGCCGACCGGGTGCTGCACCCGTTCCGGCGCCGGACGTCGGTGCAGGTCAACTACGTTCCAGCGAACAGTCCCGACCTGGACACGCAGGAAGCCGCCGCCCACTGGCTGGCCTTGGAGTGGCGCAACATCCTGCAGGCCGCACGCCACGCGGGCCGCCACGAGTGGAAGCAGAAGTGCGCCGATCTCAGCCACGTGATGACCGATTTCCTGGAGATCAAGGCGTACTGGGCTGAGGCGATCGAGGCGCACACCCTGGCCCTGCAATCCTCGCGTGATCTCGCCGATCAGGCCGGGGTGGCGCGGGCGTCGCTGGCCCTCAGCGCGGTGCTTCAGCAGACCGGGCAGCACGAGGCGGCGCTGCCCCTGGCCGAGGAGGCCGCCGCGATCTACCGGTCGCTGACCGACCGGAGAGGTGAGGCCGAGTCTCTCGACCAGATGGGCCTGGTCCATCAGCGCACGGCCCGGTCCCGTGAAGCGCTCGCGTATTTCCGCGAAGCCGGAATTCTTTATGGCGCCGCCGAGGACCCGCGCGGCGCGGCCGACACCCTTAGTCACTCCGGGATCGCCTGCTGGCATCTGGGCCGCTACCCCGAGGCGGACACTCTCCTTAACGAGGCACTGGAGATTTACCGCCACGTCGGCGACCGGCGCGGAGAGGCGAAAGCGCTCAACAATCTGGGGCGAATGCACCTGTATAACGGCCTCCACAAAGAGGCGCTCGACGCCTATCAGGAATCGCTCGACATATTCCATGAGATAGGCGGAACCCAGAACGAGGCGATTCTCCACCAGAACATCGGCACGGTCCATCATTACAAGGGCAGCCATCAGGAAGCGCTGGTGGCCTGCCGGCGTGCGCTCGCGATTTACCGCGACATCGGTGACCTTCCCGATGAAGCCGACGTGCTCAATGAGATCGGCGCCATTTACCAGAGCGCGGGCTGCTTCGACGAAGCGCTTGTGCACCACCAGAAGGCCCTGGAGATCGCCGAAGACATCGGAAACCTTTCCCAGCAGCTGATAGCGGTGCGCAGGATTGCCGATATCCATCGCGGCTCTGGCCGTTACGGCGAGGCGCTTGATCACTATCAGACCGCCCTGCGGCAGGCGAGGGAGATCGGCGAGCCGTACGAGGAAGGCAAGATCCTCGAAGGGATCGCCGAATCGACGCTCATCACGCAGCGGCGGCCCGAGGCGGCGCGGATTGTGTTCCGGCAGGCGCTGGACATCTTCGAACGGCTTGGCGTGCCCGAGGCAGAGTCGGCCCGGCTGCGCATACAGACCATCGACCCGGCCTTCAGCCTCCGCACTTCCTAGCTCCGCGTTCCAGCCGCTGACACCCCATGTCCGCGTGCTGACCTGGGATGCAAGGGAAGCGTAAAGGCAGATGAAAGATCAGCGTCCAGGCTGGTAGCAGACGATGGTGCTGCAGTCCCCGTCAGTGGGTATCGCTGGCGGCCCGCTGCCGGGGACTTCGGCATACGCCCGGAGCTACCAGGGAGGTCCCAGTGGGTTTGAACCGAGGCCGGATTCCCCGGGATTCGCACTGGCGTATTCTCGGCCGGCGCCGTGGTTACGGCCCAGAGCCGGGCGGGACCTTCCAGGCCTGCCCGGTGGGTGACGACTTCAGCCTCGAGGCTGACCTGGACATCCTCCCCATCATCCGGTCCTTGCCTGGTGATGATTCGTTCGCGCTTGAGTGCCTGTTCGTGAGCGCCGAGCGGTTCATCACGCTGTTCCACACCGAGAACCAGGCGGGGCCGCCCGACCAGCGGCTGCGGCAGGTCCGCCGCGAGATCGAGGCCACGGGCACCTACTGGCACACCGCGGCTGAGCTGGAATTCGGCGCGCGCGTGGCGTGGCGGAACAGTGCCAAGTGCATCGGGCGGCTGTACTGGCGCAGCCTGCGGGTGCGCGACCGGCGTGAGGTCACCGCGGCCGCGGACGTGGCGGCCGAGTCGGTCATGCACCTGCGCGAGGCCACGAACGAGGGCCGGATCCGGCCGATGATCACCGTGTTCGCGCCGGATGCCCCGGGCCGGCCGGGGCCGCAGATCCTCAATCCGCAGCTGGTTCAGTACGCGGGCTACGAGACCGCCGACGGATCGGTCATCGGGGATCCGCAGAACCTGGACGTCACCCGCCTGGCTAACGACCTCGGCTGGCTCGGCGGCGCGGGCCGGTTCGACAAGCTCCCGCTGATCGTGCAGGAGGGCGGCGCCGCTCGCACGCTGCACCTGCTGCCCGCCGACGCGGTGCTCGAGGTGCCGATCCGGCACCCGGAGTTCGACTGGTTCGCCCGCCTCGGGCTGCGCTGGTACGCCGTGCCGGTGATCAGCGACATGTACCTGGATATCGGCGGCGTCTGCTACCCGGCCGCGCCGTTCAACGGCTGGTACATGTGCACCGAGATCGGGTCGCGGGACCTCGGCGACACCGGCCGGTACAACCAGCTCCCGGTGATCGCCCGGCGCATGGGCCTGGCCACGGACAGCGACCGGACGCTGTGGAAGGACAAGGCGATCACCGAGCTCAACCTCGCGGTGCTGCACTCGTACGGCGCCGCGGGTGTCACGATCTCCGATCATCACACCGAGTCGGTCCGCTTCCTGCAGCACCTGGAGCGGGAAGAGCGGCAGGGCCGGGTCTGCCCCGCGGACTGGACCTGGATCGTGCCACCCGCGGCGTCGTCCTCGACCCCGGTGTTTCACCGGTACTACCAGGACTTCGACCAGGCGCCGAACTTCTACCGCCACCCGGCGTCCGAGCGGCTGAAGCCGGCCTGCCTGCAGCAACGGCAGGCAGGCCAGGGCGGCTGAGCCGGAGCGACGCATCAAGGGCCGATGCTCCGGTGACCGTTCAGGCCGTTCAGGCCGTTCTGCTGCTCCTGCGCCGTCGCCTGGAACGTCGTGGCTTCCTTCCGCTCCCACTCCTCGATGCCGCGCAGCACGCCCTCGGTGTAGGCGCGCAGGTGGGCCCGGTAGACGTCGCTGTAGGTGCGCAGGTAGGCCAGTTCGGCCTGGGCGGCCTGGCGTTCCTGGTCGGTCTGCACCGGCGCCGGGAGGTTCAGCGCGGTCACCGCCGCGTCGCGGGCCCGGGAGTGGGCCTCCTCCATGATCATGTCCGAGTGCTGCTGGGCTTCGCTCATGATGTGGTCGCGGCGGAGCCTGGCCTCCTCGGTGATCCGGCTGCTGTACGCCTGCGCGTCGGCCACGTACCGGTCCGCGGTCGCCTGCGCGGTCGACAGGATCTGCACCGCGTGGACGTGCGCGTCGGCCTCACCGAACAGCACCGCCTGCGGGTCGCCTTCTGTGGCCCCGGCCAGGATCCGCCGGCGCAGCCGCTGAACCTCCTGCCACAGGGACGCCCGCTCGTTCACCAGGCGCACGAACTCGCCGTGCACGGCCCGCACGAAGAGCTTGACCGGCTCCTCCTCGTAGCCCCGCCGCCCCAGCCGGGACACGGGGAAGGTCACGGTCAGCAGGTCCTCCGGGGTCAACCGGTCCTGCTCGTCGAACCATGCTGTGGTCGTCAAGGCTCACTCCAGCCGAAATCCTCGATATGAATCTGATGCCTCGGCACGCCGGCTGAGTCGAGCCGGGTGACGGCCTCCTCGACCATCTCGGTCGGGCCGGCCAGGTAGGCGTCGTGCCGGGACCAGTCGCCGTTCCGCGCCATGACTTCGGGAAGGGTGCCGGTTTCGCCGTCGAACTTGGGCTGGCCCGATACCGCGGGCGTGACGGTCAGCCACGGGTGCTGGGCGGCCATCTTCTCCAGGCTGTCCAGGTCGTAGAGGCCGTCCGTGTCCCTGGCGCCGAAGAACAGCTGCACCCTCGGCGGCTGCGGCATCGTGGTCACCTGGTCGAGGATGGCCTTCAGCGGGGCCAGCCCGGTGCTGCCCGCCACGAGCAGCAGGTCCCGGCCGGAGGGGGGCTGATCCAGCGTCAGGACACCGACAGGAGGCCCCAGCCTGAGATCGGTATCAACGATGGCGTCGCTGGTCAGCGCCATGCTGACCGCGCCGCCGTCGATCAGCCGGATGTGGAACTCGAGGAGGCCGTCCGGCCGCGGCGCGTTCGCCATCGAGTAGAAGCGCCACAGCCGGGGGCGGCTCGGGCACTCGATCGACACCGACTGCCCGGGCAGGTAGTCGAGTCTCGGTTCTGGCCGGACGAACAGCACGGAGACGTCGAACGCCCGCCGCTCATGGGACACGACAGTGCCCCGCCAGAAGGCCGGCCGCAGCTTCTCGTCCTCGGTCGCCGCGGCGAGCATGACGGTGCCGATGAGGTCGTAGGCCTCGTGCCAGTCGGCGGCTAGCTCCGGCGTCCAGGCCGGGCCGGAGAAGTGCTCCAGAGTGGCCAGCAGGCTGGAGCGCACGGCGTCGTAATGCTCGACGACAGCGCCGAACTTGCGGTGATCGCGGCCCAGTCCCTGGAGGAAGACCGTCAGCTCGTCGATCCTGTCCACCTGGGAAACGATCTTCATCAGCGCGTTGACGAAGCGCCCGCGCTGCGTGGTCATCGAGACCGGGAACATGTCCCTGACCTCGGGATGCTTGATGAACAGGTCGGAGTAGAAGAACAGCGGCAGCTCGTCACCGTGATTCGTGACCCGGGCGAAGCTTTCCCGCAACCGGACGACGTCCAACAGTCGCGCCTCTCTCCGCTGTAGTCACCAGCCGGCTGATCCTGCCCCGGTGGCCTGCGTGGCGGGGGGCCGGATCAGCCGGGCCGGGTGATACCAGCAATTGCAGGAAAAATACTGCTGCAACTTGCAGTGCGAGACATCGGTCAGGTGACGGATATTTGAAGCGCCGCCTGTGTGCTGGCACTACCTCGGACTTTGGTGGCTGCGTCCTCGCCGGGCCCGCGGGATGCGTGAGATAAAGGCCTGATGACGAGGGGGTTCTGGGCTGCGTCGCGCGTGGCCCGCTACCGGCTGCGCGCGGCGGCCCGCCGGGACTGGGCCGGGTACCTGGCCATCGTCCTGATCGTCGGGATCCTCGGCGGGGTGGCCATGGCCAGTGTGGCCGCGGCCCGCCGGACCCAGTCGGCCGTGGCCCGGATTCTCGCCGCGAGCAACCCATCCGACCTCGACATCGACACCGGCTCCTACAGCGCAGGCACGGTCCGCGCGATCTCGCGGCTGCCGCAGGTGCGCGCGGCCGAGTCGTACGTAGCCCTCAACGGCCTGCGGGCCCTGCCGTCCGGGTTCGCCACTATCGATACCCCGTTCAACGAGCAGGTGGAGGTGGTCGGCTCGCTGGACGGCCTCTACCTCGACCAGGACCGCGTCATCATCACCGACGGCCGGATGGCCAACCCCGGGCGGGCCGGCGAGATCGTGATCAGCGAGCAGACCGCCCGCCGTTTCGGGCTCCGTCCGGGGCAGTCGTTCGACCTCAACCTCTACTCCGGGCAGCAGGCCGCCGACCCGCGCTTCGACCCGATGACCAGGCCGCCAGTGCACCGGGTGCGGCTCACCATCACCGGCATCGGCGTGTTCACCGACGAGGTCGTCCAGGACGATATCGACCGGATCTACCGGGTCCTGACCACACCCGCGCTGACCAGGAAGATGGCCGGCTGCTGCGGTTCGTACTTCTGGACCGGCCTGAAGCTGGCCCGCGGCCAGCGTGACGTGGCCGCCGTGCAGCAGGAGTACGTCCGGCGGGTGCCGGCCGGCACCCCTCCCATCTTCCGGGTCACCTCGGTGGTCGAGGCCCAGGGCGAGCGGGCGGTCCGGCCCGAGTCCGTGGCCGCGGCCGTGTTCGGCCTGATCGCGGCCCTCATTGTCATCGTCCTGGCCACGCAGGCGATCCGCAGAAAGATCGTCGGCGGCCGCAGCCCGCGCGCCGTGCTGCGGGCCGTGGGGGCCAGCCCGCTCGCCCTGGTCCTGGACGCGGTCCTGGGCATCCTGTGCGCCATAGCCGCCGGGGTCGTGCTGGCCGTGGGGGTCGCGGTGGCCGCCTCGCCGGTGGCGCCGCTCGGCGTGCTGCACCGCCTCGAGCCGGCTCCCGGCGTGTCGTTCGACTGGCTGGTCCTCGGCGCCGGCGCCGCCCTGTTCCTGCTCGCCCTGTTCGCGGTGGCGGTGGCGCTGGCCTGCGGCGACGTGCTGGCGCGGCCCCGTGCTGCCGGTGACCGCCGCTGGGCGGCGGTGACGGCAAAACTTAGCCTGCCGGTTGCGGCCAGAGCGGGCGTCGGTTTCGCGTTCGAGCCGGACCCGGGCGGTTACTCGCGTCCGGCGGGTCCCGGCATCTTCGGCACGGTGGCGGCCCTGGTCATCCTGGTGGGATCGCTGGTGTTCGGGGCCAGCCTGAGCAACCTGGTCTCGCATCCTCCGCTGTACGGCTGGGCCTGGGACACCGAGATGCTCGCTGGCTCCGGCTACGGCAATATCCCGGCCGGGCAGGTCAGCCGCAGTCTGGCCCGCGACCCCGACGTCGCCACCTGGACCGGTGCCTTCTTCGCCGCGGTCGAGATCAACGGCCACAACGTCCCGGTCCTCGCCACCACCACGAATCGCGTCGGCCCGCCGGTGCTGACCGGCCATGGCGTGGCCGGGCCCGCCCAGATCCTGCTGGGCCCGGAGACCCTGGCTGCGGTCGGCGGTCATGTCGGCGGCACGGTCCGGGTCTTCAACAGCCAGACCACCTTGCCCATGCGGGTCACCGGGACCGCGACCATGCCCGCGATCGGGGTCGGCCACGGCAGCCACCTGTCCCTGGGCATCGGCGCGGTGCTGCCCGCCACCGCGCTGCCTGCGGCCCTCGAGAGCCGGAACACCCCCAGCCCGGCCCTGCAGGGGCCGAACACGATCCTGGTCCGCTTCCGCCCGGGGGTGGACCGCAGCGCGGCCGCCCAGCGGCTGGCCCGGATCGCGGCCCGGCTGTCCGCGATCCGGTCCACCGACGGGGTCCAGGTTCTGCCCGTCCAGCATCCCGCCGAGATCGTCAACTACCGGACCATGGGCACCGCACCGCTCGTCCTGGCCGGCCTGCTCGCGGCCGGGGCCGTCGTGGCGCTGGTGCTCAGCCTGGCCGCCTCGGTGCGGCGCCGGTCCCGCGAGCTTGCGCTGCTGAAGGCGCTGGGATTCGTCCGCGGGCAGCTCATCGCGGCCGTGCTGTGGCAGGCGCTGGTGACGGTCGCGATCGGGACGGCGGTGGGCATCCCGCTCGGCGTCGCGGCGGGCCGGTTCCTGTGGACCAGGTTCGCCGCTGAGCTCTACGTCGTGCCCCAGCCGGTCATCTCCCCGGGCACGGTGCTGGCCGTCACCGTGGCCGCGCTGGCCGTGGCCACGCTGACCGCCGTCCTGCCGGGCTGGCGGGCCGCCAGGACCCCGATCGCCACCGTCCTGCGGGCCGAGTGAAGCGCTCTCCATCTGCACAAACAGTTCCGGTGCCGGTTGGCGTAGCGGCCGCGACGCCGCGTGTAGCGCCGAAGGGGACAGGAGGCTAAGAAAGGACAAGCAGATGACTGACACCGTGCCGGGTCAGGAGGCGGCGGCTGAGGCCGTGGGCGCCGTGCTGGGCCAGCTGATGGACGACTTCGCCGCCACTGGGGGCGTGATCTTGACCGCGCTGGGCCTGAAGCTGGGCCTGTGGGACGCGCTGGGCGCGGCCCCGGCGACGGCTGAGACCGTGGCGGAGCGGGCGGGCGCGGCCGTCCCGTACGTGCGCGAGTGGCTGAGGTCCCAGGCCGCGGCCGGCTACGTCGGCTATGACCCGGCGGCCCAGACGTTCCGGCTCGCGCCCGGCGTGGCCGCCGCGCTGGGCGAGGGCCCGCTGTCGGGACTGACCGGCGGCATGGCCGCCCAGTTCCGGGTCTGGTGGTCCGAGCTGGACCGCTACGAGGACGCGTTCCGGACCGGCCGGGGGATCTCGTGGGGTTCGCTGCCGGCCGGGCACGCCGACGGCATGGACCTGATCACCCGGGCGGTGGTGGCCCCGGCCTTGGTGGCCGGCTGGCTTCCCGCGCTCGATGGTGTCGTGGACCGGCTGGGCGCGGGGGCGGCCGTGGCCGACATCGGCTGCGGGTACGGGGCACCGGCCATAGCCATGGCTCAGGCGTTCCCGGCGTCGACGTTCAACGGCTTCGATGCGGACGATGCGTCGGTGGCCAGAGCCAGGAGGGCAGCGCTGACCGCCGGAGTGGCAGAACGAGTCTCGTTCGAGGTGGCGGTCGCAGCAGAGGTGCCCGGTGGCCCGTACGACCTCGTCACGTTCATCGACTCCGTGCACGACCTGGGTGATCCTGTCGGCGCGCTGCAGCAGGCCAGGAAGGTGCTCGCCGATGACGGGGTGGTGCTGCTGGTCGAGCACGCCGGCTCCGATCGTCTCGAGGAGAACCTCAGCCCGGCAGGCCGGTTCTTCTACGCCGCGTCCGCGCTGGTCTGCGTGCCCAACGCGCTCGCCGAGCGGAGTCAGGGGCGTCCGCTCGGGGCGATGCCGGGAGAGCAGGCGCTGCGGCGGGTGGCGAGAGCGGGCGGATTCTCCCGGGTGCGGCGGCTCGGCGTGGACGCGCCGTTGAACCTCCTGCTTGAACTGCGCCCCTGACCAGGGCGGGGGCCGACAATGTAAGGGTGAGCGGGCCAGCTTCCCTTGTCGGCCGGGGCCCGGCCGTGACCGTGCTGCGGGCCGCCCTCGACGGGGCGCTGGCCGGGCACGGCGGCCTGGTGCTGATCACCGGTGAGCCGGGCATCGGGAAGACCGCGCTCGCCGCGCACCTCGCCGACCAGGCCGCCGCCCGCGGTGTGCCTGTCGCGTGGGGCAGGTGCGCCGAAGGCGACGCGGCGCCCGCGTTCTGGCCGTGGACCCAGGTGCTGCGGGCGACGGGCGGTCTGGCCGGCGGTGAGGATCACGTTGGCCCGCAGGGAGCGGCGGCCGACGGGGCAGCCGACAAGTTCCGGGTGTTCGACCGGGTCGTCAGCCACCTCGATATCACGGCGGCGGCCAGCGGGCTGGTCGTGGTGCTCGACGATCTCCACTGGGCAGATCCGGACTCGGTGGCGTTGCTGGAGTTCGCTGCCCGGCAGCTGACCGGGCGGCACGTGCTGCTGGTGGGCAGCTATCGCGACACGGAAGCCGACGACCGGCTCCGGCGGGCCTCGGCCGCCGCTCAGGTGACACGGCTCGACGGGCTGGAAGCGGCTCAGGTTGGTGAGCTGATGACCCACCTGACCGGCGAGCCGGTGCCGGCCTCGGCGGCGGGGCGCATGCACGCTCGCACCGGAGGCAACCCGCTGTTCGTCCGCGAGCTGACCCGCCTGCTGCAGGCCCGGCCGGCGGGGGAGGACCGCTGGGCGGCCGCGGCGGTGGACTCGGTACGTGAGGTGATCGACCGCCGGCTCGCCCGCCTGTCCCAGCCATGCCACCGCATGCTCAGCCTGGCCGCACTGGACGGGACAACGGTGCGGACCTGGCTGCTGGCCCGGGCGCTCGGCGACGGCACCGACCTGGCTGCCCTGGTGGAAGAGGCCGCCACGGCACGGGTGCTGGTGGCCGAGCGCGACGGGTCTTCGCCGCGCTTCGCCCACGATCTGTTCTGCGAGGTCCTGGTGGCTGACCTGCCCGCCTCCACCCGGCGACGCGGGCACCATGACCTGGGCGTCGCCCTGGAATCGGCGCGGGCCGAAGGCACGGTGGTCCATCCCGCCGAACTCGCCGCGCACTTCGGGGCCGCCGTGACCACCGGGGACGCGGCGGCCTGGAAGCCTGCCGTGCGCTACGCGCGGGAGGCCGCTGCCGAGGCCGCTGGCCAGTTCGCCTTTGACGACGCCCTCGCCCACCTGGAACGTGCCCTCGCGGCCGCCGACCTCGGCCACCCAAAGGCGTCAGCACGGCTGGCCCTGCTGCTGGAGGTGGCCGACGCCCGCCGTCAGGCGGGCCGGCTCGCGGACGCCGCCCGCACTTACCGCGCTGCGTACGCGGTGGCCCGTGAGCTGCACGACGGCGGCAACGTGACCCGCGCGGTGATCGGCCTGCACCGGGTAGGGATAAAGACCGGCCCCTCAGCCGAGCGTAATGGCCAGGCCGCTCTGCTCACCGATGCCGCCGAGAGCCTCGGCGGTCAGCCTGCGTCTCTCGCCGCACAGGTGCAGGCTGCGCTGGCCCGCACGCTGTACCACTCGTTCGAGCCCGAGCAGATGAGCCGCGCTGCCGGCGTCGCCGAGTACGCCGTCGAGCTCGCCCAGAGCTCAGGCGACCTGGATGCTACAGCCGAGGCCTTGCTGGCGTTGCACGACGTGCGCTGGCAGCCGGGGCAGGCCAGCCAGCGCCTGGAGGTGCTGGACAGCCTGGCCCGCGCGACGTCAGGCCAGAACCTGGGCCGGCTGAGCCATCTGACGCGCCTGCTGCGCGCCCAAGCCCTGCTCGAGCTCGGCGACCCTGGCTCGCTGACCGAGATCGAGGCCTACTGTTCCGCCGCCGGCCGGCTCGGGGACCCCGCCTCGCGATGGCAGGCGCTGTCCCGGCGCGCCGCTGTCGAACTGCTCGCCGGCCGGCTCGACACGGCCACCGACCTCGCCTCGCGTGCCTCGGAGCTCGCCGGGCAACTCGGCGACGCCGACGCGCTGTGGATCGGCGACATCCAGCGCTGGGAGCTGGCTCGCTTCACCGGCGGGCGTGGCGGCTACCGCCGCCTCCGGCCCGGTTCCCCGCCGCCGGTCGAGACCTGGGCCCCCTGGCGGGCGCTGATCGCCGCTGACGCCGGCGATCTCGACACCGCCGCTGACGCCCTGGCCGGGTTCACCGCCGGGCAGGCCTGGGGGCCCGGGGTCAGCGCCGGATACGACCTGTGGTTCCCGGCGATCGCCGCCGAGGCCGCCGCCCGCTGCGGAACCAGCACGCTGCGCGCTGACCTCTACGACCTGCTCGCCCCCTACGCCGGCACGCAGGTCGGATGCGGGGCCTGGGTCGCCTACGGCGGCGCCGTGGACTACTACCTGGGGCTGCTCGCCGGCGCTCAGGAGAACGACGCGGCCGCGGCGGCTCACCTCGGCGCCGCCACCGACCAGCACTTGCGGCTCGGGGCGCCCCGCTGGGCCGAGCTCAGCCGGCAGCAGCTAGACCGCGTCCAGCAGCGGACCGGCCGATCGGGGCTCAGCCGCTTCCGGCTGGCCGGCCCGGTCTGGTCGGTTGCCTTCGGCGGCGTCGAGGCCCACGTCCCGGACACCAAGGGGCTGGGCGACATCGCCGTCCTGCTGGCCCACCCCGGCCAGCCGGTGCCGGCTACAAAGCTGGCCGGAACGGTCGCCCCTTCCCGCGGCGAGCCGGCCCTGGACCGCCGGGCCCTGGCTGCTTACCGGGACCGGCTGCGCGATCTCGACGACGACATCGCCACCGCCGAGTCCGGTCACGACCCCGAGCGTGCCACCCGTGCTCGCCTGGAACGCGACGCCCTCGTCGCCGAGCTGACCCGCTCAGTCGGCCGGGGCGGCCGTCCCCGGCGCCTGGGCGACGACACCGAGAAGGCCCGCAAAACCGTCACCGCCCGCATCCACCGCGCACTGCGCCTGCTCGACGTCCATCACCCGGCGCTGGCCGGTCACCTGCGCGAATCCCTCCACACCGGCACAACGTGCAGCTACCAGCCCGCCTCCCCGCTCGACTGGCAGCTGTGAGATGGCCCTCACGGCGTCAGCTGTTCGAGGTAGGGCCAGAACTCGGGCTTGGTCGTCAGGTAGTCGTAGAAGCTGCCGCCGGCCGCGCTGGTCTCGCCCGCCGCGCGCACGTAGTCGGCGACCTCGGCGGTCGTCGCCGCATCGCCAGATCCTCCGATCACATGCACCGGCAGCCCGGTGTCCTGCCGCGAGAGCAGCACATTGTCGCGGGTGTACTCGTACGCGCAGTACTGCAGATCGCCGGCCGCGCAGCGCGGCGCGGGCGTGAATGACGTCCAGTAACTCATCGGCGCGACCGCGTTCGCGTCCGCGGCCACGGCCGACCAGGGGAACGTGGACCACTTATCGGGGTAGAGCTGCATCAGCAGCGGAGGCAGGACGATCGCCACGACCGGCCGTGCGGTACCCGCGCGGACGCGGGTCAGGTGGGTGGCGACGGCCTGGTTCCACACGGCCGGGCTGGCGCCGGCGGGCATGTACTCGATGTCGATCCCGATCGCGTCGAAACGCTGGCCGGCCGGGCTGACGTACGAGGCGATCGCGAGGGTGCGGCGGACGTCGCGCGTGAGGTCGGCGTAGTCGGGGACGTACCAGCCGACCACCCTGAGGCCGGCGGCATGGGCGGCGGCCAGCCAGGCAGCAATATCGTTCGGGTAAAGAATGTCGGTGGCGCTGTTGTAGCGCGCGGTCGACAGGTACAGGGTGCGCACGCCGTGAGCCGCCAGGTCGCTGACCGCCGTCGCCGGGCTCAGCGCCGCGTAGTCGTAGACGTCCACCCACGCTCCGAGGCCGCGGAACGCCAGCGCCGCGTCGGCGACCTGCCAGCCTGGCGACCACACCAGCGCGGCCGAGCGCTGCCGGTAGTAGTAGCGGCCGTCCGTGCCGCGGGCGAAGACCGTCACCACCCCCGCATCGGGGACGGCCGCACCGGGGCTGGAGATGAGCGTCCCGCCCAGGCTGGTCCATGCCGACCAGCCGGCGCCGGTGACGCCGAAGTTCCTGGCCTGCAGGGTGTTGTCCGTTCCGCGGCCGAACAGGTCGAGCTTCCCGGGACCGGATGATGCTGCTGCAGGCTCGCCCGTGCCTGCCCCGCCGAGCGGCTCCCATCCTGACCACCGGCCACCGGAGTACCACTTGTGGAACACCGTGTGGTTCGTGCCGCGGACGAACACGTCCAGGCGGCCCGGGCCCCAGGACGCCGCGGCTGGCCCGGTGGTCAGGTTCCCGCCCAGACTGCTCCAGCCCGACCATCCGGAACTGGCCGCATAGTGCTTCCAGTACAGCCGGTTGTCGGTGCCGCGGACGAACAGGTCGAGCCGGCCAGCGCCCCAGGATGCGACCGCCGGTGGTGAGCTCGCCACCCCGCCGAGCGACTCCCAGCCCGACCACTGGCCGCCGCTGAACCACTTGTGCCACACGGCGTTGCCGGTGCCGCGGGCGAAGACGTCGTAGCGGCCCGGTGCCCAGGACGCGACGGCCGGCTGCGAGGTGAGCGTGCCACCCAGCGATTGCGCCGCCGTCCAGGTGGCCAGCGGCCCGGGTGCGTACGACTGGTGGGCCAGGCTGCCGTCACGGCTGCTGCGGTAGAACAGGTCCAGCCGGCCGCCGCCAAAAGAACCCACCGCCGGGCCGGTCAGCGCGGCCGGTGCCACGGCGGCAGTGACCGCCGGTGCGGCAGGCGCAGCCGCACCCGTCCTCGGCGCGGAACTGCCTGGCGTGGACGCGGGCGACGGCCGGGCCACGCCGCCGGCGCAGGCCGTGAGGAGCACGGTGAGGACGCCCAGCGAGGCCATCCTTAACGCGCTCACTTTTCCTCCTGTCATCAGAGTCACAGGAAGAGCCGCGTACGGGAAGGGCCGAACGTCCCGGAGTTAGGGCCG
>Ga0070714_100001801_pt1 | contig 15574 bp, 15 predicted proteins | sample LARL83metaG_FD_65450 | JGI IMG/M metagenome (GOLD analysis project Ga0070714, IMG submission 65450) | Corn, switchgrass and miscanthus rhizosphere microbial communities from Kellogg Biological Station, Michigan, USA - LAR L8-3 metaG | ecosystem: Host-associated > Plants > Roots > Rhizosphere ...
TGCGCCTCCAGATCGTACGACGCGGTGTTTTGGGCCTGCCAGATTCCCTGCAAATCGGGCTTGTCGCCCCACGTTCGCGGCGCTTTGTATGCAGTTTGCGCGACGACCGGTAGAGAGGCCATGCAGACGGCCAGAAGCAGATGCTTAGTCATCGGACTGAATTATTGCTTCTGCTGATCGTTGGGCGGAGTTTTCTGCGGGACGGAGTCGGCATTGCCGGCAAACATCCTGCGGCCGTCGGCGGTGGTCACGGTTCTGGTCCACATGGTGGATGTGCCGTCCTTGGCGAGAAAGCCTTCGATAGTGATTTCGTCGCCGGGCTTCAACGAATCCTTGCGCCAGCCGCCGCGGTACAAGCCGTTGGGTGGCAGGGCTTCACATTTCCAGCTCACCACTTTGCCGTCGGCGCCAGTGACGTCCATGTAAATCCAGGAATGCGGATTGATCCATTCCATCTTGACGAACTTGCCCTTTACACTGACCGGCTTTTCGGAGTCGAACTCGGCTGCGAAGGAGTGATGCGCCCGGGCCGGCAGCGCCACCAGGAACAGCGCGAGGGCGGCCGCTGACAAAGCGAACTTAGCTTTCATCGTGTGCTCTCCAATTGGGAATTATTATATCGCGGGCGGCTGGAATCCGCCGATTTCTTCGGCCAGGAGTCGCGCGAATGCAATTGAAGTGGCGTCCTCCAGGTACGGACCGACGATCTGCAGACCAACTGGCAGACCACTCTTGCTCAAACCAGCCGGGGCGGTGGTAGCGGGGCATCCAGTCAACGTAGCGGGCGTGATGTAAGCCAGAAGATCCCAGAAACTCCGCGAGCCGCCTTCGGGCATCGGGATCATGCGCTTGTCGGGAGGTGTCGGGTCGTGTGGAAAGGCGGTGGTGAAGGCAGTTGGAAGTAGAAACACATCGACCGTTTCGAAGTACTTCTCCCACGTCGCTCGGTAAGCCAGGCGTCTCAGATTCGTTCTTTGCCATTCGGCGAAACTGCTGAGCGCGCCTTTGGCGAGGCTGTCAGATCGTTTTTCGAATTGGGGGCGTACGCGCTCCTGGCGCTCAGGCGGCATTACGCTAAAGTCGAACGCGCCCAGCAGAAAGAAGTAGGTGTCATGTAATTCCAGGAACTGAAAGCCTTCGGGCCAGCCTTGCTTGACGGTGGCGCCTGTTTTCTCGCAGGCGCGGATCGCCGCTTCGAGAACGGATTTAGTCTCGGTCGAAACCGGGACGGCAGGATCTTCGAGAACATATCCGATGCGAAAATCGCGCAGTTGCTGGTGGCGCGGCTTGGGAAGAGTCCATTGGAAGGCTTTCAAGTCGGGCGGTTCGAAGCCGGCGAGGATGCGCAGACCTGCTTCCAGATCTGCGGCCGTGCGCGCCATTGGCCCCCCCACAGCGAGCAGCGTGGAGAAGCCAGGATTTACTTGCAATCCGCCAGGAAGGTGACCGCTCATATTCACGATGTCGAGCGTGGGCTTGTGCCCGTAGATTCCGCAGAACGCGCATGGCGTTCGGATGCTTCCGCCGATATCGGAGCCGATGCTGAAGAACGTCATTCCGGCGGCGAGCGATGCGGCCGAGCCTCCTGACGATCCACCGGGTGTTCGCGCCACATCCCAGGGATTGTTGGTGACGCCATAGATTTCGTTGAAGGTTTGACCGTCCATGAGAAATTTCGGAACGTTCGTTCCGCCAAGGAGGATTGCGCCGGCACCCTTGAGACGGTGAACAGGTACCGAATCGGCGGCGGCCTTCGCATTCTTGAACTCCGGCACGCCCCAGGTACACGGCTGGCCTTGGACGCCGAAGCTTTCCTTAACGTTGATCGGGACGCCCTGAAGAACGCCAACGCCAGTTGCGGAGTTGCCGGCAATGGCCTGATCGGCTTGTTTGGCCGCTTCGAGCGCCTGGTCGCGCAGTTGATACACGTATGCATTCAGCTTAGGTTGAAGCGCATCGATGCGCCGCAAAGTATGCTGCGTCAGTTCGACCGAAGAAATCTTGCGTGCGCGGATGGCCGCTGCCGCGTCGAGTGCAGATCCGAAGTCTGGATCGAATTCAGTTTTCATGAGGTGTACAAAGGCCTGTTAAGCCTGCCAGGGAGTCACCGGCTTTAACCTGGAAGGCAACTTTTTCCCATCGACTTGGCGGTAGAACCTCAGCGGCGAGCCCGCGGAACTTCGCGATAAGTTCTGGCCAGGTCAGTGGGTTCTTCGGATCGCCCTTGGGGTGGCGGATCATTTTTTCGAAGCTGCGTCCGTCTTCGAGATGAATGGTGGCGATGGCGGGCCACTCTTCAGGGAAGTTCTTCTCGATCTTGATGTGTCCTATCAGGACGACCTTGCCTAGGAAGCGGCGGACTTCTTTTGATTGGAGTCTTGCTTCGCTGAATTGTTCTAGGCCTGCCGCGCGATCGATTACTGCAACAGCCGCACCATAGGGCATCGAAAACTGGGCTTCGACGATCGATTTTGGATGGTACTTCTGGGTCCGCGGTTCGACGACCAAGGACCAGCCGGCTTTCAAAACAGCAACCTCGACCTGGCGAATTTGCGCGGGTTGAATGTCGTGTTCGTGAACCAGAGCGAGAATCGCGTCGATGGGACCTTGCATGTAGCGGCAACAGGCGTGAGGTTTAACGCTGGTGCGCAAGATTTCAAAAGTCTTGCCCAGATCGTCGGTAAGGAAATCCGTTATCGGCCGGCGCGAATAGCCCGCGAGAAAACCGTCACGCCCCTCCAGTATTCGCGAAGGCCCGCGCAAACCTTCGGCTGCCAGCATTGCGGCTTGCATCCCATTTTGCGCGGCAAGCCCCGGATGAAGGCGCTTGGTCCAGGCGCCATCGGCCAGAAACTCGAGCGATCCTGCCGCCATGCTGCCCGCAATCCCGACGGCCGAGAGCATCTGATCGGCACTCAGGCCGAGAAGTTTCGACGCAGTGACGGCCGCGCCGAATACGCCGCAGGTCGCAGTGGGATGGAAGCCGAGAAGATAGTGCTCCTTGGGTTGAACCGCCATTGCGATCCGGGCGGCGGTCTCGTATCCGGCCACCACCGCCGTGAAAAAATGATCCGGTTGAAGGTCGGGCAGAGTCTCGGCCAGCGCTAGTGCTGTGGAAAACATGACCACACCCAAGTGGATCGAACCGGCATTGTGCGTGTCGTCAAGCTCGATGGCATGAGCGGCCGCGCCATTAGCGAGCGCCGCGTAACCCGGAAGAGTGCGGATGTCTTTCCCGATGACTGTAGCGCCGCCCGGCGCGCCAATGCGCTCAACCATACGGTAGACCGCAGCCGACGACTCAACGCACGATCCCCGGATAGCGCAGCCCAGGTAATCGAGCAGAAGATAGCGCGCGCGGTCGAAAACTTTGGCGGAAAGGTCGGCCGGTTTGAGGGCGGCCAGGAAGTCGACCAGCGTGCGCGTGTAGGCAGGTATCTCGCGCTTCATGCGGCGCCTCGCTTCGGGGCGAGAAATGCCCGGCGCAGCACGATGACGCGCTCTCGGTTCTGATTGAATCCGCGGGTTTCAATAGCGACGATTCCCCGATCAGGCTTGCTCTTGGACTCGCGCATCTCCAGAACTTCCGATTCGGCGTAAAGCGAATCACCTGGAAACAGCGCTCGTTCGAAGACCACGCTTTCGTATCCAAGATTGGCGATGGTCTTGCCGCTGGTTTCGGCCACGCTCATCCCGACCGCCAGACTGAAGACCAGGGTATCGATGACCGGCCGGCGGCCGACGGGCTGGCTGCGCGCGTAATGCTCGTCGATAAAAAGTGGATTCTGGTTCATCGAGAGCAGCGCGAATGACGTGTTGTCGTAATCGGTAATGGTGCGCCCGGGCCAGTGCCGATAGATTGCGCCCACCTCGAATTCGTCGTAGTAGCGGCCGAAAGTCATGCCTTGTATTTCTTGAGCAGATTGCGCGCGATGATGAGGCGCTGCAATTCATTGGTGCCGCCGCCGATCACCACCAGCGGCGCGTCGCGATAATATCGCTCTACCGGAAAATCTTTCGAGTAGCCATTGCCGCCCAAAATCCGCATGGCTTCAAACGCCACTTCGGCGGCCGTCTCGGTTGCGAAAAGTTTGGCCATTCCGGCTTCCAGGTCGCAGCGCTCGCCACGGTCTTTTTTCTCAGCAGCGGAGTAAATCAGCAGACGCGAGGCTTCGATCCGGGTCGCCATATCCGCCAGCTTTATTTGAATGGTCTGGTGTTCCGCGATCGGCTTTCCAAAAGTCGTGCGGCGTTGCGCGTAACGAATCGCTTCTTCAAAAGCTGCGCGCGCGATCCCCAGTCCGCGGGCAGCGACATTCAGACGCTCGGCCTCCAGTCCAGTCATCACCTGTTTAAATCCGTTGCCCTCCACACCGCCAATCAAGTTCGCCGCGGGCACTGGAAAATCCTGAAAGTGGAGCTCGCAGGTCTCGACGCTTTTGTAGCCCAGCTTGTCGATATCGCGGCTGACCGTCAACCCTGCCGCACCTTTTTCGATCACGAGCGCGCTCATGCCGCTGTATGCCGGCTCGGCCTTGGGATCGGTCTTGGCGAGCAGCAGAAACGTGTTGCCGTAGCGCCCGTTGGTGACCCACATCTTCGACCCATTGATGCGGTATCCATCGCCGTGGCGAGTGGCGACTGTCGTGATGCCTTGCAGATCGGTACCGGCGTTGGGTTCCGAGAGGCAGATGCCGCCGCGCCGTTCTCCCAACGCAAGCCCCGGCAGGAATCTCTGCTTCTGCTCTTTAGTCGCAAAACGATTGATCACGTCGCACAGCACGGAGTGCGTCCCAATCACGCCGGCCAGGCCCAGCCACCCGCGCCCGAGTTCCTCGAAGATCATCGCAAAGGTAGTGAAATCGGTGTCGGCGCCGCCGTACTCCTCGGCTACGTTCAACCCGAACAGGCCCATCTTGCGCATTTGTTCCACTAACCCGTGCGGATATTCGTTGCGATGTTCCAGCGCCGACGCCACCGGTATCACTTCCTTGTCGACGAACTGCCGAACCGTGTTGACGATCAGCTCCTGCTCGGAGGTCAGCTTGGCCACGGCTGTTCTCCTTCCGGCCTTATCGGCACAACGATCTTCCGCCGCATTGCCAGGACAATCTCACCACGCTGATTGATGCCTTTCGATTCCACGCTGACCACCCCGCGACCATCCGGCAGTTCATCTTTCGCCACGATGGTCGATTCGGCATAAATCGTATCGCCGTGGAAAACCGGCTCGTGGTGGCGAATGTCCGAGTAATCCCGCGTTTCGATCGCGCGTCCCCCCACGTCGGCCTGGCTCATGCCGATCACCAGGCTGATCACCAGCGGCCCTTCCACCAGGCGACGGCCATGCTGCGTACCGGCGGCGAAATGCTCGTCGATATGCAATGGATGCTGGTTCATGCTCATCAGGCTGAAGAACGTGTCATCGAATTCAGTGATGGTGCGGCCGGGCCAGTGACGGAAATGCTGCCCTGCTTCGAGCTCGTCGAAATAGCGGCCGTACGCCATGGTCCAATCCTATGCCGCCGGCGGTCCCCCGCAAGCTCCACCGCGGATCAACTCGTCGATGTCGGTATCCTGGTATCCAGCTTCGCGCAAGATTACCCGGCTATGTTCACCCAGGGCAGGCGGCGGTCCTGCCGGACCAGCGGGAGTAACTGAGAGCGCGATCGGCAGGCGAGGAACCATGGCCGGCTCTTCGCCACAGAGCCCGACTTCGGCAAAGGCGTTGAGCGCGGCGAGTTGTGGATCCCGCATCACCTGCTCCACATTCTGCACGGCGTCGTTGGGAACGTCGTTGGCATTGAAGACTGCAACCCAATGCGCAGTAGGTTTGGTGCGTAGCAGATCGGCGATCTGGCCTTCCAGCCCGGCGCGATTGCGGCAGCGTTCAGCGTTGGAGCAATAACGCGGTTCGTCCAGCCAATCGGCATGGTCGAGCGCCTTTGCAAGACGGCGAAACAGCCGATCGTTGGAAGTGCCGATCATAATCGCCCCATCAGCCGTTGTGAACGCTCCGTAAGGAGCCACCGAGGCGTGACGCGCGCCGTCCGGCCGCGGATTGACGCCGGTGAACTGGCGATAGAGCAGGTGGTAACACATCAGCATCACGCCGGTCTGCAGCAACGAAGCATCCAGTCTCTGCCCCCTTCCGGAACGCTGGCGCTCGAACAAAGCAGTCACGATGCCGAGCGCCATCCAGACGCCGGCACCCATGTCGAGAATGGAGACGCCGGCACGCATAGGCGAGTCCTCACTGACGCCGGTCACGCTCATGATGCCGCTGCGCGCTTGAAGAATAGCGTCGTAGCCGGGCTTCGAATAATCGGGACCATGCGATCCATAAGCCGAGAGCGAAGCATAGATGATGTCCGGTTTGCGGGCGCGAATAGCTGGCTCATCGAGGCCCAGCTCAGCCGCTTTCCCACCGCGAAAGTTTTCGACGCAAACGTCGCAAGTCTCCGCCAGCTTCAGCACGACATCGCGTGCAGCGGGGTTTCTGAGATCCAGCGCAATGGACCGCTTGCCCCGATTGATTGGGACGAAGTAGGAACCCCAGGATCCGCGATGGGGCGGCATTCCTCGTGCATCGTCACCGCCGTCGATCCGCTCGACTTTGACGATATCGGCGCCCAGATCGGCCAGGATCATGGTGGCCGTCGGCCCGGCCACAACCGTGCTAAGGTCCAGAATGCGTACGCCTGTCAGTGGAGGGGGCAAAGAGTTGAAGATAGCACGGGCGAGCCGGCCAACGGTCCGCGCCACAGTGCGGCGGTAAGATGGACTGATCGTGCTGCGAGTCCCCAGCTACATCGGTTGGCCGATCGTGGTTGCATGCACATATGGCGCGCTCTATTTCTTCGCAAATCGTGCGGTTTACTACCCGTCCAAATATCCGCAGGGTTTTTGGGACTTGCAGTCACAGGTGGCCGCTAGTGACGTCTGGCTGAACACGCCCGACGGCGTTAAGCTGCATGCCTGGTTCGTAAAGCGAGAGGAAACCCGCCTGGTCACTCTCTTCCTCCACGGCAACGCGGGCAACGTCACGGATCGGATTCCGCATATTCGAGAGATCGTCGCCGCCGGGTCGTCAGTTCTGATTCTCGATTACCGGGGATATGGGAAGAGCGGCGGGCGGCCCACCGAACACGGCCTGTACATCGACAGCGAGACGGCGTTCACGTATTTGCTCGGCCAGGGTTATCGCGCCAGGCAGATCATCCTGCATGGCGAATCGCTCGGAACGGCCGTGGCGGTCGACTTGGCCGGCCGCCGTCCATGCGCTGGCCTGATTCTCGAAGCGCCCTTCACCTCCGGTAGCGACGTAGCTGGCACCGTAATCCCGGTTCTCGGACCGCTGCTGGTCCGGAGCTTCAACTCCGTCCCGAAGGTCCGTTGGATTCTAAAGCCCAAGCTATTCATGCAAGGTGATCGCGACGAGATTATCCCTTTGCGATTCGGCCAGTCGTTGTACGCGGCGGCGCAGGCGCCGAAATCGTTCTGGATAATTGAGGGAGCCGGGCACAATGACATCATCGAAACCGCGGGTTCGCAATATCGGGAGCGTCTGGCGGCGTTCTATGGCAGCCTGAGGCCCTAATCGAAGTGGTTACGGAAACGACGCGCTAAGGCGAAGCTACACGACGGTGTCCACCCGCGCGCCGTCTCCGCACCTCCGAAGCTCGTAAAAGCTACGGGGATTCGTGAAATTACCGCGCTACTGCCAAACCCTTGAACGCGGTGGTGTGTTCGCAGACGGCCTTCAACGTCTCCACCACGTCGAAGTAGGTCAATTCACCGGCCTTTTCTTCAGCAAACAAAACAACGTCATCGAGGCACAGGATGCCTTGCAGCGTTCCTTTGCTATCAATGACAGGGAGCCTCCGGACTTTCTGCGCAGCCATAGTGTGTAGCGCAGCATGTATGTCATCATCCGGAGCGCAATAGAACAACTTCCCCAGGCTGACGTCTTTGACTAGCGTCTCGGCTGCCTTTGCATTTCTGGTTCCGAGTGCGATGCAGATATCCCGATCAGTAACCATTCCCAGCACCCGGCCATCTTCGACCACTGGAAGCGTTCCGCAGCCCTGCTTCCAAAGAATTTCGGCCACAGCCGCAAGATTAAGCTTTGGGCTGCAAAACTTGACGTCTCTTACCATTACGTCTCGCACTTTCATAAATGAGATCCTCCTAAGAAAAATCCTCGCGGGGGTACGATCAGCACTAAAGTACCCGCACTCCGGCATCCTCGGTATCGGCTCACGATTTTTCAATGAGATGAGGACTAGAACTTGGGAACGCGACTCTTTTGGCGCACCCAGAGCATCCCCAAAGGTGCGTATTCGTACGCAGTGTTCGGAACGTTAGGATTAGACCACGTTCATCAGGCGTCCCCTGCGGACCACCCACTCTTCGCTCTTAAACACTCGTGGGCCGACTTCGATGAGGCGCGGAAGCATGTCGAAAACAGAGCCAGGCGTCCACTTGGTGTTGTGGCGCGTGCGAAAGCCCCGCTGGTTCAACGATTCTGCGATCTCCGACAGCGGCTTGTCCTGGATGATCATTTCTAGCATTACCAGGAGCGCCTCTTTTTCCTGGATGTCCTGCTCCAGTTGCGTACAGTCTTCGGCGATCTTGAGGCCGTAGGGCGGCTCTTCGGTGATGTTGGCCGGTTCCGTCTGTGCGCCTTCCACCTGTCGCTCCCAAACGATGGCCACCGGTTTCCAGCCTTCACCGGACTTTCGGTCGATGTACGCTTGCGTCAACGTATCGGCCAGAACCTCTCGGACGCGCTCCACTCTGGGCATAGTCCCTCCTGAATGCTAACGTGATTACGCAACCCGATTGCCAGCCGTACGTTGTATTCGATTCAACTGTTTGCAAAGAGACTTAGGCATTCCGTATGTTCATTCGTGGGACTTGGTGAGCCGCTGCGCGACAGGCCCGGCCTTAGAATAAGAGTGGATGCCTATTCAGATCGGTCAGAAACCAGAGTCTGGCTTTGACAATCCCCTGGGATTGTTAAGCGACTGCCATCGCCGCATCGAGCAGTTTCTGAAGGTGCTCATCCAGGTTTGTGAAACCGCGGGTGGCGCGCCCATGCTGCCACCCCAAATCACGGCGCTGCAAAATGCGCTGGAGTATTTCCGCAACTCGGCTCCCAAACACACCGCCGATGAGGAAGGTTCTTTGTTTCCGCGTCTGCGTGCATCGACCGATGGCCGAGCTGCGCTGGATTGCATGGCGGAACTGGAATGCGATCATCAGGCTGCGAATCGCGACCATCAGAAGGTAGAGGCATTAGCGCAAGAGTGGCTCGCGATCGGCATCCTGGATGCGCCGCATCTGCGCGAAATACAGCAGGCGTTGCAGCGATTAGCGGGAATGTACGCGCGTCACATCGCAATCGAGGACCAGCAGCTGTTTCCATTGGCGGCGCGAGTTCTGCCGGCCGAGGCGCTGGCCCAAGTAGGCCGCGAGATGGCCGAGCGGCGCGGAGTCGTCGCGAATCACGGTACTTGACCCCGCCGCGCTCCCAACCGTACCCTTGCGGTATGAGCGCAATCACCCTGAAGGTCAACGGCCAGTCCCACACCCTGGACCTTGACCCTGCCACACCGCTCCTCTACGCCTTGAGCGACGATCTCGCACTGCGCGGTCCCAAGTTCGGATGCGGCCTCGGCCAATGCGGAGCCTGCACCGTCATCGTCAAAGGCCAGGCCATCCGTTCCTGCGTCACGCCAGTGAAAGCCGTCGCCGGATCGGAGATCACTACGCTGGAGGGTCTCGGCACGGTCGAGAAACTGCACCCGATCCAAAAGGCCTTTCTCGATGAACGCGCCGCGCAATGCGGTTTCTGTCTGAATGGAATCATCCTCACTGCGAAGGCTTTGCTGGACAAGAATCCCAAGGCGTCCGAGCAGGAAATCCAGCAGGCTATGTCCGGCGTACTGTGCCGCTGCTTCACCAACGTCCGGATGCTCGCGGCTATCCGCCGCTACGAACAGGAGATCGCCCGATGACCCGCGACGCACGCGCAGCTCTCAAGCAAGCCGGGTTCTCCCGCCGCGATTTCCTGAAGACTTCAGGCGCGCTCATCGTCGGCTTCAGCGCGTCCAGCACATTGCTCCACGCGCAAGGTGGAGGACCGTCGCCCGGTTCGCCGTCGCTCAATCAAGTCGACTCCTGGATCGCGATCGCCGCCGACGGCAGCGTCACCGCATACAGCGGCAAGGAAGAACTCGGCCAGGGAATCTCCACCGCGCAGACTCAGTTGGTGGCTGAAGAGCTGTGCGTGCCCATCCAGCGCGTTAAGCTGATCTATTGCGATACAGCCCTGACGCCGGATCAGGCGCACACCTCGGGCAGCCAGTCGCACCCCGCTAATTTCAACCAAGGCAATCTGGCCCAGGCTGGTGCGACCGCTCGTGAAGCGCTACTCAAGCTCGCCTCCGAACGTCTGGGCGTGCCCGTCGATCAACTGGATGTCGCCGACGGCATCGTTAGCGTAAAGAACAACCCGTCGAAGAAAATAAGCTACGGCGAATTGGTCGGAGGGCAGAAGTTCAGCCTCGCGCTCGACAAAAGCGCCAAGCGCAAACCTCCCAGCCAGTGGACCGTACTCGGACAGCCGGTAACGCGCCCCGACCTGCCTGCCCTGGTCGCCGGACAATTCGAGTTCGTCCACAATGTCCGTCTTCCCGGCATGCTGCACGGCACAGTGGTCCGGCCTCCGGCAGTCGGCGCCACCATCATCAGCGTGGACGAGGCATCTGTCAAAGGCATGCCCGGCGTCGTGAAGGTCGTCGTCAAGAAAAACTTCGTCGGCGTGGTCGCCGAGAAGCCCTGGCAGGCGATTCAGGCCGCGGCGAAACTCAAGGTCAACTGGACCCCGGGCTCGGGACTCCCGAGTCACGCCAATTTCTACGAGCACCTGCGCAATCAGAAACCCACGCGCGACGTGCTGCTGGTCGATTCCAAAGATGTCGAGCAGAGGCTGGCTGAATCGGCCACGGTGCTGAACGCCACGTATCATCATCCGTATCAGATGCATGGATCGGTGGGCAGTTCTTGCGCGGTCGCCGACGTTCAGGGCGACAAGGCCACCATCTATTCGCCGACGCAGGCCGTGTGGTACCAGCGCAACACCGCGGCCATGGTGCTCGGCTTGAAGCCCGAGAATTTACATGTAGTCTATCGCCCGGGCTCCGGGTGCTACGGATTGAACGGCGCCGACACGGTGACGTACGACGCGGCGCTACTCTCGCAGGCGGTTGGCAAACCCGTCCGCGTGCAGCTCTCGCGCAAAGATGAAATGGCGTGGGAGAACTACGGCAACGCGTACGTCATCGATGAGCGCGCCGGGTTGGACGCTCAGGGCAACATTATCGCCTGGCATCACGAATCGTGGTCTGCGTCGCTTGGCAATCGGCCGGGGCCGCGCACTCCCGGGAACGTCATCACCGGATTGCTAGTGGGCTTTGAGCCGGAGCCGTTCGCGCCACGATCCCCCGCGCCCGATCCCAGAAACTACAACAACGGCAGCAACGGTGTGCCGTCTTATGTCGCTGGACGCATCGACGGCACGAATCGCGGGACAGGGAATGTTAAGAGCGAACGCGTCCTGTTGCACAACGTCCAATCGCCTTTCTGGACCGGTCCGCTGCGATCGCCCGCGCGTCTCCAAAACACGTTTGCGCACGAAGGCTTCATGGATGAGCTGGCCTCGCGCGTGAAAGCCGACCCGCTCGAATATCGCCTGCGCCACTTGAGCGATGCGCGCTTGATCGGCGTCGTCAAAGCAGCGGCCAAGGCTGCGAATTGGGATGCCCGGCCCTCACCGAAACCCGACATTCGCAAGGCCGGCATCGCCACCGGCCGCGGCATGGCGTGTGTGCTTTACGAAGGCGACAACGGATATTCCGCGATGGTGCTCGAAGTCGAAGTCAATCAGGACACCGGCAAGGTCGCGGTCAAACACATCGTCGCCGCCACGGACTGTGGACCGATCTCGAACCCCGACGGACTGCGGAATCAAATCGAGGGCGGTGCATTGCAAGGCGCCAGCCGCGCGCTGGGCGAAGAGGTCACCTGGGATGAACAAAAGGTGACGTCGTTCGATTGGAGCACCTATCGCAGCTTGCCCCTGGGGTTCGATTTGCCAAAGATCGAGAGCGTGCTGCTCAACCGCCCTGACCAAGAAGCAACCGGCGCGGGTGAGTTATCGATCACGTTAGTGGCCGCCGCGCTCGGCAACGCCATTTTTGACGCCACCGGCGCACGCATCCGCCAAGTCCCGTTCACGCCCGAGCGGGTCAAGGCCGCACTGGCCGCCCGAACGTAAGATGTGGCCTTAGCATTCTGGTGAATCCCGAGAATCGAAAAGTTCTCATCGGGTGCTTGGCGTATTTCTATCTTTTGTATTTCCAATCTGTTGCTATTGGTAGCCCAACTGCTCTCAAGCCAAGTGAATGCTATCGAACAGACACATTCCGCCACCGGTAGACGCCGCTGGGAGCGCTACTTTGGTCGGCATTGCCGGGCCCGTGAAGGGCGCCATCCTCACGCTCGATTCCAAAGAATTGTCCATCGGACGCGATCAAGGAAACGTCTTAGTGATCGACGAACCGGCCGTCTCACGCCAGCACTGCCTGGTGCGCGCGGGTGAGGACGGCTACCGCATTCGCGATCTGGCCAGCCGCAACGGCACGTATGTGAACGGCATGCCGGTTAAGGAGCGCACCCTTCACAATGGCGACCAGATCCAGGTCGGGTATTGCGCCATGCTGTTCGTCGCCCAGAACGAAACTGGGCCAAGTGCCGGCCGGCTGGCCGAAGATCTGGTTCAGGACCGAAAAACGGTGGTGCTGCACAAACAGGAAGCGGTATACCTGGCCACCGACACCGTGCCTGACGTTTCGCCCCGTCCCACGCGGGTTTGCCGTGATCTCACGACGCTGCTCAGGATCAGCGCTCGCATCAATTCCTTGCGCGACCGGGACGAGCTACAGCGCGAGCTGATGGACTCTATCTTCAAGACCATCCCCGCGCAATGCGGGGCCATTCTTCTAGCTGAAAATGGCAGCGAGGAATTTGCTTCCGTGTTTACTCGCGAGCGGGATGGCAAGCTCAACCAGCCAGTACCGATCTCACAGACCATCGTCCGGCAGGTGCTTCAGGAGAAGGTTAGCGTCCTGAGCAACGACATGCAAAATAGCGCGGTCTATAGCCGGGCCCACAGTTTGACCGAAGTCGCGGTTAGCAGCCTGATGGCCGTGCCCCTGGAACTGAGAGATAACGTTCTAGGTTTGATTTACCTGAATACCAGTAGTCCCCGGGCCACCTTCGATGAAGATCACCTTCAGCTTTTGACTGGAATCGCGGGCATCGCGGCGCCGGCCTTGGATAATATTCGACGCGTCGAAAGCCTCCTGACCGAGAACCGCCAGCTGGTGGCCGAAGCCAACATCGAGCACAACATGGTGGGCACCAGCGCACGCATGCGCGAGGTCTATCAATTTATCGGTAAGGTGGCGCCCACTGCCGCTACTGTGCTCATCTGCGGGGAAAGCGGCACCGGCAAGGAACTGGTAGCGCATGCCATTCATCGCAACAGTCCGCGCGCGGAAAAGCGCTTCGTGGCCATTAACTGCGCGGCTATCACGGAAAATTTGCTCGAGAGCGAACTTTTCGGCCATGAAAGGGGCGCGTTCACCGGCGCCATCGCACTGAAGAAAGGGAAACTGGAAGAGGCCGATGGGGGCACTATCTTCCTGGACGAGATCGGCGAGCTCGCGCCTGAGCTGCAGGCCAAGCTACTGCGCGTGTTGCAGCAACGCGAATTTGATCGGGTGGGCGGCACGCGGACTATAAAAACCGATATTCGCGTGATCGCCGCCACCAATCGCGATTTGCCTGAGGCTGTAAAGCAGGGCGCCTTCCTGCAGGATCTGTATTATCGACTAAACGTGGCGGCCATCACATTGCCGCCGCTGCGGGATCGGCGCGAAGATATTCCTATGCTGGCGCAGCACTTCGCCGGCAAGCACTGCAAGCTCTCCAACCGGCCGACGATGCAGGTCTCCGCCGGCGTGCGCGCGGCGTTGCTGGCTTACTCATGGCCCGGCAATGTTCGCGAACTGGAGAACGCTATCGAGCGCGCGGTAGTGTTGGGTTCCACCGGCTATATCCTTCCCGAGGATCTGCCCGATGAAGTGGTGGATGCCGGTTGCCCGCCCGTCGCGTCCATCACGCGTTATCACGAGGCCATGCGCGAGGCCAAGAAGCAATTAATTGTGAGGACGCTCGAGCAGGTGGCCGGCAACCATAACGAAGCCGCCCGGCTGCTCGGCCTGCATCCCAACAATCTGCATCGCCTGGTTCGCAATCTGAACCTCAAGCAGGCGCTGAACAAGTGAAGCGTCCGAAACACGATCCTACCTCTTGGCAAGCACTTCTTCGATGAAGGCCAGCGCGCGCTCGTCCTTGCTTTGCCCCAGCCAGAACATGGCCTGCTTGCGGACTTCGGCATTCCGATTCGTGCGCGCTACTTGAATTAGCAGAGGGACTCCCTCACCGGACGGCATCTGCGTCAGCGCAAAGACGGCCTTCTTTTTGACCTCTGTCTCCGGATCGTTCGCGATGGCATCGTTGATGGCGACTTCGGCCACCTTTTGGCCAGCCCGCTGCGCTATCCAGAACAGCGCTTGTCCACGAACATGCGGGCTCTTGTCATTGTGTGCTACGCCCATCAGAATATTGAGCGCTTGTGGATTGTTTCTTTGCGCGAGCCCAACGACCGCTCGCCGCCTTAACTCGTCGGGCTGGCTAGCCGCCAGAAGCCCTTCGAGCGACTGCTCGGCTGCCGGATCGGCGTGCATGGCGATGGCCGTCACCGCGGAATCCGCCCGTCGGTTCTGTTCGCGCGCCGCACCCGCGTTATCCCTAGCAATTCCCTCCAGCAGCTTGATACTCTCGGCGGCATTCACGCCGGTAAGCCAGATAAACGGTAGCCCGCCCGCGTCCAGATCGCATTCCGGACTGAAGCTGCGTACCTTGCCCACTTGCCGATTCTCGACGCGATACAGCACGACGAATTCCGTGGGACCTTCGAGCTTAATCGTTTGATTATTCGTGACGACTACCGTGCGGTCGTTGCTGCCGGGCTCCAGGAAGCAGCCGCGCACGCTGTTGTTCCAGCAACACATCTGCCGGTCGCCTGGAAGGATCGGGACTGCGTAACCGACCCAAGCGGGTGAGGACTGCGCGCTTAGGATCGCGCTCATCGTCGCGTCCAAGCCGCCCGTCGCCGCCCGTGTTTCCATGTGAGCATTTTGCACGTGAGGCTGTTGGGCGAGAACCGAGCCTAGGGTGATCGAAGCCAGTAGCCCAGCGCGTTTCATTTGTTCAAAAGCTCCAGCAGATAGTCCGACGCCTCTTTGGAGTGCATGATTGCGAGTTGATTTACGACCTGCTTCTTCAGGTTCAAATCCGTTTCTTTCCGGGCGATCTCCACCAGTGCGGCCGCATTGCCCTGGATGAACAGCGCATTGATAATGGCCTTCTTGTTCTCCGG
>Ga0070714_100001802_pt1 | contig 15573 bp, 15 predicted proteins | sample LARL83metaG_FD_65450 | JGI IMG/M metagenome (GOLD analysis project Ga0070714, IMG submission 65450) | Corn, switchgrass and miscanthus rhizosphere microbial communities from Kellogg Biological Station, Michigan, USA - LAR L8-3 metaG | ecosystem: Host-associated > Plants > Roots > Rhizosphere ...
CGCAGCCCCGGCCCGCGCTACCTCGTCCACGACCTCACCAAGCCGCTGCCGGAGGGCGTCGGGCCGTTCGACGCGCTCGTCAACGTCTACTCGTCGTTCGGCTACGGCGTGACCGTCGCCGAAGATCTGGAGATGCTCGCGTGCCTGCACCGGGCGCTGCGGCCGGGCGGCTCGATCGTGATGCAGCTCTCCGATCTGGAGCGCTCGCGCTTCCGGCTGAGAAGCGACGCCGAGCCGGTCGTGCGCGTCACCAACGGCGTGACGGAAACGCTCACCGTCAGCTTCGCCACGGGCGAGCTGCACGTCCGCTACGAGCTGGACGGCGACGTCGTCGACTCGCGCATCCGCATGTACGAGGCCGAGGACCTCGTGCGCATGCTCGAGCAGGTCGGCTTCACCGACGTCTCGGCCTACGGCGACTTCACCGGCAAGCCGAAGCAGCCCGCGGACCGCCTCGTGCTGGTGGCGCGCGCGTGACCCGAGGAGGGACGGGGGACGTGGGCAACCTCAACGACGTCGACGCGATGGGCGGGGCGTTCATCGCGATGTCCGACAAGCTCGGCCGCTACGAGGAGACGCGCGCCGAGTGCGAGCAGATCGTCGCGCTCGTGGGGCTGGCGCCGGGCGCGCGGATCCTCGACGCCGGCTGCGGCTTCGGGCGCACGGTCGGCGTGCTCGCCGAAATGGGCTACGACGCGGTCGGCGTCGACATCTCGCCGGCGGTGATCGAGGAGGCGCGGCGGCGCAACCCGGGCCCCGCCTACCTCGTGCACGACCTCACGCAGCCGCTGCCGGCCGAGGTCGAGCGCTTCGACGCGGTCGTCAACGTCTACTCGTCGTTCGGCTACGGCGAGACGGTGGAGGACGACGCGGCCGTGCTGCGCACGTGGCACGACGCGCTCAAGCCCGGCGGCGCGCTTGTGATGGAGCTGAGCGACATCGAGCGCTCGCAGGCGCGCCTGGGCCCGCTCGGGACCGTCGTGGACCGCGAGGACGACGGCGTCCACGAGCACCTCTGGTGCGACCCCGAGACGCACATCCTGCACGTCAGATACACGGCCGACGGCCAGACGCTCGACGTCGACACGCGCCTCTACGAGGCCGGCGAATTGGCCGCGATGGTGGAGGCCGCCGGCTTCCGCGAGGTCGCGCGCTATGGGGGCTTCGACGCCCACCCGAAGCAGCCGACCGACCGGCTCGTGCTGGTGGCGCGCGCATGAGCAGACGCGTCGCGGTCGTCGTCGACGCCTACTCCACTGGCGCGAGACTCGCGCCGCGCTTCCACGCCGCCGGGCTCGACGTCGTGCACGTGCAGTCCTCGGCGCAGCCGCCGGACTTCTACCTGCGCGCGCTCAAGCGCGAGGACTTCGTCGCGAACGTCGTGCACGCGGGCGACATCGAGGCGACGGCCGAGCAGGTCGCGCGCTTCGAGCCGGCGTTCGTCGTCGTCGGCTCCGAGCCGGGCGTGCTCGTGAGCGACGCGCTGTCCGAGCGGCTCGGCCTGCCGTCGAACGGCACCGCGCTGAGCGCCGCGCGGCGCGACAAGCACCTGATGGCGCAGGCGCTGCGCGCCGCCGGCGTGCGCGCGATCGAGGAGATGAAGACCGGCGACGCGGAGGAGGCGGTCGCGTGGGCCCTCAGGCGCGGCGACTGGCCGGTCGTCGTCAAGCCCTGCGACAGCGCCGGCACCGACGGCGTCGCGCTGTGCGAGACGCCCGACGCGATCCGCGCCGCGTTCGCCGAGACGCTCGGCAGGCCCAACGCGCTGCACGGCGCCAACGAGGCGCTGCTCGTGCAGGAGCTGCTGCGCGGCACGCAGCTGTTCACCGACTCGATCAGCTGGGACGGCGTCCACCACGTGTCCGAGTGCTGGCGCGACAACAAGCGCCGCCTCGGCGACGCCTTCGTCTACGACTACGAGGAGCTGCTCGACCCGCGCGGCGAGCAGCAGGACCAGGTGATCCCGTACGTCCGCTCGGTGCTCGACGCGCTCGGGATCGAGTACGGCCCCGCGCACACCGAGGTGATGCTGACGGACACGGGTCCGGTGCTCGTCGAGTGCGGCGCGCGCATGCACGGCTCCGTGCGCGACGACGTGATCGACCGCTGCACGCCGAGTCACGTCACCGTGACCGTCGACGCCTATCTCGACCCGGCGTCGGTGGAGCGCCGCGCCGCGCGCGGCTACGAGCTGGCCGCTGCCTCCTACTGCGTGATGCTGATCTCCCACCAGGAGGGTCGCGTCGTCGCGCCGGCGGGGATGCGCGAGGTCGAGCGGCTCGAGTCGTTCGCCGGCACGATCTCGATGGTCGAGCCGGGCGACACGATCGCCCCGACCGTCGACCTCTTCTCCTGCCCGGGGATCATCTACCTGGTGCACCCCGACCGCGCCGTCCTCCAGCGCGACTACGACCGCATACGCGAGCTGGAGGAGACGGTCGGCATGTTCGAGCTGGGGGCCCTCGCGGTCGGGGCCTGAGCGGTCGCGCCGCGGGCGCGACCTCCGCGAGCGAGCTACAGGTACGCCAGCGACGTCGGCACGCCGCCGAGCTCGTCGCGGATCTTGCGCAGGGTGGGGGCGAGGACGCTGTCTTCGCGCCAGCCGTAGGTGTCGAGGACGCGCTGCACCGAGGCGCTCTCCGGCGCAGAGACGACGTCGCGCTCGAGCGTCGTGCACAGCTTGTGGACGCCTTCCACCACGCGCTCGGTCTCCCAGGAGATCGTGCCGTCCGGGTGGACGTCGATCGCGCCGTGCGTCGCGAGGAAGCTCAGCTCGACCGAGGCCGCGCCGGCGTCGCCCCAGTTGCGCGGGTGGCGGCGCAGGTAGTGCAGCGCCTCCGCGAGGTAGACCGCGACCATGTCGTCGAGCGAGCAGCCGGCCAGCTCCAGCCACGTATCGGTGAACGACATCGCGCTGCCGTACGCGTCGGCTATCGCCTCCTGCAGCGCATACCATGGCTCGTGGCCGACGTCCTTCGGCTCCACGCGCCCGACGCGCGGCGTCGTGACCGCGTGCGCGATGTCGTGGCCGCGCATCCACGTGATCAGCACGTCGCGCACGTCGACGGTCGGGTTCGGCCGGTAGCCCTTCAGCAGCGCGTCGCCGAGCGGCTTCGAGATGTACTGGTAGCGCAGTCCGTAGACGTTGCGGAAGAGGATCGTCTTGTTGAAGACCTCGCCGTAGCCCGCGCCCTCGTCCTCGGGCAGGAAGTAGGCGAAGTGCTTCGGGTACGCGTTGCTCTCGCCGCCCATCGCGATCAGGTCGGTGACCTGCATCGCGAAGATCCCGCCGACGGTCACGTCGGGCGTGCCGCAGTAGCCGTTGACCTCCTGCAGGACGGCGCCGGAGGAGGCGTCGAGCGCGGCGATCAGCTCGTCGCCGCGCTCATGCGCGGCGCACGCGAGCACCGAGTGCAGCGGGGTGCGCGTCTTGTTGCGGAAGGTGCACATCGGGCCGGCGATCACGGTCAGCGGCTGCGGCGTCGTGAGCGCGGCTTCGTCGTGCGCGATCGCCGTGTCGTGGCGCAGCTCGACGAGCGCGGCGGCACGGCGGCGGAGCATGGCGGCCTGCGCCTCGGAGACCGCGTCGCCGGCGGCGATCTCCTCCATCAGCTCGGCGGAGGCCTTGGCGAGCGTGCGCGCGTGGCCCTCGTGGACGAACGAGCCGTCGATCGCCTGCAGCGCGCGCAGCGCGTCGCCGAGCGCCGCGAGCTGGCGCAGTTGCGGCAGCAGCGCCTCGACGCTCCTTGGCAGCGCCGGCTCGAGGTCGACGGCGGTGAGCGTGTGGTTGTCGCGCTCGGGCCAGATCAGCGGGGCGGGCGTGGGGACGGCTGCGGTGGTGCTCGAGGCGGTGGCGGACATGGGCTGGCGATCTCCTGGATATCGAAAGCTGGCGGCGGACGGTGCGGTCGACGCGCCTATGCGGGCGTCGCGCGGTGCATCACGCGTTGGACACGGCGAGCGTGCGTCTTCGAGACGCGACGAACGTGTGTCTTCGCGCGGGTCCGGCCGCGGGACGGCTCTCGATGTGAACGGTGGCGATCACGGTGCGTTCGGGCACGACGCTGCGCATTAAACCGGATGACGCGATTTCCCCCAAGGCGTCGTCCCGACACGGACATGGTAAAGGAGCCGTCAACGGCCCGGCAAGGCGCTCAGCGCTGCGCTGCGAGCGCCGCTTCGCGGGTCGGGTGCGTCGGGACCGCGGCGTCGAGGCCGACGATCGCGGCCATCCGCGCGATCGGCGAGTCCGGCGCGACGACGAGGCGCAGCTGCTGCTGGCGGTGGTCGAGCTCGCCCGCCAGCTCGAACAGCAGGTTGAGGCCGGCGCTGTCGACGTAGGTCGTGGCGGTGAGGTCGACGACGAGCACGCTGCTGCGGTTGGTCAGCAGCGTGCGCAGGCGCTCTGCGACGGCGCTCGCGTTCGAGGCGTCGATCTCGCCCTCGACGGCTGCGATCGAGAGGTGCTCGCCCCGCTCCTCGACGACGCGCGCCAGTACGCTCATGCGCTGCGCGCTCCGAGCGCGCGCTCGAGCACGACGGTCGTGCCCCGTGCGCCGTGGCAGATCTCGACGGAGTCCATCAGCCCTCTCATCATCATGACCCCTCGGCCGCGGTTCGTGCCGCGCGGCGGGCGCCACCTGCCGGCGTCGCGCACGGTCAGGCGCACGCGGCCGTCGTCGCATGTCGCGCAGAGGTCGAACGTGTGCGCGCCCGGGCGGTAGGCGTGCTCGACCGCGTTGGCGCACGCCTCCTGGCACGCGACGACGATGTCGTAGATCTCGTCGTCGCTCGCCCCCCGCGTCTCGAGCCAGCGCCGCAGGGCGCGCCGAACGCTCGCGAGCATGCGGCGGTCCGCGGGCCAGCGCCCTCTCAGCCGCTCGGGCACCGGCAGCATGCGTGCGACGAGCATCGCGACGTCGTCGGCGCGCTCCCGCGGCGCGAGCTGGGCGACGAGCTTCATGCAGAGCGTCTCGAGGTCGCCGTTGCGCGTCGCGAGCCTGCGCAGCCGCTCGAGCCCGGCGTCGATCGATTCACCGCGCGTCTCGACGAGGCCGTCGGTGTAGAGCAGCACGGTCGTGCCGGGCTCGAAAGCGAGCGTCTCGGACTCGTAGCGCGCGATCTCGGAGACGCCGAGCGGAATCCCGCCACGCCCCTCGACGTAGCGCGCCTCGCCCGACGAGGAGATCAGCAGCGGCGGCGGATGGCCGGCGGTGACCAGCTCGACGGAGCCCTTGTCCGCGTCGATCACCGCATAGACGAGCGTCGTCATCGCTCTCGGGCCGAGGCCGAACATCATGCCGTTGACGAGCTCGACGACTCTCGCCGGCGCGTGGCCCTCGATCGCGTACGCGCGCAGCGCCGTGCGCAGCTGCGCCATCACCGCCGCCGCCAGCACTCCGTGGCCGACGACGTCGCCGATCGCGACGGCCACGCGTGCGACGTCGATCGCGAACGCGTCGTACCAGTCGCCGCCGAGGCTCTCGTGGCTGGCGGGCAGGTAGCGGCTTGCGATCTCCAAGCCGGTCATCTCGCTCAAGTCGGTCGGGAGCAGCCGCCGCTGCAGCGCCTCGGCAAGCTGGCGCTGCTCGGAGAGCGTCGCATGCTCGATCGCGATCGCGGCCCGATCGGCGGCGAGCTGGAGCAGCGCCGCGTCCTCGCCGGTGAAGGTCCGCGGCGAGAGGCTGCCGACGTGCAGCACGCCGAGCACGCGCTGCTCGACGATCAGCGGCACGCCGAGCAGCGAGCGGATCCCCTTCTCGCGCAGGATCGGGTTCAGGATGTCGGCGTGGTCGACGTCCTCGATCGTGACGGCCCTCCGCTCCGCGGCGATGCGGCCGGCGAAGCCGCGGCCGACCGGGATCTTCACACCCTGCTCGACCTCCTCCTCGATGCCCTTCGCCGCGCGCGCGTGCAGCAGCGTGTCGGTCTCGTCGAGCAGCAGGATCGCGGCCGTGTCGGTCGAGAGGATGTCGCTGATGCGCAGCAGCAGCTCCTGCAGCAGCTGCTCGACGGACAGCGACGCGAGCGCCGCGTCGGTGATGCGCTGCAGCGAATCGAGCCGGTCGCGATCGGTGATCGGCTGCTCCGCTCCTTGCTCGGAAGGCTCTGACACGAGCCCGATCATATGAACGCCGCCGCACGGCGCGCCTGCGCGCTGACGCGCGATGTCAGCGCACGCATCCGAGTCCGTTCGTAGGCTCAGCCGCATGCGTCTCATCGTTGCCCGTTGCGAGGTTCGCTACACGGGCCGTCTCGACGCGCTTCTGCCCGAGGCGCTGCGTCTGATCATGGTGAAGTCCGACGGCTCGGTGATGGTGCACGCCGACCACGGCGGCTACAAGCCGAGCAACTGGATGACGCCGCCGACGGCGATCGAGGAGAGCGACGGCCTGATCGTGGTGCGCAAGCACGCCGGCGACACCGAGGACCGGCTCGACATCCGCATCGCCGAGGTGCTCTCCGACGTCACGCACGACATGGGCGAGGCGGCGGCGCTGGAGAAGGACGGCGTCGAGGCGCACCTGCAGGAGCTGCTCGCCGAGCAGCCGCACTGGTGCGGCGAGGGCTTCCGGCTCGTGCGGCGCGAGTGGGCGACCGACATCGGCCCCGTCGACCTCATGTGCCGCGACGAGGCGGACGGCTGGATCGCGGTGGAGATCAAGCGCGTCGGCACGATCGACGCGGTCGAGCAGCTGTCGCGATACCTGACGCGGATCCGGCTCGACCCGGCGATGGCCGACTGCCGCGGCGTGCTCGTCGCCCAGGCGATCAAGCCGCAGGCGCGCGTGCTGGCCGAGAGCCGCGGGATCGCGTGCGTGGAGGTCGACCTCGCCGTGCTGCGCGGCGAGCGCGAGCCGGACCTGACGCTGTTCGCCTGACCGCTCGCGAGGCCCCTCGCCGGCATCCGGGCTCCCGCCGACGTCACCCGCGCGCGTCTAGCACAGCGCACCGGTTTTCGTCCACCCTCTGGCGCACACATGGAGCTTTTGTGTACGGTTGGGTTCATCGGCCGAGGGGACGGAGGAGCTGCGATGTCGGTGAAACATGCTGTGCTGGGCCTGGTGATCGAGCGCCCGGGCTACGGCTATGAGTTGATCCAGCGGCTCGAGCAGCGGATCGAAGGCTGGCGTCCCTCGGAGACCGCGGTCTACCCCGCGCTCAGATCGCTGCGCGCCGAAGGGATGATCCGCGCACGCGAGGCGGCCGCCGACGGCGCCGTCGTCTCCGCCCACCGCGGCGTCGTCTGGTACGAGGCGACCGAGGTGGGACGCGACGAGTTCCGCGCGTGGGTGCGCGCGCCGACCGACCTCGCGCCGCAGCGCGACCCGTTCTGGCTGAAGGTCGCGTTCGCGAGCCCCGACGATCTGCCGTGGCTCGTCGAGCTCGCGCGCGAGCTCGAGAGCGCCTGCCTGGAGCGGATGGCGGAGCTCGGTGAGCACGGCGGCCCGGTCGAGGACCTGCGCCGCGAGGAGGTCGAGTGGCGCGAGATCGGCCAGGCGTGGCTGCGACGCACGGAGGCGGCTCAGCTCGCCGTCCGCATCGAGGCGGTGCAGCAGATCCGCGCCGCGATGAAGCGGGCGATCCAGCGTCATGAGCGCAGCGTGGGAGCTGCGTCGGCGCGGGCCTCCGAGTCGTCGCGGCGATGACGCTGCTCGCGCTCGAGGGGGTCTCCAAGAGCCACTGGCGAGGACGTCACGAGATCGTCGTGCTCGACGACGTCTCGCTCACGCTCGATCCCGGCGAGCTGGTCGCGATCTTCGGTCAGCGCGCCGCGGGCAAGACGACCTTGCTGCGGATCGCGGCCGGGATCGAAGCCCCCGACGCCGGCGCGGTGCGCTTCGACGGGCGCGAGCTCGGCGGCGGGCGCCTGCGGCGCCTCGGCGGCATCCATCCGCGCATCGGCTGGGTGGGTCGGCAGGCGCCGTTCGCTTCGGGGATGCGGATGCTCAACCACGTCGCGCTGCCGTTGCTCAGAGGCTCGCGCGCCGAGGAGGCCGAGCGCCGCGCCACGCGCGCGCTCAGGCGCGTCGGCGCGGGCGAGCTCGCGAGCGCGCGCTGGCACGAGCTGTCCGACGCCGAGCGGACGCTCGTGACGATCGCGCACGCGATCGTGCGCGAGCCGGCGCTGCTGCTCGCCGACGACCCGACCAGCGGGCTCGGCGTCGAGGAGCGCGAAACGGTGCTCGGGCTGCTGCGCGCGCTCGCCGAGGAGCGGCACATGGCGGTGCTCGCCACGGTGCCCGAGATCCCGGACGCGCTGCGCTCGCACCGCGTGATGTCGCTCAGCGACGGCGAGCTGATCCAGGCGACGCGTCACGCGCCGGGTGAGGTGATCGCCTTCCCGCGGCGGCGCGACGGGCGGGCGTGATGCTCGAGATCCGGCGGCTCGTCAAGCACTACCCGGTCGCCGGCGGCGAGCCGGTGCGCGCCGTCGACGACGTCTCGCTCGCGGTCGGCCGCGGCGAGCTGGTCGCACTCTACGGTCCGAGCGGCTCGGGCAAGACGACGCTGCTCAAGCTGGTCGCCGCCGTGATGGCGCCCGACCGCGGCGAGGTGCTCGTCGACGGGCGCGATGTCACGCGCCTCTCGACCCGCGACGCGAGTCGCTACCGCCTGCGCGACGTCGGCTTCGTGCTGCAGACCTTCCACATGATCGCCGGGCTCTCGGCGATCGACAACGCCTCGCTGAAGCTCGTCGGCGGGGGCATGAGCGTGCGCCAGGCGCAGCAGCGGATGACCCCGCTGCTGGAGCGGCTGGGGCTCGACGAGCGCGCCGAGGCGCGCATGAGCACGCTCTCGATGGGAGAGCGCCAGCGGGTCGCGATCGCGAAGGCGCTCTCGACCGATCCCGGGCTGCTGCTGGCCGACGAGCCGACCGGCAACCTCGACACGCGCCGCGGCTCCGACGTGCTCGCGCTGCTGCGCGAGCTGGGCCGCGAACGCGAGACCGCCGTGCTGCTCGTCACGCACGACCCGCAGGCGGTCGCCGTCGCGGATCGCGCGCTGACGCTGCGCGACGGTCGGCTCGTCGACTACGCGCCCGATCCGCAGGGGGACACGCCGGCCACCCTCCAGCCGCAGTGAGCATCCGCAACCTGCTCTGGTTCTACCGCCGGCGCGTGCGCGCGCGGGCGGTGCAGGAGCTGCTCGCGCTCGTCGGGATCGCGGTCGGGGTCGCGCTGCTGTTCGCGGTGCAGGTCTCCAACCGCAGCCTCAGCGCGTCGATCGCGCAGCTCACGCAGGGGCTCGTCGGCAGGGCCCAGCTCCAGCTCGTCGCGCGCGGGCCGGACGGCTTCGACGAGCGGCTGCTGAGCGAGGTGCGGGCGACGCCCGGCGTGCGCGCCGCCGCGCCGCTGCTCGAGCTGCCGGTCAACCTCGTCGGTCCCGACGGCGCCCGCTCGGCGACGCTGCTGGCGGCCGACCCGCAGCTGGCGGAGCTCGGCGGCGCGCTGTTGCACGGGTACGCCGCCGGTCGACTGGCGACGCTCCGGGCGATGGTCCTGCCGGCGCCGATGAGCGCCGCGCTCGGCATCCACTTCGGCGAATCGCTCACGCTCGAGGCCGAGGGCAGGACGGTCCGCGCCCCGGTCGGCGCGATCGTCGGACAGGGCGACGTGGGGGTCCTCGCCGACGTGCCGGCGGTCGTCATGCCGCTCGGCTTCGCCCAGCAGCTGACCGGGATGCAGCGGCGCGTGTCGCGCATCGTCGTGCTCGCCGCGCCGGGCCGCGCCGCCGCCGTCGCGCGCGAGCTGCGTCGGATCGCGGCCGGCCGCATCGACGTGCGTCCGACTGATTCCGACGCGCGGCTGTTCGCGCAGGCGGCGATGCCGAACGACCAGTCGACCGCGCTGTTCGCCGCGATCAGCGCGCTCGTCGGCTTCCTGTTCGCGTTCAACGCGATGCTGCTGATGGCGCGAGAGCGGCGGCGCCTGATCGCCGAGCTGCGCATGTCGGGCTACGGGCTCGGCGCGGTCCTGGAGGTGGTCCTGTTGGACGCTGTGGTGCTCGGGCTCGTCGCCTCCGCCGTCGGCATCGGGATCGGGGAGCTGCTCTCGCGCTCTGTCTTCCATCCGTCGCCCGGCTACCTCGGGATCGCGTTCCCGGTCGGGACGGCGCGGGTCGTCGACTGGAGGACGGTTGGGCTCTCGCTGCTCGCCGGCACGCTCGCCGCGGCGCTCGCCTCGCTCTCGCCCCTGGTCGCGGCGTTTCGCGCCTCGGCGATGGACGTGGTCGAGGAGGACGCCGGCGCCGACGGCGAGCGCCCGCTGCGGCGCGGAGCGCTCGTCGCCGCCAGCGCGCTGTGCCTCGGCGTCACGACGGCGATCCTGCTGGCGGCCCCGTCAGCGGCGGCGCTCGGCCTGGCGCTGCTCGTGGCCTCGATGCTGCTCTTGCTGCCAGTCGCGCTGGTGTCGCTGCTCGCCGTGGCGGAGCGTCAGCGGCGTCGGATCGCAAGCGTCGTGCCGGCGATCGCGCTGGGCGAGCTGGCGTCGGCGCGCACGCGCTCGGTCGCGATCGCGGCGATCGCGGCGATCGCCGTCTTCGGCAGCACGGCGGTCGAGGGCGCACATCGCGACCTGCAGCGCGGCTTGGATCCCAACGCGCGCCAGATCAACGACGTGGCCGACCTGTGGATCTCGCCCGCGGGGGCGTCGAACACGCTGGCCACCGCGCCGTTCGCCGCCGGCGACGCGCTCGCGCGCCTGTCGCTCGTCCCGCGGATCAGATCCGTGCAGGTCTACCGCGGGAGCTTCCTCGACCTGCGCGATCGGCGCGTGTGGGTGATCGCCCCGCCGCGCGGATCCGCGCGACCGTTCCCGCAGGCGCAGGTGGTCGACGGCGATGCCCGCGTCGCGGACGGCCGCCTGGCCGCCGGCGGCTGGGCGGTCGTCTCGCAGGCGGTTGCGGCGCAGGAGCATCTGCGCGTCGGCCGTCCCTTCACGCTTGCGTCGCCGGTGCCGACGCGGCTGCGCCTCGCCGCCATCACGACGAACTTCGGCTGGTCGCCGGGAACGCTCGTGCTCAACGCCGAGGACTACCGCAGGGCATGGGGCTCCGACGCCGCGAGCGCCATCCAGGTCGACCTGGCGCCGGGCGTCACCGTGCAGCAGGGCCAGCGGCTCGTGCGTCGCGCGCTCGCCGCGCTGCCCGGCTTGGCGGTCCAGACGGCGAGCGAGCGCGAGCGGCTCGACCGGGCGACGACCCGCGCCGGCCTCTCGCGCCTGACGCAGATCGCGACGCTGATGCTGATCGCCGCGGCGCTTGCGATGGCGGCCGCGATGGCCGGGATGGTCTGGCAGCGTCGGCGGCGCCTCGCCGACCTCAAGCTGGCCGGCATCGACCACCGCCAGCTGTGGAACGCGCTTCTGCTGGAGAGCGTCGCGCTGCTCGGGCTCGGCGGCATCGTGGGGAGCGTCTACGGCCTCTATGGCGAGCAGCTGCTCAACCGCGCGCTGAGGGCCGCTACGGGCTTCCCCGTCGCGGGCTCGATCGGCGTGCCCGTGGCGCTCTTGAGCCTGACGATCGTGATCGTCGTCGCCTGTGCGGTCGCGATGGTGCCGGGGTACCTCGCGGCGCGCGTCCCCGTCGACGTCGCGTTCCGGGACTGACGCCAAGGCAGCGGACATCTGACCGCGATGGGTCGGCGTGCGAGCGATCCCACCCCGCTCAGCGCCCGTCAGCTGCAGGCATTCGGTGCCGTCGCAGCACGCGAGCTGAGCTGGGTGATCCCCGGCGTGGCGCGCGAGGTGCGAGGTTGGCAGGCCCTCGCGCTGCGGATCCCGGACGCGGTGCTGCGCGACGACGCCGTGTTGACGCTCCGGCGCGAGCGGCTCAACACCGAGGGAGCGGCGCTGTTCGCGATCCTTCCGAGGCGGCGGGAACCGCGTCTGCTGCGTGTGCTCGCCGGCTACCAGATCACGCTCGACTACCTCGACACGATCAGCGAACGCCCCGCCGAGGACCCGCTCGCCAACGGAGCGCAGCTCCACCGTGCGCTCACCGACGCGGTCGATCCGGGCGGCGCCGAGCCGGACTACTACCTGCTGCACCGGCAGCGCGAGGACGGCGGCTACCTGCGCGCGCTCGTAGCCGCCTGCCGGGCGGGCTGCGCGGCGCTGCCGTCGTTCGGGCGCGTGCGCGCGCACGTGCGCCGCTCGGCGCGTCTCGGCACCGTGCAGGTCCCCAATCACGACCCGCGTCCGATGTCGCGGGTCCTAGGACTGCGGGCGTGGGTCGAGCGCAAGCTGCCGGGCGTCCCTGACCTGACGTGGTTCGAGTTGACGGCGGCCGCCAGCTCGTCGCTGTGGACGCTCGCGCTGCTCGCGCTCGCGGCCGACCCGCGCCTGCGCGACGATGACGTGACCGCCGCCGCGGCCGTCTACTTCCCGTGGGTCTGCGCTGCCAGCACCCTGCTCGACGCGTTCGTCGACCAGGCGTCGGACCGCGCCGAGGGCAACCACTCCTACGTCGAGCACTACGACAGCCCCGCCGAGATGGTCGAGCGCCTGTGCGAGATCGTCCACCGCTCGGTCGACGGCGCGCGGCGCCTGCGCGACGGCGAGCGGCACGCGCTGATCGTCGCCGGCATGGTGTCGATGTACCTCTCGAAGGCGAGCGCGCGCAGCCCGGAGCTGCGTGCCGCGTCGGCGCGCATCGCGCGCGCGGCCGGGTCGCTTCCGCAGATCCAGCTGCCGATCATGCGCGCGATGCGGGCGCTGCAGCGTCTCGGCGACGCATGACCCCTAGCGCTAACTATTTACGGAAAGGGGGTTGACCGAGGTCGGCGCGCGGCCGTAGCGTCTCGGTCGTCCCGGCTCCGAGCGAACTCGGCAGCCCCGACCGCTACGGTGATGACTGCGCGCAAGGCTTCCGAACGCACGGCTCTTCCCCCGAGGGCTCCGTGCGACGGGGTCCGCGGTCCTCGCATCCGTCGCGGCGCGGCGCTCGCCGAACGCGGCTCGGAGACGGTGAGCGCCCCCCACCTCGCCGCGGTGCCGAGCGACGCGCGCGGCGGCGACGGGCGTGCAGGACGCCTGCGGGTCCCGGCTCCGACCCCCCATCCCGGCCGGGGCCCGAGGCGTCCAATTCGATGAGCGAGGCGCTCGACCCCACGCGACTGGCCGGCGGCGCGGGCTGGACGCTCGTGCAGATCTCGGAGCTCGTCCGCCGCGCCGAGGAGCTGCTGCTCGACGGGATCGCGCTGCTCGGCCCGCACGCGCACGCGGCGATGGCGCCGGGCGCGACGATCGAGCTCGGGCCGGCCGAGCTGCGACGCGTCGCCGCCGCGCTGTTGGAAGGCGGCGAGATCGCCGAGCAGCTCGAGCTGCTCGCCGCACGGCTGCCCGCGCGCGAGGTCAGCGCCGGCTACGACGCCGTGCGCGCCGCCGCCGCCGCCGACCTCGCGAGCGGAATCGTCGACCCGCGCCGGCTGCTGCTGGCCGCGCGCGTCCTCGACGTCGAGCACGGCTGGCCGGCGCTGGCGGCGTCGCTGGCGGCCGGCGACGTCGTCTCCGCCTGGGACGGCCTGTCGGTGGAAACGCTGCTCGGTCGCTTCCGCGACGCCGATCCGGCGCTCGTCTCGCTCGTCGCCGCCGAGGCCGGCGTCGAGCCGGGCGCGCGGCTGGCGACCTGCCCGGCCGATCGGCTCGCCGCACTGGCCGGCGGCCTGCGACGACACGCGAGCGGGCAGCCGGCGCCATGACGGCGCATCGCACACCGTGGCCGCTGCCCTCGGCGAGCGGGCGCTCGCGCGCCGACCTCGCCTGGTCGCGCGCGCTCGCGCACCCCGTGCGCGTCGAGATCCTGCGGGCGCTGCTCGAGCGCGAGCCGGGGACGCCGAGCGGCTTCGCGGCGACGCTCGAGATCCCTCTCGGCGTCGCCAGCCACCACGTGCGCCGGCTGCGCGACCTGCGGCTGATCCGCGTCGTGCGGCGCACGCACCGGCGCGGAGCCGTCCAGCATCACTACCGGCTGTGCGACCGCGCCGCGACCTCGCAGGCGCTGTGGCGGTGGGGGCTCGCGCCCGAGGAGCTGGAGCGGAGCGACATGCTGGGCGGCGGGATGCCGGGCGCCGGTCGCGCGACGATGGAGCGGGTCGTCGCCGTGCTGCGCGAGCGCCGCGAGCGCCAGGCCGTCTCGCGCGCCGCGCTGGCGCATCGCGCCGGCATCAGCCCGGACCATCTCGGTCGCATCGAACGCGGCGAGGCCGATCCGCGCATGAGCGTCCTGCTCGCGCTCGCCGCGGTGCTCGGCATCCCACTGGCGGAGCTGTTCGCGGAGGCCGAAGCGGAGTCCGAGGCCGCGGCCTAGCCTTCGCCCCAGGCGGTCGCGACGAGCCGGCGCGACCCGCCCGCGTCGCGGTGCTCGCACAGGTAGACGCCCTGCCAGGTCCCGAGCGCGAGGCGCCCGGCGGCGATCGGCAAGGTCAGCGAAGGGCCGAGCAGCGAGGCCTTCACGTGCGCGGGCATGTCGTCGGGCCCCTCCAGCGTGTGCGTCCAGTACGGCGCGTCCTGCGGCACGGCGCGGTCGAACCAGCTCGCGAAGTCGTGGCGCACGTCGAAGCTCGCGTTCTCGTTGAGCGTCAGCGACGCGGACGTGTGGAGGATGTGCAGGTGCAGCAGCCCGACGTGCAACGCGCCCAGCTCTGGCAGCGCGGCGACGACCTCGCGCGTGATGAGGTGGAAGCCGCGCGGGCGCGGGTCGAAGCGGATCTCGCGCTGGAGCCACATGCCGCGGCGGCAGCCTACTCCGGCAGCCGGGCTGCGCGCATGTCCACGCGGTCGCCTCGGAACGGCACGCCCTCGGCCTCCAGCAGCGCGCGCTGGCGCGCGCCCTTCGCGAGCGAGCCGTCGGCGCGCACGATCCGGTGCCACGGCACGCTCGGATCGTCGCACGCGCTCAGCACCGCGCCCGCGACGCGCGGCGCGCCCGGCGAGACGTCGCCGTAGCAGCGCACGAAGCCCTCCGGCGTCGCGCGGACGCGTTGAAGGATCAGCGCCTCGCGGTCGCTAGCGATCGCCCGGCGCCTTCGTCGGGTACATCCCGACCGGGCGGGAGAGATCCAAGGCGGTCCGCACGATGCGGCGCTGCTCCTGCGCGTGGGCGGCCGGGTAGCCCTCCGCCGTCGAGGCGCGCTCGGGACGGCCGATGTAGCCGAACTTCAGCTCGCGCGGGAGGATCTGCATCAGACGCGGCGACATGTGCGCGCGGGCGCCCATGTTGCGCGGCTCCTCCTGCAGCCACACGACCTCTCTGAGGTTCGGGTAGCTGCCGACCAGCTCCAGGATCTGCGTCTGTGGGAACGGGTAGAGCAGCTCGACGCGCCCGATCGCCACGCCGTCGTTGCCCTGGCGCGTCTCGTCGCCGACGAGGTCGTAGTAGGCCTTGCCGCTGCAGAGGACCAGGCGCGTGACCTTGTCGTTCTCGACGCGCGGCTCGGCCAGCACGGGGTAGAACTGGCCCTCGGCGAGGTGCTCGATGCGGTTGGTCGCCTGCGGCAGGCGCAGCAGCGACTTCGGCGTCATCACGATCAGCGGGCGCTGCTTGGCGATCTTCGCCTGGCGTCGCAGCAGG
>Ga0070714_100001803_pt1 | contig 15572 bp, 17 predicted proteins | sample LARL83metaG_FD_65450 | JGI IMG/M metagenome (GOLD analysis project Ga0070714, IMG submission 65450) | Corn, switchgrass and miscanthus rhizosphere microbial communities from Kellogg Biological Station, Michigan, USA - LAR L8-3 metaG | ecosystem: Host-associated > Plants > Roots > Rhizosphere ...
CGCAACGCCGCGGTGGCGACGCCGATCGAGCACAAGGCGGTACTGGGTGCCCTGCATGAGGTAGCGCACGAGGGTGGCGAAGAGAGACTGCTGCGCATGCATGCCAACGGCGTGCTGGACGACGCGTCGTTCGACGAGCTGGTGGACGAGGGCGCGGCTGTGTGCTCGGTGATGTGGGTGAACAACGAGATCGGCGTGATGCAGGACATCCCGGTGCTGGCACAGCGTGCCCACGCCCGCGGCGTCACCTTTCACACCGATGCGGTCCAGGCGTTCGGCAAGGTGCCGATCGATGCGAAGGCGACCCCCTTCGACCTGTTGTCTATTTCGGGGCACAAGATCGGCGCCCCGAAGGGGATCGGCGCGCTGTTCATCCGCCGCGGCACCCCGATGTCGCCACTGCTCTTCGGCGGGTCGCAGGATCGCGGGCGCCGACCTGGCACCGAGAACGTGGCGATGGCGGTCGGCCTCGCGCGCGCAGCCGAGCTGACGGTCGTCGAGCGCGATGAAGAGTGCCGGAGACTGGGCGCGCTGCGCGACCGGCTCGAGGCGGCACTCCTCGAGCGCATCCCGGACGCCGTGATCCACGGCCGCGGTGCGCCGCGCGCGCCACATGTCACCAGCATCTCCGTGCCTGGCACCGACAGCGAGTCGCTGCTCATGGCGCTGGACCTGCGCGGCGTGGCGTGTTCCGCCGGCTCGGCGTGCCAGAGCGGCAGCATCACCCCGTCACACGTGCTCAGCGCACTGGGCGTCCCGGCCGACCTCGCGGGCGCGGCCATCCGCATGAGCCTCGGTCCGCTCACCACCGACGCGTGCATCACGCGCGTATCGGAGCTCTTTCCGGCGCTGGTGGAGAAGGCGCGCCGGCTGGCGACGGCGTAGCTCCGTGCGCGAGCGCGTTCTCGTCGCGATGAGCGGCGGCGTGGACTCGTCGGTCGCCGCGGCGCTGCTGGTGAAGCAGGGCTACGACGTCGTCGGTGCCACGATGCGGCTCGGCTGCCACACCGACGGCGAGGCGGATCTTCCCGATCGGCCCTGCTGCTCGCTGGACAGCGTCAACGACGCGCGGCGCATCTGCGAGCAGCTCGGCGTTCCGCACTACGTGCTCAACCTCGAGAGCGCGTTCAGCCGGGACGTCGTGCGCGACTTCGTTGACGAATATGCCCGCGGACGCACGCCGATTCCCTGCGTGCGCTGCAACACCTTCACGAAGTTCCGCGACCTCGTACGTCGTGCCGACGCGATCGACGCACAGTGGATCGCGACCGGTCACTACGCACGCATCGCCGACGGTGAGCTCCGGCGCGGCCTCGATCCCAACAAGGACCAGTCCTACTTCCTCTGGGGCATCGACCGCCGCGTGCTCTCGCGCATGCTCCTTCCCGTCGGTGGCCAGACCAAGGCGGAGACACGCGCCGTCGCGCACGAGCTGGGCCTGGAGCTCATCGCCGAGAAGGCGGAGAGCCAGGACATCTGCTTCGTGCCGGACGGTGACCACGCGAAGGTGATCGCGCGCGTCCTCGGCGCGGACGCGCCATCACTCACGCGCGGCCCGTTCGTGCGCCGCGACGGCACCGTGGTCGGCGAGCACGAGGGCTTCGCGCGCTTCACCGTGGGGCAGCGCCGCGGCCTGCCCGGCGGCTTCCGCGAGCCGATGTTCGTCGTCGAGATCCGCCCCGAGTCGCGCGCCGTGGTGATCGGTCCGCGCGAGGAATTGCTCGGGCGTGGCGTCGTGGCGCGCGAGGTGAACTGGCTGGTGGACGCGCCGGCAGTCGGCTCAGACCTGGAGCTGCAGGTGCGCCACCGCGCGCGACCGGCGCGCGGGACGCTGATTCGCTCCGAGGCTGGCGAGGTGGAGATCGCGCTCGAGGAGGCGGTGTCGGCGATCACGCCGGGACAGTCGCTCGTGATGTATCAGCGAGAGCGATTGCTGGGGGGAGGGGTCATCGAGCGGGGAAGCTCACGCGCGCTGCCGGTTCGAGCGGCGTAGGGCGCAGCCAGGGCCGTCCCGAATCCCTACCCGTTCCCCGACATCGTCTCGGCAAACCGCCGCATCGCCTCTTCCTGCTCCGGCGTCAGCTTGTCGGGTACCTGCACCGCAACCTCCACGATCAGGTCACCGCGCGATCCGTCGCGCTCGATCCCCTGCCCGCGAACGCGGAAGCGCTTCCCCGACGCCGTTCCTGCAGGGATCCTGATCGTCACCTTCTTTCCATCCAGCGTCTTCACGCTGATCTTCGAGCCGAGCGTCGCTTGCGGGATCGTGATCGGCACTGGTGCGATCAGGTCGAGCCCCTCCCGCTTGTAGAAGCGATCCGGCTTCACGTGGAAGGTGATCAACAGGTCGCCGGCGGGCCCGCCCTTCTGTCCGCGTGCGCCCTGCCCCTTGAGGCGGATCTTCGTGCCGTCATCCACGCCCGCAGGCACGGTGATCATCACCTTCTTGCGCGTACGCACCTCGCCGCTGCCGCCGCAGGTGGGACACCGTTCCGTCGGTACCTGTCCGCGACCGAGGCATACGGGACAGGGACGCTGCACGGCGAACCCTCCCTGCCCGAAGCTGATCGTGCCGCGTCCGTTGCATTCGGGGCAGGTCTGCAGCTTCGCACCCGGTGCCGCTCCGCTCCCGTGACAGGTGGCGCACTCCTCCGTCATGTCGAGCTCGACCGGCACCTTCCCGCCCATGGCCGCCGTGCGGAAGGGAATCTCCAGCGACGTCTCCACGTCCGCGCCGCGCTGCGGCCCCCGCGGACGCGCGCCACCGCCGCCCGGACGTTGCGCACCGCCGCCGAACATCGAGCTGAAGATGTCCCCGAGTCCGCCGAGTCCACCCAGATCACCCAGGTCCTCGAAGCGGACGTTGCCCGCTCCACCGGGCGGATACCCGCCGTACGATCCGCCTCGGGCACCCGCGCCGCCAGCCGGGCGCGCGCCGCCGCCGAAGCCCCCGAACGCGCCGAGCTGCCGCATCTGGTCGTACTGCTTCCGCTTCTCCGCATCGCCCAGCGTCTGGTACGCCTCCGAGATCGACTTGAACGTCTCGGCGGCCTTGGGATCGTTGGGATTCTTGTCGGGGTGATGCTTCGCGGCGAGCTTGCGGTACTGCTTCTTGATCTCGTCCTGGGTGGCCGAGGCCGGCACACCGAGCACGGCGTAGTAGTCTTGCTGGGCCATGGCGGACCTTACGCGGTCAGCCGTTCCACTGCTTCACGACCACCCGCGCTGGTCGCAGGAGCTGCCCGTTGAACAGGTAGCCCAGCTGGAACACCCGAGCCACGAGGTGATCGTCCTCCGGCTCGCTCGCCGGCTCGGTCATCACCGCCTCGTGCAGGGCCGGATCGAACGGCTCGCCCTCGGGGTTCACCAGCTCGAGGCCGAGCGCACCGAGTGTCTTGAGCAGTTTCTTCTCCACCATGGCGACGCCTTCCACCAGCGTTTCGGCGGTCGTCGTCGCGGGGTCCACGTGCGCGAAGCGGCCGATGTCGTCCAGCGCGTCGAGCATGCTCTTCAGGAGCTCGGCCTGGCCACGCGCCTGCGCCTCCTGGCGCTCCTTGTTCGAGCGCTTCCGGAAGTTGTCGTACTCCGCGGCGAGGCGAAGGTACTTCTCGTGCTGATCGGCGAGGCGCTGCGCCAGGTCATCGGCGCCGCTGCCACGCACTGCTGACGCGTCCGCCACCTGCGGATCCGTCCCGGGGGTCCCGGTCACTTCGAGATCGTCGTCGACGTCGTGCTGTTCCACCATTCGTACCCTGAATCGGACTGGAGTGTGGTGACGAAGGAAATGTCACCCCGTGCAGAGAGGGGTGCAACGGCCGTGCCTCATGCCGATCACGTGAGCGGGGCAAACGCCGCCGCGCGACGCACGATGCGCTACCGCCCAGCCGCTTCCAGTGCGCGCCGAAGCAGGTTCAGCGCGCCCTGCGCCGAACGCTGCCTGATCTCCTGTCGGTCGCCCCACAGCCGGAGCAACACGGCCTCCGTGCTTCCCCGCAGGTCGAGGGCGATCCACACCGTCCCTACCGGCTTCTCCGCGCTCCCGCCACCGGGGCCGGCGATGCCGGTGATGGCGAGCGCCGCATCCGCGTCCGTCGCGTGACGCACGCCGGCCGCCATGGCGCGGGCGACCGGCTCGCTCACCGCGCCGTGCTCGGCGAGCATCGAGGCGCTCACGTCGAGCATCGAGTGCTTCACCGCGTTGTCGTACGCGATCACGCCGCCACGCATCACGTCGCTGCTCCCCGGAATGGCCGTGAGCCTCTCGCCGAGCATGCCGCCGGTGCAACTCTCGGCCACGGCGATCGTGACGCCGCGCGAGCGGCACAGCCCGAGGACCACCGCGGCGAGATCCGTGTCGCCCTCGCCGTAGATCGCGCTTCCCAGTGCGCCGTGGAGCCGCGCCGCAGCGTGTTCGAGGCGCGCGTCGGCCTCCCCCGGGGCGGCATTGCGCACCGTGACGCGCAGGTCCACGCCGTCCACGTTCGGCAGGTACGCGAGCTCCACGTCACCGACGCCACCGGGAATCGCCGTCACCTTCTCGGCCACGAGCGACTCCGCCACTCCAGTGCTGCGCAGCGTGCGCGAGCGCACTACGCGTCGCTCCCCACCCAGCCGGGACGCGATGCGCGGGAGCAAGGTATCGGCGAGCATGCCCCGCATCTCGCGCGGCACGCCGGGCAGCATCGCGACCCAGCGTCCCCGCTCGTCCTCCAGCCAGATGCCGGGTGCCGAGCCGTGATTGTTCACGAGCTTGTCGGCGCCCTCGGGAATCATCGCCTGCTGCCGGTTCGCGTCGGGCATCGGCCGGTCCGGCCACCGATTCACCCAGCGGCGGCGCATCCACTCGAGGTGTTCCCCATCCAGCATCATCCCGCGCCCGAAGAGGGCAGCGATGGACGGCTTCGTGCGGTCGTCGCTCGTCGGCCCGAGGCCGCCGGTGGTGATCACGGCGCCCGAGCGATCGAGCGCCTCACGCACCGTCTCGGCGATCGTCGCGGCATCGTCGCCGCAGGTGCTGCGACGAACGATCTCGACGCCGAGGGCGGCGAGCTCACGCGCGAGGTGGGCGGCGTTGGTGTCGATCGTGTAGCCGAGCAGCAGCTCGTCACCGATCGTGACGACCTCGATGCGCACCGCGGCGCGTGATCAGCCGCGCCCGCGCACCGGCGCGCCCGAGAACACGCGGCCGTAGGTGCGAACGTAAAGCGCGAGCGAGTAGAGCGTGAGCACCACGGCACCGATCATCGCCAGCACGCCGACGATGCCATTGAACTCCGCAAAGCCGTTCCATGCCGGCATGTTCCACCCGCGGCTGGCGGCGAACGTGGCCGCGAGGAACCAGAAGTACGCCGAGCCGACCCAGAGCGACTGGAAGCCCGTCTTCCACTTGGCGGGGCCAATGGCGGAAATCACCACGCCGCGCCGCGCCGCCGCCTGGCGGAAGATGGTCATCAGCAATTCACGCCCCAGCACGACCGCAATCACCCACCACGCCAGCGCGACGTCGCCGAACGGCGTGCGGAAGGGGAGCACGTTGTCGAGCGCCTGCGCGGGCCAGCCCTGGGTCGAGTGCAGCGTGGGACGCATGAGCAGGTACATCGGCACCATCGTCGCGACCAGCAGCAGCTTGTCGGCGAGGGGATCGAGCAGCCGGCCGAGATCGGTCTCCTGCTTGCGCGATCGCGCCAGCCGGCCGTCCACGTAGTCCGTCACCGCCGCCAGCACGAACAGCACGAATGCCATCAGCCGGAATCCGGTGGACGGCGCGAGCGGCAGCCACGCGATGAGCGGCGTGACGACGATACGGCCAACGGTGAAGGCGTTCGGGAGGTTCACGTGCGGACCGCTCAGGCGAGAGACTTCAGCACCAGCTTGCTCACGGCGCGCAGCGTCTCGAACACGCCATCGCCCGTGACGGCCACCGCCTCGAAGTATGGCGCGCGCTCCACCCACTCGCCGGTGGGCAGCTGCTCGATCAGGTTCTCGCCAGCGTGCGAGGCATCCGGGGTGACCCGCTGCCGCGCCGGCTCGGTCACTTCCCACCCGGGATTCAGCGCTTCCTGAAGCTGGCGCACCGGCGCCGCGTTCGGCAGGTCCCGCTTGTTGTACTGAATCACGAACGGCATGCGCGTGAGGTCGTACCCGTACTCGGCCATGTTGTCGTACAGGTTCTGCATGGCCTCCTGGTTCGCCTCCATGCGCTCCACCTGCGAGTCGGCGACGAACACGATGCCGTCCACCCCCTTGAGGATGAGCTTCCGGCTCGCGTTGTAGTACACCTGGCCCGGCACCGTGTACAAGTGGAACCGTGTCTTGAAGCCGCGGATGGTGCCGAGATCCACAGGCAGGAAATCGAAGAACAGCGTGCGCTCCGTCTCGGTGGCGAGCGAGATGAGCTTGCCCCGCGTGTCGGGCTGCACCTTGCCGTACACGTGCTCCAGGTTCGTCGTCTTGCCGCCGAGGCCCGAGCCGTAATACACGATCTTGCAGTTGATCTCGCGCGAGGCGTAGTTGATCATCGACATGGCTGTCGTCTCCGCTTACTGGAACAGCTTGTCGATTTCGTCGTCCGCACCGGCGAGGAGGCCGGGGGCGCCGCCCTGCGACTGCGGCGGGCGATTGAACACCTGCTCGAACAGCTTCGTCAGCTCTTCCACGGTCTGCTTCATCTTGAGGCGCACGAGGCCCAGCGTCGTGCGGCTGTCGAACAGCACGACGAGGATGAGCCGCCGCGCGACGTCGGCGAGATACATGGACTCCTTCTCGCCCTGATGGAACAGCGAGTTGAAGTCGCGTTCACCAATCAGCTTTGCCAGCTGGTCATTCGCGCTGAAGTCCGCCGCCGTGAGGGTGGCGAACGCCGTCGAGTCAAAACGAGGCTGCTCTCCGACGGTCGCGACGAGCTGGCCGCTGCGGTCCACCAGCAGCGCGCAGCGCGCGTTCGCGTCGTCGAGGAATCGTTGCAGGGCCTGCGTGATCGCGGCAAAGTCGTCTTCGGTGAACGACCAGCTCGCGCTGCCGACAGCCATGGGGACGGTAACCTAGTCGAGGTAAGCTTCCATTCGACGCAGCAGGACCTGCCCGCGACGGCGGAGCGCGGGACGCGGCTCCCAGTTCACGTACTCGCCGAGCAGCCGCGTCGTCTCCGCACCCGGCTGGCCGGCGAGAAAGCCGAGCGCGGCCAAGCGCCGCACGGGGGACCGGTTGAACAGCTCCCGCCGGCTGCGCTGGACCTGCGTACCCCAGACGATCATCCCTGCCGCGAGGCCACCGAAAAAGCCCGCGGCGGCCAGCTTCGCCCGTTCCATCCCCATCACATCGCCCTCCGTGCCGTCAGTGCCTGCGCGATGGTCACCCCATCGGCGTATTCCAGATCGCCGCCCACGGGCAGCCCGCGAGCGATGCGCGTGATGCTGAGCGGGTATCCCGCCAGCTGGCGCTGGACGTACAGCGCCGTCGCCTCCCCTTCGAGGCTCGGGTTGGTCGCGAGGATGACCTCGCGGACCTCCCCGCCGGCGACTCGTTGCACGAGCTGCGGAATGGTGAGGTCGTCGGGCGTCACGCCGTCCAGCGGGGAAAGCCGCCCGCCGAGCACGTGGTACTGCCCGCGAAACTCGCCCGCACGCTCGATGGCCCCGATGTCCGCTGCCTCCTCCACGGCGCAGATCAGCGCCGCATCGCGACGCGGATCACGGCAGATGGAGCAGAGCTCCTCCTCGGTGAGGTTGAAGCAGCGCGCGCAGGGACGCACCCGCTCGGCCAGCGCGACGAGCGCATCGGCGAGGCGCCGGCTCTGCTCCGGTGGCTGCTTGAGCAGGTGGTACGTGAGACGAAGTGCCGTCTTCCGGCCGATGCCCGGCAGCCGTGCCAGCTCGCCCGTCAGGTCCTCGATCGCGGACACGGCGGCCTAGAACGGCAGCTTGAACGGCAGGGACATGCCTCCCGCAAGCTTGCCCATCTCCGACTGCTGGAGCTCCTGCGCTCTCTTCTGGGCTTCGCTCACCGCCACGAGCACCAGGTCCTCCAGCATCTCGACGTCGGCCGCATTCACGACGGACGGGTCGATGCGGATGGACCGTACCGTGCCCTGGCCCGTGGCTTCGACGGTCACCATGCCGCCGCCGGACGCGGCGGTCACGGTCTGCTGCGCCAGCTCGTCCTGGATCTTCTGGAACTTGCCCTGCATCTCCTGCGCTTGCTGCAGGATCTTCATGAAATCTGGCATCGTCGCACGGCGGGTCGGTGAACCGAAAACTACCCGGTCGCGCAGCGCGCGGGCAAGCGACGCGCGGCTGCGCGCCGTCAGTCCACGAGGTCGAGATCGAGCGCGTCGATGGCGGCGCCGAGCACCGGGTCTCTCCGACGGAGTGCCGCGATGCGCTCGGAGCGCACCATCTCGTCCGTGAGGCGCGTGGGCGGCGCGGCGGCGCCCCCGGCGGGGCGCACCGCCACTCGCTGCACTCCCGGCAACCAGCGCTGAAGCTGCTGGGCGAGCTCGATCTTCACCGCCTCGATCGCCTGCTCGTAGATCGGGTTGGACTCGTCGAGTGCAATCGTGACCTCGCCGCGGGCGTTCACAGCCACCGGTTCCGCATGCTCGATGGCGGTGGCGGCAACACTCCGTCCAGCTGCGCGCAGTGCGGCAGCAAGCTCCTCCCACCGACCGAGGATCTGCGGCAGGTCAGGCGGCGGCACGTCGTTCTGGATGCGCCGCGCGGGTGGCGCCGACGCATCGCCGGTGACCGGCCGGGCCGGCGCCCGCGCCGCCGGTGGCGCCGCCTGCGGCAGCGCCCGAGCCTCCGGCTGAGGCTCGGCGTGTGCCTTCCGCGCCGGCGGCGGGTCTCGTCGCGGCGCGACATCACGCGACTCCGACTCGCGTCGCGGTGGCGCGCCGCCCTCACCACCGCCACCCCCGTTCCCTCCGAGCTCGCGCAGCACCTTCTCCAGCGACACCGTGCGGTCGAGCAGGGCGAAGCGCACGAGCAGCGCTTCCAGCAGGAGCTGCTGCTGGCCGCTCTTCCGGAAGCGTGGCTCCAGCTCGGTGATGGCGGAAAGCATGCGCAGGAGGTCGCTGGCGGCGAACGCCTCCTTGCGCTGCTCCAGCGCTTCGCGCGTTCGCTCACTCACCTCCGGTGGCACGCCGCCGAGCGTGACGGCGAGCTGTGCGCGGATCATGTCGGCGAGCCCCGTGAGGAACTGACCGAAGTCGATGCCCGCATCGGCCAGGCGTGCCACCACGGCGAACACGTCACCGGCGCGACGTTCGCCGAGGAGGTCAAGCAGCGCGAGCAGCTCTTCTTCCGCGACGAGACCCAACGCGTCACGCACCCGGTCCGGCGACACGGCGGCGTCGCCCATCGCCAGCACCTGGTCGGTGAGCGAGAGCGCATCACGCATGGAGCCGTCCGCGGCGCGCGCGATCATCGCCAGCGCCTCCGGCTCCGCGGGCACGCGCTCCATGCCGAGCACGCGCTCGAGCCGCTGCCGGATGTCCGCCGCGCCGATGCGCTTGAAGTCGAAGCGCTGGAGCCGACTCAGCACCGGCGCCGCCGACTGCGCGATCTTCTGCGGCTCGGTGGTCGCGAAGACGAACACCACACGCGGCGGCGGTTCTTCGAGGATCTTGAGCAGCGCATTCCACGCCTCGCGCGTGAGCATGTGCGCCTCGTCCACGATATACACCTTGTAGCGGTCGTCGCCCGAGGGAGCGTACATCGCGCGCTCGCGCAGCTCGCGGGCATCGTCCACGCCGCGGTTGGACGCAGCATCGATCTCCACCACGTCCAGCGACGACGCCCCCGCCCAGATGCGCTGGCAGGACGCGCATTCCCCACACGGCTCCCCATCCAGCGCGGGATCGCCGCGCCGCTCGCAGTTGAGCGCCATGGCCAGCACGCGCGCCAGCGTGGTCTTCCCCACCCCGCGCGGCCCGCACAGGAGGTACCCGTGCGCCACCCTTCCCCGGGCGATGGCCCCCTTTAGCGTCGCCGCCACGTGCGACTGGACGGCGACGTCGGCGAAAGACTTGGGGCGGTACTTCCGGGCGAGGGCGATCGGCATGAATCGAAAAATAGTGCCCGGATCGTCGCGCGGTCAGACTCCTTCGGGACGACGCGCCGCTCGCACGCTCCCAAAGCGAAGGCGCGGGCCGCAGCATTGCTGCGCGCCCGCGCCGAATGTCCCAGGCCTGACGAAGCGACGTCAGACACCTCATGCCGCTGCTACCTTCGGGGTCCTGACGGAGTTAGAAGGCTGCCGCCCTCCGGGACCTGGGACACCCGAAATGTAACCGACCGCGAGGCCGCCGGCAACGCGCCGAAGATCACCGCGAGCCAATCAGCGTGCGCTCGACTCGATCGCCTCCCGCACCGCTCCCGCCGCCCGCGTCACCACCGCGCGGTCCGCATCCAGATGCGTGACGGCCCGCACGCGAGTGTTGCTCCACGCTGTCACGAGCACGCCGCGCTCCCGCGCCTTCGCCACCACGTCGGCGCTCGTCATCCCCCATGGCAGGTCGATCATCACGATGTTGGTGTCGGGCGGCACCACCGTGGCGCCCGCCGCACCCACGACGGTGTCGGCGAGCAGGCGCGCGTTCGCGTGATCCTCGGCGAGGCGCGAGAGGTGGGCGTCGAGCGCGTAGAGCGCCGCCGCCGCGAGGATGCCCGACTGCCGCATGCCGCCGCCGAGGCGCTTCCGCACCGGGTGCGCGCGCTTCATCGTCGCGCTGTCTCCGACGAGAATCGCTCCCACGGGGCAGCCAAGACCCTTGGAGAAGCTCAGCATCACCGTGTCGGCGCACTGCGCGAAGTCGGCCAGCGAGGTGCCGGTGGCGACACTGGCATTCCAGAGGCGCGCGCCGTCCATGTGCACCGGCAGTCCGTGCGCCGTGGCGAGCGCGCGGATCGCGCGCAGCTCGTCGATTGGTGTCACCTTGCCGCCCGCCCCGTTGTGCGTGTTCTCCACGCACACGATGCTCGCCGGCGCGGCGTGAATGGAGGGTGGCCGAATTGCCCGCGCGAGGTCGTCAGCGCCCATCACCAGGCGGCCCTCGCCCGCTGGCACGCCGCGCACCTGCACACCCCACAGCGCGGCAACGCCCGCCATCTCCCAGTTGATGAGGTGCGCATTCGCGTCGAGCAGCGCCTCCGTGCCCGGCTGGCTGTGCACGGCCACGCCGACCTGGTTGCCCATCGTGCCCGAAGGAAAGAACAGCGCGGCGTCCTTGCCCAGCATCGAGGCCACCCGCTCCTCCAGCCGGCGGACGGTCGGATCGCCATCGAGCACGTCGTCGCCGACGTCGGCCTCCGCCATCGCGCGGCGCATGGCGGGAGTGGGGCGGGTCACGGTATCGCTGCGGAGGTCAATCACGAGAAGCTCGGGTGTCGGTGACGAAACGAGAGGCCGCACCCGGTAATTAACCGCGGTGCCGCCTCTCGTTCACCCCCCACCCAACCACCCACGAAGCTACGGCTTGGTGACCTTCACGGTCGGCGTCCTGACTTCAGTCTTCTGCGTGCCCACGACCGGCTTGGTCACGATCAGTGTGTCCTTCTTGGTCCCGACGACCGGGGTGTTGATGGTGTCCACCTTCGTCCCGACGTCCACGCTTGGCGTGGTGACGGTGTGGGTATCGGTACCGATGGTCGGCGTCTCGACCTGGTACTGGTTGTCACCAGTCTTCTTGCAGGCAGCCAGGGGCAGTGCCAGGATGGCGGCGCCCATCAACAGGGTGCGTTTCATGTGTTCCTCCGTTGGGTGGATGGTACGGCGACGCACAAGGCAACCTTCGAGCCAACGGCTCTGCCCGTCAATCCTGAAAGACCTCGCGTTGACGCTTGCGTGTGCGGCGGAGCTCGTACACCTGTCCCACTTCGCCCCCGAGAATGAACAGCAGCGCGGCGTAGTACACCCAGAAGACCACGACGACGACCGCCGCCACGGTGCCGGCGTAGAGCGAGCCCGGATTGAACGAGCTGACGTAGAATCCGAAGACGAGCTTGGCGGCCTCGAACAGGAGCGTGGTGAAGATCGCGGCGACCCACGCCGCCTTGGTTCGGACCCGGCGCACCGGCAGGAACTTGTACAGCGAGAAGAACATCACGGCCAGCAGGCACGAGGCCACGAGATGTGCGCCCCACGCTCTCGCCTGGCCCATGACGTCCCGGCGGATGCCGAGGTCCTCCAGCACCTGTACGCTGCTCTTCGTCGCCAGGAGCACGTACGTGCTGAGGACGGTGTAGGCGGTGATGAGCACCGTGGAAAGGACGGTGATCTTGATGTCGAAGACCTTCCCCTGGATGATCCCGCGCTCGCTCTCGATGTCGAAGACGCTGGCGAGCACCGTCCGCAGCGAGCCGAAGAGGCGCGTGGAGAACCAGATGAAGCCGATCGCGCTCCAGATGCCCAGCGACTGGTGCGTCTTCAGGATGTCGTTGATCAGCTTGTGCGTGCCGGCGTCGGGACTCTCCACGTGCGACGGCAGCAGGCGATCCAGGTAGCGGACCACCACGTCGTTCGCCTCGGCCGACGACGCGTTGAGCAGCGTCGCGAGGCCCCACACGAGCAGGAGGACGAAGGGCACCGCCGCCAGGAGGATGTTGAACGCGATGCCGCCGGCGAGGAACAGCACGTTGTCCTCACCGGCGTTGTCCCACACCCGCTTGGCGTAATCGCGGAGGGTCCAGCCGAAGCTGACGATCGCGGGACGCCTTGATCGGCGAGCCCGCCCGGGAACGATCTCGGTGGCCGTGGACTCCTCGCGAGGTCAGGCGTCCGGCATGGAGCCCGCGCGCGCGGGGCGCGACGGGTGCGAGCGCGCGTCACGCGCGACCTCGGCGCCGGCATTGTAGGCCGCCTTGGTCTCCGCGATCCGTCGCTCCAGGTCGCCGCGTGCCTCATCGGCCGCCGCGCGGCCGGCTTCCATCGCGCGCGACATCTGCTGCTTCTTCAACTCGATCGCCGATCGGGCCGTCTCGATCTGCTGCTCGACGCGGCTCCGTGCGCTCTCGAAGGTGTCGGCGACCGTGTCCGTCACGCCCTCCGCGACGTTCCGCGCCGCGTCCCCGGCGCGGCGGGCACGGCGACGGATCTCCGTCCGTGTCTCCTCACCCGACCTGGGCGCGAAGAGCAGCGCGACGCCGGCGCCGATGGCGACGCCGAGCAGCAGATTGCCCACGCCGCTGCTGTGCTTCTCGATGACGATGTACGGATGCTCTTCCGGGTCGTGATGCCGCATGTCCGCTCCTGATGCCGTGGTCTAGCGTGCCCGCTTCGCAGTGGATTTCTTCGCTCCGCTCCGTGCCGTCGTCGCCGGCTCGCTCTTCCGAGCGGCCCGGCCGCCTTTCTCCTCGACGTGCATGCCGTTGCTCGCCGGGCTGGCCTTCGCGGCGCCCTGCAGCAGTGCGAGCAGCTCGGCACGCACCTCCTTCTCCGACAGACCGAGCACCTTGCCGGTGCGCACCGCGTCACCCGACGTGGAGGCGAACGTGCGGAGCACGAGCTGCTGGCGCGCCTCGGCGGCCGTGGCGCCCACGGGAATCGTGAGCGAAGACGGCACGTCACCGTTCCGGAGGTGACGCGGCACGATGTCGTCCGTACCGATGACGGTCCCGCGGCTCATGATCACCGCGCGCTCCACCGCATTCTTGAGCTCGCGCACGTTGCCCGGCCAGTGATAGCTCATGATCCACGCCCACGCCGCGTCGTCGAAACCGGTGATCGTCTTCCCGTTCTGCTGCGCGAAGCGCGCGAGGAACTCGTTGGCGAGGAGCTGGATGTCCTGCGAGCGCTCACGCAGCGGCGGGAGATCGATCTCCACCACCGCCAGGCGGTAGTACAAATCCTCGCGCAGCTCGCCTTCCGCAATGGCCTTCTGGAGGTTCTTGTTGGTCGCGGCGAGGATGCGGATGTCGACGTTGATCTCCTTCTTGCCGCCGAGCCGCCGTACCTGCCGCGTCTCGATCGCGCGCAGCAGCTTGACCTGGATGTCGGGCGACATCTCGGCCATCTCGTCCAGGAAGATCGTGCCGCCGCTCGCCATCTCGAACGCGCCCGGCTTCTCGTTGGTCGAGCCGGTGAACGCGCCCTTCTCGTGGCCGAACAGCTCGTTCTCGAGGATCTCCTTGGGAAGCGCTGCGCAGTTCAGCGCGAAGAACGGCCCCTTGGCGCGATCGCTCTTGGAATGGAGCGCGCGCGCCACGAGCTCCTTGCCCGTGCCGCTCTCGCCGAGGATGAGCACACTCGCCGTGGACGGCGCCACCGCCTCGATCACCTGGTACACGGAGCGCATCGCCTCGCTCTGCCCCGTGAGCTCGCCGTAGTGCGTCAGCCCCTCGAGCTTGGACGCCAGCTCGCGGTTCTTCTGCTGGACCTGGTACTTGTCCAGCGCCTTCGGGATCAGCGCCTTGAGGCGGTTGAGCTTCTCGGCGTTCAGCGGCTTCTCGATGTAGTCGTACGCGCCCTGCTGCATCGCCTGCACGGCCGAGTCCACCGTCGCCTGGCCGGTGATGATGATGCACTCTGTCGGGATCTCGCGCTGCTGCAGCTCGCGCAGGAGAGCCAGCCCGTCCAGCCGCGGCATCTTCAGGTCGGCGAGCACAACGCCGTATCGCTCGGCAACCAGCTTGTCGAGCGCCTTCTGGCCATCGGCGACGACGTCCACGTCGTAGCCGGCGTCCGACAGGATCGCGCTCAGGCCTGTAGTGATCGCGGCCTCGTCGTCCGCGATGAGGATTTTCGCCTGCTTCATCATGCCTCGTGCGATGGCCGGTCCGCGCCCCGGCAATTCATGCGCGCGGAAAGACCAGTGAAAGTACCCCTTCGTCCTGCTCCTCGTCTGTCCACCGAACGCCGGCATCACGCAGCACGCTGGCCACCGCTGCCGGCATTCCCACCCGTCCACCCTCCGTCCCCATGCGGACGTGGATCTCCGTCGGTGCCAGCCGGAGGACGCAGCGCACCGTGACGGATTTCTCATCGCCGCTCACGGCCTCGAGCATCGGCGCCGCGAGGGCGAGTCGGACCACCTCGCCCGCCACGCCGGTCACCGCGTCCTCGCCGGACTCACCCTCCACCGCGACGCCGCCGCCCGCGGCCGATGCCGAGCAGAGCGTCGCCATCCGCCGCAGCGCCACGCCGACGTCCACCGGGTCGCGCTCGGGCCTGGCCACGGCCAGGAGCGCCTCGAGCAAGCTAGTCAATCGCTCGAGCTGCTGCCCTGCCGCGCCCGCGAACGGCGCGACGGCCGATGCCGGCGTGCCTTCACGTTCGGCGCGTGACCGGACGACCTCGAGATTCACCGCCACGCCGTTGAGCGCGTCCTTCACGTCGTGCGATGCCCGGCTCATCAAGCGCTGCACCATGGCCAGCCAGAGGACGCGGGCATCCCCGGCTGCCGACATGGACTCCATCTAGTCCGAGAGGTCCGCGTCGTCGGGCGCCGCCACATGGGCCGGCGTGGCATCCACGGGCATCACGCGGTGCTGCACGGGTGGCCTCACGAAGCGTGACACCATCTCGGCGGTGTTGCCGATCGCCAGCTGCTCGAACAGGAAGCGGAACTTCGCATCGTA